>JGI12210J13797_10008945_pt1 | contig 40395 bp, 29 predicted proteins | sample ElkSlonscriptome_3_FD_13797 | JGI IMG/M metagenome (IMG submission 13797) | reverse complement strand
AGCCGACTTCGCCAGACCGACCCTCGAGGCCTCGGTTGTCACGGCAGCCGACACGCCAGATCCGCCAGTCAAGCGGAGGGAGACGCTAGCGTGAGGCTTGGCATGCTTCTCCTGCTACTCTTCACCGCAGGAACCTCCCCGTGCGAAGCCGGGAAGGATCGAAGGGCGTTCGATCCGCAAAATGATTCGCCTCATTACGCCAACGAAACCGTCTTCGCTTACGATGGGCGTCCCACCGAGGTGGAGGGCACCAAGTATACCCGTCGCTGCTTCATCTTGGTGAAGGGGGTGTTGCAGTTCTGGAAATTCGCCCGGTTCGATCCGGCTGCGCCTCGCGTGAGCGATCAGGAAATGGAGCGCAGGATTATCCAAGTCTGCCACACGCCGCCTTGGGCTGAGCGTGAGGAGGGCGTGCTATTTCCAGGGTTTGCCAACCTGAGAGAACTATCGGTTGCTCATGGAGCCCTGCTTCGTGAGCACATGGGGCTCTGGCTTCCAACCTATGTCCGGTGGGGCAACATGCGGATCATGATGCCTTCGTTCGCCTCGGGCCGCCGGGCTTGCGCGGAGTGGCTGAAACGGCGGATCGATTCTGGAGAACCGGCGACGGTTCTCATTGCGAATTTACCGCGGATGGTTCATGCCGTCCTCCTTTACCAGGTGAAGGAGGCAGAAAATGGCGACTGGATATTCACCGCTTACGATCCCAATCTCCTGGATGACCCGCGCCGTCTTCGCTTCTCGCAAGCCGATGCCACCTTCACCTATGAGCCGACCTTTTATTTTCGTGGCGGCGGCGTGAATGTGTTGCGGATCTATGTCTCTCCATTTCATTGATTTTCGCCAGCCAACCCGATAACCTTATTGTTATGAGTGAAGACCGACTGATTCCGGCGCCTAGCGGTTTAAAACCCCAGAAATTTTCGCCTCGAAAAGTCGCGAATGGACAAATCGTGCCGTCGTTGAAGGATGTCGAATCGCAGCGAATCCTGGTGGCGGAGGACGATTCGCTCTCTCGAAAAATTTTAATCCGGTTTCTCGTACAATGGGGATTCAAGCCTGAAGAAGCCTCGGACGGTCAGCAAGCCATGATGATGTTGCGGCGCCTCGATGCACCGAGCATGGCCATTCTGGATTGGGAGATGCCCGAGATGGACGGCACCGAAATTTGTCGGCGCGTCCGGGAAGCGGACCGCACGCTTCACATCATCATGCTGAGCGCCCGCGAAGGGAAACATATGATGCTGGAAGCCTTGGATGCCGGGGCGGACGATTATTTGACCAAACCGTGTGATCCCGATGAATTGCAGGCGAGACTGCGTGTGGGAGCGCGGAATATACGTTTGCAATCGATGCTGGCTGATCAGGTGCGGGAACTGCGGAACGCCAAGGAGGAGCTGGAATTCCTGCGGCGCAAATCGTCGATTTAACGGTTTTGCCGCCCAGCGCCCCCCTTAGCAATGCTTCGTCACTGATTTTATCAGACCCTGGATTGAACCTCGGCCGCTTCTCCTGTTGCAAGCCGGCTGAAACGAGCCCATTTTCTATTTATGGTTCAACCGATCCTGAATGAAGCCCTGATTGACCGCGTGTTAGCGGGTGAACGCATCGCTGATACGGATGCCAAAGAACTTTACGGCCTCCCGCTCTCAGATCTGGGCAACTTGGCTCACCAACGCCGGTTACGCGCCAAAGCGGAAGCATGTGAAGGGCGTGGAAACGAGATCGTGACTTACATCATCGATCGCAACATCAATTACACCAACGTCTGCAATGTTTATTGCAAATTCTGCGCCTTTTATCGGACGGAAAAGCAGGAGGACCATTACGTGCTCTCGCATGAGCAATTGGATGAAAAGCTGGACGAACTGAGCGCCATCGGAGGGGTCCAAGTGCTGCTCCAGGGCGGTCATCATCCCGGACTCGATATCGATTTTTATCTCAACATGCTCGCTCATATCCGGGAGAAATATCCGCATATTAATGTGCATGGTTTCAGCCCGCCGGAATTCAATCACTTTGCCGAAACGTTCAACATGCCGCTCCGGGAAGTGATCGAAAAATTCAAAGCAGCTGGTCTCGGCAGTATCCCGGGTGGCGGCGGTGAAATCCTCGTCGATGCCGTGCGCAACCGAATTGCGCCGTTGAAATGTGATAGCGATCATTGGCTGGAAGTGATGCGGATCGCTCACGATCTCGGTCTTCGATCCAGTGCGACGATGATGTTCGGGCATGTCGAAAGTCTGGAGGATCGCATCGAACATCTCCGCCGTCTCCGGGAGGTGCAGGATGAGACCGGGGGGTTCACCGCGTTTATCTGCTGGACGTTCCAGGCGGAAAACACCGTGCTTCGCGCGGAACCGGTCGGGTCCGCGGAATATCTCCGTATGCAGGCGTTGGCCCGGATTTATCTCGATAATTTCGAGAACATCCAAAGCTCTTGGGTGACCCAAGGCCCGCGGATTGGGCAGGTTGCCTTGCTGTATGGCGCGAATGATTTTGGTTCGGTGATGATGGAAGAGAATGTCGTCAGCAAAGCCGGCGCCTCTTTTCGATTGAATGTCGAGGAAATCAGCCGCCTCATCGGAGAAGCGGGCTATGAAGCGCACCGACGGAATAATTGGTATGAACTACTCGATTGATCCCGGTTATCCGATCGACCCGACCTCAGAGCTCGAGCCTTCCTCCAGATTCATTAAGATCGCTTCGACGATACGAGTCAGAAACTCCAAACGGCGTTCCACCACCGTCTCGGACAGGAGGCGCATTGAAAGGTTTTGCGCCATGGGCAAGGCGCCGCTGATCAGGTCCGATTGCATTTCCGGTTCGAGTTCGATTAGGCAGATTTCTCCCAAAGCCTTGAACGTTTCGGGTCGGCGCTGAGCTAATTGCTGACCACTTTCACGCAATCGGCCCAGCCATTCGGTGGCCGTCTTGGCTTCAAGAATCCTCGATTGTAGCGGCTCAATTCCGCAAAAACGGTAGGGACAAAGCGAGACCTCCCCGGTAAAACGAACCCGGCTCAACCCCTGTAGCACAAGTTGGGCGGTGCCGTCTTCCTGTTGCACGCAAGCCCGCACAAGGCCGAGGCCCCCAATGGCTTCGAAATTCTCAGGTTCTTCCCCGGCATTTTCTTTCGGCATCGCGATGGCGAACATCCGGTCACCCTCCAGGGCATCCGCCAACATGGCGCGGTAACGATCTTCAAAAATATACAGGGGCATGCGATGATGCGGAAATAAAGCCGCATTCGGCAATACCATCACCGCGCAAGATTCGGGTAAGTTCGGAGCGATTTCTTCGTAATCATTCATGTGAGAAACGGGTCTTCCTTTTAAGGTTACGATTACCGGCCCTTGCAGGTTACACGACCACCCAGATGGCGGCCAATAAGAGACCGGCTCCCAGGACCCGCGTCACCATGATCTTACCTTGAAGATCGGCTTCTCCGAGTCCGAGCCATCGGCCGACGCAGATGGCCAACACCACGCTCCAAAGCCCGCGTGTATTGTAAATGATATTGATTTCCGCCGCCTTGCCAAACCAGGTGAGCGCGATCGCCATGCAAATACCTTGGGCGGCGATCAAGGCGGCCCCGACCAATAACCAGGGCCAAGCGTCTCGTGGAATCAGGCGGAGGGGCGAGCGAAAAAAGCGGGTCATTATCAGCGAAAATAATCCCTGCGAGGCAAAGAGAATCGGCAGAAACGCGTCGGGCGGCATCAGTGTTGAGGCTTCCTGCACCGTAAGATCGGTGGCTGCGAAGAGCACCGCGCTCGCCAGGGACCAGAAGATGGTGGGCAACTGGGCCTGGTCGAGCGTGCGTCGGGACCGAGGTTGATAGCCGAGGATGCCGATGCCAATCAGGGCAAGCAGGGCACCGGCCCACCATTCCACCGGGACCGGTTGCCGAAGGACCACCGCACTCATTACCGTGATCCAGAGCACTTTGGATCCCAACAGCGGTGTCGCAACCGAGACATGCCCGCTCTGAAGCGCCTGGAAGGTGGCCACCTGACCGAGAAAAAAAGTGAACCCTGCCAGGATTGGCCAGCCAGCTTGCCACCAATCGAATGATTCCCCCTGATAACGAAACCAGAAGCCTTGCATGACGACCGCGAGGAGGAGATTCGATAGAAACGCCGCACGCCATGGCCCGCCGCCGCGAGTGATGGCGATTTTGAGTATCGTGGCACCCAGAGCGTAGACCAGACCTGCGATAGCTGGCAGAAGCCATCCCGCAGTCTGGTTCATTCGATGAGCCCAATCTCCCGTAGCCGTTCTTTGAAGAGGGGGGCATGCCATTGACCAGACACTTGGGCTTGACCGAGATAACCGTAGTTCAGTCGGGAACCGAGAGCAGCGAGCACCAACCGGGAGGCTTGGCCAAGTGCCCCCATTCCCATCAAGGCCAACGGCCTGGTTTGCCAGCTCAGCAAGGAGGCCAGACGGTGTAAGTCGTCGCGATCATTCAGTTTGCAGGCTATTTTGACCCCATCCGCTCCGGCATCGAACGCTTGTCGAATTTTCCGGCGTAAGAACGGGCGAGGCGGCGTTTTTTCGAAGTCATGATAACTGGCGACCACAGGCACCTGGAGCTTTTCAGCTTCCCGGCGGATTTCGGTCATCGCCCGCCAGGAACGAATTTCGATATCGAGCAGGCTTGCCACAGGCAGGAGACGTTCATAGGCGAGCCGGCGATCGGCTAGTGTCCAGTTGCCTAAACCTCCTTCAGCAGGATGGCGCACCGTGAGGAGTAAGGGGGGGCTCAGCGTCCCCGGCGGGGTGGGAAGGGGTTCAGGAGGAGTTGCCAGGGCGTCGACCCGCCATTCCAGGAGGTCGACCGCATCGTTTGCCAAGCCGAGCGCCTCCTCCAGCGCTTGCGGTTGATGAATAGTTCCAACCACCAGGGGGACTTCAACCTGTTGGTCCTGAAGGATAAATCTGGAATGGGTCATGAAATTCGTAAAAGCACTTTGCGCGATTCGAGGGGGACACGTATGGTGGCGATCCAAGGTTGATGGCCTGGCTAGGTCCTTCATCTCCAATGTCTCCCCAGAACTACGAGCTTAATCTTCAGCTGCGCCAATTCATTGATGCCTCTGTGCTCGTGATCGCCTTGTGGCTAAGCCACTTGCTGCGATTCAGCCTCAATGGCGTCTTGGGGCTGACGACCATTCCAGACTTTTCGCAATTTATCTGGCTAATTTTGATTTTATTGCCATTCGCGCCACTCGTGCTGGAGCTTCACGGCTTTTACGACCATATCCTCGAGAAGAGACCGCTGCAAAGTCTGCGTCAGATCCTGACATCCATGGTCTGGCTCGGTTGTTTAGTGGCTTTATGCCTCGTCTTTCTCCGGCTCGAATTGCCGAGCCGAGCTGTGGCGCTCATATTCGTCCCGCTCGGCACCCTCTCGCTGCTCGCCGTCGAGCGGCTCAGTGTGCTCAGCCTGAAAAGACAAGCGGAAAAAGGGGCGTTACGTGAACGGATTATCCTCGCCGGAACGCAAGAGGAGATGGACCAGCTGCAGGAATCGTTGTTGAAGGATAATCGAGCGCTTTTCGAAGTGAAAAGCCGCTTTGTCCTCGACGAGCAACCTCTTTCGGAACTGATCCGCGCCATGCACGAGCATTCCGTGACCAGGGTGATCTTCGTGGGCGGACGCACCCAACTTCATTTGGTGGAAGAAGCCATCCAGGCTTGTGACATTGAAGGCGTGGAGGCCTGGTTGCTGGCCGATTTTATTCAGACCCGGAATTCGCAACCCGTCTGGTCGAACCTCTCCGGGCGTCCTGTTCTGGTTTTTTCCTCAAAACCGGGTGTCGCTTGGACGCTTGCCGCAAAACGAGTCATCGATATCGTCGGTTCGGGGCTCGGGATGCTTGTGCTTTCGCCGCTATTTCTCATCGTGGTGCTTTTGATCAAGCGTGATTCGCCAGGGGACGCCATTTTTAAACAAGCTCGCGGAGGGCAACACGGGTATCCATTCACCATGTATAAATTCCGGACAATGTATACCGATGCGGAACAACGCCGGGCCGAGTTGCTGGACCAGAATGAAATGGCCGGACCGGTATTCAAGGTCAGTGATGATCCCAGAATCACTGGGATCGGAAGCTGGTTGCGCAAAACCAGTATCGATGAGCTGCCCCAGCTCTGGAATGTGTTTCGCGGGGACATGAGCCTCGTTGGGCCTCGACCGCTGCCGGTCTACGAGGTCGAGCAATTCGAAAATATGGCGCATCGCCGACGGTTGAGTGTCAAGCCAGGGTGCACCTGTCTCTGGCAAATCAGTGGGCGGAATGAAGTCACCAATTTCGACGAATGGGTCCGGCTCGATCTGGAATATATCGATCATTGGAGTCTCTGGCTCGATTTGCGAATCCTGATGGGCACCATCCCCGTGGTATTACTCGGGCGGGGAGCCAAATAAGTCGTTTTCTGAGCTTGTCTTGTCAGCCGGAAAAAACGATGAAATCCAGAATGCCTGATACGCCTTCTTCCTCGACACCGACTTCTATCGTCACCGGCGGCGCCGGTTTTCTGGGATCACACCTCTGCGAGCGGTTACTGGCAGAAGGGCATCAGGTCATTGCCATCGATAGCTTGCTGACGGGAAACATCCGCAATATCAGCCACCTGGCGGGCAACGAAAAATTCAAGTTCATCAAACAGGACGTGACGACTTACCTGTTTGTGCCGGACGAAATCGATTACATCTTCCACTTCGCCTCGCCGGCGAGCCCAATCGATTATTTAGAGCATCCAATCCCGACGCTGAAAGTCGGAGCCCTCGGCACGCACAACACCTTGGGCTTGGCCAAAGCGAAGCAAGCGCGATTCATTCTGGCGTCGACATCGGAAGTGTATGGCGACCCGTTGATTCATCCTCAAAAAGAGGATTACTGGGGGAACGTCAACCCGATCGGACCGCGGGGCGTTTATGACGAAGCAAAACGGTATGCCGAAGCCATGACGATGGCTTACCACCGGTTCCATCAGGTGGAGACACGGATTGTCCGGATTTTCAATACTTACGGCCCCCGAATGCGGTTGCGCGATGGCCGGGTGGTGCCAGCGTTTATGGGGCAAGCGCTTCGTAATGAGCCGCTTACGGTTTTCGGTGATGGCAGCCAAACTCGGAGCTTCTGTTATGTGTCCGATCTGATCGACGGCATCTATCGGCTCGCAGTGGGCGACAATCCCGGCCCCATCAACATCGGCAATCCTCGCGAGATGAGTATCAAGGAATTCGCCGAACATATTCAGCGGATCACGAAGACATCCGCGCCCATTGAATATAAGGAATTGCCAGTTGATGATCCCAAGGTGCGCCAACCCGATATTTCGTTGGCGAAAGAAGTGCTCGGTTGGGAACCTCGCGTGGCATTCGAAGACGGGATCCAGAAAACGCTCGAATATTTCCAAAATCAGCTAAAAAACCACCAATCATGAGCGTTGGATACTTGTTCCACGCAAAAAAACCTCATTTTTCCTGTGAAAAAGCGGGCTGCGGCTTGCTACCTGACGAAAAGAATGCACATTTCCTCATGGACAATTGGACGGCTCGCTTCTAGTCTCGCGCTTCTAATTTCACCCCATCCAGACTATCTGTTTTTTTCCCCTGAACATGTTTAAAATCCTATCTCTCGTTTTCGCGGTCTCGCTTGCTGGCTTGACCATCCTACCAGCGCAACAGCCTCAAATCGAGCCGGGCGCCATTAAAATCAACGAAGTGGTTGTCAATATTCTCGATACCCCGAGTTACAACGTCAGTGGGACCAGAAAGAGGACGCCGAATTCCAAGCAATGGATTGAGATCGAGACCGAGTTCGAGACGGCGCTTCCGTATATCCCGGAGCTCACGTTCAAATATTATGTGGCCATCGACGGGGAGAACACCCAAGCGGTCCTGACTGGGTCCGTGACTCATATCTCCATTACGCAGGGGGACAATAATGAGAAGTATTCCTCCATGTATATTGCGCCCCAGACCATCGCAGCGGTCTTGCGCGGACGTTCGAGCTTCCGCCCTGATCTGGTGGATCAAGCAACCGTCCAGATTCTTTACCAGGGCCAACTTCTAGCGGAGGCGTCTGTCAATTCCGGGATCCAAAGTCAGTGGTGGACCGCTCTTCGCCAGATGGATGGGCTTCTCTTGAAAAAGAATGATACCCCGTTTGCGCCGCTTTGGTGGGATCGGTACGAAATCATCAAGACATCGGAGTGATCAGCGCTCGCGACCTGACTGCAGAATATGCCCGCTTCAAAAAGTATCATTGTTGCCGCGCTCGGATCTCAAACCATCCGACTCGCTGATTTCCAAAGTAGCGCCGATGGCGGTTTAGTGCTCAACGGCCTAGTTGAACAGGATCTCTCAGCCGATTCCTCATCAGAAGCCGTTCGCAATACCCAAGTCCGCCTGGCTCTGGAACAGTTGCGCGGCCAACTGAGCGTCAAAAAGAAGCAGGAACTGGCTTGCGCGCTTTCGGGACAATCGGTCTTCGCCCGATTCGTCAAATTACCCGCGGTCGCGCCGGATCAAGTCGATCAAATCGTCGGATTCGAAGCCCAGCAAAACGTGCCCTTTCCCATCAATGAGGTGGTATGGGATTACCAACTATTGGGCCGCGGAGAAGGGGAAGATGTCGAGGTGGTGTTGGTGGCAATCAAGGCTGATGCCCTCGACCAGCTAAACGACGCGGTGACGGACGCCGGATTCCATGCCTCTCTCGTCGACGTGGCGCCGATGGCGCTCTACAATGCTTTCCGCTATTCTTACAGCGATGTCTCGGGATGTTCGTTGATTATCGATATCGGCGCTAAGACGACAAACCTCTTGTTCATTGAGCCAGGCCGGATTTTCAGTCGCTCCATCCCGATCGGCGGCGCCACGATCACCAACGCCATCGCTAAGGAGTTCAACTGCTCATTCGCTGTTGCCGAAGAACGAAAGCGGCGGGACGGCTTCGTCAGTCTTGGTGGCGCATACGCCGCCCCGAGCGACCCAGATGTGGCGCTCGTCTCCAAATTGATTCGGAATACGATGACCCGGCTCCATGCCGAGGTCGGGCGGTCCATTAGTTTTTATCGGGCTCAGCAACAGGGCAGTGCGCCCAACCAGATCTATATCTGCGGCGGTTCCTGTGCGATGCCTTATCTCAAGGAATTCTTCCACGAGAAATTGCAGCTCCCCATCGAATACCTCAACCCGCTGCGGAATGTCGCGGTGAGCTCCAATCTCGGCATCGAGAGTGTCGCGAAAGAAGCTCATGTCGTCGGAGAATTGGTTGGCTTGGCATTACGCCGGATCGCCTCCTGCCCGATGGAGCTGAATCTTCGTCCCGCCAAGGTGACCAAAGCCGAGCGCGAATCGCGTCAGCGTCCAGCATTGGTCGTGGCCGCTCTATGCCTGATTGCTGCACTGGTCGGCATCGGATTTTATCTGCAAAAGGCAGCCACGTTGAAAGCCGCCGTTTTGGAGGATATCGAGTCCGAAGTGCAGACGCGCCAACGGTACGAACGCAGCATCAAAAAGTTGGAACGGGAGGCCGAAGCCGCGGATGAACGGATGCAACCGCTACTGAGAGCGGTCGCCAACCGCCAATATTGGGCGGAAGTCATCGATGACCTGAACGAGCATCTGCCTCAGGAGTATATTTGGATCACGCAACTCCAGCCAACCAGTGAGGGACAAATCGTGCCGTTCGGTCCCGGACAAAGCGCTTCCATTGCGACAAATACCAAGCAAGGCCCGACCTTTATTGACGGACTTCGAATCAAAGGTCTGTTTATCGAAGGACCAAAAGGCGCTGCTGTTATTCAGGATTACGTCGCGAATCTCGCCCGGTCGAACATGTTAGAGGTCGATCCTTCCCAGCCGGCGGAAATCATCCTGACGAGCGCTACTCCCAACAAGAGTGCCTGGGCGTTCGATTATGAACTGCAACTGAACCTTCGCCGACCTATTGCTCTCCGATGAACTGGATCAAACAAAACCCCTTTTACACGATCCTTGGTTTGATCACCGTGCTGGCCTGTGCGGGTGCCTTATTTTTCATTTTGCAAGCCAAGAGCCAATACGATGCCGTATCCGCCGATTACGATACCGAAGCTCGTGAGCTGAAACGGCTCCAGTCGCTCAATCCTTTCCCGGAAAAGGCGAACGAATCCCGGGTCGAGGCGCAGTTGGAAGAATACGAAAACCGCGCAAATGCTTTTATCGAGCGACTCCAACAGTTCAATCTCCAAACCGAAGAAATTACCCCCGGAGAATTCCAGCAACAATTGCTTGATACGGTCAATCAGATCACGGCCACGGCCAATCAATTGAATACGACGTTGCCCGAAGGTTTTTTCCTCGGTTTTCCGGAGTATGAAACCAGTTTACCGCAGAATGAAGCGACCTCGGCGCTTTTGGTTCAAATGAAAGCGATCCAACAGGTCGTGGACTTGTTGTTGCAAAACCGAGTGAGCCAAATCAACTCGCTAGACCGTCAAAGAGTCGAAAATGTTCAACCCAAAGCTGACTTGGCTGACGAGCAACGTCCGAGTTCTCTCTCCAAGGCGAAAAAACGCAAAGCCCTGGCTGAAGAAGAAGAGGAAAAGCCTGAGTTGCTCGAAAGTGAAGCAATTGAACGGTTTGGATTCGATATTGTTTTCACCAGTCAGCATTCCGATTTCGAAAATATTCTGAATCAGATTACGAACCTGGACCATTTTATGGTCATTCGGGCGGTGCAGGTGCAGAACGAACGACTCCAAGCACCCCTTCGAGGAGTGGCCAGTGCCGCTCAACAACCAGGAGCTGGCAGCGGGTCAGGAGGGCGATCGCCTGAGGATGACCTGCTCAGCGCGTTGGATGAGGAACCCGCCCCTTTAGAATCGGACGATACCAACGACCCTGCCGGGGAGGAGATCGATTCGTTGAACTTTGTTTTTGGTCAGGAAAAAATTACCGTCACCCTCCATGTGGAACTGCTCCAGTTTCACGACTTGAGCGAGGAAGAAGACAAACGGGCCAGCAGGGATAACCGGAGAAAAGATACATGAACTGGATATCCAAGAATGTAGAAAAAGTCATCGTATTTGCTGCTGCCGCCATTCTCTTGGTGGTGGCGATTATGATCGGCTTGGCGGCAATGAACTTCAATGCGAAGACCGAGTTTACGGAGGTCAAAGCACCGCTCGAAGGGACCGCCCCCAAGAGTGATAAAATCGACCCGCTCGATGTTGAGGCGCTCGACAATGCCAACACCGCCATGATGCAACCGGCGAATTGGGAGAATCGGGAGGTGCCGCTGTTTAAAGCACAGAGTTATATCGCGAAAAAAGTTGGGGATGTGGAGGAACTACAAAAAGCGGATATTGGAGAATTCCACCTACCCGTGACCAATGCTTACATCAACAAATATGATCTGCCGATCGATGATGAACAGTTGAAATACCGGGATTACGATAAGGACGGATTCACGGTGTTGGAGGAGTTCCTGGCCAATACCAATCCAGTTGATGAAACTTCCTATCCCGATCTTTGGGCAAAATTGCGTCTCCGCGAATACAACGAAGTCCCGTTTCGCATCCAATTCACTTCGAGAAGCGGCCCGACCGTCTTCATCGAAACCCTCGATGTCGCCAACTCACCCACCCAGTTCCTGACAGAAGGGGAAGATGTGGAAGGGACCAATTATCGAATTAAAGAGATCATTGAGAAAACGGCGCCCCATCCGGAACTCGATTATCCGCAGGACGTTTCCGTGGTGGTATTCGAGGAAAAAAACACCGGCAAAACGATTCGCGCAAAACGCGGAGAAATCGCCGATGACCCGGATTCCTCTGTCGTTTTGTTCTCATTACTCGATCAGAGCGAATGGAAGTTGAAGCTGGGCGAGATTTTTTCCATGCCGCAAGAACCTGAAGTTGACTATAAAGTGATTGACATGTCAGAGGCACAGGCGGTAATCGAAAACGTGGCAACGGAGGAGAAAAAGGCCATCAAACCCAAAGATGACTGATCCAGTCCCGGCTCCAACTCTGCTTCCATCCCAGTCCAAACATGCTCTCATCAGTCTTAAGCCGATTCTCCCTTTTCACCGCCTAAACCCCTCATTCATCGCCTAAACCCCCATCCATCGCCTTAACCTCACCCTAACCTCTATGCCGCGTCACACTCGTAAGTTCCTCCTTTGTTCCCTGGCGTCCTTGATCGCCAGTGGTAGCCCGCTTCTTGCTCAATATCCCGTTGTGGGTGTTGCCGATCGGGAATTGGCCCGCCGCCAAGAACGGGCCGCCGAAGCTGAAATGTTGATCAAAGATGGTCAGCAGGCCATGAACCAGAATGATTACGAAGAGGCCGTCAATACCTTTGGCGATGCCCTCAAGTATCTCCCCGATTCCCTCGCGACCTCCCGGGAACGGCAAATCGCCTTGAAAGGCTTCTCCGAAGCGAGCGTGAAATATGCCCAGCAGCTGATCATGCAAGGGCGGCGGCAAGATGCCGAGACGATTCTCAAACGCGTGGTGCGCCCGGACGTCAACCCTAGCTATCGCCCAGCCCTTCAAGTGCTCGCGAACATGGAGGACCCCAGTTATTACAACCCTACTGTCACACCGGGTTTCGTCGAGAAAGTCGAGCGAGTAAAGCAATTGCTGGTCGAAGCGCAAGGCTTCTTCGATCTCGGTCGCTACGACCTGGCGATTAAGCGTTACGAGCAGGTGTTAAACCTCGATAAATACAATATCGCGGCTCGGAAAGGCATGGAACGTGTCAATGCCGCCCGCCAGAAATATTCGGTCGAGGCGTACAACCAAACGCGTTCTGAATTGTTATGGAAAGTCTCGCAAGCCTGGGAGCTGCCCGTGCGGGATTACGATCTAGAAGGAGTCGGAGGTGGTTATGGTCCCGATGTGCCTGTCTCGAATGGTCGTGAACAAGCAATTCAACGTAAATTAGACACCATCATTCTGCCCGTCGTGCAGTTCCGGGACGCAACCGTGCGGGAAGCTATCGAGTTTCTTAAAAGCGAGAGTCGCCGACTGGATGTCGCGGAAACCGACCCCACTCGGAAAGGCGTCAATATCGTGCTCCGCCTCCCACAAGGTGACGGCAGCGTCGATCCAACGACAGGGGCACCCGCACCCGGCGCCGATGCGGCTGAAGCTCGGATCCGTCTGGATCTCACCAACATTCCGCTTGGGGAGGCGCTTCGTTACGTCACCGACTTGGCCCAGCTTAAGTATAAGGTAGAGCCTTTCGCAGTGCTCGTGGTGCCTCAAAACGCAAGCATTGAGAACATGGTCACCCAAGAGTTCCGAGTGGCACCGGATTTCCTTCCGACAGGCGCTGTTGGCGCTGGTTCAGGTTCCTCCTCGACCAGCAGCAGTCCTTTTGGCTTCCCGAGTTCCTCAGGCGGTGCCAGCCCGCCGCCTGCGACCGGCACAGCACTCTCCGATCGCGTTGGGGCTCGTGAATATCTCGAATCTCTCGGCGTGGCCTTCCCCGAAGGCTCCACCGCGCGATACTTGAAAGGGTCCAGTAAATTGGTGGTCAAAAACACTCAGAGCAACCTCGACTTAATCGAACAGATCGTCGAAGACGACGGCGTCACCATTCAGGTCGATATCGAGACCAAGTTCATCGAAGTCCAACAAGATAAACTCAAAGAACTCGGCTTCGACTGGCTGCTTGGTCAATTCAATGTCGGTTCCGGCGGAGTCTTCGCCGGCGGCGGCACTTCGGGCACTGGGACGGCCATCAACAATGCGAACTACCCGTTTGTCGCTCCCGGCTCCAGCACCCCTGTCGGCACCTATCCCGTCACATCAGGTAATCGAAGCGGCATGAACGCCATCTCTGGCGATACGATTGGCGCTCTCATCTCGGGTGCCGCGACTGGGGGGGGAAGCATGGTGGCTCCCGCAATTTTCGGCTTAGCTGGTGTTTTCACGGATCCTCAATTCCAGGTGGTCATTCGCGCTCTGAATCAGAATAAAGCGATCGACTTGATGAGCGCGCCCCGAATCGTCACGCAGAGTGGTGAAAAAGCCACCATCGAGATCGTTCGTGAGTTTATCTATCCGGGCGATTATGAGCCGCCTCAAATTCCGCAGTCCGTTGGTGGTGGCGGCGATGACGGAGGTGGTGGTGTGATCCCGATTGCGGTGACTCCTGCGACCCCGACGGATTGGCAGATGCGTCCAACTGGGGTGACTCTCGAAGTGGAGCCCCAGGTCGGTCCTGACCGGTATACGATCGATTTGCGGCTCATTCCGACTGTGACTGAGTTCGAAGGGTTCATTAACTACGGAACTCCCATCAACTCGGCCACAACCAACCTGTTAGGCATTACGACGGTGTTTCCGATTACCGATAACATCATCAACCAACCGGTCTTCTCCACGCGGAAGGTGCAGACAAAAGTCAGCATCTGGGACGGGCAAACCGTCAAGCTCGGCGGGCTGATGCGCGAAGATATTCAGAAAGTGGACGATAAAGTGCCGTTTCTCGGCGACATCCCGCTCGCTGGCCGTCTCTTCCGCTCCACGTCCGAACAGCATTTGAAACGGAACCTGATCATTTTTGTCACGGCACGTCTCCTCGATCCGGCCGGCCAACTGATCAATGAGGAAGAACTGGAAGAAGAAATCGTGGAACCCCTGATCGGGCCCGACGATTTCTCCCCGGCACCTCCTCCAAGTGTTCCGGTCTACGCGAAATAACCCGCTCAAGTTCCATCGGAATCTTTATGCAAGTAACGCCGGATGATTGTTCATCCGGCGTTTTGCCTTTCCACTAATGGCGGCAATCGGAATCACAGGTGGCCCTGGCTGTGGGAAAACGACCTTTGCAAATTTATTGGCGAAGGCCTTGCCAGCTGCTTGCTTCGATGCGGACCAGGCCATTCGGGAGTTGATGGCTGGCAATCCGGACGTGCAATCGGAAGTCGCAACGCTGATGAATCGGCCACACTTTGATAATTCTTCCGAAGTCCGAAGCGCTCTGCGCCATCTGGTCATGAATGATGAGACGAAGCGAAGGCAGCTTGAAGCAATCCTGCATCCGCGAATTCGCGATACCTGGTGGAACCAAGCTGCTGAGCAACGTGGCCATCCGAAGCAGCATTTTGTTGCAGAACTGCCTCTTTTATATGAAAAGTCTTTGGCTGCACCGTTTGATGTGGTCGTCGCAGTAGCGGCGGGAACCTTTACGCAATACCAACGCCTAAGGGACCGCGGACTCGATGATCAACTGATCAGCCAACTAATTCAGGCGCAAATGCCCCTGAAAGACAAGATCCGACAAGCCGCTGTCGTCGCGTGGAATGATGGAAATCGCGAGGCGTTGGCAGGTCAGGCCGCGCAATTGGTGCAGACTGCCCCTTGGTCGGCTTAATCCCGCTAAAAAGATATGATGTCAGAATCCGAATCCTCGCAGCCCAACGATACCGCTGCCACTGAACCCAAGCCCTCGACAGAGACCGCCATCCAGGAACCTCCGCGCGAAATCGAGCTAACCGTTCTGCAGAAACTCACGTTTCCCGAATTGCTCGAATTTGCTGAAAAGGAAGCCATCCGTGTTGGATCAGCCAAGAGCCGGCGCCACCTGCTTTTGGATATCACCAAAGGCCTTTGCGCACGAAAGGTGCGGGTCATCGCCGAAGGCATTATTGAAATTGGCTCCGATCATTCCGCGTTTCTCCGGAGTCCGATCTATAATTTCGCTTCTTCCGTTGATGACATCCAGATTCCCAATTATCTCGCCCGCCAAATGCCGATCGCTCCAGGCTTGCAGGCGCGAGTGACTTTGCGGCTGCCACGCGACCGCGAACGCAACCTGATGGTGGACGAGGTGCTCGCTTTCGAAGGCGTCCCCTTGTTGGATTGGCATGCGCCTAAGTTTTTCGAAAAACTGACACCGCTCTTTCCGAAGGAACGGTTGATCCTCGAAACGAAAAAGAATCCAAGTGTCAGCAGCCGGGTGGTCGATTTGGTGGCTCCGCTTGGCAAAGGTCAACGCGGGCTGATCGTGGCCCCGCCGCGTGTCGGGAAAACCATTCTCATGAAGCACATGGCCAAGTCGATCCGAGCGAACTACCCGGATCTCAGCCTGATTCTCCTCTTGATTGATGAACGCCCCGAAGAGGTCACCGACTTTCAGAGAGAAATCGACGCCGATATCTTCAGCAGCACCTTCGACGAAGCTGCCCCTCGCCATGTGCAAGTCTCCGAACTCGTGCTCGAGCGGGCGAAAAGGTTGGTGGAGCTCGGCAAAGATGTCGTCATTCTCCTCGATAGCATCACCCGGCTCGCCCGCGGTTACAACGCGATCCAGGGAGGCAAAGGCCGCATCATGTCAGGTGGCGTGGAATCCAAGGCGTTGTTAAAACCCAAACGATTCTTCGGTGCAGCGCGCAATGTCGAGGAAGGCGGAAGCCTCACGATCCTGGCCACCGCACTTACTGAAACAGGTAGCCGGATGGATGATGTCATTTTCGAAGAGTTCAAAGGGACCGGCAATATGGAACTCCACCTCGACCGGGCGCTGGTGGAAAAGCGCATCTATCCCGCGATTAACCTTTTGAAATCCGGCACCCGAAAAGAAGAGCTGCTTTATCACCCGCAAGAGTTCCAGCGAGTCAATATGTTGAGGCGAAACCTTGCAACCATGCCGCTGGTCGAGGCGATGGAGGAATTGACCGGGATGGTCTCCGCAACGGCTTCGAACGCAGAGTTGTTGATGCGGGGCTTCCGCTGAGGCGGGTCCATACTGGAATCATTCATGCACGCTTCGGATAAAAAAGAGAATGCATCGGCCTTGCCGCCGCCGGAAGCCGTGCCGTATCGCTTCGTTGAGACGGCGGAAACGATGGAGCAACTCCTCGCCGAACTGGCCGCGATCGATCGTGTTGCGGTCGATACCGAGGCCGATAGTCTGCATTGCTATCGGGAAAAGCTTTGCCTGATTCAACTCAGCTTCCCAGAAGCGGACCGGCTCCAGCATGTGCTGGTGGATCCGCTGGCGTTTCAAGATCTCAATCCGCTCCTCACTGTATTGGAACAAAAAGAACTCCTTCTTCATGGAGCGAGCTATGATTTGAAAATGCTCCAGCTGGGCCGGCCCTTCAGTCCACCACGAATATTCGACACGGAATGGGCGGCGAAACTCTTGGGGCTTCAACAATTTGGCTTGGCGAATCTGGTAGGCGAAGAATTGGGTTTCGGTCTTTCCAAACAACATCAGAAAGCCGATTGGGGAATGCGGCCCTTGCCTGAACCAATGCGGGCTTACGCCGTCAACGATACCCGGTTTTTGCCCGAGCTTGCCGACCGTTTCACGGCGCGACTGCAAGACCTTGGGAGAATGAGCTGGCTCGCGGCTTGTTGCGAGCGAATGCTGGAAGTCGCCCAACGGCCGCAACCCGTTGGTGCGGACGAAGAACGATGGCGAATCTCCGGCTCCGGCCGCCTTCAACCGCGTCAGCTTGAAATTCTGCGCCGGGCCTGGCTTTGGCGTGAACAATTAGCGGAGAAACTCGATCGCCCTGTCTTTCGCGTGACCGGTAATGAAGCCCTGCTCGATGTCGCCGTGCAGACCGAAGAAGCACGTATCTTAAATGGAAAACGAAAATTCCCTCCCCGCTGGCAATCCGCCTTGCGAAAGGTGATCGATGAAGCGCTCGCGGTCGATGAAGAGGAATTGCCGCAACGACCGCGCGGACGCCGCAGCGCCACGGTCCCGGATTGGGAAAAGAAATTCGAAGCCTTGCGAACCCAACGACAGACTGCGGCAGCTGAACTCGGGATTGATGCTGGCGTGATTGCACCACGCAAGGCTCTGGAACGTTTGGCGGCCGGCGATTCTCCAGCTGAGCATCTGATGGATTGGCAGACGGATATTTTGCGAAATCAAGGCGCAACTTTTCAGGAGTAACCAGGTTTCATTGGTTATGATGAACCGCTTTCGCTTTCTCACGATCGGGTGCAGCCTCCTGCTGATTGGTGGCACCTGGCCGGCCAATGCCTTGGAGTCCGGCCCCCCGCCACCAGCCGAAACGGAGCTCGTTCCGCCCGGTGAAATGGAAGGCGACACCCCACCTTCACCCCGCCGTGAGCAGGCTCGGGAGGCCATGCGGGATGCCCCCGATCGACCTCGACAACGGCAGCGGCAGCGAGGTCGGATGGGCGGACGTCCCGATCTCTCACCGGAAGAACGTCAACAATTGGTGGGAGCCTTACGAAAAGCGCTCCGAAACAAAAATGTGCGTGAGGCTCAGCAGGAATTGGGTGAGGCCTCCAAAAATTTTGAGGATACCATCACGGAAGCCATTCTCGCGGACGACCCGGATCTCGCTCCCTTGATGGAAAAAATGCAGGGAATGATGGCAGCCATGATGGTCGCCCGAACTGGGCGCGCCCGGCAACAAGGGTCGGGGTCTTTGGCGCGGCCCAATCGACTTCCAGGCAGCGAGTCAGCGAGCGATCAGCGCCCGCAACGTCGGCCTGACCCTGCTATTATGAGGGATCCCGACGTGATCGAAGCTAGAAAGGCGGTTGAAGAAGCGACCTCCCGACCGGAAAGAATTTCCGCCTTCAAACGCCTCCGGCAGGCCGTCGAAGATGCCAAAGCCAAGCAGTCTCAGCAGGAGCAGAGTCCAGCGCCTGAGCCGGCCGACGCGTCGGGGAATTGATTTTTCTGGCGGCGATTGGGCCAGCCCCCGCTAGTTTCTCCAAAATTATTTGCTTTTCTCCAAGCCTCACGTAGCCTCGCAACTTCATGGGGAGCCTATTCGAGGAATACCAAACCGACGGATTTTACGATGAAATGTTCGACCAGAACCTTCAGGTTCGGCCGCACTACGAGAAGTTGCTCGAACGTTTCAGCGAAATGTCCAATGAAGATTTCGATCGCAAACGTCAGCTGGCCGACCAGGCTTTTCTAACGCAGGGCGTCACGTTTACTGTCTATTCTGGCAACGAAGGAACCGAGCGAATTTTCCCGTTCGACCTGGTGCCACGGATCATACCTCGACACGAATGGGAGCACATTGAGCGTGGTCTCAAACAGCGGATCACCGCGCTCAATCTTTTCCTCAAGGATCTCTACCACGAGCAGAAGATTCTGAAAGACAAGGTTGTCCCAGAAGAAATCGTCAAATCCGCCGCCCATTATCGCCCGGAAATGGTGGGGTTGAACGTCCCGCGCGATATTTACATCCACATCTGCGGGAGCGATTTGATCAGAGGCGCTGACGGCCAATATTATGTGTTGGAAGATAACGGGCGCTGTCCTTCCGGCGTCTCTTATCTTCTGGAAAATCGCCAAGCCCTCAAACGCGTCTTCCCTCGCCTTTTCCCTCGATACCGAGTGCGCCCCGTCGATAGCTACGCCCCGGAATTGCTGAATTTATTGAAATACGTCGCACCCAACCAGAATCCGGATGCGACGGTCGCCTTGCTCACTCCGGGCGTTTATAACTCGGCGTTCTTCGAACATTCGTATCTCGCGCGGGCCATGGGGATCGAGATTGTGGAGGGTCAGGATCTGGTCGTCCAACGCAACGTGGTCTACATGCGGACGACTCATGGTTTACGGAAAGTCGATGTCCTGTATCGCCGAATCGACGATGACTTTCTCGATCCAATGGTTTTCCGCCGTGATAGCTTGCTCGGGGTGCCGGGAATTGTTGATGCCTATCGAGCCGGCAATATCAATTTGGCCAATGCCATCGGCACCGGAGTCGCGGATGATAAAGTGGTCTATTATTATGTGCCGGCCATGATCAAATATTACCTCGATGAGGAGCCGGTTTTACCGAATGTACCGACCTACCTCTCAGATAATCCTGACGAACGGCAGTATATTCTGGAGAATATCGAAAAACTGGTGGTGAAATCGGCAAACGAGTCCGGCGGGTACGGCATGTTGGTCGGACCGCATGCCACCAAAGAGGAGCACGCGAATTTCCGTGATCTCATTAAAGCCAATCCACGCAATTTCGTGGCCCAACCAACCATCCAGCTTTCCCGCAGCCCTTCTTTTTCCGATGACCACTTCGAAGGCCGCCACATCGATCTGCGACCTTACATTCTTTACGGAGAAAAAATCAGCATCGTCCCCGGCGGTCTCACCCGCGTGGCCCTTCGCAAAGGTTCCCTCGTGGTGAACAGTTCGCAGGGCGGAGGAAGTAAAGATACCTGGATCGTCGAATAATCTAATCAGCCCCATGCTCAGTCGCGTCGCCGGATCACTTTATTGGCTTAGTCGTTACATCGAACGAGCGGAAAACAACGCCCGCATTCTCGATGTCAACTTGCAACTCATGCTCGATTTCGAGGATCACCCCGACCGGGGGGTCGATGCGCATTGGTCGCCAATCATCAATTCCCTGGAAACGAGTGATACCTTCCGCAAACTCTACAATGAGATTAACGAGGAAACCGTCACCGATTTTCTGACCTTTTCGAAAGAAAATTCGAGCTCGATTTACTCCTGTATCGCCACCGCGCGAGAAAATGCCCGGATGGTGCGCGAACAGATCTCCAGCGAGATGTGGGAACAGCTCAACAAGCTCTACCTCATGCTCAAATCGAATGCCGCTCGTGAACTCTTCGATTCGTCTCCATACGAGTTTTACAAAACCGTGGTCGATGCCTCTCAGCTTTTTCAAGGCGTCACCGACGCCACCATGACCCATGGCGAAGGCTGGGATTTCATGCAATTCGGTAAATTTCTAGAACGAGCTGACAGTTCCTCCCGTATTCTCGATGTGAAATACCACATTTTATTACCCTCGGGCGAACAGGTCGGCGGCAATGTCGATAGTGTGCAGTGGATGGCGGTGCTGAAATCAGTGAGCGCCATGGAGGCTTATTGCAAAATTCATGTCGGCCAAGTGGTTCCATGGAAAGTCGCGGATTTCTTGATCTTGCATGACGAATTTCCCCGTTCCTTGCGCTTTTGCGTGGAAGCGCTCGATAATGCCTTGCATCGGATCAGCGGTTCACCCGCCTCCCATTACCACAACGAAGCGGAGCGACTCTCGGGCCGTCTTCGGTCGGACATGGAATTTGGCACAGTCGACGAGGTGTTTCGCGAAGGGCTCCATCAATTCCTCGATCGGACCCAATCACGACTCAACGACATCGCGATGGCCTGCGATAAAGTTTACTGCGACAGCCTCATTCCTGACGTCGATGAGCGGATCAAAGCTCTGGAAGCGGAGCGGCAGACGGCTGGTTAACGCCTCAGACCGGACTGACACCCCAACGTCTCATTAAAACGAGGCGTGCTTGTTTGATCGTTTCACCTCTTTCGTTGTCCCGAAAGGATGCAGGGTGGGGCCACCCGTTATCGACCAAAGGAAACCGTATGGCTTTTAAACCTCCAGCGTTAAGAGCTCCGGTTCCAACCCCTGCGCGGTCACCCATATTTTCCCCACCGTAACGGGCAGCCGAAATCGTCGCGGACCCGCCGATCCCGGGTTGAAATAGATAATACCTTTCTCCCGGATAATCTCCGGCCGATGGGAATGGCCATAAATAATCAGGGAGAACGGCTTCTCCGTCGGGTCGAAGGGGATGGTTTCGCGGATATGCCGCATATAAATCTTCGAACCTGCGACTTCGATCTCCTGAGATTCCGGCAACGCATCCAAGCCAGAACCATGATCCACATTACCGCGGACGGCCAGAGTTGGGGCGACGCGGTTCAGCTCCTCGAGAATGATACTCCGGCCAACATCGCCGGCATGCAGAATCCTCGTGCACCCCCGCAAAGCCTCCACCGCTTCCGGGCGGAGTTGTCCGTGGGTATCGGAAATCACACCGATACAGGGTGAGGGGGGAGAAGTCTCAGACATCGGCGAACTCCCTGAAATTTTTATTGACAGCAATACGCCTCGCCCCCATGTTCGCCATCCTTTTCGCTGGATTTCCCAGTGATTCGACTCTGCAGGAGAAACGCCACACCTGTTTCGTACGCACTGCTCTCTTATGAAAAATCATCACAGCAAACGTTATCGTGCCGCGGCTGAAAAAGTCGATCAGAAGCACTTTTATCCACTCCCGGATGCCGTCGAATTATTGAAGACGCTGCCGGCTCCTAAATTCGATCAGACCGTTACGCTCTCATTCCGCTTGGGCGTCGACCCGCGTCAATCCGACCAGATGGTTCGCGGGACCTGTCCCTTGCCGCATGGAAGCGGTAAAAAAGTTCGGGTCATGGTTTTCGCGCAAGGCGCCGCAGCCGATGCGGCCCAAGAGGCCGGAGCGGAATTTGTCGGATTTGAAGACATGATCAAGAAATGTCAGGAAGGGTTCCAGGAGTTCGATGTCGCCATCGCCACGCCGGCCGCCATGGCGGAAGTCCGGAAATTGGGTCGGGTGCTCGGTCCACGCGGGCTGATGCCAAACCCCAAAACCGGCACCGTCACGGATGATGTCGCCACAGCCATTCAAGCCGTCAAAGCTGGTCGCGTCGAATTCAAGCTTGATAAGAACGCCAATGTCGCTGTTTCGGTCGGCAAATTCTCATTTGCTGCGGACCAGTTGGTCGACAACAGCAAGGCCGCCATTGATGCGGTTCTGAAATCCCGCCCGGCTTCGGCCAAAGGTCGTTTTATCGAACGGGCAACCTTGACAGCCACCATGAGCCCGGGTTTGCGGGTGGATGTGGCGCCTTACATTCGCAATTAACGAAGGACTTCCCGCCATGCATCCTGCTAAAACCACTATTGTTCAAGATTTGCAGGAGAAGCTCAACGCTTCTCCATTCCTGCTCGTGGCTGATTACACCGGCCTCAAAGTTTCCGAATTCGCTCAGCTCCGCGAGCGCCTCGCCGACGCCAACGCCGAGTGCCGCGTCGTGAAGAATACGTTTCTACGTCGCGCCGCTGCTGATATCGGCTATCCCGATCTCGGCGAACACTTGACTGGCCAGACGGCCATTGTCGTCGGTGATGAAGATGTTTGTGCCGCTGCCAAGGTGCTGAAGACGTTTGCCAAGGATTTTAAGAAAACGTCAGTCAAAGCTGGAATTCTCGACAATGCGTATCTCTCGGCCGAACAGGTGATCAGCCTGGCTGATTTGCCTTCGAAAGATATTCTCCGCGCCCAGTTGCTCGGTCTGCTCTTGCAGCCAGCCACCAATCTGGCTCGCCTCTTGAACGAACCCGCTGCCAGCTTGGCTCGGGTGCTGCAAGCCAAAGTGGACGCCCAAGGTGGCGACCAAGCCGAGGCTGCTTGATAGAACTTTTACCAATCCAATTTCGCAAAGCGACAGAAGCCACGCTTCGCGCAACCACAACAAAAAACGGGTTCCTCGTCGGGTCCAGCGGCTGCTGGAACTGAAATGCTCTGAGGCTTCGGAGCGCGACGATACCCATCAAGAAAATGAGTGGAAAGTGCCGCCTCAACCGGCGACACGGGAAACTCGTCTTATTACAAAATGGCAGATACTGCATCCATCGTTGATCAACTGAGCGGAATGACCGTTCTCGAAATAGCCGACCTCGTCAAAGAGCTCGAAGAAAAATGGGGCGTCAGCGCCGCAGCTCCCGTGGCCGTTGCGGCCGGAGGCGCTGCTGGTGGCGAAGCTGCTCCTGCTGAGGAAGAGAAAAGCGCATTTGACGTGATTCTCACCGAAATCGGCGGCAACAAGATTGCCGTGATTAAAGAGGTTCGTGCCGCGATTCCGGGATTAGGCCTGGCCGACGCGAAAGCTCTGGTAGAAGGCGCTCCGAAACCTCTGAAAGAAGGGGTGACGAAGGAAGAAGCCGAGGAGCTCAAGAAGAAAGTCGAAGGCTCCGGCGCCAAGGTCGAAATCAAGTAATCATTCCCGTCGCGGTCAACGCGATTCTTTTCGTCGCACGGCAAGCAAAAAATTGCTTGCCGTGCGCTTTTTTTCTTTGCATATTGGAGGTCCTCTTTGCCTTGCTGCCCGCCGCCTCTCTGCCCATCTGGAATTTTAGAACCAAAACGACTTTCGCCGCTTCGTCTGCGGGGGCCGTCTTGTCGTCGACTCGTCTCCCGATGGATCGTAGCTCAGGAACGGATTCAGGAATTGTCTTGGTCCAACGCGCCAGCAGCCAGCGCTTGGAGGAGTTACCCATGATGCCCTTACGCATGCCACGCCCGATTTTTTGCCTCGCCGCCTTGCTTCGCGCCGGCCTGCCGTCTGCTTGGCTTCCTCCCAACTGCCTGCCGGGCAGTGTCTGCTCACTTTCCTCTCTCACCCAAACCGGTTGGCGCCAAAGACTTCATCGTCTCCGTGCGACTCCCGCTCTCACCCGCTAACCGAACTCCAAACCGACCCGCCATTCATCCCAATCGCGTCCATGAAAACAGAACGCCTCTATTTCGGTAAAATCAAGGAAGCCATCGAACCGCCGAATCTGATCGAGGTCCAACTCGATTCGTATGTCGATTTTCTTCAGCAAGGCACCCAAGCCACCAAACGTAAAAACGTCGGCTTGCAAGCGGTCTTTACGGAAGTCTTCCCGATCAAAAGCTACGACGATAAAGCGACGCTCGATTTCAGCCATTATGAAATCGGGGAACCGAAGCTTTCCGTCCTCGACTGCCAACGGGAAGGCCAGACCTATTCGGCTCCGCTTCATGTGACCTTCGCCCTCAAAGAGGAGCGCAGTTCTAAAGAAGAAAAAGTCTATATGGGCGAGATCCCGCTCATGACACCGCAAGGCACCTTTGTGATCAATGGCGCAGAGCGTGTGGTGGTCAGTCAGCTGCACCGGTCACCGGGTATCTGCTTCGAGCAAACCCCGCATGCCAACGGCAAGATCCTCCATAGTTTCCGCATCATTCCCGATCGCGGTTCCTGGTTGGAAGTGCAATTCGACACCAACGATCTTCTTTACATCTATCTTGATCGCCGGAAACGTCGCCGGAAATTCTTGGCCACCACGTTCCTCCGCGCGCTCGGACACAGCACGGACGAGGCGATCCTCAAGATTTTTTACGACATCGAATCCATCGCGCTTTCCGATAAGCTCGAGGATGAAGAGATCAACACCAAGGTCTTGATCCACGATGTCCGCGACGGTGATATCACGGTCGCTCGCGCGTTCGAACCCCTCTCCAAAGCCACCATTCGCGCCATGCTCGATGTCGGTGTCGATAAGGTGCAAGTGGTCGATACTAAAGATGACGACAGCGTCATTAAAGCGATGAAAAAAGATACCGCGCACGACGAAGAAGAAGCGTTGCGCGAAATCTATCGTCGCCTACGCCCAGGCGATCCGCCGACTCCGGCCAATGCCCGCGCTCTCCTCAAACGCCTCTTTTTCGATCCGAAAAAGTACGACCTCGGCCGTGTCGGTCGTTATAAGATCAACCAGAAACTCTCCGTCGATATCGATATCGAAACGCGGACATTGACGGAAGAAGACTTCATCGCGGCGATGAAATACATGATCCAACTGCGCCGCGGGGATGGGACGTTCGACGATATCGATCACCTCGGTAGCCGTCGTGTCCGGACCGTGGGCGAATTGCTCGCTAACCAATGCCGGGTCGGTCTGGCCCGCACGGAACGGCTTGTCAAAGAACGGATGACCTTGTTTGACGTCAATCTCGATGCGATGACGCCTTCGAAGTTGATCAACCCGAAAGCCCTCAGCGCTGTGATCCGGGATTTCTTCGGACGTTCCCAGCTCAGTCAATTCATGGATCAAATCAATCCGTTGTCCGAGCTGACCCACAAACGCCGTTTGTCCGCTCTCGGACCGGGCGGGCTGAGCCGTGATCGTGCCGGGTTCGAAGTGCGCGACGTGCACCCTTCCCATTACGGCCGTATTTGCCCGATCGAAACACCGGAGGGACCGAACATCGGACTCATCAGCTCGATGTCGACTTTCTCACGGATCAACGAATTTGGCTTCATCGAAACCCCTTACCGGAAAGTCGATAATGGCCGGGTGACTGATCAGGTGGATTATTTGACCGCCGACCGTGAAGAGAACTTCCTGGTCGCTCAAGCGAATGCGCCCATTGATGACCAGGGCAATTTCGTGAACGAAAAAGTTTCGATCCGATATCGCGGCGACTTCCTTGAGGTGGAACCGGCCAAGGTTCATTACATGGATGTCTCGCCGAAACAGCTAGTGTCGGTCGCCGCAGGCCTGATTCCGTTCCTGGAACATGATGACGCTAACCGCGCCCTCATGGGATCGAACATGCAACGCCAGGGCGTGCCTTTGCTCCGCAGCGAGTCGCCACTGGTCGGAACCGGGATGGAAGGCAAGGTCGCCCGCGATTCTCGGGCTGTGGTGGTCTCGGAATCCGATGGGATCGCCGCCTCCGTCACCGCGCAACAGATCGTGATCACGCCGGACGGCAAAATGCCGGAATCGCGGCGTAAATTGAAAGCCGACCCGGAAAAAGGCATCTACGTCTACGAGCTGCGCAAGTTCATGCGCTCGAATGCCGGCACCTGCATCAATCAGCATCCAATTGTCGCCAAGGGGGATAAAATCACCGAAGGCATGGTGCTCGCCGACGGGCCTAATACCGAAGACGGGGAGTTGGCTCTCGGACGTAACGTGCTGGTCGCGTTCATGCCATGGAATGGTTACAACTTCGAAGACGCCATCATGATCTCCGAACGCGTGGTGAAAGAAGATGTCTATACTTCCATTCACGTCGAGGAATTCGAAATCGGCGCCCGCGACACAAAACTCGGTCCTGAAGAAATCACCCGCGACATTCCGAACGTCTCCGAAGAAGCCTTGCGTAATCTGGGCGTCGACGGCGTCATCCGGGTTGGAGCGGAAGTGAAGCCAGGTGACATTCTGGTCGGCAAGATCACTCCGAAAAGTGAAACCGAACTCGCGCCGGAAGAACGGCTTCTCCGCGCGATCTTCGGTGAAAAAGCGGCTGATGTGAAAGACACCTCGCTCACCGTTCCATCCGGCGTCTACGGCATCGTCATGGACGTAAAAGTTTCGTCTCGCAAAGAAATTTCGCGGCAGAAACTGAGCCCGAACGAGACCAAGAAGCAGATCAAAGAGATCAACGACGAAAACCGCGAAAAACAGGAAGAACTTCAGGAACAACTCACGGAAGCACTCTCCAACATCCTGCTTGGCGAGAAAATTCCGCTCGATGTGGTCAACGCCCAGACTGGCGAAATCATCATCCCGGCCAACCGCAAGATCACCAAGACTCTGCTGCGCAAGCTCGCTAGTGTCTACGATCATATCGACATTGATCCGAGCCCGATCCGCAACAAAATCCGCGAGATCATCAGCTCTTACGAACACAAATTCGCTGATCTCGACATGGAACGGGATCGCGCGCTCGATCGCGTGGAGAGCGGCGATGATGTCGATCCTGGCATTATCAAACAGGTAAAAGTTTATATCGCCAGTAAACGGAAACTGAGTGTTGGCGATAAAATGGCCGGTCGTCACGGGAACAAAGGGGTGGTCTCCAAAATTGTGCCGGAAGAGGACATGCCCTTTCTTTCAGACGGCACCCCGGTCGACATCGTACTCAATCCCCAAGGGGTGCCTAGCCGGATGAACGTCGGGCAGGTGCTCGAAACGCATCTGGGGATCGCGGCCAAAGCGCTTGGATTCAAAGTTGGCACCCCGGTCTTCGACGGGATCTCGGAAAAAGAGGTCCACAATTACATGAAGAAAGCGAAGGAGGTCGAAGGCTACTCCTGGGTGACCGAGCATGGCAAATCTGCCCTGTTCGATGGTCGCACCGGCGATCAGTTCGATCAGGAGGTCACAGTTGGTCAGATTTACATGCTGAAACTCGGCCACTTGGTTGCGGACAAGATCCATGCCCGCGCGGTCGGTCCTTACTCGCTCGTCACGCAGCAGCCCTTGGGTGGTAAAGCCCAATACGGCGGACAGCGTTTCGGAGAAATGGAAGTCTGGGCTCTGGAAGCTTACGGCGCCGCTTACACCTTGCAGGAATTGTTGACTGTGAAATCAGATGACGTCCAGGGACGGACCCGGATTTACGAAGCCATCGTCAAGGGCGATAACGCTCTCGAAGCCGGCACCCCGGAATCCTTCAACGTGCTGATTCAAGAAATGAAGAGCCTCGGTCTCGATGTGAAAGCCGAGCGGGAAGGAAGTGACACCCGGCAACTCGCCGCGCTCTGATCCTGCCCCGGCCATTTCACCCGAACCCAATTTTACCCAACCCATCACCCCTTCGATACCCATCCAGCGGAAGGAAAAAGCCACACTATGCTAAACGACACATTTGCCCAGGAAGCTCCGGTCCAGGAACGCGGCGGCTTCGACTTTGTCTCCATCTCGGTCGCCTCGCCCGACACCATTCGCAAATGGAGTCACGGCGAAGTGAAAAATCCAGAGACCATCAATTACCGGACATTTAAACCGGAAAAAGGTGGCCTTTTCTGTGAACGCATCTTCGGCCCGACACGGGACTGGGAGTGCGCCTGCGGGAAATACAAACGCGTCAAACATCGCGGCGTCATCTGCGACCGTTGCGGGGTCGAGGTCACGCTCTCCCGCGTGCGCCGCGAGCGGATGGGCCACATCGAATTGGCCGTGCCAGTCTCCCACATCTGGTTCTATAAATGCATGCCGTCCCGGATCGGGTTGATGCTCGACATGAGCGCTCGCCATCTCGAGCGCGTCATTTACTACGAAGATTACATCGTCACTGATCCTGGCAACACTCCGCTCACCCGCTGCCAGTTGCTGACGGAAACCGAATATCGGGAAGCCCTCGAGCAATACGGCGAAAACTTCACGGCCGGGATGGGCGCAGAAGCGATCAAAACCTTGCTCGCCCAAAGTGATTTGCCGCAACTCGAAATCGAATTGCAGGAGGCGATGACGACCACCCGCTCCAAGCAGATTCGGAAAAAATTGGCCAAACGCTTGAAGCTCGTTCAAGGATTCGCCAGCTCCAAGAGCCGCCCCGAATGGATGATCCTCGACGTGCTACCGGTGATCCCGCCTGATCTCCGTCCTTTGGTGCCCCTGGAAGGTGGCCGCTTCGCCACTTCCGATCTCAACGATCTCTACCGTCGCGTCATCAACCGGAACAATCGTCTGCGGAACCTGCTGATGCTGAAAACGCCGGATGTCATCATCCGGAACGAAAAACGGATGTTGCAGGAAGCCGTCGACGCCTTGTTCGACAATGGGCGCCATGGCCGCGCGGTCACTGGTGCCGGGAACCGCCCGTTGAAATCCCTAAGCGATATGCTGAAGGGCAAAGGCGGGCGTTTTCGTCAGAACTTGCTCGGAAAACGGGTCGATTACTCCGGCCGTTCCGTCATTGTCATCGGTCCCGAACTCAAACTCAACCAGTGCGGGTTGCCGAAGAAAATGGCGCTCGTCCTGTTCGAACCCTTCATTATTCGGCAGCTCAAGGAGCGCGGCCTCGCGCACACCGTTCGAAGCGCCAAGAAATTCATCGAGCGCCAAACCCCGGAAGTCTGGGATATCCTGGACGAAGTGACCCGCGGCCATCCCGTGATGCTGAACCGGGCGCCAACCTTGCATCGACTCTCGATCCAGGCGTTTGAACCCGTGCTGATCGAAGGTGAAGCGATTCGCGTTCACCCACTCGTTTGCACCGCTTACAACGCGGACTTCGACGGTGATCAGATGGCCGTGCACGTGCCGCTTTCTATCGAGGCGCAACTGGAAGCCCGCATGTTGATGCTGGCGCCCAACAATATCTTCTCACCTTCAAGTGGGAAACCGATCACCACGCCGTCACAAGACATCACGCTCGGCTGCTATTACATCACGCAGACGCCGCGTTACCCGAACGGCCAAAAACCGGAGCGGCTCCCGTTGTTCGCAGAATTGGAAGACGTGGAGTTGGCCATTTCCGAAGGAACCGTTTCCTTGCTTGATTCCATTCGTCTGAAGAATCCCGATTACGGGCAGGAAACAATTTACGGTGATCCAGAGAAAAAAGTGATCGAAACGACCGCTGGCCGCGTGGTCTTCAATGAGATCTGGCCCAAAGGTCTCGGCTTTTTCAATAAAGTCGCCTCGAAGAAAACGCTCTCCGATATCATCTGGCGTTGCTACCAAGTCTCCGGCCGTCAGGCCACGGTGGAAACCCTCGACCGACTCAAGGACCTCGGCTTTCATCACGCCACCCATGCGGGGATCTCGATTGGGATCTGCGATATGATCATTCCGCCAGAGAAGAAAACCGAGCTCTCCACGGCGCACAAACAGATCAACGAAGTCGAAAAACAATATCGCCGCGGGATCATCACTGAAGGCGAACGGCACAACCGGATTATCGATATCTGGACGCATGCCGGTGAAGAAATCGCGACCACCCTCTACCGGACGTTGCAACACAACGAAGGGAAGAAGGAGATGAATCCGGTCTATATGATGGTCGATTCTGGTGCGCGTGGTAACCGGACTCAGATCAAACAGCTGGCCGGGATGCGCGGTCTGATGGCGAAACCCTCGGGCGACATCATCGAACGTCCGATCACCTCGAACTTCCGGGAAGGCTTGACGGTGCTCGAATACTTCATCTCGACTCACGGCGCCCGGAAAGGGCTTGCTGATACCGCGTTGAAGACCGCCGACTCCGGTTATCTGACTCGGAAACTGGTCGATGCCGCTCAAGACGTGATCATCACCGGAGACGATTGTGGAACAGCCAACGGCATCATCGTTCGCCCGATTTACGAAGGGGATGAAGAAGTCGTCGACCTGGCCACCCGTATCGTCGGCCGGACCAGCTGCGAAACAATCGTCGATCCCGTCTCGGGCAATACCGTGGTTTCCCGCAATCAACTCATCGACGAAGTGACTGGCAACGCTCTCATGAAGGTGGGCGTCGAGCAGCTTAAGATTCGCTCTGTCCTCACCTGCGAATCGAAAAAAGGCGTCTGTATCTCTTGCTATGGGCGCAACTTGGCCACTGGTAACCATGTGAAACTCGGCGAAGCCGTCGGTATCATCGCGGCCCAGTCGATCGGCGAACCGGGCACCCAGCTCACCATGCGGACGTTCCACGTGGGCGGCACGGCGAGCGGCACGTTCAAACAACCCGTTATCAAGGCGAAACACGACGGCACCGTGGTTTACCAAGATATCCGTGCGGTCAAATCGCTCGATGGCAACTATATCGTTCTCAATAAGAACGGCTTCATCTGCATCAACGATTCCAAAGACGGCCGTGAACTCGAACGTTACACCATCGTGGTCGGTTCCGTGATCGCCGTCGAAGATGGCGCCGAAGTCAAGAAAGGGGCGTCATTCGTCCAATGGGATCCTTACAATGTCCCGATTCTCACCGAAAAGGGTGGGAACGTGGAATTCCGCGATATGATCGCCGGCGTAACAGTGAAGCGCGAGATCGACCAGGCGACTGGCCTCATGGGAACAGTTGTCATCGAGCACAAAGAAGATCTGCATCCGCAAATCGTCTTGGTCGATGATAACGGCGATGTCGTCGCCAGCTACTCCATTCCGGCTGGTGCGCATATCAGCGTTGAAGAAGGCCGCAAGGTTCGCCCCGGCACGCTCCTCGCCAAAACGCCTCGGAAAGTTTCTAAGACCAAAGATATTACCGGTGGTCTGCCGCGTGTTGCCGAGCTCTTCGAAGCTCGTCGCCCGAAAGACGCCTCCGAGATCGCGAAGATCGACGGGATCGTTGAGATTGGCGGCTCGGTCCGCGGCAAACGGCGCCTCATCCTGCGCGACCCGGAAACGCATGCGGAAGAAGAGCATCTCATTCCGCTCAACAAGCACATCATTGTCTTCAAGGGCGACGCGGTCAAAAAAGGTTCCCAGCTCACGGAAGGCCCGGTCGTGCCGCACGAAGTGCTCGAAGTTTGCGGTCAACACGAACTTCAGGAACATCTCGTGAACGAGGTGCAGGAGGTTTATCGCCTGCAAGGGGTGGAGATCGATGACAAGCACATCGAGATCATCGTCCGCCAGATGTTGCGCAAAGTGAAGGTCACCGATCCCGGTGACACCACCTTGCTTTGGGGAGACCAGATCGATCGCGTCGAATTTGATTCGCAAAATGCGCTCGTGACCGAGAAAGGGGGCAAACCTGCGGAAGCCTCGCCGGTCTTGCTCGGCATCACTAAAGCCTCGCTCGAAACCGACAGTTTCATCTCCGCCGCTTCTTTCCAGGACACCACGCGTGTGCTGACCGAAGCTGCGACGCTTGGCAAGATCGATACCCTGCGCGGTTTCAAGGAAAACGTCATCATGGGTCACCTGATTCCGGCAGGAACTGGGTTCGATCAACATCGCGATTTCGACCTCATCAAAATGACCGACGACCTGCCGCCACTTCCCGAAGCGGAGGAAGAACCGGTCTTCGGTTAAACACCATTATCGAAAAAAGCCCGGCCACCTCGGCCGGGCTTTTTTTATGGGGGCAGCCCGCTTTTTCAAACCGCTCATCATGACTTCTTCCCTGACCATCACCGGCGTCGACATTTTTCATCTCCAATTCCCGCCTAATCACTTCGTGCAACGCGAGGCCTGGGCGCGGCAGACTGTCGTCCGTGTTCGCACATCCGATCCAGAAGTCTTCGGGCTTGGTTGTGCCACCTTCACCTACCGTTATCGCGCCGTCGAATCGACGATTCGAGAGCATCTGACACCGTTGATCATCGGCCACGATCCCCGGAACTCGACTGAACTCTTCCAGCTGATGCGCTACAGCGGTTACTGGCGCAATGGCCCCATCTTGAACAACGCCATCAGCGGGATCGACATGGCGCTCTGGGATATCAAAGGGAAATTAGCCGGACTGCCATGCTACCAGCTGTGGGGCGGGAAAACACGGGTGGCCGCACTGGCTTATCAGCATGTGAACGGCGACAACACGGATGAAGTCCTCGAAAATGCCCGTCGCCTGGTGGGGCAGGGATTAAAAGTGATCCGCTGTCAGCTCGGTCATTACAGCGGCCCGATCGATCAAATACCCCAACGCCTTGAGGGTGCGCCGGCCAATGGAACCTGTTACCTGCCGGAACAACGTCTCGCCCAGATCCCGCAGATGTTCGCGGCGTTACGTCGGGAATTCGGAGAGGAACTCGGTATTCTCTATGACATCCATGAACGCCTCGACCCCATGGATTCTCTCCGCCTGGCCAAGGAACTGGAGCCTTACCACCCTTATTTCCTCGAAGACCCCCTGGCGCCCGAGCAAATGGACTGGCTACGAACCTTCCGAGCTCAGACCGCGACGAAAATTGCAATTGGCGAACTCTTCACTCATCCCCTCGAGATTGTCCCTTACGCCAAGGAATCGCTTTTCGATTATCTGCGGGTTCATCTTTCTATGATGGGCGGCATCACGCCGATGCTCCAGTTGGCGCATCTCTGCGAAAGCTTTGGAATTCGAACCGCTTGGCACGGTCCGCCTGACCTTTCCCTGGTCGGCGGCGCCGCCATGGTACATCTCGATGTCGCCCTACCGAATTTCGGCGTGCAGGAGTGGGCCGCACGGGTGCCGGAGGAATACGAGGTCTTTCGTGGTGCCCCCTCGTTGAAGGAAGGCTATCTTTATCCCTCGGACGGACCCGGTCTCGGGATCGTGTTCGATGAGACTCTGGCTCAACAATTCCCGCCCGAGGGGAAAGACTCGGAATGGTTGGTCATGCGCCGCCCCGACGGTTCGTTGACGCCTCCTTGACGGACAGGGCTCCCTGGGGGGATGCCACCGAGAGTATGATTTTCGGGAGGTCAAAACTGGATTAGTTTTTCACCAATGAAAATTTGTTGGTCCATTTTTCCTGCTATTCTCGTGTTGCTGCCCGTAGGCGGGGCGACAGCTGCGGAACCAGATCGGACCGGCTTCGAGGAACGGGTGGTGCCGTTTCTCAATCAGTATTGCATCGATTGTCATGGCGAAAAGGATCCACAAGGGGGGTTCGAAGCCTATCGCATGGAACCCGTCAGCGACTCGCTCATGGCGGAACATTGGCAGAACGTTTCCGATGTGCTCGGTCTCGGCGAAATGCCGCCCGCCAAACATCCCGCCCAGCCGGAAATGGCTGAAGTCGATGGCGTCATGGAATGGATCCATGAAGAGCTAACTCGAGCCCAATTGGTGCTGGCCAATTCCGAGCGAGAAGTCGTGCTCCGCCGCCTGACGCCCCTGGAGTACGACCACACGATTCGGGACCTTTTGAAGATCAACCTGGATCAGCTGCTTCCCTCTGAATTATTGCCGCAGGAGATCGAGACGGAAGGGTTCACCTCTAATGGGGCCGCCCGGGTGCTTTCCCCAGCTCATCTCGAGGGATACATCGATGCCGCTGGCCAAATCTTGCGGCATACCGTGGTGAAAGGGGCGCAACCCGAATTATTCGACAAATCCTGGGAAGCGAATCGCCAAGTGTTTGGCGGCAATCTGCCCGAAGCCAAACCGGATGCGGAAGTCTGGATGGAGCATGTTTTTCACAAACCGCGTCTGCGTCCAGAGCAGTTCAAAGCCCATGCCGATGGGCTCTATCGCGTCACGGTCACGGCGCGCGCCATTCCGCCCGCGATGCATGAGCCTGGTCCTCGCCGTTGGCCATCGGAAATTGCGGTCGTTCGGCATCGGCCGGACATGCCGAAGAATCCAGAGTCCCGTGTCTTTGTGGTGGAAGAAGATTCAGAAACGTTCAGCTCGGACTTTTATCTGAAAAAAGGGGATGAATTCCGAATCGAATATTTCAATGGCTGGGCGCTCGGACCCGAGCATCTCAAAAAATGGAGGCGCAACGGCTGGTTCGCCCATTTGATCCTGGAATCGATGTCGATCGAAGGCCCCATCCACGAAACCTGGCCGCCGCCACGGCATCAGACGATCTTCGGCGCCGCCGAACCGGAAGATTCTGAGGAACAAGCTCTGGAACTGATTCGGCAATTCGCTTACCGCGCTTTTCGTCGGCCAACCCCAGATGAGTTTCTGGAACCCTTTTTCAATCTTTACCGGACTTCCCGCGATTCGGGAGCCGATTTCCATGAAGGCGTGCAGGCTGCCTTGCAAGGCGTTCTGGCTTCTCCCCATTTTCTCTACCTGCTCGAGCCGCCAGGTGAACTCGACCATTATTCCATCGCGAGCCGGCTATCTTATTTCCTCTGGAGCACCATGCCCGATGACGAACTATTCGCTCTCGCTACTCAAGGTCAGCTTCGGAATCCGGACGTCCTGAAAGGTCAGGTGAACCGGATGCTCGATGATCCGCGCGCCGACGACTTCATCACCCGGTTCGCGGATGAATGGCTCGATACCGACCGCGTGGCAGTCATGCCTCCCGACGAACGGCTGTATCCCGAATACGACGTCGCACTCCGCGACGCCATGCAGGCCGAAACCCGGTTGTTTCTAAAAGAAATGATTCTCAATAACCTGCCGGTCTCGAACCTCGTCGATTCTGATTTTACTATCCTGAACGAACGCCTGGCTGACCATTACGGGTTACCCGGTGTCGAAGGGGAGAAGATGCGGCGCGTCGCCTTACCCAACGACGATCGCCGCGGAGGGCTCCTCACGCAGGCCAGTATTCTGAACGTCACTTCCAACGGCACCACCAGCTCGCCCGTGGTGCGTGGCGTCTTCGTTCTCGATCGTATCCTCGGCAATCACCCACCGCCAGCTCCCCCCGATGTGCCCGCGATCGAGCCGGATATCCGCGGAGCGACGACCATCCGCGAACAGTTGGCCAAACACCGCGAAATTCCGAGTTGCGCGAGTTGCCACGCCAAGATCGATCCCATCGGTTTTGCGCTGGAAAGCTACGACGTCCTGGGCGGTTGGCGGGAAAACTATCGTGCAGTTAATCCTGACAAGAAAACACGGAAGAAAGAGCCCTACCTGCAAGGTCCCGTGGTGGAAACGGCAGACTCATTTCCTGGCATCGGAGACTTCGCTGACATTATTGAATTGAAGGAACGCCTGAAAGCGTCCGGGCCAATGCAAAAGGTCGAGCGCAATTTTACCGAACGGCTTTTGGCTTTCGGTATGGGCCGTTCGCTTCAGTTCGCCGACCAACCGCAGGTTGATGCTATCCTCTCGCAATACCGCTCGGCTGGAGGCGGCACACGAACCTTATTGGAAACGATCGTCACCAGCGACCTCTTTTTGAATCCCTGAACCTTCAACCGCCTACCATTATCATGAACCCCATCTCACGTCGTCGCATGCTGAAAACCACTGGAGGTGCGTTATTGGCACTTCCTTTCCTGGAAAGTTTCCACCTCCGGGCTGCAGAGGCTGCCGCTGGAAAATGTCTGGTGGCAATTAATATGCCGCTCGGGTTGTATAGTCACTCCTTGTTCCCGAAAGATTTCAGCTCGTCCTCGCTCGAAACGGATTACTTGGCGCCCTTCAAGCCGTTTCATGATAAAATGACACTCATTTCCGGCGCCTACCATCCGGGCGTCGCCAATGGGCATGTCTCCACCCCTCGCATCTTCACCGGCACCCCTAATATGGGCGGTCCTGACCCGAAGCTTGCCAAGAACGGCGAATCAATCGATCAATGTGCGGCCCGGCATATCGGGGATCAGACACGGTTCGCCTCACTGACTCTATCCATGGGGAATAGTCCGCATTCCTGGCATGCCAACGGGATGGCGGTCCCGGCTTTCTCAGATATGGACGAGGTGTTCAAAAAGCTCTTCGTCGCCGATGCCGCTGGCGACCGCAAAGCCGCCAAGTCTCGTCTGGCTGCTAAAGGAAGTGTGCTCGACGCCGTGATGCAGCAGGCGAATGCATTGAAACCTGCCTTGAGTGGCGCCGACCAGGATAAGTTGGAAGAATACTTCCATGCCGTTCGTGAAACGGAGAAGCGGGTGGTGAAAAACAATAGCTGGCTCGATACGCCCAAGCCCAAAGTGGGCAAAGCGGCTGCCTTCGATGATCCCGATCCTTCCGGTTTTATTCCTTCCGTCCGCAATTTATTGAACCTTACGCACCTTGCTTTAGAAACCGATTCCACACGAGTCGTTGCTTGCGATTTATTCCGCCAAGGTAATGTCGGAATAGATGGCGTCAGCAACGGCTACCATAGCCTCTCGCATCACGGCAAAGACCCTGAGAATATCAAGCAGCTACAGATTATCGAAACTGCGGTCCTCGCAGAATTGCATGATTTCATCGAAAAATTGTCGAACAGCCGCAACCCCGATGGCAGTTCGCTCCTCGACCGGACGCACGTTGTCCTGGTTAGCAATCTCGGCAACGCCAGCAGCCACTCTTCTCTGGATCTTCCGGTCGTCCTCTTTGGCGGAGGCTTGGATCACCGCGGGCACCTCCATTTCCAGCCCACCAACACCACTCCGCTTTGCAACGTTTACCTAAGTGTCCTCGAATCGATGGGCATTAAAGAACCGAGGTTTGGCACCTCGACCGGCACCCTCCCACAGTTGCTCAGAAGCTAAAAAGGGAAGCGCTCATTGAATGCGCGCTTCAACTCGAACGTTTTTCCGCCCCACTGTTTTATGAAACAGTGGGTCTGATTGAAAATGGGTGCGAGCTAATCGGCAGTCCCACTCGAATCCCTTGGCTCCCAGTTTCCGGTAGCGCACTCAGAAACTTGTTCCAAGTTCCTCTACGACTGGGAGCGCACCGCGTAGAGGAACACGGAACGTGTTTCTGAGTCCGATACCGGCCGTCCCACTCGAATGCCTCTGATCAGAACCCTGAAACAGTGGGAGCTAATCAAAAATCTTGTCAGCTCAAGAGATCGAATCCTTGCAGCGCGCCAGTTGAGGTGGCGAAGGAGGTGTCGGGTAGACCGAACTGGTTGAGGACGGAGAGGTAAAGGTTGGCGAGGGGGACAGTACTCTTTTCATAGGCTAAATGTTGGCCGTGCTTGTATCGTCCACCGGCAACCAATACCGGGAGATCTTTGTTGGAATGATTCGAACCGTTGCCGAGGTTAGAAGTGATCACGATCGTCGTCCGATCCAATAAAGTGGCGTCACCCTCTTTGGCCTCCTTTAAGTTGGTCAATAACCGTTTCAATTCGACGAAAAATTCGCGTTCGATCAGTTTTAACTGCGCGATGTTGTTCGGGTCACGTCCATGATGCGATAACGGATGATACCCGTTGTTGACCCCCTCGATATTCACATTGTTCTGTTGGAAATAACCGAAGCTGGCGATTCGGGTAGAGTCCGTTTTGAAGGCCAGATAAGTCATGTCACAGACGTTGCGCAGTTGAGTGACGATTTCCGATTTGCTGGCTGGATCTTCGGGCGGGCCGGCTTCGACGCGTGGTTTGGGTTGATGCACCCAGCTCTCCGATTTGACGAGGCGGCGTTCGGTTTCCCGAACGGATTCGAAGTATTCATCCAATTTACTCTGGTCGGCCCGGGAGAGGGAAGGTTGCAAGGCTTTGGCTTGTCCAAGGACCAGGTCCATAATGCTTTTGCCTTCCCCAATCTCGCGCAACATCTTGTCGGTATTGTTCTGATCTTCCTGCATGAAGAGTTTGGCATAGGTATTCGCCATTTTATCTTCAGCCGGCACCATCGTGCCGCCATCGGTCCAGCTCATCACATTTCTGCCTGAAGAGAGCACCAGGGAATCATAGCGCGTGTTCATCCCGATTTTCCCCGCCAGATATTGGTCGAGCGAGGTCACGTTCTTGCTGCCGGACGGTTGACCAGTAAAGATTCGGCTCTCCGCGGAGTGCCCGCCATGAACCCCGGGATGATCCAGGCCCGAAATAATACTGAATTGATCGCGGAATTCATCGATCAACGACAGATATTCCGTGGTTTGATAATTTTGCCCGGTCTCAGACGGAATAAGGGCCTCACGGTAAATGCCGAGCGGCAGACAAATCAACAGGAGCCGCCGGGGTTCAGCGAAGGAATCGGCGGCATAAAGTTTACCTCCCAACGACTCGAGCCAGGGAAGAGCGAGGGTGACTCCAACGCCTTTTAAAAAGTGCCGACGGGATGTTTGAGCAGAGATTGGATTCATGGATCGGTGGGGGTCAGGTTAGGGTTTTTGGAAAAGAGGACTTTGCACGACCGCATGCACCATGGTGCGTAAGCCGCCCCCGTGTTGGCGGGTGAGTTGCACGATTTGTTTAATTTGTTCGCGATCACTGAAATCAAGCGCCCGGCCCAGGGCATAGGTGCTGAGTTGTTCCGCCATGTTTTGGTATACGAAATGTTCATTCTCACGGAGGATTTTGCGGAACTGCCGGAAATTTTCGAATTGGCCGAGGTTAGGAAGTTCTCCGTCGGAAGAGATCGGTTGGCCATCGATCAGTTTCGAGCGGCGTCCGCTCCCTTCGAGCGCACGATAGTTTTCGCGCCAGCCACCGATGACATCGAAGTTTTCCAAAGCTAAACCAAAGGGATCGATTTTTTCATGGCAGGAAGCGCATTGCGGGATATCGCGATGGGCGGCGAGTTGTTCCTGAATCGTGGTTGCACCACGAATATCGGGTTCGATGGCGGGCACATCCGGCGGGGGCGGAGGCGCCGGGGTGCCGAGGAGACGGTCGAGCATCCAGACCCCGCGAATGATCGGCGAAGTGGTGGTGCCATTCGAGGTGACGTTCAGGATACTGGCATGCGTCAGCAAACCACCACGAACCGTCTGCTCTTTATTGAGGCGAACTTTTCTGAAATCGGTCCCTTCCACTCCGGGTATATTATAATGGTTGGCCAGCCGTTCGTTCAGCATGGTCCAATCGGAGTCGACCAAATTGTTGATGGGCAAGTCATTGAGTAACATCTCCCGAATAAACAGCCGCGTCTCTTCGGCCATGGCGCGCTCAAGTGCTTCGTCGTATTCCGGATACAGATTCTCGTCCGGCTGAATTTCTCCGACCATCTCAGTTTCGAGCCATTGCCCCACGAAGTCGGAGATGAACCGCTCCGATTTCGGATTGGCGAGCATCCGGTTGACTTGGGACACCAAAGTCTCGAACTCGCTCAACGACCCGTCAGCGGCTGCTTCGTAAAGCTGCTCGTCAGGAGCGGAGCGCCAGAGGAAATAAGAGAGGCGTGAAGCCAAGGCATAGGGATCGACTTGACCTGCTGGTTCCAAATGAAACAGGAAGAACGGGGAAACCATCATCGCTTTCACCGTCGATTGATAAGCTTCGATTTCATTCTCAAATTCCCGTTGCTGACGATAATAACCGGCGAATTCTTCGACAATCGAGGAGTCGACCGGGCGGCGGAAGAGGGTGGGCGCAAGGTTAGCGATGAGATCGGGAACCAACTCATCCGTCAGGTCAGAAGGTTGGAGGTCGCCGAGTAACAATTGATGTCCGCGAGGAGGCCATTGCTCGAAGAGTGGTCCGCTCAATTTCATCTCGCCGATGGCGATGCGTGGTTCCTGATTGGTGTCAAGTTCCTCCGGTTTCACATGGCGGGGGCCATTCACCATCTCGAGCTGCACGTAATGACG
>JGI12210J13797_10121388_pt1 | contig 40470 bp, 27 predicted proteins | sample ElkSlonscriptome_3_FD_13797 | JGI IMG/M metagenome (IMG submission 13797) | reverse complement strand
CTCGTGAGTAGTGTGGAGTCCAAGTGTATTGAAAGTGACGGCCTGTTGGCAACTGCAGGCATTGGCATCAAGAATCTAGTTCCGGGTCAACTCCAGGTCGGAAAATTCTCCGCTCACCGTGATCGGCAGCCCGTCCACCTCGGTTGGCTGACCCATCGCGTCCTCGCACTGCACAATCGTGACTTGAAAGCGGCCGCTCATCGTGGTCTCGGACATTGCCGTGCGCTCGAATCGCCCCTGAACAGGATCGTCCGGCAGGCAGTTGACCCGCCTCGACGAACCGGCTTCATCAATGGTCATCGTGTAGCGTGTGTTATTTCGATTCAGGTCATCGGTTTCAACCACCCCTTCATCCGGAAGTCGGTTAGCGGCCACGCTCAGGCGCCAGCCGCGCGCACGGACATCGACGATATCGGGATACACCCAGCCGATTCTGGCCCGCTCTGAGCTCGAATCAAAGCCCCCGCCGAGCGTATCACTGACCTGAAACGAACCGCTGATATTGGATGAATTGGATGAACCATTCGAGCCGTTGGCATCACTGCCGCCACAGCCACTCAGGCTGAGAACCAGGACCATGAGTATCAACCATCGCATAACAATCTCCTGCATTGGAATCTACACCTGATTACGGAATCGAACCCGATCATGCGACAACGGCTGCAGTATTTACAACCAGCATGTTTCTTCGAACTTCGCCACCCACCTCATACAGCGCATGGCTGATCTGACCCAATGAGCAGACCTTGACCGCGTCCATCAGGACGGCAGGCGACAAATCCTGAAGTATTCAGCCAGGCAACCCAGATGCTTCAGGAACAAACAATGGGCTGTGCAAAAAAACCTGCAGCAGGCTCGGGCATTTTATTGAAGCACCCGAGCGCTGCTTGCAGGTTCCAACACGTGTTTTAAAGCCCCGCGGTAAATTTTGATTTTAGGTTGAGCGATTTACAGCCCCGCGTTTCAAATGAACTCCGGCAATGACAAACAGCGCAATGGCCAACAGGAACAGGACGAATCGATCATTGACGGGAACTGGAATCGGTCGTTCTGTGCTGACCGTTACCTCCGAGTCATCGCTGACAACGGTTGTTGGATCCTGTTCTGATCGCGCTGACACCGTTGCCGAATTCAGAATCGGGCGCCCGAGATCGGACAGCTGCACGATGTAGCTGCCGCTGCACGCCAGCTGTTCATCAATGGCCAGCGTGGCCGGCTGAGTGGGGCTGCAGGACAGTTGCCCCAACATCTCATCAACGATCATCACGTCATCGAGCCCCACGTTGCCGATGTTGGTTGCGGTCAATGTATAGATGATTTCATCACCCACATCGTATGGTCCCTGAGCATCCACCGTCTTGACCAGGTCGATTGCCGGTAGCGGTGGTTCGGTACGGCATTCCGGCGTGGGCGGCGGGTAGCTGATCGTCCGCGTGACCGTTGGGTTGATCGTGAACTCAATCTCCACATCCGGTCGCACTGTGCTTGGTACCTCAAACCAGTTGCCTTGCGCATCCTGTTCCCATCCGGGCCAGGCCACACCATTTCCGTCAACATCAACGGCAGCACCTGGCCAGAGGGTCTGGCCGCTGAGCGGCTGATTGATGAGTTCTTCGACCACATCGCCGCTGCCGTCGTTCGCGATCCAGCGAATGGTCAGCGAAGGATTGACCACGCCCTCGCCTACGATGGTCCAGTTCACCAATGGCGCATCCTGCACACAAACGGCCTCTACTTGAGCCGACACGATGCTTGGAGGCTGGATCGGCGTGGATGTGCCCGCCTCCGGTGATTCGACCGGCGTGTCGAAGGGATCTTCACCACTGGCCGTGGCCGTATTGACGATGGGCGCTTGAGCAATAACATCGGCTTGGGTTACCTGGTAGCTGCCGGTGCAGACAATCTGCTCCCCCGGGGCCAGTGTCGCCGGCATCATGGGCGTGCAGCTCAGCGGAGCCACCAGCGGGTCATTCACCTGGACCTGATCCAGCGTAACGTTGCTGGTATTGGTCGCCGTCAACGTGTAGTTGATGATGTCATCCACATCGACCGGCCCGGCCGTATCGGCAATCTTGACTAGATCCAGGCCTGGGTTCGAAGCCTCAAGTACGATGCGATAATCCTCCACTTCACCGTCAGCCGCAGCCCCGGTTGGCAGCAGGCCACCCACGGAACTACAGCGGAAGCGTGCGTAGGTCTGCCCCGCTGCACCAGCCAGGGGAACGTTCACGTTCAACGTCGCCGTTGCACCGCTGGCGATGACCTCGTCGGTCGCAACCTGCTCATCAGCATCCAGGAAGTCACCATCAGCATTGAAATCGATCCACGCATCCAGTCTGCAGTCGTTGGTCTCAGCCGCTGCGGTGACGCTGATATCAGTGGGTAAGCCGAGGATGATCGTACCGGCAAAGGTCACGCCATCCTCGTCGTCGCCAGCATTGGCGCAAGTGCCGGTTGTAATCGCCCCGCCAGTGCCACCGGCAGCAGCAGTGTCATCGGCCAGCGCGTCAACACTTTGCAGCACACCGGTGTCGGAATCGACACAGGCGCCAAGGTAGGGCGAATCGGCCACGCCGAGTATATGGCTCGCGCCGTCATCCACGCCCTGCGTGTTGTAGTCGCCACCGGCTGTTCCGATTTGCGGGTCAGGCGCATCACCGTAGTCGGTCGGGGTCGGTGCTGCATCCGGATTCGGTTGGAGCGAAACACGGTAATCCTCGATCTCGCCGCCGGTGACTTCTTCAGTCGGACTGAGGCCGCCGCTGTCGCTGCAGCGGAAGCGCGCGTACGAGACGCCAGGCGTGATGCCCTCGGGCACATTGACTGCAAGCGTGTGCGGACCTGATGCCAGCGACTCGGCATTGAACAGACGTTCCCCTGCGGCATCCTCGAATACACCGTCGGCGTTGTAATCGATCCAGCCGTCCAGAGCACAGGTATCGTTGGCGATAACGACATCCAGTGTGGTGTCATCACCGGCTACAAACGCAGGCGGCAGGGTCACGCCGTCCTCATCGTCATCGTTGCTACAGTTGCCCGCAGTCACACTGCCCGCAGCCGTGTCCAGATCATCGGCATCTGCAGTCGCGTTCTGCAGGGTGCCGCCGCCGTCACTGTCGACGCAGGCGCCCAACCAGGTCGTACCCCCGGGCTCCAGGTGGCGCGGACCGCCGTTGGTGAAAGTGGTTTGGTAGTCACCGGGTCCGGTGCCTGCGCCGGTATCAGGCGCATCTCCGTAATCGGATGGGAAGAAGCTGTCGAGCACAGCAACTGATTCGCAGTCGTTGTTATTGGTCGTGTCCGAATCAACCGCCGTTCCTGGCTCGGCGTTGACCGTTGCGCAGTTTTCAACCGAACTGCCGCCCAGGCTTACATCCTCAATCAATACCGGAACCGTGACTGTGACTGTGCTGTTGACTCCCACCAGGCCCAGCGAACAATCCATTGCTTGGCCTGCGATTGCACAGTTGCCTGAAGTTCCATCATCAGGATTGATCCAGCTCGGCACGTCGCCATGAAAGCGCATACCTGTCGGCAAGGTATCCGTCAATCCGGTTTGTTCGCTCGACAGTGGGCCTGCATTGCTTACCGTCAGAATCCAATCAAACGGCTCGTGCAACTGGACGGGCGACGATCCGACGGACTTATCGACTCCGAGATCAATCTGAGCCCGTACAGACGTGCTCTCCGCCTCGGCATTGTTGCCGAGGATATTTTCGACCTCATTTGCGCTGATGATCGCATTGGTGGCATGCGTATCGCCCGTGGTGTCCGGCTGGCTGAGCACTCGGAAGCGCAGGAAACGGTCGAAAATACTGCCGGCTGGCATCTGCCATTCGCCATCGACCAGGTTGCCGATATCACAGGTCAGTTCGAGCGTCGCCGGTCCGGTCACCGGGTTGCTTCCATTGGTAATGCTGCACTGGTCAGCAGACGTACCACAAGCAGCTCCACTGACGGCCTCATCACACTCAAAGCGCACCGTCTTGCCGGCTTTCGGTGTCATGGTGTAAACAAACTGGGTGCCGGTCGCCAGTGACGGACCCCGGTTGCGGCTCTCCACGTCATAGTCCACATCGTTGGCTGTAGTATCCCCGCCCGAAGCAGGATCCCAACCCAGCGGATCCGGGATATCCGTGTTGTTGATCAGCAGATCGATTTCCGAGGCCTCGATATCCAGAATGGCGGCATTGATGTTGTTACTTTCCGCTTCATCCTCGCCATTGCCATCGCCGTCGGTATCATCGCTTTCCCAGGTTGTGGTCGTGGCGGTAGCCGTATTGCTGAATTGCCGGTTGGCATCGCCACTGATCCAGTTGGGCCGGATCGTCAACTGAATGGTTTCGGAATTGTTACGTCCCATGGATCCCAGTGTGCAGGTCAGTGTCGGATTGTCCGTCGAGACATAGACCGTATTGGCAACCAGACCACTGCAGCTGCCCTGCGATGGGTTGGCGCTGATGAACGTGAAGCCGGTGTCACCGCCGGGCAAGGTGAACGCATCGGTCACTTCGACGTTTTGTGCTGTTGACGGCCCCCTGTTTCGTACCGTAACTGTGTAGGTTGCGTTGACGCCCGCGCGCACCGGATTCGGTGTCACGCTCTTGCTTTGCACCTGGATATCGGCAACCGGGTCGATCTGCACCGTGGCCTGAGCCGTATTGTTGCTGCGGTTATTGTCGCCAACCGTGTTCGAAAAAGCGCTGGCCGTGTTCGTCCGTGACCCATCCCGCAGCGGCCGCGATGCTTCAATCGTCAGCACCACAGACTCTGTCGCACTCAGACTGCCACCGGTTTGCGAACAGGTCACATCACCATTATTGGCTACATTACAGTCGAACGTCACGCCAACTGGCGCACTGGTAATGTTGGCATTGACGCCGGAGCCGCCGTTGAAGCCGACGTAGGCCGGCAGGTCGTCTTCGATCACGATGCCATCAACCGGATCCGGGCCGTTGTTCAGGACGCTAATTTCATACACCACGGTGTTCTCGAACTCAGCAGTCGCTGTATTGGCAGCCAGCACAGTCGGATCACCATCGGCATCGTCAGGCCCTGATCCTGCAACGGCCGTTTTCGAAACCTGAAGGTCTGCAATGACACTGGTAGACGTCACCGTTTCGCTGTCGCAGTCATTGCTGGCATCGTAGTCACCGGGCGTACCACTGAAGGCGGCACAAGCCGTATTGGTCAGGTCCCCGCTACCGTCAGCGATGGTTTCTATGGTCAGCGTGGAACTCGTGCTTCCATTGTTCAGAGATGCGTTGTAGGTGCAATTGATGACGGTCGGACCTGGCACAGGTCCCGCCGCGGGCAGACACGACCAGTTGCTACCCGAATGGCTGCTGTAGATTTCTCCTGCTGGCAGCGATTCAGTAATCGTGATGGTAGACGCCGCTGCATCGCGCGGACCATTATTTCGCACCCGGATCGTGCTTGTGATGGGGCTGCCCTGGGCTACGGGCTGTGGGCCCTTGGTCTTCAGCGTTTGCAAATCAACGCCATCTGGATTGACAACAATCGTCGCTGTGTCCTGGTTATTTGCCAACTGGTCGGGCGCTTCATCAGCATCCGATGTGATCGTTGCGCCAGGGGGGTTGGCGAATGACTGCTGGGAGCTCACGTCGGGTGCGGTCAGCGGCACCAGAATATTGTTGGTTGCACCAACGGTCAGCGAGCCCCGCGTACAGGTCACGATCCTGGCGGCAATTGTGCAATTCCAGCCGTTGCTTGTAAATGGAGAACTGTCGTCACCGTTAATGATAAAACCGGTCGGGATTTCAATCGCGACGCTCGGATTGTCGGCATCGATAGGTCCGTTGTTGCGCGGCCGTACTACCAGGTCAAAATCGCTCAATTCGATCACGGCGCCGGGATTGGCAATCGTCACGGCAATATCAGTGCCGGCATCGACCTGCACATTGATCGAGGCCACATCATTGTTCGGCTGTGGATCGCTGGTCGTAGCACTGGTAGTAGCCGTCGTGGTCAGCGTGCCGGTGGCTGCACCGGTCACCTGCGTAACGAAACTGATCTGCGGAGACGTGGCGCCGTTGCTCAAGCTGCTGCGAGTACAGGTAATCTGGCCGCCAGGATCGACATTGTCGTGATTACAACTCCAGTCTGCATCCGATACCGAAACAAACGTCACGTTCGTCGAGAGCTGGAAAACGACCTCCGGGTTGACGCTGGTATTCGGCCCGTTATTGATGACTTCTGCGACATAAGTCACGTTGCCACCACCGATCACAGGATCAGGCGTAGCGCTGACAAAGCTCGGTAACAAATCTGCGCCGTCGTCAATCGTGGTGTTCTGATTCAGGCTATCGTTTGCCGGATTGGTGTCGGTATCCGAGGTCGTGGCTGTGGCTGTGACATCCACCGTATTGCCGGTCGAGGCGGTGGTGCGAATCTCGATATTGGCAGTCAGCACCGGCCCACCAATAGCGCTGCCGACCAGGCTGCCGTAGGCACAGGTCACTGTTCCGGGACTGAGGCCGTCATGCGAACATGCGGCATTATCCACGGACTCGAATACGCTAGTGGCCGGGAGGGGAAAAACCAGTTCGACATCGTCGGCCGTATCGCCAGCGTTGTTCTCGACGTCAATTTCATAAGTAATGATGCCGCCCCGAACGGCTGGATCGGGAATATCTTGCAGTCGAGATACCTGGATATCCACTGCAAGCGCGGGCATGGCCAATAGACCGAAAGCGAAGGCGATAACGATCCTTGACGATCGCTGCAGAGTCGACTCCAGCATGTTGTGCCATGGACTGTTTTGCATGGCGTTGTGAGAAATGAGTTGTCTGTGACGAGATCCAGCAGGATTACCGCGCATGTGGCCATTCATGATTGAACGAGCTCCCCTTATTAGTTATGAATTCGGTCAAATTCTTTCAACGGCGTTACATTACTGTCGGGTAGACTTAAAGTGAAGCCTTATTTTTGTTGTTTTGTCCCGATTTTTTTGCAATTCATTTTTTTGGCGTCAGAATTGAATGCAACATAATGGGTTGAATTGTGATTTGAATATACAATTTGATAAATTATTGTGAGATTTTTCACATTAATAGTTGTCGATTTGTATCACTTGTGTTTCTAAATCTTATGCATTGCGAAGTCGGGCTTATTGTGCAGTATTGCGTTGGTTACTGATGATCCGATCGATTTTTATCCTGTGTTTGGTGACAATCAGCGGGACGCTGAAGGCTGAAAGCCTGGGTCCGGACTATGGAGTGGTACAGCAATGGACTGCTGCCGATGGGCTTCCCGCCGACACAATCAGCCGACTGGCGATCGATGAACAAGGCTATCTATGGATGGCTACGTACGATGGAATCGTGCGTCATCAGGGGTTCGACTTTCGGGTCTATACGCGGGAAACCGAACCGGCCTTCCCCAACAACCGGGCGTTCGCGGTATTCGCGGCCCCTGAATCCGGTGTCATTGTTCACTTTGAAAACGGAGCGCTGGGGTATCTAGGGTCGCACGGGTATCAACCCATCGGTCATTCAGAAATTTCCAATGTCGCGGTATGGAATGAACTGATCTGGTTCATTGATCAACAAACCCAGCGCCTGTATTCATGGAGTAACTCAGGCGGACTTCAACCACGCACGAGCACAATCCTGACCAAATTGGCGGTTGATCGATTCAACGAGCGATTGCTGCTTGGGGGCGTTAATGGCGGCGTGCAAGCGATGAGCTTGACCAATGAAGGCCTGGTGGGATATACCCAGATCATCAGCACGACACCCGATCCCGTTATCGGCGTGGCTGGCGGTCCGAACGAAGCCACGTTGATTCTGACTTCCCGCTCCGCGCATCAAGTGTCCTCAGGTTCGGAGACGCTTCAAACGACTCATCTGACCAATTGGGAAAACACACAGCCTCGCCTGCTCAGAGCAGCATGGACCGCCGATGGCTGGCATATTGCCAACTTGTTTACCGATTCAGGAGTTGGCCCTACGACCCTGCTCACATCAGGCGCTCGCGCACTCCCCGTTGATGCAGTCAGAAGCGTTGATGCGGATCGAAGCGCTGCAACAATCGTGCGCATCGATGCCCGGGAGCGGCGCTGGATCAACGACGGGCATCGTTTGTTTCGTGATGGAGAACTCATCTATACAAGCAAGAACCGGATCTTCGATTTCATTGTGGATTCATTTGATCAGATCTGGATGGCACAACCCGGTCAAGGCCTTAAATTACTCAAGCGCAGCATGATCAGGATTATCGGACAAGGACCTGCAGGCCTGCCCGATCCGAATATCACCATGGTTACACAAATCGAAGGCGACATACTGGCAGGTGGCTGGGTGGCACTGTCCAAGCTGGATCCGGAGACCGGTGAATGGCAACACCTGCTGGACCGCGCTGCCCGTGACGTGATTCCAGACGGCGATGGCTTGTTGGTCGGGAACAATGGCGTATGTCGACTTTCTGGCCCGGGAAAATGCCTACCTGCTGTTGATTTTCCGCTCCCTACAGCAGATGTTCCGCTGTTGCACCGCGATTCAACCGGCGCAGTATGGGCCGGAACGGAAGCCGGCATTTTCCGCCGCAGTCCGGACGGTGCCTGGCAGCGTCGCTTGATTCATCCATCCGCAGCCAGGGCGGCGCTCGAGAATCAGCATGGAGAACTCGTTCTGGGTACGAATGGTGATGGACTGCTGGTCTTGTCCATTCATGATGGCCCAGCCTTTCCGGTCACTCAGCTGGGCCATGAAGCTGGCTTGTCGAGTCAATTCATCCGGTCACTACTGAGTGTCTCCAATGGCCGTATTCTGGTCGGTACGGAAGATGCCGGCATGTGTCTGTTGAATTCTGATATGGATATGGTTGGTTGTATTTCTACCGCTGACGGCCTGCCCCATCACAGCGTCCATTTCATGCTGGTCGACGAACTACACCGACTATGGGTCAACACCAATAGCGGAATTTATTCGGTCGATTTGACCAACTTGCTTACCTACATCGAAGGCGGTCATAGCAGTGTGCCGGTATTCAGACAATTTGGTGAACGCCAGGGCCTGCTGAGCCTGGAGGGCAACGGTGGCGTCAATCGGGCCGGCGTTTATACAGCTGACGGTCGAATCTGGTTGCCTAATCAAAAGGGCCTTGTGATCATTCAAACGCATTCAGATTCAACGACCGCGCTGCCAACGTTGAAACCGTTGATTCGTGTTCAAGGAGAGACGGTCAACGAACCATTGGAATTGGACGCTACTGCAAGACAGCTTGAGCTCGAGGTTCTAGCCATCGCTTTAACGCGGCCTGAAGACGTTGAGTTTCGCTACCGTTTCGGTCGGTCTGAAGATTGGTTCATGCTCGGTAAACAACGAAGAATGACCTTGACCAACCTGCCCCCAGGACCCCAGCGAATTGAGTTCCAGGCCCGCTATCCAGAACTGGAATGGCGTGGCCCGGCCACGATGCTGGAACTTCATGTGGGCTATCTGACACATGAGCACCCGGCGACAAAGACCGTATTGCTATTGCTCGCCCTGACAGGCTTGTCAGGAATCTGGCTGCTGATGAGGAATCGACAGCGCGCTTTGGAGCGCAAAGTAAAAGAACGTTCACTGCGGCTGGATCAAGCGTCTCAACAAGTTACCAAGCTGAATGATTCAATGCAGCGTGTGGACCTACGCCACCGAACCGCGCTCAAGGCAGTAAGCGGCGAATTAAAAGCGGTGCTTGATGCAGCGATCGAGCCCTTACTCGATCGAATGGATCCACCGCCTTCCAAGAAGGAACTAGGCGAAATCCAGTCAAAAGCACGAACGCTTGGAAGGCTGGTCGATCAAGTCAACGAATTTGGCGATGGCTCATCCCATTCGGTCGAGACCAAACCGGATCCCTCACCGAATGCAGGCTTGAACCAATCTGAAAACGAATCAAAGTCAACTCGTTACCGCACAGATGACACGAGTGATTTGGAAAACAGGGTCCGGCTTGAGGTGCTTCTGAATTTGAGCGACCCTGAATTTACGGTCGACAAACTTGCCGCTACCATGGCTATGAGCCGAAGCGTCCTCTATCGGCGGGTCGCTGAATTCAGTGATAGCAGTCCAGCAGAATTGATCCGGGATCTACGGTTGGAACAGGCGGGCCGGTTGCTTTTGGAAACCGAGGAACGCATTTCAACGATCGGCGATGCCACCGGCTTCAGGGACGTCTCGACTTTCTCACGCGCATTTTCAAAAAAAATGGGCATGTCGCCTCGTCAGTGGCGCAAGCAACAGGCCCGCGATTCTTCGACATTGAAAGAGTAAGCCTGGTGACCGAATTGCTGCCGCAATAGCAATCGATGCCAAAGCTCTTCAACAGCCCGAAATCAAGGCAATCACGGCCTGAAAAACCGCGCCAACGATATGCAAGCCTGTTCTCCGTTTGTTTGCCTGATCAATAAAAGCATGGCCTGCGGATTGCTTGGCAGTGACAAGTCACATGTTTCTTCGATATTCGCCACCCACCTCGTACAGTGCATGGCTGATCTGACCCAATGAGCAGACCTTGACCGCGTCCATCAGGCCGGCGAAGGTATTGCCGCGCTGACGGGCGATATGCTGCAGATTCAGCAGCGCCTGCTGGCCTCGATCGGCATTGCGCCCCTTGAAGGCCTGCACATTAGCAACCTGCTGCTGTTTTTCGTGCTCGGTCGAGCGCATCAGTTCAATCTCGCCGCCTTCCTGCTGCTCGGACTCATCCGGCAGAAACGTGTTGACGCCGATCAGCGGCAGGGAGCCATCGTGCTTTTTGTGCTCGTACACCATGGACTCATCCTGGATCTTGCCGCGTTGATACATGGTATCCATGGCACCCAGCACGCCGCCACGCTCGGAAATACGCTCGAATTCCTTGTACACCGCATCTTCAACCAGATCGGTCAGCTGGTCGATGATGAAACTGCCCTGGAGCGGGTTTTCGCAATAGTTCAGGCCCAGTTCCTTGTTGATGATCATCTGGATGGCGACGGCACGGCGCACCGACGCTTCGGTCGGCGTGGTGATGGCTTCGTCGTAGGCGTTGGTATGCAGACTGTTGCAGTTGTCGAAAATCGCGTACAGCGCCTGCAGGGTGGTGCGGATGTCGTTGAACTGGATTTCCTGCGCGTGCAGCGAGCGGCCGGACGTCTGGATGTGATACTTCATCATCTGAGATCGCTTGTTTGCACCATAGCGCTCGCGCATGGCACGCGCCCAGATGCGACGTGCCACGCGTCCGATGACCGAATACTCCGGATCCATCCCGTTGGAAAAGAAAAACGACAGATTGGGCGCAAAGTCATTGATGTCCATGCCACGCGCCAGGTAATACTCGACGATGGTGAAGCCGTTCGACAGCGTGAACGCCAGCTGGCTGATCGGGTTCGCGCCCGCCTCGGCAATATGGTAGCCGGAGATCGAGACCGAGTAGAAATTGCGCACGCCCTGTTCGATGAAATACTGCTGGATATCGCCCATCATATGCAGTGCGAATTCAGTCGAAAAAATACAGGTGTTCTGGGCCTGGTCTTCTTTCAGGATATCGGCCTGGACAGTACCGCGAACGACCTTGAGCGTGTCGGACTTGATGCGTTCATAGGTATCGGCATCGACCAGACGGTCACCGCTGACGCCAAGCATGTCCAGCCCCAGCCCGTTACTGCCGGACGGAATATCACCTGTATATTCGGGGTGCTGATCACCCAGCAGCTCGGCCCTTTTGTTCTGCGCCGCATTCCAATCACCGGTTTGTTTCAAATGCTTTTCGACCTGCTGGTCAATGGCCGTATTCATGTACATGGCAAGAATCATCGGCGCCGGGCCGTTGATCGTCATCGAAACGGAAGTGGCCGGATCGCACAGATCGAAACCGGAATACAGTTTTTTCATGTCATCCAGCGTGGCAATCGATACACCGGAATTACCGACCTTGCCGTAGATATCCGGCCGCTGGTGGGGGTCCTCACCGTACAGCGTGACCGAATCAAACGCAGTCGACAAACGGCGCGCGTCCTGGCCCGCCGACAGGTAATGAAAGCGGCGATTCGTTCGTTCTGGCGTGCCCTCGCCGGCAAACATCCGGATCGGGTCCTCACCGCTGCGGCGGTAGGGATAAACGCCGCCCGTATAGGGGTAATACCCGGGCAGGTTCTCCTTCAGCACGAAGGTCAGCAGATCGCCCCAGTCGTCGGTCTGTGGCGCGGCAATTTTTGGAATCTTCAGCCGCGACAGTGATTCCCGATAGTTGGGACCGGTAATGGTCTTGTCGCGCACCTGATACGAAAATTCCTCGGACTCGACTGAATGCTTGAGGTCCGGCCACTGCTGCAGCAATTCGCGGGCAGCCTCCGGGACAGACTTGAGCAATTCGTTATAGCGAGTGACCAGATCGGCAACCGGGTCGTTGGATTCGACACTCGCCCGAAACGGCTCCAGTGGCTGGGGCAACGTGTTTGGGCTCAGCTCGCGCAAGACTTCATAATAATGCTGCGCCCGCCTGGCATCATCTGCCCAGCCAGCAATGGCCTCGTTGATACCGCGGCCCTGCTCGGCAATTTCGGCCAGGTACCGCACGCGCTTGCCCGGGATCAGAACGGAGGGTTTTGGCGCTTTGTCGTCGAGATCGACGTCGGGACTGAAGTCGCAACGACCTGTCCCGAACTGCGCGTCTCGAGCATCGGGCCCCGCGTCCCGTTCTCCGCTCTGTGAAGATTCATTCGTGCTGTGTTCCGGCCCTTTTTCACGCAGAAGCCGGCAAAGGTTCATGAACATCCAGGTCACGCCCGGATCGTTGAACTGGCTGGCAATGGTTGGATAGACCGGCGTGTCATCGTCGGCCATCTGGAAGGCCAGTCGGTTGCGTCGCCATTGTTTGCGTATATCACGCAGCGCGTCCTGGCTGCCCTGGCGATCGAACTTGTTCAAAATCACCAGTTCAGCGAAATCGAGCATGTCGATCTTTTCAAGCTGACTGGCCGCACCGTATTCGGACGTCATGACGTAAATCGGGAAATCAACCAGATCAACCACATCGGAATCGGATTGGCCGATGCCGGCGGTTTCCAGAATCACCAGATCAAATTCCGACGCTCTTAGCAGGGAAACACAATCCCGCACGACCTCCGACGTGGCCCTGTGCGCGCGTCGCGTCGCCATCGAGCGCATGAACACTCGCTCGGAGCGTAGTGTGTTCATGCGAATTCGATCACCCAGCAGCGCACCACCGGTACGACGGCGCGTTGGATCCACGGCCAATACGGCAATATTCATTTCCGGGAAATACTGCAGAAATCGACTGATCAACTCGTCGGTGACAGACGATTTCCCCGCTCCGCCAGTGCCAGTCAAGCCAATCACCGGCACCGATTGTCCAACGCCTGTCCATTCGCGCCGCTTCAGCTTCAGTTCGGCCTCGCTTAATCGACCGTTTTCGAGCGCGCTGAGCATGGCGGCAAGCGTTTCCGGACGCGCGTGATCCACCGCTTCCAGGACAGGCTGAGCGCGCCGCACCTTGGCAGTGCGCTGGACCAGATCACTGATCATGTCCGTCAAACCCATCTTCATGCCGTCCTGGGGATGATAGATGCGGTTAACGCCGTGCGATTCCAGGGCCTTGATCTCGTCCGGCGTGATCGTACCGCCACCGCCGCCAAACACCTGAATATGTCCAGCCCCCTGCTCGGCCAGCATGTCGACCATGTACTTGAAGAACTCGTTGTGCCCGCCCTGATACGAGCTGACCGCGATACCGTCGGCATCCTCGCAGATTGCCGCGCGAACAATGTCAGCCACCGAGCGATTGTGCCCCAGGTGCACGACCTCGCAGCCTTCGGCCTGAATCAGCCGACGCATCAGGTTGATGGCTGCATCATGGCCGTCAAACAGGCTCGCAGCCGTTACAAAACGCAGCGGCGCTTCGGCGTGTTCGGAGGCAGTCGGATCGGTCAGCTGTTCGGCGGCTTGGTTCATAACCATTCTGTTGTAGCGGCAGTAATTTAAGTGCTTATTTTAACGCTGTTTACGGTATCGACTCATACGAGTCGGTATGCCCGACCCGAATCGGGATCATAGGGTTGGATCCGTTGGACGGAGGGACGCGGCAACCCGGCCCGACCGAACATTCAGGTCGCACGGGTGGTATGGCAAACAGGAGCGACGATACCCAACGACTTCAAGGTGCGAAAACGACGCTCATGCCTTAAGATCAAACAGGCGCTTGGAGCGGAGTACGCCGAGTCCATCAATACCTCCAACACCTATGAACTCCTGGTCCGAATACATTCGGATGAGTTCAACCGGACCATGCTCGAGGCTGACTGGCTGACCGTGTCGCAGCGCCCTGGCCTGTTCCATTTTGATGCTGATTGCATCGAGATGGATCAGGGCCTGATCGGGGGATATCAGCGCAGCACGAGCAGCTTCTTGGTCCCTATCACTCAACTCATCCAGCGTGGTGGCCTTATCGAGCGAAAACGGTCCGCTTTGTTCGCGGCGCAGCATGCTTAAGTGTGCACCGCAGCCGATCACTTCGCCAATGTCCATGGCCAGGCTGCGGATGTAGGTGCCTTTGCTGCAGCCGACACGCACGGTCAGACGGTTTGTATCAAAATCCAGCCGGTCGAGTTGATGGATCGTGATTGACCGCGGCTTACGTTCGACTTCGATGCCCTGCCGGGCCAACTCATGCAGTCGTTTGCCTTTGTGCTTTAGCGCTGAAACCATCGGCGGAATCTGTTCGATCGGGCCGCGAAATGAATCGAGCACCGTTTCAATCTGTCTAGCCGTTAATTCCGGTACCGTTCTCTCGCTTGTGACTTTGCCATCGGCATCGCCGCTGTCGGTGGTCACGCCAAGCTCGATATCGGCCAGGTACTGCTTATCGGACTCCAGCAGGAACTGCGAGACCTTGGTCGCCTGCCCAAAACACAGCGGCAGCAGGCCGGTGGCCATTGGGTCCAATGCGCCGGTGTGACCGGCTTTCTTTATACCCAGGATGCGCTTCGCGCGCGTCAAGGCGGCGGTTGAAGTCAGCCCAGCGGGTTTATCCAGCAGCAGAATGCCGTGGGTGGTCATCGCTTATGCAAGCCATGCGATCAATGGTTAGTCCGACTTTCTGCGCGATGCAGCCAGCAGCTGTTCGATACGCTGGCCGGATTCACTGGACGTATCGTGCAAAAAGCGCAGCGTTGGCACCAGACGCAATCGAACCCGACCGGCCAATTCATGCCGGATTTGAGGGCTGGCCTCATTCAGCAACTGTGTGATTTCAGCGCCGTGTTCAATTTCAAGGGCTGACACATACACCTTGGCATGCGACAGATCGCGTGAAACTTCCACGTCGGTGATGCTGATCAGCGACGGCAGTTCCTGCTCCATCTCGCGCTGCACAATGCTGGCCAGCTCGCGCCGCAGCAGTCCTGCAACACGTTCGGAGCGAGGATGGCTCATTCGTCGTCGAGTGTCCGCGCCACTTCATAACGCTCATAGCATTCGATCTGATCGCCAGGCTTCACGTCATTGTATTGCTTGACCCCGATACCGCACTCGGTACCGGCCTGAACTTCACTGGCGTCATCCTTGAAGCGGCGCAGCGATTCCAGTTCACCCTCGAACACCACGACGTTGTCTCGCAGCACGCGAATCGGATTGGAGCGCTTGACTGATCCCTCGACCACCAGACAGCCGGCAATCGCACCTAGCTTGGACGAACGGAACACGTCCTTGACTTCGGCCAGGCCGATGATCTTTTCCTTGACTTCGGTCCCAAGCAAGCCGCCAATCGCTTTCTTGACGTCGTCGATGGCTTCATAAATGATGCTGTAATAGTTCAGGTCAAGATCGGCTTCGTTGATGATCTTGCGCGCGGAAGCATCGGCACGTACGTTGAACCCGATAAGGATGGCATTGGAGGCCTGGGCCAGTGAGGCATCGGATTCGGTGATTCCACCAACGCCTGATGACACCACGTTGACCTGGACTTCTTCGTTACTGAGGTTGGTCATCGCGTCACGCAGCGCTTCAACCGAGCCCTGCACATCGGCCTTGATGACGAGGTTAACGGTCTGGGCTTCACCGACCTGACCGCCCTCTTCCATCTGATCGAACAGGTTCTGCAGTTTGGCGGCCTGGCGTTCGGCCAGACGCCCTTCACGCGACTGCGACTGGCGTTGCGCAGCCGCATCACGGGCCTTGCGCTCGTCGGCCACGGCCAGCACGTCATCACCGGCGTTGGGCACGCCGGACAGGCCCAGAATTTCGGCCGGAATGGAAGGCCCGGCTTCTTCGATCGGCTGGCCCGATTCATCAAACATGGCGCGAACACGGCCGAACTCTTCGCCGGCCAGGATCATGTCACCACGGCGCAGCGTACCGTCCTGGACCAGGATAGTGGCAACCGGGCCACGGCCCTTGTCCAATGAGGATTCGACCACGACACCGCGGGAACGACGCTCGGGTACGGCCTTCAATTCCAATACCTCGGACTGCAGCAGTATGGCTTCGAGCAATGCATCGATGCCTTCACCGGTAATGGCAGAAACATGGACAAAAATTTCTTCGCCACCCCAGTCTTCAGGCACGACCTCTTCGGCTGACAGTTCATTCTTGACGCGATCGGGTTCAGCTTCCGGTTTGTCGATCTTGTTCACGGCCACAATCAGCGGAACTCCAGCAGCGCGTGCGTGCTGAATGGCTTCCTTGGTCTGCGGCATGACGCCATCATCGGCGGCCACAACCAGAACAACGATATCCGTCGCCTGGGCGCCGCGTGCTCGCATGGCAGTGAACGCCGCATGGCCCGGCGTATCCAGAAACGTCACGACGCCATTGTCGGTTTCCACGTGGTAGGCACCAATGTGTTGCGTAATGCCGCCGCTTTCGCCGGCGGCAACTTTGGCCCGGCGGATATAGTCCAACAGCGAGGTCTTACCATGGTCAACATGCCCCATGACGGTGACGACCGGCGGACGAGACTGCGTTTCCCCACCCTCTTCCGGCTCCGAAACCAGTTCACTTTCAATATCCTGGACAGCAGCCGGACGCGCTTCGAAATCCATTTCTTCGGCAACCAGAATGGCTGTTTCCTGATCCAGCATCTGGTTGATGGTCACCATCGAGCCCATGTTCATCAGAGCCTTGATGACTTCGCCGGCCTTGATCGCCATCAGTTTGGCCAGATCGCCAACCGTGATTGATTCAGGGATTTCCAGCTCGCGCCTGATCGGTGCCGTCGGTTTCTGGAAGCCATGCTCCCCGCTGCCACTGGTAGCCTGCCGAGGACGACGCTTGGTTGATTTGCGGCGCTTGCTCTTGGCCGTGACATGCAGTTCCTCCCGGCCGTAACGGGTCTTGCTCGACTTGCCGGCTTTGCCGCGTTTTTTCTCGTCTTCGCGCTTGCGTCGGGTATCCTGGTCGGCTTCCTTGCGCGCCACTTCTGCTTCGGCTGCAGCCTGTGCTTCGGCTGCAGCTCGCTCGGCTTCCTGAGCCTCACGCTGACGCTGTGCTTCGGCTTCTTTTTCCTCTTTCTTGGCTTTGCGCTGCTCCACCGCTTCGGCTTCGGCCCGTTCACGCTCTGCCTGCTCGGCCTTGCGTTTTTCTTCCTGCTCACGCTCGGCCTGCTCGGCCGCTTCCCGCGCGGCACGAGATTCCTCCAGGGCCTTCTGCGCAGCTTCGCGGTCCGCATCATCGGTGGCCGACTCGTCCATGGCCCCGCGCTTGACGTAAGTCCGCTTCTTGCGCACTTCGACATTGACGGTTCTTGATGCCGAAGACCCACGGGCGCCGCGGGTACGACCTGCGCCAGCCGTTGGCACCTTGATTTCGCTGACCGTTTTACGGCGCAGCGTGACCTTGCGCGGTGAATCTCCCGAATCACGATTTTCGGTCTTGCCGTGGCTGGTCCGTAGATAGGCCAACAGCTTTTTCTTGTCGTCATTGGTCACCGGTGCATCGGGCTTTCCGATTTTGATGCCGGCCTCCTTGAACTGAACCAGCAGACGATCAGGCGTAACGCCCAGTACTTCCGCTAATTGTTTAACTGTGACCTGCGACATGAAAACTCCTTGGATATGACGTTTGTTGTAATGGACATCCCATTGCTGACAAACATCGGGTGTGTCGTATAACTTGAACGAACTGGCTCAATCTTCCTCGGCAAACCAGTGTGCACGTGCATTCATGATCAACTCGGCGGCCTGCTCCGGCTCAAGATGCTTGACGTCTTCGAGCTCATCAACCGAACACTCAGCCAGATCATCGCGCGTACGGATCCCTTTCTCGGCCAGTCGAAAGGCAATGGACTCGGACATGCCTTCAAGCTCGAGCAGATCCTCAGCAGGACGATTCTCCTCAAGCTGCTCTTCCGAGGCAATCATCTGCGTAAGCAAAGCATCGCGCGCACGCTGGCGGAGTTCGGCCACAATGTTTTCATCAAACTCTTCAACCGATAGCAGTTCGGCTTCCGGAACGTAGGCAACTTCTTCGACATTGGTGAAGCCTTCCTGGACCAGAATACTGGCCAGTTCCTGGTCCACGTCCAGTTTGCTGACGAACATTTCGAGAATCTTCTGTGATTCTTCTTCGCTCTTGCTCTCGGCATCCTCGATTGTCATGACATTGAGCTCCCAGCCGGTCAATTCGGCAGCCAATCGAACATTCTGGCCACCACGGCCAATGGCCTGAGACAGGTTTTCCTCCTCAACTGCAACATCCATGCTCTTGGCGTCTTCATCGACAATGATGGAGGCCACCTCAGCTGGTGCCATGGCATTGATGACAAACTGGGCCGGATTTTCGTCCCACAGGATGATATCGATCCGTTCGCCGGCCAATTCATTGGATACCGCCTGGACACGTGAACCGCGCATGCCGACACACGCGCCAATCGGATCTGTGCGTGAATCCAGCGCATGGACCGCAATCTTGGCGCGCCGGCCCGGATCACGCGCAGCACCTTTCAACTCAATCAGGTTTTGCGAAAACTCGGGCACCTCGATCTTGAACAGTTCAATCAGAAATTCCGGGATGGTCCGACTGACAAACAATTGCGGTCCGCGCTGTTCGGCGCGCACTTCATAGAGGTAACCGCGCAACCGGTCATTCGAACGCACGTTTTCGCCCGGAATCGTATGACGTGAAGGAATGAACGCCTTTGCGTTTTCGCCCAATTCAAGGTAAATACCGCCGCGCTCCGCACGCTCGACCTTGGCGCTGACCAGTTCACCGACCCGGTCATGGTATGCCTCGACGACCTGGACGCGCTCGGCCTGACGCACTTTCTGCACGATCACCTGTTTGGCCGCCTGGGCCTCGATGCGGCCAAATGCAGGCGGCTCAAGAGGCTCTTCAATAAAATCGCCAACCTCGAGATCAGCATCCATTTCCTTGGCTGCAGCCAGACGGATTTGACGATCTTCCGATTCCAGTTCAACCTCTTCTTCATCGTCCGAGAGGACTTCCCAGCGACGAAAGGCTTCGTATTCGCCGGTGCTGCGATCGATTGCAACCCGAGTATCGATATCCAGCGGGTGCCGGCGGCGCGCCGCCGAAGCCAGCGCAGCCTCGATGGCCTCGAAAATAATGTCGCGAGACAGGCCCTTCTCGTTCGAGACGACCTCAGCGACCTGCAAAATTTCCTTACCCGTAGTTGTCATAATTAGTCTCGTTAAAATTCAATCCGTATTGACGCGCATGGTGGCATGCGAAATTCAAGCGCGATCATCCTTGTTGGCCGATTGCGCAGCCAGCAGGGACTCGTAATCGGGCTTCAAATGTGCTTTGCGAATCAGGCTCATCGGCACGCTGAACCGCTCGCCATCAACATCAATCTCGGCCTCGTCGTGTTCATTGGCACCGATCAACGTGCCGCTCAGCTTGCGTCGCCCCTGATGCGGCGAAAACAGCTGGATGATGGCTTCATGTCCTGCAAACCGCTGATAATGCTCCGGCTCGAACAGCGGCCGCTCTGCACCGGGTGAAGACACTTCAAGGCTGTAGTGTCCCCGAATCGGGTCTTCAACGTCCAACTGGGCCGAAACCTCACGACTTACCTCGGCGCAGTCTTCAACGGTGATTCCATCCGGTTCCCGGTCGATGTACACCCTGAGCAGCCGGTTCTTCGGGTTTGGCAGGTACTCCAGCCCGACAAATTCAAAGTTCATGGCTTCGATGGCCGGCCGTAGCAGTTTGCTCAGGTCTTGTTCAATCGCCATGTCCTTACTTCCTGTCCACTTCAGATTGAGCCCAATCAACTTTTTAAGGGTGACAAGACCAGAATCATTCGGCTCTCAAATGCGAGCGCAGGGCTATTGGTCTGATCAACCCCCCGATTACATCTTGTTCTCAACTCTCGGGCGGATCCCAAAAAAAAGAAAGCCCCTGACCAAACCAGGGGCTTTCTTCACCGATTACCTGGTAGCGGGGGCAGGATTCGAACCTGCGACCTTCGGGTTATGAGCCCGACGAGCTGCCAGACTGCTCCACCCCGCAATCGAGCCAGTAATTATATGACGGATGGTTTTTTTTTGCAACACGACACGCTGATCAATCCTGTTTTATTGGATCTGTTTTTGGTGCCCCGATGCTCTGCTCAAGAAGCTGATTGACCTGCTTGACGAAACCGGCTGGATCAGCCAATTCACCACCCTCGACCAACTGGGCCTGGCCGAGCAGAATATTCGCCAGCGACTGGCCGAGGTCAGAATCCCGGAATGCCGGGTCTGCCATCATCTTCAACAAGGGGTGATGCAGGTTCACTTCAAGATTCGGCTTCACATCCGGCACATCCTGACCCGCTTGCTTCAGCATTTTTCGCATCTGCGCATTCAGGGCACCGGGTGCCTCGACCAGACAGCTGGCTGAATCGACAAGACGCTGACTGGCCAGCACCTCGCCGACTTGATCGCCCAGCGCTTTTTTCAATGACTCGATCACGCTGGCCTGCGCTTCAGATCCACCAGTTGCTGTACTGCCTGAATCGCTGCTCGAAGCGTCGGCTGGCTGATTGGCTGAATCGAGCTTGACCTCACCACTGGCTGCGGATTTCAAGGAATGGCCCTCGAACTCAGCCAGATGATTGACCAGCCAGTGGTCAATCGGATCGGTCAGCAGCAGTACCTCGATATCCTGTTGGTCAAAGGCTTCAAGATGTGGGCTGGACAGCGCCTGCGACCGCGTATCGGCAAGCAGGTACCAGATTGGCGAACTGGCGTCATCCGTCTCATTGTCTTCGCTGTCCGTAGCGGTGGCCCGCGTCAGATAATCGTGCAGACTGGTCTTCTTGCCGTCCTTCATCTCGGTTGAATCAAAGCGAAGCAGCTTGGCAATACGCTCTCGATTCTCGGGATCTTCGATGACACCCTCTTTGAGCACGTTACCGAAATCATCGCGAATCCTGAGCCATGCGTCTCCGCCTTCCTCCGCCAGTTTCTCGAGCATGTCGAGACTGCGACGGATCACGGCCGAGCGTATCTTGCCCAGCAGCGGACTATCCTGCAAAATCTCGCGAGAGACGTTCAGCGGCAGATCGGCTGAATCCACCACGCCGCGCACGAAGCGGAGATAGCGCGGCACCAACGATTCGGCCGCATCCATGATGAACACACGATTGATGTACAGCTTCAACCCGGTTTGCTCGTCTCGATTCCAGGCCAGGTCGAATGGGGCATGAGCCGGCAGGTACAACAGCATCGAGTAACACTGCGAGCCCTCGACGTGATGATGCGCCCAGGTTGCGGGCGGTTCGAAATCACCGCTGAGGCCGCCATAGAATTCCTGATAGTCCTGCTCGGACAACTCCGCCTTGGGCCGCGTCCACAGCGCCTGCGTGTCGTTGATCTGAGACCATTCCTGCTGGCTTTCCTCGGCCTCGTCCGGTGCATCACCCGGCTCGTGTTCGGCTGGTTTTTGCAGCCGAATCGGGAACGCTACGTGGTTGGAATAGTGCTGAATGATGTTTTCCAGCCGATGGCTGTCCAGCAAGTCATGATGATCCTCGGCCAGTTTCAGCACAATTCGGGTGCCGTGATGTTGACGCTGCACAGGCTCCAACGTATATTCGCCCTGGCCTTCCGAGCGCCAGCGCACGGCCTGAGTCTCGGCTTGACCTGCCTTGAGCGTTTCAACTGTAACGGATTCTGCCACGATGAATGAGGCATAGAATCCGACGCCGAACTGGCCGATCAATCGTGCATCCTGCTTGGCATCACCGCTCAGCGATTCCAGAAACCTGGCCGTGCCGGAGCGGGCAATGGTGCCGAGGTTATCGATGACTTCATCGCGCGTCATCCCGATACCGGTATCTTCAATCACCAACTCGTTTTCTTCGGCGTTGAACGACACATCGATCGTCGGCGCCTGAATGCTGGCCTGCAGTTTGTCATCGGTCAGTGCTTCAAAGCGCAGCTTGTCAATCGCGTCGGACGCATTGGAAATCAGCTCGCGCAAGAAGATTTCACGATTGGAATACAGCGAATTGATCATCAGCTTGAGCAACTGATGGACTTCGGTATCAAACGCACGCGTTTCAACGGTTGATGTCGATTGGGCTTTCGTTTCTGTCATAGCAAGCATCAGGATGTGGAATGCTGACTAAGTGGGCTTGGCGAGTGCCATTTTCAAGTTCTGAGCACGTCGAATTTCGCTTCTTGCTCAAGCTACGCCCCGGCTCGCGATCGATTCGAGCGCAGCGTATAATCAGCAGATCACCAACCGGATCATCTGATCATGAATTCGACCGCTTCCAGTCTTTCTCCCGCGAGTCCGCTGCTGCTTGAGCAGCGGTCGTTGCCCTGGCAAATCATGGCCGTCATCACTGGCAGTCTGTTATTGGCATTGTCGTCCTACATCGAAGTGCCGATGATTCCTGTACCGATGACCATGCAGACCTATGTGGTGGTGCTGATTGGTGCGCTGTATGGCTGGCGCCTCGGGGCCATTACAGTGCTGACCTGGCTTGGCCAGGCTGCGGTTGGACTGCCAGTGCTTTCCGGCGGGAGCGGTGGCGCCTTGGCATTCATTGGCCCAACCGCCGGCTACCTGTTCTCATTCCCGATAGTAGCGGCACTGGTGGGCTGGTTGGCACAGCGCGGCTGGAATGGCCAGCATATCGCGTTGGCATTTTCCGCTGCGCTAGTAGGCCACGGGCTTTGCTTGATGCTGGGCGCGGCCTGGTTAACCACGCTGATCAGCACAAAAGCCGCCATGGCTGCAGGCGTTACGCCCTTCATCCTGGGCGCCATCTTGAAATCAGCGCTGGCCGCAGCCACGCTGAAACTGCTTTCGCGCAGGCGCATTACAACTTTGGCACGGTGACGGTTCGACTCAGAGCCCATCACCTTCTGTGCATTCTGACCTATTCGGGGCGAGGCTACAGCCCAGCGTTCGAAGCGAATTTCGAACGAATTATCGAACAGATCAATCAAGGTGAATCCATCGAACTGGTTGCGGGTCCGGACGACGTCTGTCAGCCCCAGCTTGCCTCGCCCGACTGTCATTGTTTTTCAGATAGCGTGCAGGAGCGGGACCGCCTGGCGCTGCGCGACCTCTCTGGTACAGTCGGCCTTGCCATCGACCGCCAACGCATTGAACTGACCAGTCAGCAGGTTCAGCAGCTACGCGCAGGGTTCGCTGCGCGCACGATCCGTTCAGCCTGCCAGGGCTGTGAATGGTTTGATCTTTGCAGTGCAGTGGCCGAACAGGATTTTCAGGCTGCGAATCTGCAGCCGTCGAGATCCGGTTGCAAAGAATACACATGAAGACCCTGCCGCACCTGCACATCATTCAAGTCGTCGGGTTGGTCGTTCCAAATTCTTCATGACCAATGAGTAGCGTACTAATTCGCGTCAAATCAGCGAGTTGCATCCCATAGACGGGTCACGCATACTATGCGGCCGCATGACGAGCCAATCGGTCACCGGTTGCGGCAGCTGATCACAAAATAGAATTGAATATGCGAAACCAATATCGAATTACTGTCACCGACCTGCATCGTGCGCGTCATTACACGCTGACTCAGGTCATGTCCCGCATTGCGCTGGGTGGATTTGCCGGGATCGCCGTTGTGCTGCTGGCCAGCTTTGCCACGATTCATTTCCTGTCGGATGAGCTTCACACCATGGATGGAGACCTGGCGGCGCTGGCGCAGCAAAACCAGGATATCCGGCAGGAAAATGCGGTCCTGCTGGCAGAACAGTCGAACCTCAGCCAGCAGGTGGATGAGCGGGCCAGAGAGCTGCTGGCCCTGAGCGATGAGTTGACTCAGATCGAGTCGATGATCGGTCTGGATCATGCGCCGATGCAGCCAATGGAACAACGTATTTCGGCAGCCAGTCATACCGCGTTCGAGCGTCGTTGGCTACTGAACTCGATTCCAAGCGGCTATCCATTGGTCAACGCCATCGTGACCAGCCGATTCGGCATGCGCGACCACCCGATACTTGAAGCAACCCGTCTGCACGGGGGAATTGATTTTCGCGCTGCACCCGGCACCGAAGTTCTGGCCACCGCCGACGGCGTTGTCGAATTTTCAGGTAATCACAGCAGCGGTCTTGGCACCATGGTCAAGATCGTTCATAACTACGGCTTTTCGACGCTCTATGCTCACCTCGACAAGACCGATGTCCGCGTTGGGCAATACATCACCAAAGGTCAGATGATTGGCCGATCAGGCAATACCGGCCGTAGCGCTGCCCCGCATCTTCATTACGAAGTGCACTACCTTGGACGCAAGCTTGATCCAAAACCTTTTCTCGAGTGGTCGATCGACCAGTACGACCAGATTTTCGAACAGGAGGCACGAATACAATGGGAATCTTTAACGGAGACCGTGCGCAGCACCATTCGACTGGTGGATCAACCATCATCGCCGCTGGCACCCACCTTGACGGCCGCATCACCCTGAAAGACAACCTGCATATCGACGGCAGTGTCGAGGGTGAAATTGAATCTGAAGCCAATATCACGATCGGCGATGAGGGTTCATTGACCGGCAACCTGAGCGCAAAACAGGTCTATGTCAGTGGGCGGTTCAGCGGAAAAATCGAGGCTCAGCGGGTCGAAATCGTCAGCGGCGGTCAAGTCGAAGGCGAAATCGAGGTCAATGATCTGGTGATTGAGCCAGGCGGCAAGTTCAACGGCACCAGCACTATTCTGGGATCCGTTGCCGAACCAGAACCGCCATCGAGTCAGGCCAAGGCCAGCGGCAAAAGCAGTGGTGACCTGGCTGAAGGGCCGGCTTGATCGATCTGGTGTTTGGCGCAAAACGCCGATCGCCGGCAGCTTCTATGACCTGCTGTCTGCTTTACGCTTGAAGTACAAGGTTCGATCGACCTTGGCGACCAGTTCGCCGTTCGGGTTCTTGACTTCAACGACATGATCGAACAGAAAGCGCTCACCACCCTGCGTATGAACGCGGACCCGCTGCAGATCGTGCTCTGTCAGTTCAAACAGTGCAGTCACTCGGCCCCGTCCCGGCTGCATAAAACGGATCGAAGCCGAATAGTCCCAGACAATGAATTCCGGTCCCAGCCGCTTCATATACATCAGCATATAAAACGGGTCGGTCATGGCAAACAGACTGCCGCCAAAGTGCGTTCCTACATAGTTTCTGTTCAGGCCCCAGTTGACGAGGTCGACGCGAACGTATCCAAAGTCAGGTGCAATTTCCCGCACGCGGATGCCCGCTGCCAGAAACGGCGGCCAGCAATTCATCAACCAGCGGAGTCGGGCTGCTTTCATTCGGTTTTTCTGGAGGTCGATGGCAACAGGCATAAGAAGCCAATGCTGAATACAAAAAAATCCGGCCTATCGGGAGGCCGGATTTCGAAATGGTCGTCTACCCGCGGGTAGTGCAGTAATCAGGCGTTGGCGCGATGCCGGCCTGTGAGTTTTTCGCGGATACGTGCAGCCTTGCCTTCAAGGTTACGCAGATAAAACAGCTTGGCACGACGAACGCGACCACGGCGCTTGACATCAATCGAGTCAATCAAGGGGCTGTAGGTCTGAAACACACGCTCGACGCCAGTGCCGTGAGAAATCTTGCGAACGGTAAAAGCCGAGTGCAGACCTCGATTGCGCTGGGCAATGACAACACCTTCAAAGGCCTGCAGGCGCTGACGGTCACCTTCTCGCACCCAGAGGTTGACCACCACGGTATCACCGGCCGAGAAATCCGGAATATCGCGCTCGGTCTGTTCTGCGTTAATCTGGTCGATGATATTGGACATGATCCTGTTCCCGATATATTCAGTAATGAGCACCCGAAGTGCCCGAATGGTTTGCCGCCGGATCATGAAACCCAATAATTCTTGGTCATCATGATCGCGCGCGTAAGTCAGCAGGCAATTATAGCTATTTTTTGCTGGAAATCAAATATTCATCCACGCCGTACACGGAATTCGACGCAGCTGCACCGCATCTGGCAACAGCCACCAGGGGGATTCTGTCAATCCGTACCACTATCCTGCAGCGTTGCAAGCAGTGCCCGATCCTGATCGCTTAAATCGGTCTGTGTGAGCAGGTCGGGACGGCGTTCCAGCGTTCGTTTCAACGCCTGTTGCCTGCGCCAGGCTTCAATAGCCGAATGATCACCACTTTGCAGCACCTCGGGAATCGAGCGGCCACGCCATTTCGGTGGTCGGGTGTAGTGCGGGTAGTCCAGCAGGCCCGAGGTGAACGAGTCCTGTGCTGCAGATTCACAATGCCCCAGCACACCGGGCTGAAGCCTGAGCACGGCGTCCATCAGGACCGCAGCAGCATATTCGCCTCCCGATAGTACATAGTCCCCCAACGACCATTCCTCGTCGATCAGTGCCTCATTGACCCTTTCGTCAATGCCTTCGTACCGCCCACAGACCAGAATCAATTGTTCGCGTAGGGCTAATGATTCAACCGCCGACTGGTTCAGCCTGGCGCCCTGAGGACTCATGCCGGAAACAATATCGGATGGATCACTTCGTGCATGCTCGATGGCCAGCGCCAGTGGCTCAGGGCGCATGACCATGCCAGGGCCACCGCCATACGGACGGTCATCTACACTTCGATGGACCCCTTGAGCAAAGTCTCTCGGATTGATGCACTGCAATTCGACCCGGCCCTCGCTTAACGCCTTGCCAGTCAATCCCATTGCCATGAATGCATCGAACCAGTCAGGAAACAGGCTGATGACCGTGATCTTATTCAGCATCGGCCCAGTCATGCTGCCAGTCCACCCGAATACAGCCTGTATCCAGGTCGACCCTGTCGATAAAGTGGCCGGGCACAAAAGGTATCAGGAGATCGTCGAATCCGGCCCGCTCCACGCACAAGACATCGTGAACCGAGGCATCCAACAATTGCCTGACGACACCAAGTGATTCGCCGGCGCGATTCATCACGCTGAGGCCAATCAGATCGCGCCAATAATAGTGCTCATCCCCGGTAGAAGGCAGTTGATCTGCCTGAATATAAATGCGCACACCGCGTAGCGCTTCCGCAGCTTCACGGTGATCGATATCCTTCAGGCGTGCAACCAACCGGGGACCCTGTTGTTTCCAATCCAGCACCGACAATGAATCGCCTTGCTGATCGGACTGCCACGGTTGGTAGTTGAAAATATTGGTGACTGGATCGGTAAAGGAAAACACCTTGACCCAGCCTGAAACGCCCCAGGCCCCGTCGAGTCGACCGAGTTCAACTCGATCGTCGGGGGTCCCGTTCGACACTGAAGACCTTAGGCTTCAGCAGTGCTCGAGCGGCGTTCCTCAACCAGCAAATGGCTGACGCGCTCGGAAATCTGTGCACCCTGCCCAACCCAGTGATCAACCCGCTCCTGGTTGATGCGCAGACGCTCTTCCTGACCTCGTGCAACGGGGTTGAAGAACCCGAGGCGCTCGATATTTCGGCCATCACGACGATTCCGGCTGTCCGTTACCACGATGTGATAGAACGGTTGTTTTTTGGCACCACCACGTGCCAATCTGATTTTGACCATGATTACTCCTGCAAATATTCTGTAATCGACGGAACGACCGCCGACAAATCAATCTGTTAGCCGCGGAATTGTACCCGCAAATTCAAACAATTACCACCGGCTGCTGCACTGTGGCAGCAGCCGGTCCCTGACCGCGGGATTAGTCTGCGGTATCTTCTGCGGGTGCATCCGCTGCAACGGCAGTTTCTTCGCCTTCGGCTTCATTGGCCCGCAGCAACGCCGCCAATTCGGCTTCCGTATCACCGGCCAACTGAGTTTCCTCTTGACGCATCAGCCGCGCTACACGTCCGGTTCCGGCAGGGATCAAACGACCCACAATCACGTTTTCCTTCAAACCGCGTAGGTTGTCGACCGTGCCGCGAACGGCTGCATCGGTTAATACACGCGTGGTTTCCTGGAAAGACGCTGCCGAGATGAACGATTCGGTNGCCAAAGACGCCTTGGTAATGCCGAGCAGCACGTTCTGAATTTTGGCCGGATGCAGTTTATCGGCTTCCAGCTTGCGGTTTTCTTCGCGTACTCGAACCGCATCCAATTGCTCGCCCTTCAGGAACTTGCTATCACCGGACTCAAGAACTTCGACCTTGCGCAGCATCTGGCGAATGATCACTTCAATGTGCTTGTCGTTGATCTTTACGCCCTGCAGACGATAGACGTCCTGGATCTCCTGAACCAGATAATTGTCCAGCGCCTCGACACCCAGCAAACGAAGGATGTCATGCGGATTCGGTTCGCCTTCAACCACGGTCTCGCCTTTCTCGACGTGCTCACCCTCGAACACCAGGATCTGACGCCATTTCGGAATCAGTTCCTCATGAGTGTCACCGTGCTCATCGGTAATAACCAAGCGCTGCTTGCCCTTGGTTTCCTTGCCGTAGCTGACCGTGCCGGAAGCTTCGGCCAGGATGGCCGGCTCTTTCGGCTTGCGCGCTTCGAACAGGTCGGCGACACGCGGCAGACCACCGGTAATGTCACGTGTTTTCGAGGACTCCTGCGGAATACGGGCAATAATGTCACCGACTTTCACATCCTGGCCGTCCTGGCAGTTGATCACCGCACCGGATGGGAGGTGATTCTGCGCCGGCTGATTGGTGCCCGGCAGCTTGACCGCTTTGCCCTTGCTATCCAGCAAGCGAATGGTCGGACGCAGGTCCTTGCCTTCCGATCCTCGTTTTTTCGGATCGGTCACAACCACACTGCTCAGTCCGGTGACTTCATCGGTCTGCTCGGTAATCGTGACGCCTTCAATGAAGTCCTGGAAGCTGACCTTCCCGGCCACTTCGGTTACGACCGGATGGGTGTGCGGATCCCAGTTGACTACAACCTGGCCAGCCTCGACCTTGTCACCTTCACGGACGCTGATCATCGCGCCATATGGGATCTTGTAGCGCTCACGCTCACGACCGTGGCTATCCATCAATGACAGCTCGCCGGATCGGGATACAGCAATCAGCTTGTTCTCGCTGTTCTCTACCGACTTCAGGTTGTGCAGACGGACGGTACCGGCCGACTTGACCTCGATCTGGTCAATGGCCACCGCTCGCGAAGCCGCACCCCCAATATGGAACGTCCGCATGGTCAGCTGTGTGCCCGGCTCGCCAATCGACTGAGCTGCGATCACTCCGACCGCCTCACCGATGTTGACCAGCGAACCCCGGGCCAGATCACGGCCATAGCACTTGGCGCAGATGCCGTATTTCGTTTCACAAGTAATCGGAGAACGCACCAATACACGATCGATGGCGTTATTTTCGAGTACCTGGACCCAATGCTCATCCAGCAAGGTACCGCGTTCGCACAACACGTCATCGCTGTCGACCGGGTAGATATCTTCGGCCACGACGCGTCCGAGAATTCGCTCGCTCAATGGCTCGACAACATCACCACCTTCTACAATCGGCATCATTTCGACGCCCTGTTCGGTACCGCAGTCGTCTTCGATAACAACCAGATCCTGTGCGACGTCGACAAGACGCCGGGTCAGATAACCGGAGTTGGCCGTTTTCAGCGCGGTATCAGCCAGGCCCTTACGCGCACCGTGCGTTGAAATGAAGTACTGCAGAACGTTCAGGCCTTCGCGAAAGTTCGCCGTAATCGGCGTTTCGATAATCGAGCCATCCGGCTTGGCCATCAGGCCACGCATGCCGGCCAGCTGGCGAATCTGTGCGGCTGAACCACGAGCACCCGAATCGGCCATGATCATGATCGAGTTCATTGAATCCTGCTCGACCTTGTTGCCATCGGTATCCACCCGGATTTCCTTGCCGATCCGATTCATCATGGCCTTGGCTACTTCTTCATTGGTCCGCGACCAGATGTCGACGACCTTGTTATACCGTTCGCCGGAGGTCACCACGCCCGAAGAGTACTGGCTCTGAATTTCGAGCACTTCCTGTTCGGCACGATCCAGAATGGCTTTCTTTTCTTCCGGCACCTGAAGATCGTCCAAACCAATCGAAACACCCGCACGTGTCGAGTTCGAGAAGCCGGTGTACATCAGTTGGTCGGCAAACACGACGGTCTTTTTCAACCCCAGTGAGCGATACGACTCGTCGATCAGCCGTGAAATCTGCTTTTTCTTCAGGGTCTGGTTGAACATCTCGAACGGCATGCCTTCAGGAGCAATTTCCCACAGCAATGCCCGACCGACGGTGGTTTTGACCATCGAGGTCTCCGGCTGCAGCTCGCCGTCTTCATCGGCCACATGCTGGGTGATTCGAACCGAGATCGGCGCCTGCATTTCAACCTGCTTGTTCATGTAGGCACGGTGGACTTCGGCAACATCGGAGAAGTACATGCCTTCGCCCTTGGAACCAGCCAATTCGCGCGTCATGTAATACAGGCCAAGCACCACATCCTGCGTTGGCACGATGATTGGCTCGCCGTTGGCCGGTGACAGGATATTGTTCGATGACATCATCAGGGCGCGCGCTTCCAGCTGGGCCTCGAGGCTCAGCGGTACGTGCACCGCCATCTGGTCACCGTCAAAGTCGGCGTTGAACGCGGTACAGACCAGCGGATGCAGCTGGATGGCCTTGCCTTCAATCAATACCGGCTCGAAGGCCTGGATACCCAGGCGATGCAGCGTCGGCGCGCGATTCAGCAGGACCGGATGTTCGCGAATGACTTCTTCGAGAATATCCCAGACTTCACCCTCTTCCTTTTCAACCAGCTTCTTGGCCGCCTTGATGGTCGGCGCCATGCCGCGACGCTGCAGCTTGGAGAAGATGAAAGGCTTGAAAAGCTCAAGTGCCATTTTCTTCGGCAGCCCACACTCGTGCAGTTTCAGCGTCGGGCCAACCACGATGACCGAACGGCCCGAGTAGTCGACGCGCTTGCCGAGCAGGTTCTGGCGGAAACGACCCTGCTTGCCCTTGATCATGTCGGCCAGGGACTTCAGTGGTCGTTTGTTGGTGCCGGTAATGGCGCGCCCACGACGGCCGTTATCCAGCAGTGCATCAACCGACTCCTGCAGCATGCGCTTTTCGTTGCGCACAATGATGTCTGGTGCATTCAGTTCAAGCAGGCGCTTCAGACGATTATTCCGGTTGATCACGCGGCGGTACAGATCATTCAGGTCGGACGTTGCAAAACGACCGCCATCCAGCGGTACCAGTGGGCGCAGATCCGGCGGCAATACCGGCAACACGGTCAGAATCATGAATTCCGGACGATTGCCCGATTCGAGAAAAGCCTCGACCAGCTTGATGCGCTTGGTCAAACGCTTGATCTTGGTTTCGGAGTTGGTCGCCGCGATTTCTTCACGCAGCGTGGCCAGCTCGGACGCCAGATCAACGTTCTTGAGCAGGTCATAGACCGCCTCGGCACCCATCTTGGCGTCGAATTCATCGCCGTAGGTTTCAACCGCGTCCAGGTATTGCTCATCGGTGAGCAACTGACCGCGCTCCAGCGGCGTCATGCCCGGATCCAGCACGAGGTAGGACTCGAAATACAGAATCCGCTCGATATCACGCAGGGTCATATCCAGCATCAGGCCAATACGTGACGGCAATGACTTCAGGAACCAGATGTGGGCCACCGGGCTGGCCAGGTCGATATGGCCCATGCGCTCGCGGCGGACCTTGGTCAGTGTGACTTCGGTTCCACATTTCTCGCACTTGACGCCACGGTGCTTCATCCGCTTGTACTTGCCGCACAGACACTCGTAGTCCTTGACCGGACCAAAAATGGCGGCACAGAACAGGCCTTCGCGCTCGGGCTTGAAGGTTCGGTAATTGATCGTTTCCGGCTTTTTGACTTCGCCAAAAGACCAGGAGCGGATCATGTCCGGCTGAGCCAGACCAATACGTATCGCATCAAAATCAGTGATTTGATGCTGGCGCTTATAGAAATTCAATAAATCGCGCATGTTGGGATCCTCCTCCTGTGATCAGGATTCTTCAAGTTCAATATTGATGCCGAGCGAGCGGATTTCCTTCACCAGTACATTGAAGGATTCCGGCATACCGGCGACCATGCGATGGTTACCGTCGACAATAGATTTGTACATCTGGTTACGCCCCTGGACATCGTCGGACTTGACCGTCAGCATTTCCTGCAGCGTGTAGGCCGCGCCATAGGCTTCCAACGCCCAGACTTCCATTTCGCCGAAGCGCTGGCCACCGAACTGAGCCTTGCCGCCGAGTGGCTGTTGCGTTACCAGGCTGTATGGACCGGTTGAACGGGCATGCATCTTGTCGTCAACCAGGTGGTTGAGTTTCAGCATGTACATGTAGCCGACCGTGACCGGGCGGTCGAAAGCATCGCCAGTCCGTCCGTCATACAGGATGGTCTGTCCACTTTCGGGCAGGTCGGCCATTTTCAGCAGCTTCTTGATTTCGGTCTCGTCGGCACCGTCAAATACCGGTGTCGCCATCGGCACACCACCGGCCAGGTTGCCTGCAAGTTCCTTCACTTCGTCGTCGCTGAACGCCTTCATGTCCACGCGACCGCTTTGATCGGAGTTATAGATCTCACCGATAAACTTGCGCAGCTTGGCCACCGACTGCTGCTCGTCAATCATGTGCTGAATCTTGTGACCAAGACCTCGAGCAGCCCAGCCCAGGTGAGTTTCCAGCACCTGGCCGATGTTCATGCGTGACGGTACACCCAGCGGGTTCAGCACGATATCGACTGATTCACCCTCTTCGGTGTACGGCATGTCTTCAACCGGGACAATGGTCGAGATCACACCCTTGTTGCCGTGACGCCCGGCCATCTTGTCACCCGGCTGCATGCGTCGCTTGACGGCCAGATAAACCTTGGCCATCTTGAGTACGCCTGGAGCGAGATCATCGCCGCGGGTGATCTTGTCTTTCTTCTCTTCGAACTTCTCGTCGGACAGCTTGCGCTGCTTCTCGATCTGGCGTTGTGCGCTTTCGAGCAAGTCCTGCGCCTCATCGCTGCGCATGCGCAGCTTGAACCACTGGTCACGCTTCAGATTCGCCAGATAGTCCTTGGTGACCTTGGCGCCTTTCTTCAACTCGGGCCCCTTGTCGACCACCTTGTTGACCAGGGCGGCTTCCAGGCGATTGAAGATCGCGTCTTCCATGATCCGGAGCTGATCGTCCAAGTCCTTGCGGACCTGGGCGATGTGTTCCTTTTCAATGGAGATAGCTCGTGCATCCTTGTCCACACCTTCGCGCGTGAAGACCTGCACATCAATCACAGTGCCATCCATGCCACTCGGCACACGCAGTGAGGTGTCCTTTACGTCAGATGCCTTTTCACCAAAGATTGCGCGCAGCAGCTTCTCCTCCGGCGTCAGCTGGGTCTCACCCTTCGGGGTGACTTTGCCGACCAGAATATCGCCCGAGCGCACCTCAGCACCGATATACACAATGCCGGCTTCATCGAGCTTGCTCAGCGTGTATTCATTGACGTTCGGGATATCGCCGGTGATTTCTTCGGAACCGAGCTTGGTATCACGAGCGACACAAGTCAGTTCTTCGATATGAATCGAGGTAAAACGATCTTCCTGCACGACGCGCTCGGAGATCAGAATGGAATCCTCGAAGTTGTAGCCGTTCCATGGCATGAACGCAATCAGCATGTTCTGGCCGAGCGCCAGTTCGCCTAGGTCGGTCGACGGTCCATCGGCCAGCACATCGCGCGCCTGTACGGCATCACCCACTTTGACCAGCGGACGCTGGTTCATGCACGTGTTCTGGTTCGAGCGCTGATACTTGACCAGGTTGTAGATATCGACACCCGGATCATCGTCACCCACTTCGTCCTCATTGGCCCGGACCACAATACGGCCCGCATCAACCTGGTCGACAATTCCGCCACGCAGCGCTACGGTGGTAACTCCAGAGTCGGTCGCCACGACGCGTTCCAACCCGGTACCCACCAATGGCTTGTCGGCACGAAGGGTTGGCACAGCCTGACGCTGCATGTTCGAGCCCATCAACGCCCGGTTTGCATCATCGTGCTCGAGAAACGGCACCATAGCAGCAGCCACAGAAACAATCTGACGAGGGGATACATCGATGAATTCAATCTCTTCCGGCGTCTTCAGCGTGAACTCACCCAGGTGACGACACGGCACGAGTTCATTCGTGAACTTCCTGTTCTTGTCAAGCTCGGCGTTGGCCTGAGCAATGACGTATTCACCTTCCTCGATTGCCGAGAGATAAGTCACCTCACCGGTCACTTTACCGTTGACGACCTTGGAATACGGCGTTTCAAGGAACCCGTAATCGTTGGTTCTGGAATAGACCGCCAGCGAGTTGATCAAGCCGATGTTGGGACCTTCCGGCGTCTCGATCGGACACAGACGCCCATAATGCGTCGGGTGAACGTCGCGAACTTCAAAGCCTGCGCGCTCACGCGTCAAGCCACCTGGGCCGAGGGCCGACACACGGCGCTTGTGCGTAATTTCCGACAGCGGATTATTCTGGTCCATGAACTGCGACAGCTGCGATGAACCAAAGAATTCCTTGATGGCTGCAGCGACCGGCTTGGAGTTGATCAGATCCTGCGGCTTCAAGCCCTCGCTTTCTGCCATGCTCAGGCGTTCACGCACGGCGCGTTCGACGCGAACCAGGCCAATGCGGAACTGGTTTTCAGCCATTTCACCAACCGAACGAACGCGTCGATTACCGAGATGGTCAATATCATCCACGGTGCCGTTGCCGTTGCGGATGTCGATCAACACCTTGAGTACGGCCAGAATGTCATCCTGGTCCAGGATTCCGGAGCCTTCCACTTCCTTGCGACCTACGCGACGATTGAATTTCATGCGGCCTACGGCCGAAAGGTCATAACGCTCATCGGTAAAAAACAGGTTCTTGAACAGGTTCTGGGCCGCTTCTTTGGTCGGCGGCTCTCCTGGGCGCATCATCTTGTAGATTTCCCACAAGGCTTCAAGCTCATTGGAGGTTGGGTCAATGCGCAGCGTATTTGAAATGTACGGACCCTGATCCAGATCGTTCACGTACAGAATATCGAAACTCTTGACCTTGGCTTCGCGGAGTGCACCGAGCAGTTCCTCGGTGATTTCATCATTAGCTGCAGCCAGCAGCTCGCCGCTGTCTTCGTCAACGATGGATTGAGCCAGAATACGACCGATCAGATATTCATCCGAGACATCCAGCGTTTTAACGCCGGCCTCTTCGATCAACTTGGCATGACGGGCCGTAATGCGCTTGTCCTTGGCGACAATGACATTGCCTTTCTTGTCGCTGATGTCACTGAGCGCGATCTCGCCTCGCAGGCGGGACGGCACCAGGTCCAGCTTGGCATCGCCCTTGCGCAAGGTGACGCCCGACTTTTCGAAGAAGGTATCGAGGATCTGCTCTTCGTCCATGCCCAGCGCACGCAGCAAGATAGTGACCGGCAATTTGCGGCGACGGTCGATCCGAGTGAATACGCTGTCTTTTGGATCAAACTCGAAATCCAGCCAGCTACCGCGGTATGGAATCACCCGGGCGTTGTACAGCAACTTACCGGAGGAATGCGTCTTGCCTCGATCATGGTCGTAGAACACGCCAGGTGAGCGGTGCATCTGGTTGACGATCACGCGTTCGGTACCGTTAATGATGAACGTACCGGTATCTGTCATCAACGGCAGATCGCCCATGTAGACGTCCTGGTCTATGACTTCCTTTACCTTCTTGTTGCGCGCCGGGCTGTCCTTGTCGTAGATGACCAGACGGACTGTCACTCTCAGCGGCGCACCATAGGTCATGCCGCGCAGCTTGCATTCGGTGACGTCGAACTCAGGTTTGCCGAGTTCATAGGAGACATACTCCAGCGCCGCATTACCGGAATAACTGCTGATAGGAAATACTGAGCTCAATGCGCCGTGCAGACCCTTGACCTCGCGGTCCGCTTCAGCCACATCATCCTGCAGAAACTGCCGATATGAATTAACCTGGGTTGACAAAAGGAACGGCGCTTCGATAATCTGTTCGTGCTTGCCGAAATCCTTTCGGATACGCTTTTTCTCGGTAAAGGAATAGCTCATTGGTGTTTCACCCGCCTGATGCTGCGTTGATCCGGGATAACAAACGACTCAAAGAATTCAGGCACCCGGAACAGGCCTGAATTTGATTTCTCACAACGGGAACAGGCCGGGCGTTTTTCAACGCCCAGCCGATTCCTTATGCTGGCTTTTGATTGAACGAGATTACTTGACCTCGACAGTCGCGCCAGCTTCTTCCAACTGCTTCTTGATATCTTCGGCTTCGTCTTTCGATACTCCTTCCTTGACAGGAGAAGGTGCGCCTTCGACCAGATCCTTGGCTTCTTTCAGACCCAGTCCGGTCACGCCACGAATGGCCTTGATGACCTGGACTTTCTTGTCGCCAAAACCAGCCAGAACGACATCGAATTCGTCCTTTTCTTCAGCCGCAGCAGCGTCACCGCCTGCAGCAGGACCGGCCGCAGCAGCAGCCACGGGGGCAGCAGCTGTAACGCCGAATTTTTCTTCCATTGCTTCAATCAGGTCAACGACTTCAACAACGGTCATGCTTGAGATTGTTTCGAGAATATCTTCTTTTGAAACGGCCATGGGAAATACTCCAAATAGTTAGTAATAAATGAATCAAGCAGCCTGTTTGCTGTCACGCACCGCTGCGACGGTGCGAACCAGCTTGGTATGCGGCTCTGCCAAAGTACGTACGAATTTTTCGATCGGCGCTTTCATCACGCCCATCAGCATGGATATGGCCTGGTCGCGGGTTGGCATATCGGCCAGACGACCAATTTCCGATGCGTCATACAGCTGCGCACCCATTGCGACCATGCGGACGATGATCTTGTCTTCGTCCTTGGAAAAATTCTTGATCAGTCGTGCCGCTGCGCCTGGATCATCAATCGAAAAGGCAAACAGCAACGGACCGGTCAATCCATCGACCATGCATTCAAATTCAGTACCTTCGACAGCACGCTTGACCAGCGTGTTTTTCGCCACCTTCAAGAAAACGCCTTCATTACGCGCTTTTGCACGCAAATCCGTCATCTTCTCGACGGTAATGCCGCGATACTCGGCAGCCACGGCAGAATGCGCGGTTTGGGCTACTTCAGCCACCTCCGTTACAACTGCTTTCTTTTGCTCGAATGTGAGCGCCATCTGCTACCTCCTCCTGAAAATTCCGCAGATCTGTCGCGAGTGCGTCTGTGCGCATCCGGCGGCGATTGTCATAACAATCGGAATCCTCATGTACAAAACGTACATTGCGATTCCTGTGCGCCGGCGACCAAAGACAGCCACCCGCTCGCTACGATCTGTAAAACTTTCACCAGTTACAACCCAAAAACGACTTCGGGCTTTTACATATCCGCGGTGTTGCCACTGCGGGGCTTTGGTGGCCGTTTCCCTTGAATATTCAAGGTAATCGGGCGACACCATCTGCGCAGGTGGACGTGTAATCCATTAACCGAAACTCGTCACAGCAGTTTCGGGCCTGCGGTCTTGGACGGGCACGAAGTTGACTTCGCGAAACGCCCGTTACTGCCGGTTTTAACCGGCAATTATTGACATCGATTGAATCAACCGATGCGCTCAATCAAAGTTCCAGTGTCGAGTTGTCAACCGTCAGGCCGGGGCCCATGGTGGTCGACAGTGCAACCTTCTTCAAATAGTGTCCCTTGGACGCTGCGGGCTTGGCTTTGACCAGTTCCTGCAGCAGCGCGGTCAAGTTGGCTTTCAACTTGTCCTCATCAAAATCGGCCTTCCCAATAATGGTGTGGACAATGCCGCCCTTGTCGGTGCGGAATTGAACTTGCCCTGCTTTGGCATTGCGCACGGCTTGCTCAACGTCAGTGGTGACTGTGCCGACCTTGGGGTTGGGCATCAGACCACGCGGTCCAAGCACGGTGCCCAAACGGCCCACTACTCGCATGGCGTCGGGCGTTGCAATACACAAATCGAAGTCAATCTCGCCGCCTTTGATGGTTTCAGCCAGATCTTCGAACCCGACAATATCGGCTCCAGCTTCTTTGGCTTTGTCGGCGTTTTCGCCCTGAGCAAACACGGCTACGCGCACGCTCTTGCCTGTTCCGTGTGGCAGCACCAGTGCACCGCGCACAACCTGGTCTGATTTGCGCGGGTCAATACCCAGGCGCACTGCCACTTCGACGCTTTCGGTAAACTTCACTTTACTCAGTTCTTTCAGCAGTCCGACCGCTTCATCCAGGGGATATTGCTTTCCGGCTTCGATCTTTTCGCGTATCGCGCGATTTCGTTTGGTGTTCTTGGCAGCCATTATTCCACTCCCTCCACATTCAGGCCCATGCTGCGCGCGCTGCCGGCAATCGTACGGACAGCCGCGTCCATGTCGGCCGCAGTCAGATCAGGCTCTTTGGTCTTCGCAATCTCTTCGAGTTGGGCGCGGGTTACCGTGCCGACTTTTTTCATGTTCGGCTCACCACTACCCTTGGCGATCTTGGCAGCTTTACGCAGCAGTACGGCTGCGGGCGGAGTCTTGGTAATAAAGGTAAAGCTGCGATCGGCGTACACGGTAATCACAACCGGTACCGGCAAACCGGCTTCCTGGTTTTGGGTTTCTGCATTGAATGCTTTACAGAACTCCATGATATTCACACCGTGCTGGCCCAGTGCCGGGCCCACCGGCGGACTGGGGTTGGCCTGACCAGCAGGCACCTGCAGCTTGATATACGCTTGAACTTTCTTAGCCATTTGCTTCTCCGTGGGTCCAGTCGCCGGGTTCTAATGCCCCGGCTCCCCAACATCTAATATTCATCAGGCCCAATACCGAGCCTGTATTCAACGCCCGTAACCGGGCAATCCAAATTGTTAGAGCTTTTCAACCTGCTGGAAATCCAGCTCAACCGGGGTTGAACGACCAAAAATCGATACGGCAACGCGTAAACGACTTTTCTCGTAGTTGATTTCTTCAACGGTACCGTTGAAATCATTGAACGGCCCATCAATTACGCGAACCAGTTCGCCGGGCTCGAACAACACTTTCGGTTTCGGCTTGTCGACACCTTCTGCAACCCGGTTCAGAATGGCATCCGCCTCTTTCTGGCTGATTGGCGCAGGCTGGTCCTGTCGACCACCGATAAAGCCCATCACTTTCGGGACATCCTTGACCAAGTGCCAGGAATCCTCGTTCATCTCCATCTCGACCAGAACATAGCCCGGGAAGAATTTGCGTTCGCTCTTGCGCTTGACGCCTTTCTTCATTTCCACGACTTCTTCGGTCGGAACCAGCACTTCGCCGAACTGATCCTGCATCTCAGCGCGCTCGATGCGTTCTTTCAGCGAGCGTTGGACCTGCTTTTCATAGCCCGAAAAGGCATGAACTACGTACCAGCGCTTCGCCATTACAGCCCTCCACCAATACCAATCAAGCGGCGGACCAGAAAGCCGAAGATCGTATCCATGAAAAACAGCAGAATGCCGATTACGATGGTGACTGCCACAACAATCAGCGTTGTCTGTGTGGTTTCCTGCCGGGTTGGCCAGACCACCTTGCGGCGTTCAACATCCGCTTCGCGAACGTAATCCACCAGCTGCCGACCGTGAACCGTTTTTGCGGCCACGAAGGCGGCAACCAGCGCCACAACCAGCAGGCCTACAATCCGGACTAAATCCAGGACCTGGTTTTCAAAAAACACAAAGCCGTAAATGCCGGCACCCAGGATCAGTGCAAACAGAATCCAGAGAACGATATCTCGCGATGAATTGGTTTCGGCTGTCATAAGTTCGCTTCAATTACTTCCAAGGCGTGTTCAATGGCAGGCGAGGAGGGACTCGAACCCCCAACCTGCGGTTTTGGAGACCGCTGCTCTGCCAGTTGAGCTACTCGCCTAAATTGTTGATCTATCTCTCGACATCGTCCTATTTTCAGACTTGCCCAGGATCCAATCGGTTCAAAACTCCGCGCACTCGATTCGAGCGCGCGGGCATTAAAGCGCGTTACTTGTGGATCTTGGCAACCACACCTGCACCGACGGTACGACCACCTTCGCGTATCGCGAAGCGCAGGCCTTCTTCCATCGCGATCGGGGCGATCAACTCGACCTGGATCTTGACGTTGT
>JGI12210J13797_10991454_pt1 | contig 40568 bp, 49 predicted proteins | sample ElkSlonscriptome_3_FD_13797 | JGI IMG/M metagenome (IMG submission 13797) | reverse complement strand
GCGGGGCCATTCTCGCAGTGCAGTCGGCGCTCCGCGTCGAAACGAATGCGCTCGTGTCGCTCGGAGCAAAAGCACACCCCTTCGTAGGGGAACCACCACCCGGACGCTGCGGCTAGGCGCTCCCACTGCCGTAGTAGACCGTCATGCTGCGGCGCGTATTCCACCCCAGCGACGTCACGGCAAACGGCATGGTGACCCACCCAGAACGCCGGCTGCGCAAGGTGCCATCCGTTGTTTAGTTCGTGGCGGAACTGGCCCCTGAGCTGGTCCCAGAGCTGGCCCCAGAGCTGGTCCCTGAGCTGGATCCAGAGCTGGGCCCCGAGCTGGTCCCTGAGCTGGTCCCTGAGGTCCCTGAGCTGGGCCCCGAGCTGGTAACTGAGCTGGGCCCCGAGCCGGTCCCAGAGCTGGGCCCCGAGCTGGCCCCCGAGCTGGCCCCCGAGCTGGTCCCAGAGCTGGCCCCAGAGCTGGTCCCTGAGCTGGCTCCAGAGCTGGTCCCCGAGCTGGCCCCCGAGCTGGTCCCTGAGCTGGCCCCCGAGCTGGTCCCTGAGCTGGTCCTCCTTAGATAACGCAGCAGCGGCCAGGCAACTCATGAGCGGCCCGTTGCCCCAGACGAAGATAGGTGGCTCTTTGCCAAGGCGCCGGTAGAAGTCGGAGATGACCTCCTCGGTCGTCTCCCGGTCCGCCGACTCGGTACAGGTGCCGATGGCGGCCCATCGCTCGCGCTCGCGCGCGATAGCCGCCCACTGCTCCTTGCTCAGAGCATCAATCTTCACGGCCCCATCCTTTCGGTTTCTCGAAGAGAACGCGTCCGATGTCGGGGGGTCTCCACCCAGGCGGTTTGAGCACCTTGCCGTCCTCTCGCCGCTTCGAGCCCGGCCCGAACTTGTCCATGTTGGCGCGATGGATCTCGGCGGCAACCGGCGCGCCGTCGATACCGCATTCGAGCCGCGTGCCCTCGATGACGTAGTCGAGGTCGCCGAGGGCATCGGCGAGCTCCACGACGTCCACGGCCACCTCCGCTTCGGAAATGACCGCCTCAATTTCTTGCTTGGCCTGGGTCAGCTCCTCGCCCACGCCGTGCTCGATGTTGAGCATCGCCGCGAGCATCTCGAAGTACTCTTCGGTGATGAGCTTCATGCGCAGCCGAGCGCGATGCTCCGGTGGCGCCTGCGGGCGCATGAGCACGGGCTGGCCCGCGGCCTCGTGAAACTCGCGCACCTGACGGCGGATCTTGGTCTGGCGGCGGCAGTTGAGCACGAAGGCGGTCGCCCGCGCGTCGTCCTCGTTGGGGAACCACGCGAGTGCTTTGCCACCTTGTCTGCGCGAGCAAAGTGGCCAGAGTGGATCTGCGGAAAGGAGCGCGCTGCCGAGCGAGGGCTCTGCCGGAACGTAGAAGGGATCGACCGTCGTCATGCGACACGCTCTCCGAGCAACTCGAGGAGCACCTCGACCTGATTGCGCAGGTTATCTGCCGTCTTCTCCGCAGTCAGCGCCCGGAACTTCCACTCCAGCCCTGCCTCATGAAGCGGTTCACGCGGTGGCCGAAGATGATGCTCCTCGATCCTCACCCGCCAATCCACATGAGCTTGAGTGCACCGCTCGCGCACGGTCGCCTCGTCCTCGTCGACGAGGTCGGTGCACCCATCGCTGAGCAGGATCCGGCTGATGGGCTTCCCGCGGCTGCTCATGGCTTCGGAAATGCGGGTGATGGTTCCACACCAGTAGTACTCTGGGGTGCAGGTGACGGCTCCGTTCTGCTCGAACCTTCGGGTGAGCGTGACCCACCCGGCGCCGCGCTCCTCGTCGCTCACGAGCTCCTTCTCTTCCGTCATCCTTCCTCCTCCTCGAAAGCGCCCGGTATCAGCTGCCAGCAGCAGCGGCAGCGCAGCCGAAAGAACCATTCCGCCATCTGACGGCTGCTCGTCCCTTGTGGCGCCCACCAGTCGTCGCCGTCGCTTTCGACATGAAAGCGCTTGCCGCTGACGTCGTCGCTGGGTTTCACGGTGAACCCATCGTCTCGCACGACGGTCAGGCCCTGGTCTAGGGCAACCACGAGCGCTTCGAGGCGCGCCTTGTCGCTTTCGTCCAGGTTGTATTCGGGTTTCGTCATCATCGTCTCTCTTCCTCTTCTCCCCGGAGCAGCGCTTCAACGCGCTGCCACTCGACGTTGCGATGGGCGCTCTCGACGTAGATTCGAGGCGCCACCAGGTTGTGGCCATTGCGACTGAGATAGGCTTTGGCGCCCTCCTCGGTAAAGCATGCCGTGACGAAGCTCCACCGGTCCACGTAGCCCAACCGGTCGTAGCCCTCGGGCTCGTCGCAGTGCTCGTCGAAATGGGAATCGAGCCAGGCAACCTCATCGGGGTCGACGACATCCTCACAGCCCTCGGACACGTCGACCCAGATAAACCCGTCGGCGTAGTCGCGACTGACACCGAATACCCGCTCGCGCTGCTGCACGATGAACACCGGGTGACTGGTGGCACGATTGTCCTGCGTGCGAAGGTTCTCGCGCAGCTTCCGTAGCCACTCGTCGGTCTTCATTCTGCCGGCGTTCATGGCGCTGCGCTCCCCTCAAGATCGATCCCCTTTTCGAACCCGAAGAACATCCCGGAGGCCTTCTCGTAAGCGCCGACGATGAGCGTCTTGTTGCCGTGGATGTCGATGAGACCGCAGATGGGTATCGAGGGCAGCCCGTCGTACCCGCCTGGTCCCCCAACTCTACGGCCTCCGAGCCAGAGCCACGGCGTCTGCGGCTCCCCCTCTTCAACGACTTCGTTGATGGCGCTGCGTCGCACGAGACGGCGCCGCAACAAGGCAAGCGCCACGATGTCCCCGGAATACGCAAAGCGCGCCACCTGCGCGTCCTGACTGTCGCGAGCGGTGACGAGCGCCGTGACCTCGACGACGCCGTCGAAGTCGAATTGGGAATGCTGCGTCACGCACGGTTCGCGTGGCTGCAGTCGAGAAAGGACTTCTGCGATGTCATCCAGCTTTTCGAGCACTTTCGACATGCCGAAGAACCTACCGAGGTCCGCCGGTTACGTCAATGGCGACTTGTCACTGAAGACCGGTAGGTCGGTTGTCTCGCAGCCTCGGGGGCCGGCCTGCGCTGCCTCAACTCTCTTTGGCCTGCTCGACGAGACGGCGACCTTCGGCCCAGACCTGCTCCAAGTACTCCTGGCCGTCCATCGTCGTGATGGACGAGTTCTGCATGCCGCTGCTCTCGACCACGTCGATGACGTGTTGCGCGCTGACGCTGCCGAGGATGGCAGCGGTCTGCTCGGGGCCGAGCTCACGCACCACCGCCGCGGCAAACGTGCGGGGGCCGATGACGCCCTCTTCGATGGTCTTGTCGAGCAGGTGCAAGAACCGCTGGATGTTCTCGCCCATGTCATCGGTCATCTGCATGCCCAGCTCGGGCGGCGGAGGAGGGGCGGGAGCTTGCTCGGCAGCGGTTGGCTGCGCGGCGGGGGGCTGCGGCGGCGCCTGCTGCGCAGCTTGCTCGGGGGCCACGGGCGGCCCCATAGAAGGTGGCTCCGGCTCCGGGGGCGGCTCGGGATGCGGGGCAGGCGGCGAAGGCTGCGCCTGTTCCTGGGCCGGGGCCAGCGCGGGCCTCGAGGGCGGCGGCGCGGGGTGCTGTTGAGGCGGCGGGGCCTGCGATGCCGATGCCGAGGACTCCTGAGGCCCGTACTGCGCCGTTGGATCCATGTAGTGCACGGGGCCGTGCGAGGGCCGCGAACCGAGCGGGGAAACGGTTGAGGCGGGCGTTGGCGCGAAGCCCGAGTGTCCGAGCGGCGAAGCACCCACCGGCCCGGCATCAGGGTCCATCGGACCGTTGGCCGGGTCGCTCATCCCTGGCGGAGGCTGGTGGCGTACGCGCGGCTGTGCGGGCGGCGGGGCGGCAGGGAGCCCAGCGTGCTGCCTACGCTGATGCTCCAGCATGGCCTGCCGTCGCCGCTCGTTGGCGCGGGCAACGGCGGCCTCCTGCGCGGCCTGCGCCGCCGCGTTCTGACGGCCCTGCTCGCGTGCCGTCGAAACGTTCTTGATGATGTCGGGCAGGTTGTCGCTGACGTTGCGCATCAACTGCACCGCCATGCTCTTGAAGTCCTCGGGCTGCTTGTCGCCGCCGCCGAGCATGTTGAGCTCCCCGAGGAGGTTCTTGCTCTCCTGCACCTGTTCGAGCACGCCCTTCTGGTTGCTCATCTGCTCCATGCGCATGTGCTCCAGCATCTCTTCCTTGCGGGCGAGATCACCGCGGACCTGCTCGAGCTGGATCTGCAGCCACTGCGCCTGCTGGCTGACGGAGTTGGTCTGGGCGCCGGCGGTCGCGCGCTCGCTCGTGCGGATGCTTTCGATCTGCATGTTGAAGCTGTCGCGCAGAGTCTCGATCTCGCGGCGCTGGTTCTTCTCGGCCTCTCGGATCCGGGCCTCGTAGGTCTCTTTCAGCGAGGCAAGGGCCCGTTCGTGGTCCTTCTGCAGGTAGTCCATGCGCCGCTCGTGCTCGGCGTTGATGGTGTTTCGCTCACGCTCGCCGCGGTCGGTGGCGTCACGGCGCTCACGCTCAGCTCGGTCGGTGATGTCGCGCTCACGTCGCGTCCACTCTTCGCGCATCGCGTCGACCTTTTCGGCGTGGCTATGCCGCATCTGTTCGAGGTCGCGCGCGTGCCGCTCCTTCAACTCGCGAATGCGGTCGGTCTCTTCCTTCTGCGCCGCCATCATCTGCTCTTGGCGGATCCGGTAGACCTCCTCGCTCTTTTCGCGCAGCTCGCGGTCGAAGGCCTCACGTGCCAGACGAAGCTCGCTCGACTTCTCCTCGAGTTCTTTGCGGAGACGGCCATTCTCCTGCTTGAGCACCCCCATGCTCTGCTCGCTGACTTCTTGAAAGGCTTGGAGCTGGCCTCGGTTGTACTCCTCGACCATCTTGAGCCGCCGCTCGCGCTCGGTTTCGAGCCGAGCGTTCAGCTCTTCGTGCTTCTTGTCCGCGTAGCGCTTCTCCTCGTGCTGGAGTTCCAGTTGCGTCTTCTGCACGTCCGGAAATAAGCGGTTCATCCCCATCGTCATGTCTTCCTCGCTGTTGAGCAGACGCGGCGCGCCGCTGATGCTGATCCGAAGGCGTGCGAGCGTACGCCGCTTGAAACCTCCGTCTTCGGCGAGACGATCCTGTCGTCCACCCATCACGTTCAGGGTGTAAGACCCCCCCCCGAACATGCGCTGAAACTCGGCCATGCTCACCGGCTCGGTCAGGTCCTTGAGGAAGCCCGCACACGGCTTGTTGCCGTAGGTACGAGGCTTCTCGCGCACCACGCGCAACTGATACTCACCCGTGCTCAGCTTCGGGTACGCGTGGTAGAGGTCCTCGATGTTCTCGACCGTCTCTTCCCGCGGCGCCGGCTCGGGCTCGCTGGCAAAGGGGTCAGCGCCCCATCGCGAAGAGCTCCGGCGCACAGGTCGATCCGCTCGCGACAGACCCATCGATGCATCAAAAGCAAGGGGGTCGGCAGGCATCGCCGGTGCCGCCTCACCCATGCCTGACGGGCCGCCGAAGCCGCCCCCATCCTGGTGAAAACTCGACGCGTGGTCCATCGCGCCGAGCTGCTCCATGAGGTCTTCCTCGATCTCTTCCGGAAGCCCTCCGTCGAGCTGCTCGACGAATGCCTCGTCGTCCGGCTCCTCGCCCGGATGCCTCGACCCAAGCGCGTCTTCGAGCGTTTCTGGTCCCCCCTCGTGCTCCAGATCCTCGTGCCCTTCCGCGGGAGGCGGCGACGGAGGCGGAGAATGTCCGGTCGGGTGGTCGGGATAGCTGGTGCTCATGGCAGTTTCCTCGTGGGGCCACGGAAGGCCAGGCGGGGAAGGGAGATCAGTTGCTCGGACCGAGGGCTGCCGGGGCCGTCATCGCGACCTGGTCGCCTTCGTCTTCGCCTTCGTCCTCGTCCTCGTCGTCGGTCGAGACCTCGATCTGGTCGATACGATCCTTGGACTGCTGACAAATCATCAGCAGCTCGTCGAGCTTCTTGAGGCCCGCCGGATCGGTCGTGACCTTCTTGGCCTCGACCGTCATCTGCTCCAGGGCGTGGGTGACGCTCGAAAACAGCACAGCGTCCTCCGGCGACAACTGCGACTCGCCAGAGAAGAGCATCTCTTCGAGCCCCTCCACGCGGCTGGCCAAGTCGTTGATGACGTCGGCATGGTGGGCGATGGCGTGTGCAGCCCACGCACGAATGTTGAAGACCTCGCCACCGAGGCGTTCGAGCAACGGCAGCACCGTGCCGTGCAGCTCACGGCCGAGCCCCTCGAGCGTCATGTCCTTGAGCTTGTCCTTGAGCCGCTGGCGTTGCTCCGGGATCTTCGTGCGGACCAGTTCCAACAACCCGTCGACGACCGGCGATGCGGCGTCGACCACGGGCGGATCTTGCGTTTGCGTCTCAGGCATCTTCTCGTTCTCCTTCGCCCTCAGGCGATGCGTCAGCACCGTTGTCGTCGACACCGTCTGCCAACTGCTCTGAACCGACCCCGTAGAGCGGCTCGTCGTCTTCCTCGATGACCTGCTCGCCCGGCAAACCGAACATCGGCAACCGCACCTTGTCCGGGCGCTCGGAGAATTTCCGCTTGTCGTGCGCGTCGAGCCACGCGCTATCGCACTTGCCGTATGGCTCGCGCAGGTCGCAGTCGTAGATGGCCTCGTTACGTAAACTCATCGCCGCCCCGCCGATGCTCCGGCGCGCTGGGTGCGTGCAGAAGCGAAAAATGATGTTGTGGCCCTCCTCACGAGGGTTGGGCTGGTCGTCGTTGCCGAAGCGTTGACGAGCGTAGTAGACGCACCGCTCGCGCCTGGGGCGGACGGGCACCGGACGCGTCACCTGCTTGGTCGCGAAAGGATGCCCCCAGCGCATCGCGACCTGGTCGGGGTCGAACGCGCGACGCTCTCGGCGCATACCCTCGCCGTCGTACTTCGAGCGCACGGGCTCGCCGGGCTCGTCGATGAGATGAAGCGACCCAGGCGTCCTGTAGAACCGCCCCTCCAGCTTCCAGCCGCGCTCGAGGAGTTCCTCGGCGAACAGCTCGACATACTGTCGCTCATCCTCGACGCAGATCTGGTTGTCGATGTGGAAGGGGTGCGTGCCGACGTCGCCGTCGCCGTCGAGCGAATGGTCGGGCAGGCCGTCAGCGGCTAGGGGGGTCGCGAGCGCCTCGACCTGAAACTCGTCTTGGATCTCCTCAGTGACCTCGTACTGCGACTCGTGGGCCTGCCCCTCGCGCTCCCCCGCCTTCACCTCCACCCCGGCTGGCGTAGCCTCGCTCAGATGCGGGCCGACGGGCTCGTTCGGCATGGAGCCGTCGATTCCGTACTTTTCCTCGTCGCTTTGCTCGTCACCGTTTCCTGATCCAAACATGTACGGGAGCCAGGCTAGCCATCTTCGGCGACGCAATCAACGCGGAACCGTGGAGTTTGGCCAAAGACGAGGTTAGCATCTGGCCCACCATGTCAGACGAGTCCACTGCCGCGCTCGAGAACGAGCAAACCGAGGGAACGGAAGACGTCGAAACGCCTTCGGAGCAGGACAGCCCCGCCCATCTTTCGAAAAAGCTAAGCAAGTACGAGTACATCCTTAGCCAGGAGTTCGTGGACAGCTTTTGGGAGTTGGTCAAAAAGCGCCCTGACGGCGACTGTTGGCAGTGGATGGGCACGCTCCACCAACAGGGCTTTGGGCGGCTTCGGAGCGGGGGGCACGAGTTCGCGTCGCACCGCGTCGCATGGGAGCTGGCGCACGGCCCCATCCCTTCGAACCGGACCGTCGTCCACAAGGAGGGGGTATGCAACAACCGCGGCTGCTGCAACCCGGAGCACTACGAGCTGGGAGACCCGCACGACAAACGCCAACGAAAGGGCGGTGGACAACCCCGGATCCGTAGGGATCCAGGGTACTACGACGAGAAGATGATGCCGAGCATGTTTCACGTGAAACACTTGGCTGCCTACGACGGGGTGAAGGTCTTCATGGACCCTCAAGAAGAGGGCAAGGACCTGGCTCCCGACCTCGCGGTCATCAAGAAGGGGCTGCTCAGTATCATCAGGCGACAGGAGGCGCAGGCCGCACTTATCCGGCAGTTGCGGGAGGGGGCGGATGACGGCCAACCTCAGCCAGACACTTCGCTCGTCGAGGCCGTGGCAGCGATCTCGGACAAGCTAGATGCCTTGGCGGAACGGCTGGAGGCGGAGCCAGCCGCATCGGCCGAGCCGGACCGGATACCCGGCCCCCCGTCGTCCCCTTTTGGCGAAACGCTCGGCGCCGTTCTCGGGGGCGTGTTCCGCGAGCGCGCCTCTGTCCACGGCCGAGCGGGCCAGATCCCTTCCGTCTTCGACCGTAAGCCCCTCATCGAAGTCAACAACATGGCCTGCCTCGAGGCCGCGGACGCGCGCGACGCCACGGCGCTGCTGCAAGAGTGGCTCGACCAGTACCTCATGTCGCCCGACGCCACGGACGAAACCGTGCCCGTCACCCCGTATCGTTTCGAGGTGTGGGTGAGGCGCTACCTCACCGGTCAACCGACCCCCGGTCGGTGAACATATTTGCGACAAATATGTTGACCGCGGCCTCGGCCGGTGCGCAGGGTCGGAGGCATGTGCCCACCTGACGACGCGCCCGAGCGAGCGCTACGAGACGACGAGAGGAAGGCTGCCCGGAGGGTGGCCGCGCACACTGGCGCCGACGTGCGGACGGTGCACCGATGGGCGCGCGGCGAAAGCGTGACCGATCTGGTCGACTTCGCGCTCCGCGCCGCTTGCCGCGAGCTTCACATCACGACGTTGCCTCTGGGGAAGCAGGCGCCAAGCGAGACGACGGACGCGTCGGCCGCCCAGGGCGCTGCTTGAGCGGGGTCGTAGAGCGCAATGCAAGACCGCCGATGGGACAAAGAGTGGTGGGTCCGCCTGTACGTGCAGGAGAGCAACGAGGCCAAAGGCGCCAGCGTGCTCTGTCGCGCCTTTCGTGACCACCTGCTGCGCTACGCCCGGCCGCTCGACAAGGACGGCAATCCCGGGCCCGACTCTGGCGTGCTCGTCAATGCGACGACGCGCGAGCGGGCCATCAACACGCTCATGGCTGCGATGAGCGCGCACCCAGATGAGTGGGAGCTGCTTCGCACCTATTTGAATTTTTGGATCGATGACGGCTACCTTGTCTGGAAAAAGAAAAAGGGCAGGCATTGTTTGTGCATCGCTAACTACGTCCTTGCACAGACCGCGAAGACTCCCGGCGCAGCTCGGACCGCTCGATGGAGAGCGCGAAAACGAAAAACCAAGCAAACACAACAACTTGACCTCGTCACGCGTGACGTCTCAAGTGACGTCACAGGTGACTCACCCCGTGACTCACCTGTGACTGCAGAAGAAGAAGAAGAAGAAGAAGAAGAGATCTCTTCAAGAAGAGATACCGGGAGCCGTCACGCGAGACGCTTGAGGGCGCGTGCCTGGCTAGGCGACGAGGACGCCGCAACGGAGGCAGGCGACATCGGACTGGCATACGAAGCCGACTTCGTGGTACGCATCGTTCGATGCTGCGACGAGGTCTGGGGACACCGCACACTGCTCCGCACGAGCCACGATCCACGGGTCGAGGCGATCCTGACGCGGGTCGCCGAAGGATACGACCCGGCTGACCTCGAGCGGGCGGTCCGCGCTTCGGCGCAGGATGACTTCATCCGCGACAACCCGAAGCTGCAGACCGTCTCGACGCTGCTCAAGAGCCCCGACAGCGTCGACAAGTACCTGCGCGTAGCCGACAGCTCGCCCAAGGGACCCGGGCAGGGACCCAAGAAGCGCAAGGGTGGTGCCGTGCAGCCGAAGGGCAGCGGGGGGCTATACCGGGAAAGCGGCTGGCAGGATCTGCGTGGCCGTGCCGTCCCGGCACAGACGGGTACCGATGGCACCTCGCAGATGGTGCTTCCGGCACCTCCGAGCAAAGTGTGCGCGAGCTCCGTGACGCTCGACGACGACAACAGCAACAGCGAGGTAACCGATGCCTGATCGAGAAGGACAGGGGCCGACGGATCTTGAGGGCGGACTGACCGAGGTCCTGAGTCGTGCCAAGGGCGCATCCGAGCGCGCACAGAAGACCAAGCGGGTCGTGCGAACGCAGCGAGGCCCAACCACGAAGCAGACGCGCAGGGAGATGCGCGAGCACTTGCAGCGCGTGCAGCGTGACGCCGTGCCGCGTCGTTTCCAGTGGGCGACGGTAGACGGGCCTGCGAGTGAAACGCTCGCGAGCCGTGTCGCTGGGGGGAGGGGCGCGGTCGAGCGCGCACGCGCCTTCGCCGGCGGCGACCTGCTACTCGTTGGGCCCTCGGGCGCCGGCAAGACCTCGCTCGCCTGCGGCGTGGTCAATGCGCTCATTGAGCGATGCCTGCTCGCCATCGATAGCCTCGACGACGACTCGACGCAGTTCGAGCCTCGCCGCGTGCTACGTGCGACGTACCGTTTGGTCCGTCGAGCGTGGTTCGCGACGGGCTACCAACTCGCCAAGGCCTCGCAGCACACCCCGCTCGGCCAAGAGCCCGAGCTCGTGAGGCGAGCCACGATGAGTACGCTACTCGTGCTCGACGACCTCGGCACCGATACGCACTCGCTCGAAAAACATGCGTCCGTCGTCGGAGAGGTCATTCACGAGCGTCATCAGCGTGCGCTTCCGACCATCATCACGACCTACATGCTGCGTCGCGACATCATCGCGCATTACGGCGATGGCATCGCGAGACGCATCGGTGAGTCGCCCACGCTCGTGCTCGAGCCGGAGGCGACATGAGTCGGCCCGAGCAAGTGCTCACCTACGACGCGCTCAACATTCTCACGCCCGATGAGACCGAGGCGCTCTTGCTGGAGCTGGTGGCCCACCCCGGCGGCGTAGCCGCCGCATTGCATCTGCTGGGCTACAAGGGCACTCGCCGCATCGCTTGCGGGTGCCCCGTGTACCGCTACCTGCGGGCGCATGGGTACCTGTACAAGGTTGGTCAAGGCAAGGTTTGCCTCGATGGCACTGGCAATTCAGAGTCGCGGTGGGTGTGGGTGAGGATGCCCAGTCCCGTGTCCTACTTCGTCATTGATTTTGACGCGGGCAAGTACCCCGAGCTGGAGGCGGCATGAGCAAGCTGCAAGTGCACACCGCCCGCATTACCTATGGTGGCCCTGACCGCTTCGACATCACGTGGAAGAGCAGCGAGGGCGACGGCAAGTGCTTCTGTCCCTCGGGCAAGCTGCTCGGCTTCGGGCGGAGCATGCGTGCTCAGAGCGAGCGGCGCCGAACGGCCGCGCTCGAGACCCGCTCGAGTGAGGAGCAGCGCGCTCGCCTCGAGGAGGTCGAATCGTTTGAGCAGTGGGCTTGGCTCGCCTATCGCAGCCGATACGAGGAGGCGATGCGGATCTCGTACAAGGAGCGGAGGCAGGTCTGGGACAGACTGCTCGCCCGCGAGAGAGTCGTGCTCGTCTGCTACTGCACCGACCCCGAGCGATGCCACCGCCGCGTGCTTGCCAATATCCTCGCCAAGCTCGGCGCCGTCGATTGCGGCGAGCTCGAGGCCGAGTTGCAGCGTCCTCGGCGTGCTTCTCACAAGCCCATCAGCGGCACGCTGTTCAGCGGCAAGTCGAAGGAGGGCGCATGAGAAAACTATCAGCGCTCCAGCTTCAGGTGACGGAGGTCATCTATGCCGACGGCCGCAGCTGGGTCTACGATATGGCGAGGCGCTTGGGCGTCGACCGGCACACCGTCCACACGACGGTGCGGAGGCTTCGCGACCTCGGGTACGTCGAGAGCCCTGGCCTGAGTCGTGGCGAGAGCACGCGCGGTCGCGAAAGACGCCTTTGGCAACTGACGGCGGCGGGGCTCGACGCCTATCGCGAAACCAAGGCGATGCGGCCATTGGAGTGGACCGGTTGAGATGGTGAACAAGACGGAGCTGGAGGTCGAGAGGTGCCGCTATTGTGGATGCGAGTGGATTTGCCCGGAGTGCTGCGGTCGCGGCGGGGAGCCAACCACGCGCGCGATGCTCGCCATGAGCACCGCTCAATTCGACGAGCACGACCGCCTGGAGGCCGCTCGCTACGAGCGAGAGGCCGCCAGCGTGGTGCACGCTGGTGAGGCGCTGGGAGAGCACTGGCGCCACCAGTCAGTGCTGTGGGCGCAAGGGCTGCTCGAGCGGTACCCGGACATCTTCCAGCATGTGGCCGTCGGGCCATTCGGGCTCGGCAAGTACCGCGTGTGGCACCACAAGCGCGGCGAGAGCAGCTTCCACGAGACCGCCCGCGAGGCAGCCGAGGCCATCATCCCGCCGGCCAACGAGGGGGAAGCGTGACAGGGCCGGTGAGTCGGGTGATGCACGATGGCTGAGAAGACGAAGATCCAGTGGGCCGACCACACTTTCAACCCGTGGTGGGGCTGCACGCGCGTGTCGCCGGCGTGCACGCACTGCTACGCGGAGTCTCTCGCACGCCGTTTCAAGCCCGGCACGTGGGGAGCGAGCGCCGAGCGCGCGATGGCGAGCGAGTCTCAATGGGCACAGCCTCGGGAGTGGAACGCGCGGGCACAGAAGGCCCGTGCGCGAACCAAGGAGGGTTACCGCCGTCCTCGCGTCTTCTGCGCGTCGATGTCGGACGTGTTCGAGGAGCTTCACGAGGAGCACCCGCAACGCCAGCAACTCGCTGACGCGCGTCATCGCCTGTGGGGTCTCATTGCCGAGACGCCGCAGCTCGACTGGATGCTCTTGACCAAGCGCCCGCAGAACATCGACGGCTCGGGACTGCCGAAGCTGCGCAACATCTGGCTCGGCACGACCGTCGAGAACTACGCAGCCTATGAGGCGCGCGTGCCTCACCTGCTACAGGTCGAAGGGCCCTACGTGAAGTTCTTGAGCTGCGAGCCGATGCTCGAAGCGATGACCATGGTGGGCGAGGACCTTCAGAAGCTCGACTGGGTCATCGCGGGTGGCGAGAGCGGCCCGGGGGCGCGGCCGATGCACCCGGATTGGCTTCGTTGCCTCAAAGCGCAGTGCCAGGCCTACGACATTCCATTCTTCTTCAAGCAATGGGGGGCGTGGGCACCGGTCGACCAGGTGCCGAAGCTCAACGGTGCGAAGGTAAAGCTCTCGGAGGTCGCCTTCGTGCCCATCGGCTATCAAGGTTTCAAAGATGAGACCCTCCCCGTCGATGGGAGCAACTTCGTGAAGATGGTACGACTCGGTGCGAAGAAGACGGAGGCCATGCTCGATGGGAAAGCGCATCGCAGCTTTCCGCGTCAGATCCGACTTTGCTAGGATCGTTCGTCGACCCCCGAGAACGACAAGCGTAGATTATCCTCGAAAAGTAACTCCCCCATGCTCCAAACCATGATCATCATTCTCGCCGTAGTGGTCGTCATCGGCCTCTTCGCCGTGGCTTCGACGGCCGCTAAGTTCGTCGACCTCAGCCGTCGCCTTCGCAAGGCGCTTGCCGAAAGAGACGAAGAGCGGCAGAAGGCTTCCGAGCGGGAGGAGAAGCTCGTGCATCAGGTGCTCGATCAGGGCCGCGAGCTGAGCCAGTTGTCCGAGGGCGTCGCCAACAAACACGACGGCTCTGAGGCCTACTGGAAGAGGCGCTTCGAGAGCCTCCACGAGGTCATCGACAACGTCTTCAGGGAGCGCGACGAGTGGCGCGAGATGTACTACGGCTCCGTCGCTCAGCATCAAGAGGGCGTGGCCATCATTGAGCAGGACCTTGTGCAGGCTCGGGAGCTGTTCGTGAAGCTGCTGCGTGACCTCAATGCGCTTCGCGAGGAGCACGGCATGAAGCCGGTGAAGGAGCCGAAAGAGCTCAGCGACCTTACGCGCCCGCCCGCGGGTCAGGTCGAGCGCTTCCACGACAAGATGCGCGAGTTTTCGAAGAGGGCCCGCGAACTCGTCGCGCGAGACAAGGCGTTCGCCGAGGAGCACGGCGATGAGGGGCGCCGCGAGGCGCTGCGGCGCATCACGGAGCAGTCCCAGCCGACGGAACCTGCGTCGTGAGCGAGCTGGGCCTCGAGCTGGGCCCATTCGAGGACTGATCCTGCTTGGCAGGCTGGCTGCGAGTCGGCTATCTTCGGTTCGCGCCGTACGGGTCACTCTCTTCCGACCTGGCCATGCGGGGTGTGCTGCCCCTTCACCCGTCGTCCCCCAGACCTCAGGTGAAGGGGCTTTTTCGTGGGCCGCGAAGCCTCCGCCTCGAGCTGGGCAACGTAGGCCACGTCGCCTGCCCAAGTCCGTTTCGGTCTTGACGGCCGGGCGGGTTCGCGTATCCTCACCACAGTTACAGCGCTGAGCTACCTGCACGCTTGCGGTTCAGCGCCTCGGACGAACACCCGAGGTGCGCCCAAGTGGCCAAACGAGGCAAAGCTCTGACGCGAAAAATCACGCGCAAACGCGCGCTCTCCTACGACAGGATGGCGCCGAACAAGCGTGGCGTGACGGCTCTGAGCGAAGTCAACGGCCGGGGTGCCTACCAACAACGGTACGCGAAAACGCGTGCTCTGCTGGAGAACTCCATGCCGAAGATGACGAAGGCCGAGACGCAGATGTACAAGCGGCAGCTCCGCAAGGGACGCTCGCCCGCACAGGCTGCCGCCACCGTGAGGATGCTCCGCAAGAGCCCCACGATGAAGCGCAACGCGTCGCCGACCAAGCGCTCTAGCGTGCGGAAGAAGACCAGCCGCTCGGCCACGAAGACCAAGACGACCAAGCGCGTCATGAAGCCGAACCTCAAGAAGGACGGCAAGCGCGTGCTCAAGGGCGACTACATCGCCCAGCAGATGCGCAAGGGTCGTTCGAAGAAGGAAGCCGAGAACGACTGGAAGCTCGCCTCCGGCGTCTACAAGCGCGCGAAGAAGCGCAAGAACACCCCGCGAACCTACGGCAAGGGCAAGGGAAAGTTCCGGGCCCTCAAGGCGCGTGTCGGCGACAAGAGCCGGTACACCTACTACGCCAAGAGCAAGAAGGGGAACACCCGCAAGATCCCCGACTACGCCCTCATGGGCTACGAGTCCTCTGCCGAAGTCACGCGCATCAAGCGCTACGGCACCGACAAGGAGCAGGCGACGCTGCGTCGCCGCATGCAAAAGCTGCTGGATCAGCGCATTCGCGCGAGCCGCAAAGCCGAGCGCCGTGCGCTCGCTGGACAGAGTTGGTTCTCGCCTAACGCGAGCGACGAAACCATCACCTTCGAGGAGTACACCAAAATGAAGAAGAACCGAGCGTCGAAGGCCTCGAAGGCCAAGCGCAAGCCCCGCAAGAAGACCACCGCCCGCAAGGGTCGCACGACCAAGGCGAAATTCATCGCCGCGCAGAAGCGCAAGGGCCGCAGCGCGGCGCAGGCGCAGGCTGCCTGGGACATCTCCCACGGCAAGCACAAGTCCAAGGGCGGGGGCAAGAAGTCGACCGCCAAGCGCAAGCGCAAGAGCACGACCAAGAGCCGCAGCAAGGGTCCGAGCCGGGCACCGGTGAAGAGCGGCAAGAAGGCGACCCCCGCGCAGCGCAAGGCCCGGATCCGCAACCTCAAGAAGGGTTGCACCAAGGTGCGCCAGATGAAGGCCAACGGCAAGGGCGCCTACAAGTCGAAGACGAGCTTCGTTCGTTCGATGAAGTCGAAGGGCCTAAGCCACGCCCAGGCCGAGAACGCCTACAAGCTCGCCAAGCGCTCCTCGGGTCGCAAGGGCAAGCCCATGAAGGCCAACGCGGTCGGCGCGATGTACCGCGAGGAGCTGAAGAACAGCTTCAAGTACGGCGCCATCGTCACCGGTAGCTTCGTGGTGCACCGGGCCCTCATGAACCTCGCCGACAAGCACCTGCTCAGCAAGGTGGAGGCGCTCGGAACCGAGAGCGTAGCGCCCTTCCGCAAGAGCCTCGCGGGTCTGCTCGTCGCCGCGGTCGGCATTCCGCTCACCGTGCGCGCGCTGCCTCGCAACGCGGGCGTGGCCGCCGCAGGCATGGCGGCCTCTGCGCTGCTCGAGCTGGTCATCACCGGCCTCAAGCAGGCGGGCCAGCAGGAGATCGTCGAAGCGGTCAGCTCCTACCCCAACGCCGAGGGCTACGCCCAGTACTCGGGCATGGGCTCGTACTACGAGTTCAGCCCGCACGAGGTCTACGGCGCTCCGATGGGCGGCATGGGCGAGTTCTACGAGACCTCGTACATCCCCGGCCTCGAGCAGGCCGCCGCCGGCATGCACGGCGGGATGAGCGACGTCCAGGGCGGGCAGATGCTCAGCCAGGCCGCCGCCGGACTGCAGCAGATGTACGCCAATCCGATGGGCGAGTACTACGCCTACGGCGCGGACGGCATCGGCGAGTACGAGTCGGTCCCGAACGCCACCAGCGGCTTCGGCGCCATCGACGACGGCATCGCCCCCAACCTGCACTCGGCCGAGCAGGCGCTCGACGTGGCCGAGGCGGCTGCCGGTATCGGCGGCATGGTGCATCAGGCGGCAGCCGGCTTCGGCGACCTGCCCCTGGAGCAGACGGTCCAGCCCAGCATCCGGGCCATGGACATCCCCGACATGCCCGGCGGCTCCCGCGCGGGCATCCTCGCCGGCGGAGACGGCATCTTCGGCTGAGCTCGCTCTCAGTCAACGCTGAGACCTCGGCATGGTGTCGAGGGCTCAGCACCCTTCCAACCATTTGTGCCTGACCTCTAGAGGGACGACACCCTCTGTCAAAAACGGAAATCAAAAGGTCAGGCAAAAAGGCAAGAGAAAAAAATGGCAAAGCTCACCAACGTTCGAGAGCGCGTGCATCAGCCCTTCCGGGACTCGCTCGTGCGCACCAGCGGTTTCGTGACCGGTACCGTCCAGGACCGCACGGATCTGTTCACCGTCGCCGGCAAGTCCAACGGCGAGACCAACCTCAAGAACGGCTCGACCCTGCCGTCTGACCAGAGCTTCGTGGTGCTCGCGCTCCGCGTGTTCCTCTGGTTCCGCAACTCGCAGGCTCGCTCCGCTCCGTCGCTGACCACCTCCATCGGAGGCAACGGTGACTACTTCATCACCGCGGCCAACGAGGCGGCGGCGGTCAGCCTCCTCGACGGCAACGTGCCCGCCGACGTGCGCGACATCTACCGCCTCTACTGGCAGGCCTCCGAGCAGCTCCTCTGGAGCTTCGGAACCGGCCAGAAGGACTCCCTCGAGTCCATGCCTTCGAGCTACTTCCCCTGGGGTGGTGGGCTTCACGGCGACATCGGCGGCAGCACCGATCTCATCCACTTCAACAACGGTACGCCCGACCACAGCGGCATCCTCCGCCTGGCCCGTGCGATCCTTCTGCCCCCGCGGCAGAACATCCGCTGTCGTGGTGAGATCCAGTCGCTCTCCGTCGGCGCCAACAGCGCCACCTTCGGGGCGACGCAGGGCTCCCGCAACATGCAGGACCTCCGCGACAACCTCAACGCCGTCGACCTCGCTCAGAAGTCGATCGCGTTCGCGTTCGACGGGCTCTTCAGCCGCGACGTGCAGTGAGGCGTGGCGCTCGGCGGCCTAACTCGGGCCAGCTCGAGCGCGCTCTCAGGGGTCTCGCGCCCAAAGCAGCGAGACCCCGCCCGGTCTGTTCCGGGGGGCGACGCATGCCGCTCACGCATGCGTCGCCCCCCGGGACGGACCACCCCCCCTCGAAGAGGCGGCCGGCCGGCCCCGGGGCCCGTTGTCGGTCCCGTGGACGCGCTGAGTCGCCTTTTTCGTGTGCTGGGCATAGGCCAATGGTGGCCTCGCTCAGATCCCACCCTCGCCCCCTCGGAATGCGTCACGCCGGGATGGGCTGTTTTCAGGAGGCGCGACTCAGATGATCAACCTCAACGACCCCAACATGCGCGCGGCCTACAGCGCTGGGCAGCAGAGCATGGCGCAGCAGCTCCGTCAGGCCCAGACGCAGTTCGAGGAGCAGCGGCGCACGCTCGAAGGCCGGTTCAACCAGCTCGCCGGCCATCAGCGCAAGCAGCTCGACCACTTCCTTCAGGCGCAAGAGCGCCAGATGGACAACTTCACCAAGGTCGCCGACGCGATGAAGATGTTCGTGGCGGGGCGCGAGGAGATGGACCCCGGCGTCGTCCGCATCGAGGACATCCCCGGCCGCCGCGTGCCGTTCACGCTGCTGGTCGACATCCCCATCGGCCCGGACGTCACCAGCGTCCGCGAGCAAAGCGTCAACATCTCCATGGAGGGCCCCTTCGTCGCGACGCGGCGCATGGCCACCTTCATTTCGAGCTTCGAGTACACGGCCGCCAACGAAACCACTGGCGCGACGGCCCGCCTCGCTGGCCGCAGCTCGGGCCGCTACCGTCCCATCCACTCGGCCGCCGACCTGGTCGACAGCCAGCACAACGCCGTCAGCGACCCGGTGGCGTGGTTCAACGCGGCAACGGTCGGTCCGCCCGCGGCCGGCACCATCTTGCCCACGGGCTCGCTGAGCTTGCCGAGCAACATGAGCTCGTTCCGGACGATGGAGTTCGACGGGCGGGTCACGGTCATCGACGCGGGCTCGAGTGTGCCGCGGCAGCAGATCAGCGTCCCGACGCCGTTCTGGTCGCAGTACATCAACAGCCCATTCGACCTGTCGTGCCTCGATTTTTTCGAGCGCGGCAGCATCATCACCTTCCGGGTCCAGCCGACGCACGTCAACAACCCCGCCGCCGGCAACGTCGACGGCGAGTGCGTCTTCCCGGCCGCCGCCGTCAGCAACGGTGCGTTCGGCTACCCCTTCGTGGGCGGCCAGTACGATTCCCATGAGGGGGTCTGCACGCCCAACGGCGTCGTGATGGGCGACGCGGCGCTCGACTACGACCCGGCCCTGTCCGACCCCATCGTGCGGCTGCCCTCGGGGATCCTCACCATCGGATACGAGGGCTACAAGATCTTCCAGGGGATCGCTCCGGTCCCCTGAGAGAGGCCTGCCCCGACCGCGGAGCCCCTTTCGCCCTCGCCCTCAACCTGAGACCCTGAAGCCATGACCGAATCGCCCCAAGACAAGTTCCGTCGCAAGCACGGCGTCGCATCGGTTCCGGCTCGGGTCTCTAGTGTGGTGGCGAGGGCAGCGCAGAGCATGGCGCGCGGTCCGCAATCGCTCGCCGACGTCAAGCCCTACGCCAGCCCGGAGATCTACCGCAAGGAGCGACCTGCCGCCCGCGAGCAGGCCTACGCCAAGCAGGGCGATGGGCGCTGGAGCACGGGGCTCGGCCCGGCCGGCAGCGGCTCGCCCGACAGCGTCGGCAAGGTGCACCAGCCGGGCGGCGCCGTGCAGACGCAGTCGCTGCAGCACCCCGCCTACAACACCTTCGAGCGGCAGTACCGCACGTTGCCCGAGGACGCGTTCTACCAGGGGATCACCCCCTCGAGGCCGTTCACATTCTCGCTGGGCAGCTTCACGGTGCCTCGCAATAACCAACTGTGGTTGACCGACTATGAGTTCTCCATCTTGCGGCTGTCGGGCGCGGACCCGGGCGACTTCGTCTACGTCGAAGCGGGCCGGTTCAGCGGGCAGCTCGGCTTCGACCTCAACGTCGACGGCCAGCGCGGCAACAACATCAGCTACCAGCTCGACCCCAAGCCCCTGGCCGACATCCGCTCGGAGTTTCGGTCGAGCGCCGGCAACACCGCGCCTTCGATCTTCGGAGCGCCGAGCCTGAGCGACTTCGATGAGGCCGCCGCCAACACCTTCGGCGCGACGTCCGGCCAAGGCACGAGTCTGTTGCCGGTGCGACCCAACGTCATGGGGGCGCGCTCGGGACCCTTCACGATGGTGATCCCGTCGGGGGGCACCGTCGCCATGAACGTGACCCTCTTTCGGGCGTTGACCTCGCCCATCGCCGCCTTCCAAGGCAACCTCGGCGGCTTCCTCATCGGAGAAGAGACCGCCATCGCCATCATCAACCGCATGTTCCCGCAGTGAGCCAGTGACCTTCAGCAACCCACATCACCGCCCAGCGCTCGCGACCGCGAGCAGGGCGCCCGGAAAGGAGCCGGCGGCGTCCAAAAGGGTGACGTCCGTTTTCCAGGGGCAAGCGGCCGGGCGTTCTGCTCGCGGCCGTGAGCGCGAGGCGGTGGTGGACCCAGGCCATCCTGACGCGGGCTACGCGCCGGAGATGAGCGAGGCGGAGGTCGAAGAGATCCGTGACGAGATCCGTCAGCAGCTCGGCGGCATCAAGTACCGAGGTGAGCCATGAGCTACGCGATGCAGCAGCGGCCCCTCGGGGACGTCGAGCCGTGGAAGCAGCTCTACGCGCAGCCGACGGACGTCTACCTCTGGCGGGCGATGTTCCAGGACGCCGAGATGAAGGCGCCCGAGGATGCGCAAGCGGTGCTGCGGTCGGTGGCGCACGCGGTCGAGGACCTGAGCCTCGACGTGCGCGGGATCGTCATCGAGCCTCTCTCCGGGGGGGCATCGGTCGACGTCGTACTGACGAGTGACACGACCCAGCCCTACGCGCTGCCCTCTGATGCGCGCGACATCGCCAAGGGCGTCTTGAGCGACCCGGACTTGCGCCAGCGCTTCCCGCAGCTGAGCGTCAGCCAGCCCGAGCTGCTGACGATGACCGGCCCGCCGGCGAGCCAGGACTTCTGGTTGAGCCACCAGACGGTGTGGGACGACGAGACCGGCCCCCTCGATGCCTTCGCGAAGATGGCGGGGATCTACAAGCCCGGCCACGCCGACGACGGCCCGCAGTTGCAGGCCTGGAACGGAGGCGAGCCCCCGATCGGACCCGAACCCGGTACCCCACCACCCCCATCTGGCGCCGAGCCCTCGGCCGCCTTGCCCCTGATGATGGCGCTGCTCGCCGGCGGCGTCGTCTACGTCGCTGCCAAGCACTTCGGCGCCCAGCTCTGAGAGGAACGAACACCATGTACAGCATGAACGGCAACTGCAACTGTGGCTCGAGTGGCTTCGGCAGCTACTACACCTACGGCAGCCACGAGGTCTACGACGCGCCGCTCGGGGCCCTCGGCGCCGACGGATCCGCCTTCAATCCCGATCAGGTCTGGGCTGACGTCCAGGAGGGTGGCCGGGTGGGTCAGTACCAAAAGGAGTACGAGGCGTGCGTGGCCGTCGTCATGAGCGGCGGCAAGAGCCGGTCGGCGGCGGATGCCGACTGCGCGGCGGCCAAGGGCAAGATCGGCCAGGCCAACTTCCGTGGAGCTCGCGCGGCCGACGCCATCCGCGAGGCACTCAATGCCCTGGGCTACGGCCCCCTCGCCCTCGGGGTTCCTTGGAGCGCGGCCGACCGCGCCGCATGGGAGAAGTACACCACCGACAAGGGCGTCCCGTCCGGGCCCGGACTCGTCAGCAAGCAGGGCGTGTACTCTCTGGCCGAGTCGATGGGCACGAAGACCGCCGGTCTCGGCGCGCTCGGCTGGACGGTGCTGCTGCTCGCCGCCGGCGCCGGCGCGGTGGCGCTCGTCAGCGGTCGGCGCAAGGGCGGCATCCGCACGGGCAAGGCCTCTGTCCGCCTGCGGGGCTGAATCTCCCGAAAATCTCCGAGGAGAACCGTATGATCAATCCCAGCCACATCATGGTCGCTCAGCAAGCCATCAAGGCCGGCGAGGAGGGCTCGCCCATGCTCTTGAAGGCTGTGGGGCGGCTGTGCGGGCTGGGCACCGAAGAGCAGCAGGCCCTCGGCCGGGGCGGCGTCCCTGGCTGGCTTTGGGGGGCGGTCGGGCTGAGCGGCGGCGTGATGCTCGGCGCCGTTCTGTACCGGCGCTACCCGCGCCAGATGGAGAGCCTGATCCCGGGAGGGCGTCGATGAAGAGCGGGAAGCCATCTGCCCCGGCTCGCGCGTACGTGAGCGGAACGGACGAGCGCAGCAGGCGACAGCCCTGCGCCCGCCGTGACCAGCGGCGTGCAGGCTGGGCGGCTTCCGAGAGAGGACGAGTGCGATGTACCGGATGATCAAGACCCATACTCCCCGCGGGGCCATCTTCGGGATGGGTGACGACGACACGCTTCACGTGGACGCCGGGCGCCGGGGCCCGCGCATTGGCGGATCCGCTCCGTCGATGCGGATGCCGTTTGCGCCCGCGCCCGGCGGCGGCGGCTGGTCCATCCCGAGTCCGGGCGGCGGCATGCCTGCGACCCCGGCGCCCGGTCCCGGTGACGTCACCACGCCTGCTCCCCCTCCCCCTGCTCCGCCGCAGGCTCCCGGACCGCCGCCGCCCGCGCCGCCTGCTCCGCCGCAGGCTCCCGGACCGCCGCCCCCCGCGCCGCCTGCTCCGCCGCAGGCTCCCGGACCGCCGCCCCCCGCGCCGCCTGCTCCGCCGCAGGCTCCCGGACCGCCGCCCCCCGCGCCGCCTGCTCCGCCGGTGCCAGAGCCCCCGATGCCCCCTGGCGGGGTGCTGCCCGAGGGTCCTCCCCCGACCACGCCCGGCCAGCCGCCCCCGCAGCCGCCGGGCCAGGTCACCCCGAGCGGCTACCTCGCCAGCGTCAAGTCCTGGTGGAAGGCGCGCTCACAGGTCGAAAAGGGCGCCATCGTTTTTGGCGGCGCTGCGCTGACCGGGCTGCTCGTCTACGCCATGGTGGGCGGCGGCCAGGCAGCGGCGATGACCCCGAACCTTTCCTCGAGCGAGCGCAAGCGCATCTCGAGCGCCAAGCCTGGCTCCCGCGTGAAGGTGGGAAGCAAGACCTACAAGGTCGGTCGGCCCATCACGCTGCGGGACGGCAGTCGCTTCGGCCACAAGGTGCCCCCCAAGAAGTACCGCGAGCAGGGCGCCAGGCAGCCGTCCGACTACGCCTGGCCCATGGGCTACAAGTACCCGCTCGTTTTCCGCACGAGCGACGGCAAGGTCAAGCTCGGGACGACGCGCAAGCGGATCCGTGTGGCCAGCAGCTACTACGCCCAGCACAAGAGCCGCTACCCCAAGCGTGTGCGGCAGCAGATCGCCAAGAACATCAACCGCGCCAAGAAGCGCTACGGGATCGGCGGCAAGCCGGCCACCGCGTGAGGAGCCCACATGTACCGTCACCCCGCCCTCGTCGACATCAGCCACTTCCGGGCGCCCTACAAGAACCTCAGCATGCAGCTCTCCGGTCTGTCGGGGGCTCACCATCACCAGGAAAGCACCATGCACTACAGCACGCACGGCTTCGGCCAGGACGAAAACCCGCTCGCGGAGAGCCTCTACAACAAGCAGGACGGCATGTACGTCTACAAGCCGGAGGTCGCCGCCTCCGTGCTGAGCTACCTCGAGCAACACCGGACCCTCACGCTGGGGACGCAGACCGGGGAGCGGCTCGTGCAGGTCGCCCCTTACCATCCCGACGAGTTGCAGGCGATGGAGAACAGCCCTCAGTTGAAGGAGGTGCTCAGCGCTCTCAACGCACGCAAGTGGGTCGATCGAGAGGTGGCGAACGGCAACGTCGTATTCGCGTCGTCGAACATCCTGCAGCCCGCTGCGGTCGACAAGTACCTGGCGGCCATCCCCGCGAGCAACCGAAAGCGGGTGCGCGAAGCGGCGAGTCAGCCCTACAGCGGGATCCTCATCGCCCCCAAGGGCGCGCTGACCGCCGGCATGGGGATGCTCGGCTGGGGCCTGGCGGCCGTGGCCGTGGCCGGCATCGGCTACGTCGTCGTCAGCAAGAACAAGTCCCGCTACTGAGAGGAGCGACCCGCTCATGAGCAAGCTCGTTCCCAACATCCACGTGCGTCTTCCGGGGCTGGTCGAGACGGCCCTCGGACCGCAGGCCATCGGCCGGCAGCTCGTCGCGACGCGCAAGGCGCGCGGCGCAGTGGCCGGCTTTGGCCAGCCTGCGGACTTCGTGGTGGGGGTGGAGAGTCTCATCCCTTCGGCGCTGCGGGTGGCGACCGAAGAGAAGACGACCCCGTATGGCGAGCTCTACTACGCCATCACGCACGCCTACCGACCGCTCATTCGCTCGTTGCTGTCGACCTACAACGTGCGGGAGGAGAGCGCGGACAGCATCCTGGCCGACCGCGTCTCGGTCCCCGGTGCAGGCAACCTGCCGGGTCGCTACGTCGAGGTGCGTCAGGGTCGGGCGTTGGCCATCGTCGGCGACCCGCAGTCGGATACGCAGATCCAGCTCGTTTTTGCCGAGTCGGCACCGGGGCTGCTCACGGCACATAAAAGCCTCGGAGTGGCGTCGCTGCCCAATACCCCCGTCGTGCTGCAGGAGCCCGACGCGGGCTGGCAGCAGGCGGGCTGGAGCGTGCCGGGCGGATCAGAGGTCGACCTGCAGGAACTCGAGTTCGCGGCGCGGCATGCCCGGATCGGCTCTGCCGTCGGGGGGCTGTTCGCGCTGGGGGTGATCTACCTCTACGAGCAGCGAAAGAAGGGTCGGAGCTGGTGAGCTACTCCATGAACGGCGGCATGGGCCAGCCCCCCTTCGGGGTGGCGGCTGCCAAGCGCATGGCCGGAGCCATCAGCCTCGGCGGTTTGGGTCAGAGCCCGGGTGACAGCTACCTCGTCAACGCGGTCTCGTCGGAGCCGGGCGTGATCCCGACCTACCGAGGTCGCGTCGTCATGGTCGACGGGATGCCGGTGCGCATCGTCGAGGCTGGCGACCGGGTCCCGGTGACGCAGGCGCTTCGCCACTACCGCGAGGTGGGCGAGTTTGGTGGCGGCATCGTCGCCGCGCTTGGACTGTCCTCGGGCAACGTCGCCTTCGACTGGCTCCGGTTCGAGGGCACGCCGAACCGGGTCATCGTCCTGCGCTCGGCGCTGAACGAGGGCAAGCCGGTCGTCTATCTGGAGGCACGCTGGGACAGCCAAGAGACCGTGGCCGAGGTCTCGAAGGCGACGATGGACCCGGGGTTGGGTCAGCACGCCTCCTACCATGTGATCTGGGCCCCGGCGCGCTACTTCGATGCGCCGTCGCCGCCGAAGGCGCCGCCTCCTGGCCTTCCGAAGCTGCCGAGCTTTCCGTCGGCGCCGCTGCCGAGGTTTCCGTCGGCGCCGCTTCCTGGCCTTCCGAAGCTGCCGAAGCCGCACTACTTGAAGCCGGGGGGCAGCGGCGGAGGGGGTGCGACGAGCCCGCCCGATGTCGGGAAGGAGTCCGGCCTACTCGCCGAGCTGGCCGCGCAGCCTGGTAAGCTCGTCATCGGGCTCGGCGTCGCGGCTGCAGCGGCGACCGCCGTCATCTACGCCCGCAAGAAGGGAAAGCTATGAGCTACGGAGGACTCGGCGCCGTCATCACCAGGGCCAAGACCGGAGGTGACCTGTCCATCGCCACGCAGCAGAAGCGGCTCGGCTACGTCGTGGGCGGCAGCGACCAAAAGGGCGCGGTGCCGACGTTTCGGGCGAAGGTGACGCAGGTACACGGCCGCCCGATGCGGCAGATCGTGCCCGAGGACCGCAAGGCCGTCCTCGAGGCGGTCAGCGCCAACTACGCGCTCGTCGAGCGCGGCAGTCGGCAGGACCCGACGCAGACCGAGCTGGCGGGTATGAGCTATGGCGTCGGCAAGCTCGACGTGGGAGGGCTGAGCGGCCGGGTTGGCACGTGGGTGGCCGACCAGGTCGCCGCCGGCAACGCCATTTTGCTCTTCGACCGACTGCTGAGCGAAGACGGCACCCCGGCCATCGAGGTGGTGGCCACCGCGAGCCTGCCGTCGGCTTCCGATCTGACCGTGAGCGGACAGAGCGGACCGCACTGGCACCTGCTCGTCCCCCCCAAGGACGGCTGGAAGAACTTCGACCGGACCAAGAGCCCCGGAGGCGTGGCGCTCAAGCAGCCGGGCGGCGGCGGCGTCGCCCCCTCGGATGGCCCCTCCAACGAGAACATGGTCGAGCTCTACGAAGGCTTCTTCGTCAACAAGTACGCCCTCGGCGCAGGGGCGGTCGCCACCGTGGCCGCCGTAGCCTTCGGGGTCAGCCGCGCCCGCAAGCGGCGCAATCGCTTCTGAGGACAACTCGACCATGCACACCTACGAGACCAGTTACGACATGCGTCACCGCCATCAGGTGGACGTCCCCCCGCCCCCGCCTGGCGCCACGCAGCTCGCGTTGCAGACCACGCGTGACCGTGGGCACCGGCACGGCATCACGCTTCCGGCACAGGCGCTGCGTCAGGGGCGCGGCGTCCAGAAGTGGACCACCTACGACAAGGGCCACCGGCACACCCTGACGATTCCGCCCGGCGGCCGGGCGCACCTGTCTGGCTTCGGGCAGGACCCCCCCGGGATGCCTCAGTTGCCGCCGGAGCTTCCGGGCGGCTACCTTTCGCCGGAGGCGTGCGCACAGCGCGTCGCCGAGACGCAGCAGGCCGAGCGGGCCGAAGGCCAGAAGACCGCCAGCATGTACGGCGTCGTCGGCGCCGTGGTCGGCCTGGCCGCCGGGGCGCTCATCGGCTGGCGCATGCTCTGAGCGACGACCTTTACCCCCCCCTGCTTCCTGCGAGGAATCCCCCATGCGACATCGCTCTCACAACCAACTGCACACCCTGTCGGCCATCGACTACGAGGGCTACGGCGTCTACGAGCACGACGGGCCGAGCGTCGACGGGATGGGTGCGGTCGCCGGTTTCGGCCAGACGCTTCCCGCGCTCGACCTCAAGCAACTGCAGACGGGCGTCGAGGAGATCGGCACGCTCGCGCACGTGCCCGTTTCGGCCAAGGCCTCCAGTATCCAGTTGCTCGACACGATGGTGTTTACGGAGAGCGAGCCGCCGCTGACCGAGGGCAAGAGCGGCACTGCCTTGCTCGTCATCGGCCAAGACGGCGGCGGCTGGGCGAGCCGCATGCTCGATCAGGGCCTCGTCCTGATGGTCGACCGAGAAAGCGTCCCCACCGGGGTCCTCGATGTACTCGCCACCGACAAGCCCGCGACCGTCGCGCTGTACGCCGGCATGCCCAACAAGGTCGGGGGAGCGCAGTGGGTCATCGTCGATGGGCCGCCTGCGGTGCTTCAGAGTGCGTCGGTCATGAACGGTGGCGGCGGCATTCCCGTCGAGCCCGGTGGCGGCCCTGGAGGGGGCGGCGGCGCAGGCCCCCTGCCCCCGTTCCCCCTTCCTGGCGGCGGAGGTGTACCCGGCGGTGGCGGCTCGCCCATCCCGGGCATGCCCACCATCCCCGGCACCCATGCCCCGCCCTGCGGCGCCGGCGAGACGGAGGTCATGGGGGTGTGCTTCCCGTTGGGCTCGGCACCCCACATGCCCCCCTGCGACCCGAGCGAAGACCTCATCAACGGCATGTGCTTCCCCAAGCCCGGCGGCGTCGTTGGCCCCGGTGGTGGTGGCGGCGGGCAACAGCCCGCGCCCGGTGGCGGCGGCAAGGAGCCGGGCAAGTCGCCCCAGAAGCCCGCCAAAGCCGGCATCTCCAACAAGGCCATCATCGGCGGTTTGGTCGCCGTGGCGGCCATCGGCGGGATTGCCCTGGTCGCCGGCCGCCAGAAGGGCGGTGGCAAGGCGCGCATGCGCCGCAACGTCTCGTCGGGCGCTTTCTGGGACGACGACGACGACGACGGTGGCGGCCCGGGATGGTCGCCGAGCGCGGAAGACAAGCGCGAGGCGCGCAAGGCCGCCCGCGAGATGGCCTTCTCGAAGGCCGAAGAGGAGCTGCTCTACTACCAGCTCCTCTCGGACATGGACCCGGGCGGAGTGATGTAAGGTAGGACAGGTCATGCCCATCGCCGCTCCCGAGATCGTCCAGAGCCTCATCGGTCACATCGCCGGAGGCCTGCGCCCCGAAGACCCCGTCTCGCGTCACTACACGCGCCTGATGGCGGACTTCGGGCGGCACGCCATCACCCGCTGGCTGACGACGAGCCAGGCGGGGATCGGCTGTCAGCTGCTCACGGTGCGAGACCACATGCGGCACGCCTGTCCTCACCCCGCCGCCGGCGCCTGCATCGCGTGCGGGCATCTCGTCTGCGTCCACCACGCGCTCGCCGATGCGCAGAGCGGCGACCTGCTCTGCAAGGGCTGCGTCCAAAAGACGGTCATGCGCCAGCAGAAGCCGGGCCCAGGGGGACCCACGCCGGCAGCTGGTGCGCCCTCGGCGGTAGACCCCGCCGAGCAGGCCGAGCGCATCGCTGCTCTCGACGTGCTCGGGCTGCCGCCCTCTGCGAGCGTGGCCGACGTCAAGCGGCGCTTCAAGCAACTGAGCAAGCAGTACCACCCCGACACCTTCCACGGGCTGCCCGAGCAAGAGAAGGAGGCGCGCGAGAAGCGCTACCGTGAGATCACTCGCGCGTACCACTTCCTGCTCGAACGAAAGGAGGAGGCGGCATGAGCTACGCCTACGGACTGCGCACGGCGCTCGGCCAAACGGGGCTCGGTTACGACGTGCAGATCGACACCCCCATCGGCGTGCAGACGGTGTCCTTCGACCTCGACAAGGTCAGCAAGGACGTCGCCACGGCTGTCGTCGCCGAGGCTTACCCTCTGGTCGAGCAGAGAGCCCGTAAGAGCCTCCCATCGTTCGTCAATGAGGGCTACAGCCACGCCCAGCCGCTGATCCGCAAGGAAGTGACCCACGTCGAAGACCGCGCCAAGAAGCTCGGGCTCGAGCTTGCGGCCGGTCTCGCTCTGAGCATCGTGGGCGCGAACCTGCTGAGCGCTCTGCTCACCGGCGCAGTCAAGGGTGGCAAGAAGAAGGGGTCCGCCTGGCCATGAGCTACTACGACAGCAATTACTACCACAACCCCGGTCCCTACTACGGCACGAGCGACAAGGGGGAGCCGGTCCCGGGCTGGGGTCTGCTCCCCAACATCGCCGGACCGCGCATGGTGGGCGTGGGCCAAGAGGTCATGGGTCCGCCACCTCCGGCTCCACCTCCACCCCCGCCGAGCGACGACGACGACGACGGCGTTCTGTCGCGCTACGGTGGCTGGATCCTCGTCGCGGCCCTCGCCGGTACGGCCGTGATCCTGCAGCACAAGTACGGTTGAGATCTGTCCGATGAGCACCTTTCTGCCAGCTTGGGCGCCGGTATGGCTGAAGGCCCTTCATCCGTTGGCCCTCGTCGCCGGCGCCGGTGCGGTGGGGACCGCGACCTACTTGGTGGTCGCACGGCCCAAGAAGAAGAAGAAGAAGAAGGCACTGCGGCCTCCGGAAAGAGTCGGCATCGAGGCGAAGGCCGAGCTGCTGTCGAATCTCGTGGCGCAGGATCCCCTGCTTGCTGCCCCTCCGCCTCCAGACCCTCCGGTGCCATTCACCGGCCCCGCTGCGCTGGGCTATTTCGACAAGGTCTTCAGGGGCTACAAGGTCGATGCGGGCTACATCTCGCCCCGGCCCACGACGAAGACCAGCTACCTGACCAGCGAGCTGCTCAAGAAGGCTCGGTCTGCTGCCATCCACGAGGGCAACTGGGCGCTGCTGGCGGAGGCCATCCGTGTGGCCGTCATTGCCGCGAGCGCACAAGGCTGGCGGGCGCCAGACCTGCCGACGGCCAACCACTGGGTGGACTTCGCCAAGCACGTGCTGTTCTCGAACGCATGGTCGACGGGGATGACGGAGGCGGAAGTGCGCGCGCAGGCGTACCGCGCCATCCGCGCGATCTATCTGGGAGGTATCGACCCGGTGCCCCCTCCCGACGTGCTTACCCGCGGTGACGGGGACCCTTGCCACGTCGAGGTGCCCGTGATGCGGGAAGAGTATGGCAAGCTCTTCGAAAAGCGCGGCGAGGACTGGGGCCAGGGCTGCGTTTCGAGGATGACGCGGCTGCGCTCGACGTGGGAGTGGCTGATGCAGCGTGGTGGCACGAGGAAGGCCTCCATGAGCGACATCCGGTACGCCTTTGCGGAGATGGCGCGACAGCGAGCGGGTGCGTCCTGGTCGAACACATCGGCGTCGGCGGCGCCCTTGCCGGGCGACTTGCGGGCCTTCATCGTCGGCATCGGGGCCATTGCTGGACCGGGCTGGGGCGGCGTGCTCGCCGACCAGATGCTCAAGGAAGCGGGCTCATGAGCAGCCCCGCGGCCGTCCGACGAAGACCTTTCCTGCCAGCTTGGGCGCCGGTGTGGCTGAAGGGCATGCACCCGCTCGCTCTGCTCGCCGGCGCGGGCGCCGTCGGGACGGCGACCTACCTGGTGGTGCGACGATCTAGGTCGACCAGAGGCATCGACTCGGCGACCAACCTCACCAACCTCCCCGGGGAGACGCAGCGTCTGTTGATGACGCCAGACGATCTGACCTTGACGATGCCAGATGATACCAAGCGCCCTGCGCCCATAGGGCCTTTTCAACCCACGCAAGATGAGTTGAAACATCTGCGCAGGATCACGCATGACGCCATCGGACATGGGCCGGAATGGCAGATCGGCCAGGGCCTCTTGACGCTCACGGGAACGCCAGCCTCCTTGTGGGAGGCCTACCGTGGAGCCCTTCTGAAAACCGCTGCCATCGGAATCGACCACGGTGGCTACCCGGCCGAAATGGGCTGGGACAACGGTCAGTGGAAGTGGGCTGTCGGAAGGTTTATAGCGGACCTGGTCGCGGAGCCCTACTTCAACCCGGGGCTAGACAGTGCCGCGCTTCGAGCTCAGGGCCGCCGCTATCTCAAGGTGAAGATGGGGAGTTTCTCTCAGGACTGCTCTCAGTCCCACTATTTGCCATACTTATCGAGATCCATGCCCTACAGGAATGGATTTATCCGGAGCACGGATAGGTACTTGAGGTACTCGCATTGTCGTCGAGCGATGCAGGCTTTACGCGAGTCGCAGAATATACCCGACGACGCACCCATGCATGCGCTGAAGGGAGCCATCGCTGCCGCTGTAAGGTGGCGCTCGCAGACTTGGCCTGACTGAACAGGTCTCGATTGGCTTGACAGGGGTGACATGGTTGCACCAGAGTGCATCCATGTTTTCGGACGACGAGGCCCACCCCTTCGATGCTGCCCTCCGACCCTTTGACGAGGCGCACTGGCGCACCGAAGGCCATGGGGTCGCCGCCGAGGTGCGGTGCCACAGCACCGGCCGCTCGGTGAGGGTGACAGTGCACGGTTACGAGCTGCTCGCCATCGGCCACGACGTGTCCCCTGGCGAAGCCTTCGGCAGCACCGACCTCGGCAAGTCGCTGTGCCCCGGCGTCGTGTCGTCGCCGTGGACCCGCACATCCGACGGGAGATGGTTGCCCGATTTCCAGCTTCCCGACGGACAAGTAAAGCCCAGCATCTCACACGCTGCGCTGGCGCCGTCGAAGGCGCGGGGGTTGCTCGACGAGATCGTGGCCGACCACGGCTTCGTCATCGATCCTCGTGCCCGGCGCATGGTCGATCTGATCGCCCTCGAGCGTCGGCTTGACGAGGACGAGCGCGCGTTTCGCAGGCGACGACAGGAGGAAGAGCTCGCCAAGCATTTGGAGCGCCTCGAGAAGCAGCAGCCGGCGGCGCCGGCGCGTGCTCGTGTCGAGCCCGAGGCTGAGGAGGAATGCGCGAGCTTCCTGACCAAGGACGTGACGCGAGTCATGGTCGCCTACCTCCTCAAGGGCAAGGACATCTCGATGACGTGGGAGCAGGAGAGAACGTTCTGCCGGGACATGCGAGACTTTTGGCAGGCGGTCAACGACAACTACAAACCGGTGGCGTACCCGTATGCTCCCCATTCCATCGACCTCGACGAGGAGACGATGAGGCTGCTGCGCCGGTTTACGACGGAAGAGGTGGCCATGCCGCTGTCGATGATGACCGGCTGGATGGAACCGCTGGGATACAGCAACGTGCTCCGGTTGGTCGAGCGGTACATGCAGCTCCCCGACGAGGCCTTCGTCATGAACAGCGGCGACGGCCGGCTTCGGCGCGCTTCAGAGTGGGTCCGCGATGAGCCCGTGCGAGCTGACGACGTCCCCCGGGGACTCGATTCAAACTTTGCTCGAGCGCTAGGCAGTCGTCTTGTGGAGAGTTTCGACGACGACGCGCTCGCACATCGGGCGCGCTGCTGCGTCGCCAAGATCGTGAATGAGGCGATGGGGCGTCCCCGTGAACTTGCGGACGTAAGAAACAACGCGACCCTCGCGCTCGAAGAGAGACTGGCCGTGAAAGTGGGAACCGAAGACTTTTCAAAAGTTCTGTTCGATTACGTGGCGCTGCTGCCGGAGGGCCGCGTAAACCAAGCCGCCATCCAAGCGGTGCTCGATGCTTTCGAAGCGCATTGGCCGAAGCCGAAGGCGGAGCATACGAGCGAGGAGACGGAGGTCAAGCCCGAAGATCTGACTCCATATTTCGTCGAGACGGTGGCAGGGCGCAAAGGGTTTCGCGATGGCGGGCGTCTTGCGCTTCGTGTGCGGCGATGGTTGCGCGCCATCGTCATCGTAGCCAGTCACCACGGGGGCGGCCCGTTCGCCGTTGGCCCACGTGCGATACTCCCGCGCCCGGACCCGATGGACCCGGTCGTCGCCAAGGCCTTGAACGCCGAAGACCTCGGGTCCGTTCTCGACGAGTACGTCGAGCGGGATTGGATCAACGCCGCAGCTAGGCAGGCGGTGCTCGATGCCTTCGAGGCGCATTGGCCGAAGCCGAAGGGGCGTCCGAGCAACGCCGAGCCTGTCATGTCGATGAACGATCTCGTCAGCGTCTCCGGTTGTCAGTTGGCCCGTGATGCCAACTTCGAATTGATGCTCCGCGCGCTCGGTGAGGTTGTCCCTGATGTGCTGCCAAGCGTGGCGAAGGAGCAGATGCGGCGCCTGTGGTCGGTCATATGGATTGCCTCCGAGCAGCGGGGCAGCGAGCCGCCACCGCCGGAGCAGGTACCGACGCCTCACCTCGAACCGTGCTTGTCTCACGTGAACCACGTCGACATCGCCGATGCTCTCCTCACCCGAGCGGAGAGCTACGCTTGGTCTCACATCGACTTGACGACCGAGCGCCGCGACAGGATCCGCGACCTGGCCAAGCGGTACTGGCCATGAGTCTGGGCGACGCGCCACCCGCGACGCGTGCGTGCACGCAAGAACGAAGTGAGAGCCTCATGGCTGAACAAGACCAAGAAGAAACCATCGAGAAGCCCGTCGGCGACGACGAGCCCCTGACCGAGAGCGAGAAGGACGAGTTCGTGCGCGCTACCGCCATTTTTCAAGCGCTGCTCAACACCTCTGCGCACCCGGGCATCATCGCCAAAGGGATCGTCGCCGTCGGCATCGGCGCTCATGCCGGCTTGCGCGGGCCGACCGAGGCCCTGGAGCATTTCGAGCAGCACCTCGAGCCGCTGCGCAAGCTCTCGGTGAGCGAGCAGGCGCACAAGGCGCACAAGGCGCAGGCGGCCCCGGACGAAAACCTCAACTGAGCCCATGCCCGACGAGCGACAGGGCGAGCGAAGCGACGAGCTGAGGGGAGAGCGAGTGACGGCCGCTTCGGTCAGCCCAGACAGCCAGTCGGCTCACTTCCGGTGCCCCCATTGCGGCTCGCCGCACGAGGTGCCCTGGAAGGGTCGCAGGAGCTACAAGTTGCCCTGCGCCTTCGACGCCGAGGGCAAGTACATCAAAGACGCCGTGCTGTACGTCGAGCTTTGGTCCCGGCCCCAGCGCCAGTGATGACACGTCAGCGATGGCTTGACGGGGGCGGCCCGGGCACGCCATGATGGGACCCACAACGATGGCAGACGAGAGCAGCACCAAGGACGATACCAAAGCGGCGGAGACGAGCTTCCTAGGAGGTAGCGCGCCCGAAGCCTTCGTGAAGGGCGGTACGAGAACCGCCAAAAGCGAAGCGCTCTTCGAGCAGCGATTCCAGGAGGGAGAAGTCAGGCGCGACGAGGCTGACGCGCAGCGCAAGCTGTCGGCCGGTCAGCAGCAGGTCGACAACCCCGAGGACGACAAGGCGAGCATCCTGATGCCGGGGGCGCCGGGCGGTGCGGTGCAGTACACCTCGCAGTTCACGGAGAACCCGGAGATCCCCAAGAGCTACCTGTGCATCACGTACATGGTCGAGGGTTTCTTCGGGGAGCGCTGCTTGGCCGACCTCATCAAGGGCGTCGACCCCAGCAACCCCGACGAGCTCACCGTCATCATCGTCTGCCCCGGTTGCCAGAAGGACAGCCACAAGCACCAGCAGGACAACCAACTGCGCATCCGGCAGAGCAACAAAGCGTTCGAGTTCCGACCCGGTATGGGTCCGCGCCGGTTCATGTTCCAGGACGCCACCAGCGGGCTCGAGCTTCCCTACGCCAACGCGGGGATGATCATCGAGAGCGAGCCGTTCAGCTGCCCCGACTGCCACAGTCGGTACCGCATCATCAACAACACCCTGCTCGAAGACCGCTGAGCGATGCGGTGGCTTCGCGTGGTGGGGGACGAGGAGAAGCGCCAGGCGACATCGACGACCTCGAGCAACTGCGCGACGAGGTTTCGCCGAGGGACAAGGCGGAGGCGCAGCGTGCCTGGGAGCGGTGGCTGGTGACCGCTCTCTCCGCACAACCCTAACGAAGAGGAAGAGATGGACCTGAGGATCTACAAGAGCGACACCGAGACGGTCATCGCCGAGAGCCCGGAGGCGGCCCTCGAGCTTTGCCGAGAGCAGTACGGGGAGGACATCGACCTCAGTGAGTTCACCTTCGCGCCGAGGACCTCCGACAAGGACCTCTCGCTCACCTTCGAGGAGCGGATGGACGTCCCCGAGACCGTACCGGAGAGCGCACGCAAGCCCCACGAGAAGTGGAAGGGGATCACGGTCGTCACGATGTCCGAGGCGGGCTTCGTCGAACACTTCGGTCGCGGCTGGCTCGGGACCACGGAGTGGTGATGGCCGCTGGTGAGGATCCTACGCGATCTGCTCGCGAGCGTGAGGAGCTGGCCCGGCTGCTCATGATCGAGCCCGTGCACGAGGCGATGGTGCGCCGTCTCGCCCACGTCGTGGGCTTGTTACGCCGCGACCGAGGTGAGGTCTACGGGAGTTTCGAGGATGCCGCCGCTGAAGCGGGCCTCGATGAGCCGCAGAAGGCGGCCATGAGGAAGTGGCTCGACGAATGGGCGATGCCCGTCCTCGGGCCCCTCGAGGACGCCGACGAGAGTGAATGATGAGCGATACGACGAAACCCGACTGGCACCGATTCCTCAACTACAAGGACAAGGACGCGCCGCCCTTCCATCCGGGCTGGACCGAAGCCGACCAGGAGCGCGGGGTGCGCTACTCGGCTCCGTGGCGACATCCCTTTGCTGGCTTCCCTGAGCATGCGCGCCGGTGCGCGCTCGCGCTCGCCGCGACGGGCGTGCCGGTGAAGCTCCTCGGGCTGCGCGGGGAGATCCGCTCCGACAAGACCGACAAGGCGATGATGCGGGCGCTGCAGAAGGTCCAGGAGCGCATGCAGCCGCTCGTGCGTGCGAGCATCCGATATCTCGACGCGGAGGTCTTCCAGACCATCGCGACCGACGCGGCCTTCATGCGGCTCGCCGGCGCCGCCCACCACTGGATGGGCCCGGACGAGCTGGCGCTCGCCTACGAGGCCCGCATCATCAGCACCGTGTTCGAGCGCGACCGCCTCACCGACGAAGCGCGGGCGTGCCTGAAGCGCGTGCGGCAGGTCTGGGTGGCCAATGACCAGGACAAGGCGATGCTGGAGCGCGAAGGGGTCACCGAGGCGCACGTCGTGCCCATCCCGTTCATGCCGGACGACCGGCACCTGCCGCTGCAGGGCGGCAAGCGCTGGCCGGGGGTGCCCCGCTTCCTACACGTCGGCAAGTGGGAACCGCGCAAAGAGCAGCGCAACATCATGCTGGCGTTCCTTCTGGCCTTCAAGCCGGGGCAGGCTCGGCTCTACGTCAAGACGAGCATGCAGGGTCCGCGGGTGGAGGACTACCCCGACTCGCCCCGCGCCTGCGTGGCCGAGCTGCTCGGGCGCAAGGACGTGCTCGCGCGCGGGTGGTCGAAGGACAACTTCGACCAAAGCATCTTCGTGATCCAGCGCCGGCTCGACGACGACGGCATGGTCAACCTCTACGCGACGGCAGACGTCTACGTCACGCTCTCGCGCGGGGAGGGCTTCGACATGCCCGCCTTCGACGCGAAGCTCTCCGGCCACCTCCTCGTCTACACGCCCTCGGGCGGCCCGCAGGACTTCGCCGGCGACGGCGACTTGCTCGTGCCCATGACGGGCAAGGTCGACTGCCACCCCTTCTACGAGTGGGGCGGCGGGGCGCAGTACGGCGACTACGCGCTCGACGATGCGGTCAGCGCGCTCCGGGCGGCGGCCCAGGAGGTCGAGGCCGGGCGTCGCAAGCGGCGCGGAAAGACCGACGAGGCCTTCACGGCGCGCTTCTCGGCGATGTCGGTCGGGACGCGGATGAAGCAGCTGCTGCAGCCGCTGTTCGAGGACGGGGCGCAAGGGGTGCAGCTCGCCAAGAAGCTCGAAGCTGAGCGAGCCGCGCGGCGTGAGGCAGCTTTGGGCGAGCAGCTGGCGGCGGGGGTCGACCCGTCTGTGACTGCAGCGGAGGCGGATGGGTGAGCTGCTCCGTTCGAAGTTGCTCGGAGGGCAGGGTCGGCGAAGGCGAGTTTTGCTCGTGGCATCGGGCTGTTTTCAGGATGCACATGGGTCGAGTTGCGCCGAAAGGGGACGAGGGCCACGGGAAGAATGGGATGAAGACGTACGAGGAAATGGTCACGGTCGCTCGGCTGGTGTCGGACACTTTGTCTGAGATCGATTTGAACAATGGCAGCGCCGAGGGCGTCGCGATGGCGCTCCGGACGGAGAAGGCCGTCGGTCGTCGGAAAAGCGCGGCCGACAATCCTGTCTCGCGATTTCTTTCGCGCTGCTTGAGGATTCGTGGGCTCGGCGACTCCGTGAGCGTGAGCACCTTTTGCGGTCGGTCGCTGCTGTATGTAACGCCGGCGAGTATCGCGATTACGATGCAGCCGAGGGACTGTGTCATCGGAGCCAGCTTGCCCCACCCAGCCTTCGTGAGGCTGCCCGACGGCGTGTATCACTTCCTCGTTCGGTTCAACGAGGGAGAGTTCGGCGAGTTGTTGGAGGAGGCGCCTGAGACGCTCAAGGAGGTCACGTCATGATCGAGGCCTCACTCGCCACCCACCCGCCGCGCATCGCCGCGCTCGGCCGGGTCGTGCCGCAGCTCGCCAAGCAGGTCGACAAGCTGCACGTCTACGCCAACCGCTTCGACCCCGAGGGCCACGAGCTCGACTTCCTCGACGGCTACGACAACGTCGTCATCCACAACTTCTCGCGGGGAGATGGCGAGCACGACGGGTTCGGGGACCTCGGCGACACCGGCAAGTTCTGGCACCAGGGACAAGCCGGCAGCATCCAGTTTCGGTGCGACGACGACATCCTCTACCCCGACGACTACGTCGAGCGGATGGTGGAGGCCATCGAGCGCACTCACCGCTCGGCCGTCGTGGGCGTGCATGGCGTTCGGTTGCTCAAGCCCTTCTGGAGCTACTTCCGCGACCGCGACGTCTGCCACTTCACGGCGGGTCTCAGCGAGGACAAGGGCTGCCACGTGCTCGGCACGGGCACCATCGCCTACCCGCTCGAGTTGGCCCCCATCACCATCGACGACTTCTACACCCGCAACATGGCGGACGTGTACTTCGCGCGGTGGTGCCAGCGCCGGCAGGTGCCGCTCGTCGCGGTGCGCCGGCCCGTCGATTGGCTGCGCCCCATCGAGACCGAGGGGCCGAGCATCTACGACCAGGCCAAGGAGGCCGCCGCGGCCGGCCAAGACCTGGTCTCGATGACGCTGCGCGCGCACCGGGACTGGCAGCTCTACGAGCCGAGGGAGAAAAAAGCGTGAACGTCATCATCGGGATCAAGACCTTCGCGCCCCTGCAGCACATGCGCATGGGTCACCTCGAGAACTGCCTGCACAGCGCGGTGAGCGAGTTCGGAGCCGAGAACGTCGTCGTCTTCAACAACGGCGGCCTCGACCACGAAGCGGTCCAAGAGGCGGCCCTCGACGCAGGGTCTGGTACCATCAGCTGTGGTCCAACGGTCGTAGCCCACGCGTCGCCGAAGGGCGCGCGCACGCCGGGTCACGGCGCGCGGGCGCTGGTCGAGATGGCTCGTCGCTGGACGGATGTCGCCGGGAGGCTTCCCGACATCGTGGTGCACAGCGACGACGACATGATCTGGCGCTCGGGGGCACGCGAGGCCCTGGTCGAGATCTGGACGCACGCTCCGGACAAACTCCTCATCTGCTCGGGGTTGCTCGAGCCCGACTACCCGTGGGCCACCGTGCGGCGCGCCGAGGACCTCGGCCGCCAGCGCGTGCTCATCCGCGACAACGCGCCCGGCTGCGCGTGGTCGCTGCGTGCTCGATACGCGGCACAGGTTGCCGACGCCATCGAGGGCCGTTTCGGCTTCGACCACGAGGCCTGCAAGACCTTCCTCGGTCAGGGGTACGAGCTGGCACAGGCCGATCTCGCCGAGCACGCCGGATGGGGCGCATCGACCCACGGCAACGAAGCCATCGATGCACCCACCACCAAACCGCTCGACCGACAGAAGTGGGGGATCTGAACAACATGCAAGGCAACGACGACGACAAGCCCAAGCGCATCCACGAGCTGAAGACCTGGCCCGAGCCCTTCCAAGCGCTCGTCGACGGCCGCAAGACCTTCGAGTACCGAAAGGACGACCGCGGCTTCGCCGTGGGCGACGAGCTGCTCCTGCAGGAGTGGGATCCGGCCAAGCCGAAGAGGTTTCTGGGTGACTACGGCGGCGGCACGATCCACGGCGACTACACCGGCCGCAAGGCGGTGGCGACCATCACCTACCGGCTCGGCAGCGAGTTTGGGGTGCCGGAGGGATACTGCGTGCTCAGCGTCGCGGGCGTGCGCCTGCTCGAAGGGAAGGACGGATGACGTTCTGGCGCGACTCCAGGGTGCGGATTTACGGGCCGCTCGGGGGCGAGACGAGTTGGTCTCGCGTTGCCCGCGGGCTCTACCTCGGGCTGCAGGCCTGGCGGCCAGCAGACTTCTTCAAGACTGACGACATCGGGCACAGCATCGACACGCCTCTGCGCAGCGGCGACGACAACGAGATCGGTCTGTTCGTGGGGGCGCCCAACCGCGCCGGCATGATGCTCGGCCAGGGCTCGCACCAGGAGCGCTGGCTCATGCTCGCCCCCAACAGCAGCTGGCTCCCGCGCGACGTGCTCTTCGAGCTCGAGCGCGTGCAGGCCGTCACCGGCTACCTCTCGCCCAGCAACTGGGGCGTCGAGCAGGTGCGGCGCTACACCGACCTCCCGGTTCGGTGCTTTCCGCACGGGGTCGACACGGAGCATCTTCCCCTCGTCGACGAGGAGTACCCGCCCCCGCCTCCGAAGGGGAGCTTCCGCGTGCTTCACCTCAGCTCGACGCACCTCGACCGCAAGGGGACGCAGCAGCTCGTCGAGGCGTGGACGATGGCCATGCTCGAAAAGCAGATCCCCCCGGACGCACAGCTGTCGCTCGTGCTCGACGGGCCGGGGGCGTTCGTGACGCAGGCATGCCGCCAGACGCTCAGCCGGATCACGCGCAAGCAGACCGGCCTGTGGGACGAGGTCGAAAGGACCATCAACATCATGCCGCGCCTCAACCTCGACCCGCCGGGGCTCGCGAAGCTGATGCAGGAGCACCACTGCGTCTGTCAGCCCTCCCGCGCGGAGGGCTTCGGGATGGTGCCCCTTGAGGCGCGCGCCGTCGGCGTCCCCGTCATCATGACCGACGGCACCGGCCACGGGATGCACGTACCGCGCACCAATGCGGTCGCGCACGGGGTGTGCGTCGTCCACCAGAGTGGCCATCACCCCATCAACGACGGCCCGAACGCGACGGCGCCGCGCTTCGATACGATGCAACTGGTCGATGCGCTCACCGACGTGTGCTTCGACGCCCTCCGCTACCGACAGCTCGCCCGCCGCCGCGCCCCGCAGGTGCGTCGCGAGTGGAGCTGGCAAGAGCGCGCCCGCGTCTTTCTCGGCGAAGAGGATCGCGACGGATGACCATCTTGGTGCCGCAAAAGTTCGACGCCGACCGGGTCTTCCCGCGCCTGTGGCAGGGGGCCATCCCCCCGGCCGGCCATGCGCTTCGGCGCAACAACAGCACGCCTCCCTTCGACGTGCTCGTCCTCTCTGCCGTCGAGCACCAGCCGGAGGCGAAGTACTTCTACGGGGTCGAGGTCATCCACTGTCCCCTCGACGACGACGGGCGGGGCCTGTCTCCCGAGGAGGTACAACGCTGGCGCAACACGACCGAGCACGTTTCGCGTGCGCTTCGCTCCGGCAAGCGCGTGCTCACCACATGCTTCATGGGCATGAACCGCTCGGGGCTCATCAACGCTGCGGTGATCATGCGCAGCGGCTTCGACTGCGAGCAGGCGCTCGCCTTCGTCCGGCAGGCTCGCGGGCCGATGGCGCTGTCGAACCGTGCTTTCCAGGTGTTGCTGCACCAGGACCAGCTGCGCCGCATGCAGCACGAGGGCCAGCGCATGAGGGACGACAAGTGAGCGACGAGGCCAGCAAGCTGCTCGCCGAGGCCTTGGCCATGAAGGCGGAGTGCAAGACGCTACGCGATACGCTCACGGCGGCGCAGATCCGGGGAAGTGCTTTGCACAACGGCCTGGTCGAAGCGAAGGGGCGCGTGGCGGCCTATTGGGAGGCCTGCCAGCGCCTCAAGGCGGAGCTGCGCCGCAGTATGGCGCTCTGCGAGGCGACCGAGCGCCGTTGCG
>JGI12210J13797_10016683_pt1 | contig 40593 bp, 40 predicted proteins | sample ElkSlonscriptome_3_FD_13797 | JGI IMG/M metagenome (IMG submission 13797) | reverse complement strand
TAGCACTACATTATGTAGATTGCTCGCCTTGCTCGCGTTTCGCGATCGCCACCCCCTAACCGCAAAGCGGTATAGGCGGAGTACTGCGAAAGATTTTGATAGCCAGAATTCTCTGGGGTTTAACCGTCGTGTGACAACCCATGGGGAGACCAGCCACAGTAGCGCAACCGGGACGTTGCCCGATGCAGAGCACGATCTAGGCTGCAGGCGAAGTCTAGTTCTTGAAGGCCGTTACGCCACAGAATCAAGGCATCTTCTCCGGTATCGGCATAGTAGCGCCGTCGCTGTCCCACCGGATGAAATCCAAACACCTCATAAGCCTGGATCGCGGCTGTGTTGCTAATGCGCACCTCTAGGGTTGCCCATTCTTGACCCCGCTGCCGAGCCCACTGCAGCATTTCTCCTAGCAACGCCTGGCCCATACCCTGCCGCCGATGCTGTGAATCAACAGCCAGTATTGTCACATGGGCCTCTTCACAGATGGCCCACAGGCATCCCATGGCCAGCAGCGTCTCTGGCGATGCCCCATCGATACCGCAATCTACCAGACCCACCAAAAAGCTATTGGGGCTATCTATTTCTCTTGCATAAGCCTCGGAAGACCACAGTCCACCAAAGCATTGACGATCGAGCCGCACGATCTCTGGTAGAAAATTTGAGGTTAACGGCGTAAGCTGAAGACATCTCATACCCTACGATCTACAGCACCTTGCTGCAAAGACGACACATTTGAACACAAGCACTATGGTTTCTACCCCAACCGCTCTATCGAATCGGTCCGGACTTGATTTTTTGTCTGAACCGTTTACTAGTCCATCGGCCAATCGATCATTGCTGCCGCTAACGGCCCGCCGCAGCTCGCTTGACCACCTAGAAATTGGCGGTTGTGACGTGGTAGAGCTGGTCAAATCCTTTGGATCACCCCTCTACATTCTCGATGAAGTGACATTGAGGCAAGCCTGCCAGCAGTATCGCCAAGCTTTCCAAGCCTACTACCCAGGCGAGTCCTTAGTGATCTACGCTTCAAAAGCCTGGAACTGCATGGGGGTGTGCGCAATTGTCGCTAGTGAGGGGCTAGGTATTGACGTCGTCTCTGGCGGGGAACTGTTTACCGCGCTGGAAAGCGGCTTTGAGGCCAGTAAAATATACTTTCACGGCAACAATAAGTCCGAACAGGAAATTGACCTAGCCCTTAGCTCTGATGTCACCATCGTGGCAGACAACTGGCTTGAGCTAGAGGCGATCGCAAGGATAACCGGGACTGAAAATACCCCCGTTCGGGTTTTAGTCCGCATGACGCCGGGGATTGAATGCCATACCCACGAATATATTCAGACGGGCCATCTAGACAGTAAATTTGGCTTTGACCCGGCGCAGCTAGAGGCGTTGATCGACTTTTTTGAGCGCACGCCGCAGCTCGACTGTATTGGGCTTCATGCCCATATCGGGTCACAGATTTTTGAGCTGCAGCCCCATCAAGATCTGCCTGAGGTCATGGTGAAATGGCTGGTCCATGCCGCAGAACGGGGGCTACCCGTCAACGTCCTCGATATTGGCGGTGGGCTAGGTATGCGCTACACCGAGTCAGATGATCCACCCACCATTGACGCTTGGGTAAAGGTAGTGAGTNAAGCCGTCACCAAAGCATGTCAAGCCCATGGCCTACCGCTGCCCAAATTGATTGCAGAGCCAGGGCGATCGCTCGTTGGCTCGGCCTGCGTTACGGCCTACACCGTGGGCAGCCAAAAAGAGGTTCCCGGTATTCGGACCTACATCACTGTCGATGGCGGCATGTCTGACAATCCCCGACCTATTACCTACCAATCGTCCTACTGCGCTCTGATGGCCGATCAGCTGTCAGCGCCCTGTAGCGAAACAGTTACCATTGCAGGGAAGCACTGCGAGTCTGGAGACGTGCTGATTCGCGATGTGTCTCTTCCTGTTACAAGTAGCGGTGATATTCTAGTGGTGATGGGAACAGGGGCGTACAACTACAGTATGGCCTCTAACTACAACCGTATTCCACGACCCGCTGCAGTCTTAGTCCGAGATGGTAGTCCTGAGCTAATTCTGCAACGAGAGACCTATCACGACTTGATTCAGCAGGACCGTTTGCCTCTGAGGCTAAAGCGCGGAGGCTGAAATGCGAGGATAGTCGTGGGGGCTAAAGCGCGGGGACAGTTATAGAGGGGTGCCACAGTTCCCGGGCGCGGGCGGAATTATCCAGTCATTTTCTATGGGATCATCTCTAAAGCAATGGCTAGCAAATCTGGGCTGGACTCAAGCCTTGCTCATACCTGTGCTTGACGTCGGTTTGGTCTTGGTATTGGCCTACATGGTGCTTGTGATCATTGGTGAGCGGCGAACGCTATGGATGGTGCGGGGGCTGATTGTCATGATGCTGGCCGCTGCCCTTAGCAACACCGCAGGCTTCACCCTCTTGAGCTTTGTGCTAGAAAAGCTTGTCATCGGCTCCGCCGTAGCGATGGCATTTATCTTCCAGGCAGAATTTAGGCGTCTACTGGAACAGCTTGGTCGTGGCGAGCTGCTCCAGCTGTTTCGCCCATCCCACGAGACAATCTCCAAGCCAGACGATGTGATTGACGAAATTGTGGATGCAGTCAGAAATTTGTCGCAAAACCGCATTGGAGCCCTGCTGATCCTAGAGACCGACCGACCCATTGATGAGCGAGATTTTTCGGTCCCTGGCGTTCGCCTCAATGCCGATGTCTCTGGAGAACTCCTGCAGACCATCTTCCAGACCTCTACGTTACTCCACGACGGCGCTGTTTTAATTCGAGACTCTCGTGTGGTCGCAGCCAGCGTCATTCTGCCAATTTCTGAGCGCGATGCCTCCCGGCAGCTCGGTACGCGCCATCGGGCGGCAATGGGCATCACGGAGCGGGTAGAGCACTGCCTGTGCGTTGTGGTTTCAGAAGAGACGGGCTCAATCTCTATTGCTGAACGGGGGGCGCTCAATCGTCCGCTGACTAGTAGCCGACTGAGGGAAATCCTCCGAGAGCGATTTACGCAGTCCACAGAGCGCGAGGTTGTCTCTCCCCGCCTACGAAATCTCGGTCGGTGGCTCGGCAATCAGCTGCGCCGCATTATATCCCGCGTAATTCGGCTATTCTCCCATTCCAACGGGCGAAACAAGCGAAAATCCAAGCGAGGCTAGCGTGAGATGTGAAGTAATCTTCAAGATCGGCGTATCCTAAGGAAACTGGCAAAATTCACTTGTTAACTTGGAGCGGGACCAGCGATTCTGGGGAGATAATATGACGGCAAAGCAGACAGCTCTGATTGACCTACCATCTGACCTGAAACGGGACCGCTTGCCCAATCACGTTGCGGTCATTATGGACGGGAATGGACGGTGGGCCAGTCGTCGAGGACTACCTCGGAGTATGGGACATCGTCGGGGCGTAGACACATTGAAAGAGCTACTGCGCTGTTGCCACGACTGGGGAATTAGTGCGTTGACGGCCTATTCGTTTTCCACTGAAAACTGGAGCCGCCCACTAGAAGAGGTTGAGTTTTTGATGGCGCTCTTCGAGCGGGTTTTGCGGCAGGAGCTAGCAGAGCTTGTGCGGGAAAATGTCAAAATTCGGTTTGCCGGAAATCTTGGCGAGCTTCCGGCGTCGCTTCGAAAAGAAATTGAACAGTCTATGGCGTCAACCCAGGACAACAAGGGAATTCAGTTCACGATCGCCAAAAACTACGGCGGTCGCCAGGAAATCATGCAGGCCTGTCGCACCATCGCCCATAAAGTCTCTCAGGGCGACTTGCAGCCAGATGAAATCGATGAGTCCCTATTTGAAGCACATCTCTACACGGCTGGCACAAGGCATCCTGACCTGCTGATCCGCACCAGCGGCGAGATGCGTCTCAGTAACTTTCTCCTCTGGCAGACAGCCTACGCCGAGCTCCATATCACCGATACATTGTGGCCCGACTTCAATCGGGCTGAGTTTCACCATGCGCTGCTGGATTACCAAAAGCGCGATCGCCGCTATGGCGGGGTCAAAGCGCCGCAGCAGTAAGCCTTGACAAGGCGATGGGGCTGAATCGATCGGGGCTGCACGACAAGACCCAAGTCCAATCCGTAGCCGCTCCCTCTCCCTCTAGAGAGAATCTCAAACCATAGGCCCTGCTGTAGAGTAGGGCTGGCGTTGCGAAGAAGGTATGGACTATGGAAACCCGAGCCCTTGGGTCATCCGATGTGAGGATCACTCCTGTTATTTTGGGCACTTGGCAAGCCGGAAAGTCTCAGTGGGTCGGCATTGAGGACAGCGAAACGATCCGGGCAATCAAAGCTGCGTTCGACGCTGGAATTACCACCTTCGATACCGCTGAAGTCTACGGCAGTGGACATTCTGAGGAAATTGTTGGTAAAGCCCTCGCCCCAGTGCGAGACCAGGTCGTCATCGCCACCAAAGTCTTTGCCAATCATTTGGACTATCCTCAGGTGATTCGCGCCTGCGAAGATTCCCTCAAGCGACTCCAAACCGACTACATCGACCTCTACCAAATTCACTGGCCTGCCGGTAGCTTCAACAGCGAGGTTGTGCCCATCGACAAGACAATGCAAGCCCTTGATGCTCTCAAAAATTCGGGCATGGTTCGGGCGCTTGGTGTGTCCAATTTCTCAAAGGAGCAGATTGCCGAAGCGGCTCAGTATGGCATCATCGACAGCTTACAGCCGCCCTACTCACTGTTTTGGCGGCAGGTGGAGCAAGATGCCATGCCCTACTGTCGTGAAAACAATATCGCCATCATTGCCTATTCTGCTCTGGCCCAAGGGCTATTGACCGGTAAGTTTGGTTTGGATCATAACTTCGAAGATGGCGATATTCGCCGCAAGAACAAGCTCTTCAAAGGCGACCATTACCAGCGAGCCCAGGCCGCACTGGGAGAGCTACGTCCCATTGCCCAGCGCTATAGCTGTTCTCTAGCTCAGCTGGCGATCGCCTGGCTAATTCGACAACCGCAGACCAGCGCCATTGTGGGGGCTCGCAACGCTGAGCAAGCCATTCAAAATGCGCAGGCTGGGGAGGTATCGTTATCGACTGAGGACATGGCTACCATCGACCGCATTGGCCGCAAGGTTACCGACCACCTCGACGCTGATCCAGTGATGTGGGATTTTGCCGCTTAGCGGCTACAGATTAGCGGCTACGGACGCCGAATGCTGAGTTAGGCCCCAGCATTCGGCATAGCATGGGAGGCCAAAAGACCCACCAGGCATCACATTGCGAGCAGATCCTCAAGTTCATCAAGGGCTTCGCAGTGGGCTGTTTGACGGCGAGATGGCTCGTGGTGGGGTACGGAGCGATCGTTGCCCAATTCCGGGATAGCCCTCAAGGTTGCGCCCGCTTGACGCCCATAGAGATACTCGTCTGAGTAGCGGCGAAACACGGCTTCTACTGCCGCTCTAGAGTTTTTCAATCCCCACTCGGTGGCGATGACCTGTGCCTTTTCCATCACATCTGGGCTGAGTCTTACTTTGTTGTCATGCATAGCTGGGTATCTTTTGAGAGAAGGTATAGGCCACGGACGTTGGCGAACTGAGGATCCCCCATAACGGTAAAGAGTTTTCGTCCCTCCAAACGTTTGGAAATCAGATGGGATCCGCCCCCGGTGACAAGAAACTGGGTCACGCGGGCCATATAGGGGGTGTATTGCGCCTTCACTGTTTGAAAGATGCCTTTGAACCAAGGGTCAAGATGCTCATCTAGCCAAGGCCCCCATGACAGGCCAGTATCCGCATAAGTGTGGGCGCTGCGAAACCCATCCATGACGAGACCAGGGTCAGCGGTGGTGCCCAGGACATCAGTCAAGCGGTGGTCAAAGCTGATGGACACCGCTAGCTCATAAGCCCCTCCCCGATTCATCACATTTTCGTCAATCACCTCACCCTCACCGTCCACAAGCCGCGTCAGCCATGTGCCCCCTCCGATGTCAATGACGATGGTGTACCCTTGGTCGGGAATACAGCCTTGGCTCTTGGCATGCCAGTAAGCGCCCATGCCCTCTCGCTCGATGTTGACGCTCTCGACATTGACGCGGAACTCGATACCATTGCGGGTGAACTCATGCAGCCCGAGCAGCTGGGATTCGAGCGCCTTGCCATGCTTACTGGGTTCAGGCGTCGAGAGGTGCAAGTGGAGCGGAAACTCGCTGGAGAGACCGTTGAGCGGTTCGAGACAGGCATAGAGGTGCAGCCGTGCTAGCTCGATTTTATTCTCGATCACAGTTTGCTGCTGACGACGGTACTTATAAGCCTGAGAGCCGACATGGTAGCGGGTTCCGTCAGGCAGCTCAATCAGGGGTGACGCGTCTGAATAGCTGACGGGATCGCGCCCCTGAGGCAGCTGGTAGCGCACAGAGCGAATCGCTTTAGGGTGATTCACTCCATCAAAAAACTTGAGGTCGTAGTTGCCAGCGTCAAGGGCAAGTCTATGTGCTGCGGAAGTAGCCACTTTAGATGCTGCCGTGCCGCTTTGAGCTTTACTTGAACGCTTTTGTCTGGTAGCTGTAGTCATAGGTCGTTACTCCGAATGGGTTAGCTTGTCCCCGGCAGTACACAAGTACTATAGCCCTATGTTCGACGGTGGAGCAAGCTAAATTCATAACTTCCCCGCCCATTGCCAGTCGCGATCGCCTTCCCCTTAGCTCAGAAGCTGAGGTGCAGCGGCTTGGCGCAAACGTTAAGAAAGATTACGTACCGCTGCCTCTATGTCCCGTCCTGTTTTCGACCGTGTTTTCGCTTTTCCACCCAACCGAGAGACCTTGGGGGGCACGGCTTATTTTGTGCTGGACCCCACTGTTGGCAATATCCTCATCGATTGTCCGGCGCTAACCGACAGCAACCAAGACTTTTTAGACCGCCATGGCGTTGGCACCATAGTCATTACCCATCGTGATGGCATTGGCCAGATCCGCCGTCTGCAGGCTCAGTACTCCGCGTCGCTGATCATTCAGGAGCAAGAAGCGTACAAGTTGCCAAATTTAGATCCCGTTACGTTTCGGCAGCGCCATTCCCTGAGTGCAACCGCTGAACTCATCTGGACACCAGGCTATTCACCAGGCTCGGCCTGCCTATACCTAGAGGACGAAGGCGGCATCCTATTCACCGGGAGGCATCTGTTGCCTGATAATGCCGGTCAACCAATGCCACTACGGCTGGCAAAAACATTTCACTGGTATCGTCAGCTCAACAGCGTAGCGCAGCTGTGCGATCGCTTCACGCCCCAATCGCTGCAATACATCTGCCCTGGAGCAAATACGGGATTTTTGCGCGGTGAGCGGGTGATTAACGATGCTTATGCCCGTCTATGTGCTTTGGATCTAGACCAAGAGCGTAGTCGGGCTGTGGCACTCTAGACCCTGGCTCAGAGCGGCTGAGTATGCTGGACCTAGAAAGACTAGTCCCGGTTTCTAGCTGCTGAAAAAGTACATTGGTCTGAGTTTTTTTGTAAGATAGAGAACCATTTGTCTGTTGTCCACATCATTTAATGAGGTTTAGGATGGCTAAACGCCGCAACCTGAAGAAAGAGAAAGCTCTACGTAACGAAGCCTACGCCAGAAAATTTCGCAAGCGCAACACCTCCCGCTTTGGCCGTCGTCAATATAACCAAAATCGCTCGAGTGAAACCAACAACGACGACAACAACGACGACAACAGCAACAGCGATAGCAACAGCAACAGCAACAGCAGCAGCGACAGCGGGCCTAAAAAGGAAAGCTAGCGGCCAGCTCAAAAGAGCGGGGGAAGGATGCAGCGCTGCATCCTTCCCTATGCTGTGTCTGCCCTGCCGCTAAGGGCAGACATCCTGGCTCAATATGTGCTATTTCCACGTGCTAGTTCGTAGACGGCAGAGCGCACAACTGCCTTAGTGCATCAGAATAACTCTTGTATCAGCGCCTCGAGCGCCCTATCTTGCCAAAGTATCGACCTCGATTCAAGGCAGCATAGCGGCGATCGCTGCTGCTGCGGCATGCCCAGACGCCATAGCGGCTTCAATTGTGTTACCACCACACCAATCGCCGCAGCAGACCAGCGGTAGGGGCTGTCGCAGCGCCAGATGAGGTCGGGAATGGGGGCGGCGGCAAAAGCCATATCGCCACCGATGGATCTGACGCCACTGCGGTGCTCCCAAAGCAGCAACCGGCTCGATTGTTTCGGCTGATGCGACCATTTCATCAGCTATCGCATCGAGGCTCATGGTGTCGATGGCGCGGCGCGCGAGCTCAATGCTGCTTTGAAGCACAAGGACGGGAGCGCTCATCAAGCGCTTTTGGGCTTCAAACCCAACCCAGCTTAGGTTGGGGGTCGGCGATCGCAATCCAAGACAGCGGCTCGGTTTAGACTGCGCCTGATAGCCAACCATGACGGTGAAACTAGGGTCAAACGTCACTGCCGTCAGAGCTGTTGCAAGTTGGGATAGGGTCTCGTCAGCCAGCGTCGGCAGCAGCGGCAGAATTTGTGGGGCTGGAATCGCGAACACTACAGCTGTCGCCGTTATGGTTTTAGACTCTTCTGCGGCTATAACCCCAAGGCACCAGCGGTCAGCGCGGCAATCAAGGCTCTCAACGCGATGCTGTCGGTGTAGCGCTAGGTCTACGGCCAATGCTTTGGCAATGGCCGTCATGCCCGGAGAAGCTATGTATAGCAGCGGCGGGGTCTCTCTGGCCTCGGTATGGCAGTCTAGTGCGCTATCTAACACAGGGGATGACGTCACCACCGACAAGATGCCCATTGCCGCCATCTGTTGAATCAGCTGCTGCGTGTAGGGGCCTTGGGCCTCGATATAGCGGACCCCATGGTCAATTGGCGTCCCCTCAACCCGTCGGGTTGCGAGTCGGCCTCCAACGCCGCGAGACTTCTCCAACAGGATGGTCCGGACCCCACGTTGATTGAGGCGGCGCGCGCAGACTAGACCTGATAGCCCTGCGCCAACGATGGCAACATCGACGTCAATATCAGCTGTCATTCAAGCTAGCTCCAGTAATTTTCCATGGTGGGGCGATCGCGAATTGCAACAGTTTTATTAGCTTCTAGACTCTCATCCCGGCGCTCTACCCGCGAGGGTGAGCGCCGGGATGAGAGTCACGGGTGCTCAATGTACCGCTTCAGCACAGAAACAGAGACCCCACCACAACTGGCAACAAAGTACGATTCGTTCCAGAGGACCGACTTCCAGTAAAACTGGTCTACTCGCTCCGCAAACTCGGTCCTCAGCCTGCGACTGGAAACAGACTTCAAATTACTGACGAATTTGGGCAGCTCCATTTGCGGATAATACTGGAACAGCAGATGAACGTGGTCGGACTCTCCGTTGAACTCAATCAACTTGCAGTCCCACCTCTCACATAGATCTCCAACAATCTCCAGAAGTCGCCGTATCATTTCTTCGGTAAAAACTTTGCGGCGATGCTTTGTCGTCAAAATCAGGTGAGCCTTAAGGTCTGACACGGAGCGTCCGCTAGAAACAAAGTCGTTTTTCATGGCATATTGCAATCAGCGTATGCTATTATGATAACACTGACTCGGATGCGATAGTGAAAATCACCTATCAGTAAAGATTACGCCCAACGGCTGAGCAAACGGTTACTATGACCCGATGGCTAGACATGCTTCGGGCACAGTACAACTGGCTGCTGGCTGAGCGCTTCGACTGGTGGGAAATGAACCGCTGTTCATTCAACGCCTGTCCACTCATCTGTAGCCTTGCACCACTCAAAGACAACCCCGATTACTACAGCCAGAAGGCTAGCCTAGTGCCCCTCAAGCGAGAGCGCCTCTGGTACAAGGAGTTGTATTCACAGGTGCTTCAGGAAGTGGCGAAGCAGGTAAAGCAAGCGTTTGAGCGTTTCATCAAAGGCGATAAGAACGGTAAGCGTAGCGGCAAGCCCCGGTTCAAAAGGGCGGGGCGCTACAGGACGTTCACGTTTCCTCAGATGAAGTCTAACTGCATCGATGGAAGTCGAATTGCTCTGCCCAAGATTGGTCAGGTGAAGCTAATCCTTCATCGCCCAATACCTGATGGATTCACCATCAAAACTGCCAAGGTAACGCGCAAGGCCGATGGATGGTACGTGAGCCTGCTACTGGAAAACAAGACCGTTCCGCTGCCTACTCCTGATGTCGATAGGGCTAAGTCCGTCGGCATTGACGTTGGGTTGAAGGATTTCCTGGTCACTAGCGACGGTGAGAGCGTTTCAATCCCGCAGTTCTTTCGACGTTCGCAGCTGAAACTAGCTAAGTTGCAGCGACAGCTATCGAGGCATAAAAAGGGGTCTAATCGCTGGCGTAAGCAGGTGAATCGCATTGCCAAACTGCACCTGAAGATATCGCGTCAGCGGCGCGACTTTTTTTCTAAGGTGTGGCATTGGCTGTTCTTGAAGTACGATGTTGTCGCTCACGAAAAGCTCAACATCAAAGGACTTGCTCGAACCAGACTGGCAAAGTCAATTGCTGATGCTGCATGGGGTACATTTTTGGAGATAGGCTCTTTCAAAGCCGCAAAAGCTGGAAAGACGACTATCGCTGAGAACCCACGCGGAACCAGCATCGACTGCTCAGGCTGTGGCGAGCGGGTGCCGAAGACGCTGGCTGACAGGGTGCATAGCTGCCCCTCTTGCGGCCTGACGATCTGCCGCGACCACAACGCGGCTATCAATATCTTGAACAGGGCTGTGGGACATCAAGCCCTTAATCTCTCAGGAAATGTCTCAGCGGTAGCTGGGAGTCACTGAGGAAGCCCGCGCTGTATGCGTAGCATCAGCGTCGGGAGGATGTCACAATATTGGCATGGCGTGGGATTGTGAGGAAACCGTCTATGGATGAGCTGCGATCGGGGCTAAATCTGGCAAGTTACGACGAACTGCAGGCGTTGATAGAGATGCTGTTCGTCCGCCGGTTCAACCCCATTGACTATGCGGTAGTGCCAACATCTGCTGATATCCAGACCTTGGATCGCCCGCAGCAAATTCTCCAAATCGAACAGCGGTTTAGATTTTTGGCAGCAGACGGCATGACCGTACTGCGGGGCCAAACGCGGCAGCTCAGCTACCGCAGCATTTTAATTGGGGTGAGCCGCAACCTTGGCTTAACGGATGTTGGCGGCTTATCAACAGGCGACATCGAAGCTGAAATCTTTTTGCATCTGCTTCACCGCAGCTGGAAGCGGCTCCCGGCAAAAGAACAAGACCGTTTGGCGCTCCAGGTTCAGCAGTCGGTATCGCGATCGCCACTACAAAAGTCTCTGCCCCCATCCATGCGCCAAGATCCGCTACGGGCGTTACTGGTCGGGGGGACTGCGATCGCCACTAGCGCTATGGTGCGAGGCTTGCTGCTGCAGCAGGTTGCCCGACAATTCGCTTGGCATGTTGCCCAATATCAGGTCACTCGCCAAGCCCTCGCAGCGGGGAGCACATTAGTTGCCACTCAAGTTAAACAGCGTGCGGCGCTGCAGATGGCGCAGCGGGGCATGGCATTGACGGCAACGCGATACACAGCAGTTAGGACAGTTTTTTCTGTGCTTGGACCGGCAATGTGGATGTGGGTTTTGACTGATTTGGGGTGGCGATCGATTGCCACCAATCACAGCCGTGTGATTCCCGTTATTTTTACCCTGGCCCAAATTCGATTGACCCGTGAGGATGCTGCAGCGGCATGACTGACGTAAGTTCATCAACAGGTCACTATGCTCTCCTACAAATTTCGCCATGGGCATCGCCACAGGAGATTCGCCGCGCCTACCGAGAGCTGAGCAAGCTGTACCACCCCGATACAACGGCACTGCCTGCAGCGGATGCGGTGGAAAAGTTTCAGCAGCTGAACGACGCCTATGGCACCTTGAGTAATCCTGAGCGCCGCCTGCGCTACGATCTCGACCACGGATACTCCAAATTTTCGGTCATTCAGGTTCCAATGGACTTGATGCGCCCGCAGCAATCGGCGACCTATGCCAGCCGGTCAGCGTACCTCGATCCAACGGATCGGCCTCTCTCCGGGGGGGAGCTTTTTGCACTCTGCTTGCTGGGGGCGACATTTCTGGGGTGTCTCGCATTGGCGATCGCCATCGGCCTTGCCCGAGGAGAGTTTTCGCTGTGAGGGAGCCGGGCAACCTTGCCTACCAAAGTGCTGTTTACCCATACCCAAAACCCACGTCCAAGACTGAGCTGCTATGATAATCAGCTGTTGCCCCATTACTAAGCGATCCCACCCTATGACACTCCCCGCTGCCAGTACACCGCTTTACAACCATCCGCTACCTGACATTGAGCAGTGGCTGGTCTCCCAGGGTTGCCAGCAAAATTCTGAGAGCCGACACTGCTGGCACGTTGAGCGAGATGGATGGCAGGCAGAGCTAGCTCTCGACACCGACTGCATCACGATTCACTACATGGCGGCCGAAGGCGGTAGCGACGATATTCAGCGCTCCTTCAAATATTCCCTCAGCCGTCAAGATTTGGAAGAAGCCGTATTTGCCGGACCATAACATCATGACACCAGGAGTGACGTCTTGATGACCCGGAACAGCCCCCAATCCCGTCGAGCAGACCGCCTCGGAGCAACACGCCGCCGGGGTTGGCAGCTAGCGCTGGGGACTAGCCTATTGCTGCTCATCGGACTAACTAGCCTTCTCGATGTGAGCTTTCTGAGTTCACCCCCCGCCACAGCCCAAGGGGCCTCCAGCTCAGTTGAGTCCCTACAGCAGCAGCAGCGGCAGCTTGACCAGCAGCGCAGCACCATCCAGCAGGAGCGCGATCGCATCGAGACGCTGGAGGGGCAAGCTAAAGGCGAGCTAAGTGACCTAAAAGACAATATTCAGGCGACATCGGAGCAGGTAGCCGATACTGAACTTCGCCTTGCCGCTGCCGAAACCCAGCTTCAAGATTTGCAGCAAAAGCTAGCCCGTTCTGAGCAAAGGTACCAAGAGCATCAATTTGCGACGGTAGCCCGACTGCGCTTCCTCCAGCGTCAAACCATCAGCCAAGGTTGGGCCGTTTTATTGCAGAGCAACAACCTCAACGAGTTTCTTGACCGGCGACGGCAGCTGACCTTACTCTACGCCAATGATCGGCAGATTTTGACTGGGCTGGCGGAGGAAGCAGAAGCAATTGAGCGCGATCGCCGCCTTGTTGCACAGCAAAAAAATGATATTGCCCTACTGCGCCAGCGCCTGCTGCTACAAAAGTCAGAGTACGAAGCCCAAGCTGAGGCTCAGGCCGATTTAGTGGTGCGGCTGCAGCAAGACAGCAAAGCCCTCGAAGAAGCCGAGTCTCGCCTGGCGCAAGATTCGGAAAGCTTAGCAACCTTGATTCGGCAGCGAATCGCCGCAGGACAAGGGATCGTTCTGGGAACAGGCCAGATGATATTCCCTGCGGGCGGTCGGATCACAAGCCGCTTTGGCTGGCGAATACATCCAATCCTGGGCTCGCGGCGCTTTCATGGGGGGATCGACTTTGGGGCTAGCCAAGGGACGCCTATTCGGGCCGCTGACGCCGGGCGGGTGCTGTTCTCCGGCTGGTATGGGGGCTATGGTCGAGCCGTCATTATTAATCACGGCAATGGCGTGACCACTCTCTACGGTCACGCCAGCCAAGTTTATGTGTCTGAAGGAGAGGTGGTTCAACAAGGTCAGGTTGTGGCTGCGGTGGGCTCAACAGGGCTATCGACCGGTCCCCATCTCCACTTCGAGGTGCGTCGGAATGGTTCCCCGGTCAATCCAGCCAGCTATCTCTAGACTGGCTCTAGATTGGCTCTAGACTCGCTCTAGACTGGCTCTAGACGAGTGCCAAACTGTCAGAACGAGTAGACTGCTAAGACTGGCCCAGCTCCTGGGATCGCTGAGAAGCCGCCTTTACCGCCTCAATTAGCGCTGAGCGCAGCCCTGACTGCTCTAGGCTGGCGACCCCGGCAATAGTTGTGCCGCCGGGGCTAGTGACACGATCCTTGAGCTGAGCGGGATGAAGGTCTTCGCTGGCGAGTAACTCTGCCGTCCCGCGTACGGTTTGGATAGCCAGCTGCATCGCAACAGCCCGCGGCAACCCTGCCGCCACCCCACCATCCGCCAACGCTTCGACGATCATCGCGATGTAGCCCGGCCCAGACCCGGATAGCCCCGTTACAGCGTTCATCAGATGCTCAGGCACCTGCACCACCTGTCCGACGGCAGAAAAGAGCTGAGTTGCCAATTCCACATGCTCAGCCGTTGCGCGACGGCCTGTGGCGATCGCCGTCACTCCAGCGCCCACAGTGGCGGGGGTATTGGGCATGGCACGAATCACCGCCTGATGGGGAAAAGCCGACTCTAGGCCACCTAGAGAAACTCCCGCCAGAATAGAGACCACTAGTGGAGACTCTGACGTTGATTGGGGGAGCGTTAGCCCTGAGGCAACAGCATTGAAAATCTGCGGCTTGACTGCAAGCAGCAAAACCGACGCCCCCGATGCAGCAGCACTGTTGCTTGCTGTCGTGCCAATCCCATAGCGCTCTTTGAGGTAATCCAACCGCGCCGCTTGGGGATCGCTGACAAGAATATCGTGAGGCTCATATGTGGCTTGCTCAATCAGGCGACATATGAGCGCTTCGCCCATGACACCCCCCCCTATCACCCCAAGTCCCACGCGGCTACCTCACAACGATGATCACTAGTCAAATCCCAGGAAAACTCCGGGTGCAGGCCCATTGCCAACCTAACCGATTGAGCCTTTACGCCATCCGGGCTTGATTTGTAGCCCAGGCTGGCGTCGGCGTTGGCAGATTGAAGGGTAGATCACCGGGGGACGTTGGAACATCAACCGGCATTCCGGGCTGGGTGCTCACTTGGACACAATTTGGCGTAAACAGAAAAATGCTTTCACCGATGCGCTCTTGATGGCCGTCAATAGCGTAGGTACCGCCCGCAATGAAGTCTACGGAGCGCTGCGCCTGATCGGCGTCCATGTTGGTCAAGTTGAGTACAACAGACTTCCGCTCTCGCAAAGCCCGAATCACCTGGGGCATTTCTTCGAAAGACTGAGGCTCAATCACCACCACTTCAGACATCCCATTCAGTGCGCCCGGCATGCCGATCACATTGTTTATACTGCTGGCGCTACGGCTGCCGACTTCAGTAGAAGCCACCGCGCGATCGCGGGTACGCGGCTGGCGCGGCTCTTCTTCGTTAACAGCGTTCTCAGACTGATAAAGATTTTGATAAGCGCCGTCGTCGACCTCATCGTAATCATATTCGTAATCCATGGGCTCGTTGAACCCTACAAAATCCTTAAGCTTTGTGAAAATGCTGCTCACTGCTAGTACTCCGTATAACTTAGATATGGCAGGCACGTAGACCTTAACGTGCTGCAGAACAGACCAAGGCATCACTCTTCAGATAAAAGCTGAGCCGATAGATTGCACCCTGCTCACTGCTGCCTGCCGGGGGCTTAGTCCGCTAAGGCCGTAGCGATGAACACCCTTATTTACGCATTTCGATTTGACTGAAATCATATACTGCTATGCTCTAGAATTCAATGAATTTGACAAATTAGGGGCGTAAATATCCAATTTGATATCCCCCGACTAGGCAGCAGCAGCAATTGACTTTAGCGTAGCCCCTCGAAAGTCTTAAACTTCCCCTAGATTGTTGAGGCGATCGCGGCGCAAAGATATACCCCCTCTATCGTTCTCCAAAAATGGTCCGACCCAGACGAACCATAGTGGCTCCGGCCGCCATAGCAATTAAATAGTCGTCAGACATGCCCATAGATAAATGCTGCATTTTGACATGCTGCAAAGGCTGCTGTCGCACCTCATCGGCCAAGGAGCGGGCATCGTCAAAAATTGCCCGAGCGTCCTCGTCGGAAAGTCCATAGGGCGGGATTGCCATCAAGCCCTGAACACAGAGGTTTTCGAGCTGGTCAATCTGTGGCAAGTCTTGCCGCAGCTCATCAACAGACCAGCCATATTTGTTGGGATCGGGCCGTAATTTTACCTGCAGGCAGACCTTTGGTTTATGGTCTAACGGAGCGGCAAGCCGGTCAAGTCGCCGCGCTAGCTTCATACTGTCTACAGAATGGAGCCATTGGAACTGCTCTAGCGCTTTGTTGGCCTTATTGCGCTGCAAATGCCCAATCAGATGCCACGTTATTCCTGATAGGCCATTGAGCTGGGCTTGCTTTTCAGCGGCCTCCTGCACCTTGCTCTCCCCGAAGTGGCGGATTCCCATATCGTAGGCGATCGCCATGAGGTGAGCAGGCACTTGCTTCGTAACGGCAATCAACGTGACAGATTTGGGAATCGTATCCTGAATCGCTGCAATCCTTGCGGTGACAAGTTCTGGTGAGGCTGGCATTGCTAAAAGGTCTGCTTATGGACAAACTGCAGCGCTTCGTATTCTCGGCGGCTGCTGGTGTGCCTCAAAACCCGCAGTCGGCCTTCGACTAAGGCTCTGGCATCTGTACGGCCAATCGGGTCAAACTCAATGCCGTTGACGCCACTCGTGACAATAAAGAATAGGCGCTGGGCGTAAAGCGTGGCAAATAGCTCCTGCTGATTTTCAATCAGACAAACTTGATACAGTAGTCCGAATGTCGGGTGGTTAAGATAAGTCTCGCTACTCATGCTTGGCTTGGCTGCGCTTGTGAGAAAACATATGGCGACGGCGAGGTTGAGGGGATGTTCACCAATCTCTTAACTATAGTATTAGCAGCTGGCATGTTTGTTGCGTCTTATTTTTGTCAGATCCTCTAACCAGAGGCATCCTAGGAGTAAATGAATGGCTCCTGTGGCATGCCATATTTCAGCCCCAAGGAGGGATGCCTTTGCAGAAGGCTATAGCAACTGCAGCTAAACTGCAGCTGCGCCTGTGGAGTTAGCCCCAGCGCAGCCGAGCTGTCCAGAGCCCAGCGAGTATGGCGATCGCAACGGCATCTCTGGCCCTGAAGCGAAACTGGTGCCAGCGGACCTGGTGGGTTGCGGCCGTCGTGAACCCCCTCGCCTGCATCGCACTGGCGGTTTGCTCAGCCCGCAAAATCAGATTTTGGAACAGTCGCTCAGCCACCATCAGCCAAACCTGCACCGACCCACGAGCCCCTAATTTTTTCCAGTTAATGGCCCGAGTGCGCACCGAGCGCACTAAATTTTGCACTTCTTCCAGCACCAAGGGGATGAACCGCAGCGACAGAGTCAAGGTCAGGACAATTTCGGTTACGGGAACCCGGAAAACCCGCAGCGGTCGCATCAAAAACTCCAGTCCGGCGGTGATTTCTTCTGGCGCGGTAGTCAACAGGTACAGCGTGCTGCTATATAGCAGGGTAAACGTCAGGGTGGAGATACGGATGGCCAAATCGAGGGAGCGGCGGGTGATGTGAATGATTCCCCAATCTACGAGAGTGTAGCGGTAGCGGCTGGGCTGGGGCAAAGCCTCAACCTCGGTAGCTGGCTCATCAGCCAGCATCACCGTATCTCCGGAGGGGAGCCGCGGCTGGTAGTCCACCTCCAAGCCATCGGGCAGAAGCAGGGTCACCGCAAACAGCAGCAGGGCGAACAGCAGCAGTAGCCCCACTTGCCGCTGCCAAACCCGCCGGGGGATGCAGGAGATCAAGGTTAGCAGCAGCAGCAAAACCACGATGGTGAGTCGCCATGCTGGCCCTGCCGCAATTGGCGTCAGCAAAAAGCTCAGAAGCCAGGCAAATTTGACGCGGCCATCCACGCGGTGCAGCCAAGTAGATGGCTGCTCTAAGTAGAGCCCGATGGGCAGCGATCGCAGCAGATCCATGGGCTTATATCATGCTCCTCATACTTTGGTGGCCCGGTTGGCGCTGCTGCCCCGCTCAGCGTCGCGCACCTTCTTGCCGCGCCACACGAGGCGAATAGGGCTGCCCTGAAACCCAAGCTGCTCGCGAAACTGGCGCTCTACGTAGCGACGATAGTTCTCGTTGAATAGCTTCGGATCGTTGACGAACAGCGCCATGGTCGGCGGCTGGGCCCGCACCTGGGTACCGTAGTAAATCTTGCCCTGACGGCCCTGGCGGGTGGTGGGGGGAGAATGCCAGCGAACGGCGTCTTCTACTACTTCGTTGACCACAGAGGTGGTGACGCGACGCTGATGGGCGGCGGCGGCGAGGTCGACCAAATCCAAAATCTTTTCCACCCGCTGGCCGCTCATGGCGCTGACATAGATGCGCTCAGCCCAGCTAAGGAAATACATTCGGTCTTTGAGGTGGCGATCGTATTCGTAGATGGTGTGGGAGTCTTTCTCCACGGCGTCCCACTTGTTCACCACCATGACACAGGCTCGGCCTTCATCTTCAATCCGCCCCGCCAGCTTTTGATCCTGCTCTGTGATGCCGTCTACAGCATCCACCACCAGCAGCACCACGTCGGCACGGCGAATTGCCTTAAAGGCGCGGGCAATGCCAAAAAATTCGGGGCCGTACTGTACGCTCTTTTTCTTGCGAATGCCAGCGGTGTCAATCAGGCGGTAGCGCTGCCCCTGCCGCTCTACCAGCATGTCGATGGTGTCTCGCGTGGTGCCCGACACCGGGCTCACGATGGCGCGGTTTTCTCCCACAAAGGCATTCAGCAAACTCGATTTGCCGACATTGGGCCGCCCTACGATAGCGACACGGGTCTCCTCATCCTCCGGCAGGTCATCGGCAGGCGGGAGATGAGAGACCAGCACGTCCAGCAGGTCTCCTGTCCCGCTGCCGTGAATGCCAGACACAGGATAAGGCTCTCCCAACCCCAAACTCCAAAAATGAGCCGCAAGCAGCAGCCCCTCTTCTACCGATTCGCATTTGTTCACGGCTAGCAGCACCGGAACGCTCTGAGGGCGCAGCCACTCGGCAATCGCCTCATCGGCAACTGTTGGTCCAGTTTGACCATCGACAACAAAGATGGCGGCGCTCGCTTCCGATAGCGCCAGCAGGGCCTGTTCACGGATCAGCGGCAAAAACTCTGTATCGTCATCAAAGACCAAGCCACCAGTATCTACCACCCGGAACTCGCGGTCTTGCCAAAAAGCGTTTCGATAGGTGCGATCGCGGGTCACCCCGGGCTCATCGTGGACAATCGCCTCTCGCCCTCCGGCCAGACGATTCACCAGGGTCGATTTTCCCACATTGGGACGACCAATAATTGCGACGATAGGACGTGCCATAGCCGTGTTAACCTCTTAAGCCGTTTTGAGCCATTCTGGGGCACATCAATGCCTCAACATCAGTCCATTGTAATAAGCAAACCAGCTTTTATAGGCAAATATGACGACTAACCCTAGCAGGCATACTGATATAGAGAATACGTTTTGCGAATAGCGGAGTACGCAATGGGCTGGACAACAATTGTTTGGGTAGGCGGCGGCTTTTTGGCCGGACGCGTTGTCGAGAGACTGGTTCGCTCGAAACGGAATTCTGCCATAGCTTCAGATCTGCCTGTGTCGGGCCATTCGGTCCCTGAAAGCCGACCCCATACCCCGCCCTCCAGCGACCAGCAGTGGCGGCTAGCTTATCACTTAGCAGCGGAGATGGCCCAGCTCAAAGCGGGGTTTTTAGCCCGAACCTCCCATGAGTTGCGATCGCCCCTCAACAGCGTCATGAGTCTGCACCAGCTTATTTTGTCGGACCTGTGCGACAGCCCAGAAGAGGAGCGAGACTTTGTCTCGCAGTCTTACGATGCGGCCCAGAAGCTGCTCAAGCTCATTGACCAACTCACAGATTTATCTAAGCTAGAGCAAGGCAATGCGTCGCTTTCCATCACCCCGATTGACCTAAATGAGCTGCTGCTGGAAATTGAGCAAGTGGTAGACATTCAGGCTCGAAATCGAAATCTTCGGCTCACCATTGAGCATCCGGATGACCCCATTGCTGTTCAGGGCGATCGCCAACGGCTTCTGCAGGTGCTCATCCATCTTCTGACCGCTCCCATTGCGCTGATGGACAAGGGCTACATCCGCCTCACTATTCAGGTTCAAGATGACCAGGTCACCATCCAGGTCGCCGATCAGCGCCCGGCCACTGCATGGGCAGAATCTACGACGCTGCTCGATACGCCACCAGACAGCGCTGACTCCGACACCGATTCGACAACCCTACCGGGGCTAACGATGATGCTGTGCCAGCAGCTCATGGCCTCAATGGGGGGCGACCTCATCCTGCGGCAGGCTCCCACAGACGAGGCAGAAAATTTACTGGAAGAGGAAAATTCCTGGAGCATAGTAGAATGCCGGGTGGCGCGATCGCGATAGCAGTGCCCATGGGACCATTACACCTCCTGCCGACCTGTATGGCGATTCCCAGTCGCGTCAGGTAAGGAATTGGGTATTCAGGTGAGAAGTTGGGTAGTAGATGATCAAGGGTTGAGCGTAAACTCGTCAAACTTGACCACTGCCGAGTCGGGTTGACGGGTATCAAAGCGGTAGCTGCTCACGGTGCCTCGCTCAGTCTCTAAGATGCTAAACACGGTGATCTCGTTGCTAGCGATGAAGGGTTGGAGATCTCCGTTATCATCTCGCAGAGGCGCGATAGTAGGAACCACAGGCTCAAGCCCGTTTGGGTCACCCAAAGGCACGTAAGTTTCGCTAAATCCCAACGGAATTTGGCGGCGATTGTCCTTCCAAGCGGCTCCATAGCTATTGCCCACGTTGGAAGATTCTAAAAAGTGAATGCCGCCATCTGAGATAAAGCGATTCCAGATATGGTCGTGGCCGTAGAACACCAGCTGCGCCCCTGCCGACTCCACCAGCGGCAGGACATGCTGAGTCAGGTAATCTGCTGACTGAGGGTACTCGTAGCGCACCGATTTCACGGCTCCATCCGGCAGATAGTCAATGATTTGCACTGGATCGACATAGGCCGGGACAATATTGTCCCCCAACGAATGAGGCGGGTGGTGAAACATGACCATCCGATAGCGGGCCTGCTGCCACTCGGGGCTAGCGAGCTCTTGCTGCAGCCACGTATATTGGGGGCTATTCGGCCCAATAGACTCAAAAATATGCTGGCCGTAGCCCCACTGGGTGGGATCGGCTAGATCCTCATCTCGTTCACGGTAACGCCCCCGCGCATCAGGGCCAAGGTTTGGCGTCCGCCAAATATTAGTGACGTAGAGGGAGACCAGTCGAATATCACCAAAGGTGGTGGCGTAGTACTTCGAGCCCCCCGCATCACTTTCAGGCAGGGTGAATAGCTCTTGGTACATGTCAATATTGAACGATTGGGCGGTGAGCCAGTTATCCCGAACGGCGGGGTCACCTGTCGGGTTGATCCTGTCGGCTTGCTCTTCGTAGCGCTGGGCCGCGATCGCCCTTGGCACCGGATCATTGAACTGGTCGTTCAGCGGCAGCGATGATGACCGTCCCATCACCTCATGGTTCCCCACTGCTGTGAAAAGCGGCGCAGACTGAAGAATGGCCCCGCCCCGATAGACGGTGCTAGTGCCGCTGTAGGTTAGTTCACCCCGAGCCTTGCCCTGTAGCGCTTTGAAAAATGATCCATCCTCGTCGAACCATTCTGACGCCCGATCGGGAATATTAACCAGATCCCCCGCCATAAACACGGCATCGACCGGCCCCACCGTTTCCACGACTTTCTGGAGGTTGGCCGGGGTCATGGGCTTTTGCTGATGGTCCGACGTCAGCAGGATTTTGAGCGGTGTCCCTGCCGTCGGCAACGGTCCCAGCTGAAATGGAGCGCTTTCGAACCGGCGATCGCCTATCATGCTGACCACGCGATAGGGCATTTTCTGGTTGGGCTGTAGATCTAAAATGACCGCCTCATGTCGCAAGATAGCGCGGGGGACGGGAGGTTGAGAGCTATTCTCTGCGGAGTCGCTCGACCCAGCCCCAGCTGCAGGCGGGTCAGCTTTGGCCCGTGACAGCTGCGTCGTTACAGCATCTTGCTGCTGCATGAACCCATCGCCGTACTCTACGACGTGGCGATCGCCTGCAAACTCAGTAAACCAGACCACATTGACGGTAGATGCAGTAGGCCGCTGCAAAAATGGATCACTCAAAAGCTCATATGTCACTTGAGGCTCAGCCGGATTGAACATCCAGCTGCTACAGATCAGGCTCAGCAGTAGCCCGAGGCCGACAAATATCAGGTAACCGTTTGGACGCTGTACCATTAAAATCGCACCAATCCATGCGCTAGTGCCGCCCTGATCCTACAACCAAAATGTCCTTATCTATGGGGCACGGTCCAAACGGTGTGACAGCTCAAAAGTTGACATGCTCTAGATGGGGCATGACGACAAGGATTTTAGAATAGAGGGGTAGTTGCACGGCACTTAAGCAATATGGGAATACGCGACACATCCATCACACTATGGCGACGCTGCGCCTATGGGGCAATATCAGTGCTTATCGCAGCCGGTATTGTTTTAGGAACGCCGACTGCTGCTCCTGCGCTCCCGTTTCTCGATCTGATTTTTAGGGGCATTCAGGTCATTCAGCTCTCCAATATGTCCGACCGTCAAGAAGTTCGGCTTGGTGGCCAGATCAATGAACAGCTCACCAACAGCCAAATGACCCTCTATCGCGATGCAGACACGAATCGCTACATAGACCAAATTGGCCAGCGCCTTGTGCCCTATAGCGCTCGCCCCAATATTCCCTATACGTTTCAGGTGGTCCGAGACGACAGCATCAACGCTTTTGCCACCATGGGCGGCTATGTCTATGTCACCACTGGTCTCATTCGCGCCGCCGATAACGAGGCCCAGCTAGCTAGCGTGGTATCCCATGAAATTGCTCACATCGCGGGGCGGCACGCGGTGGAGCAAATGCGAGAGACCGCGATCGCCCGTGGGGTGATGACTGCTGCTGGGGTGGATCAAAGCGCCCTGGCCAACATTGGCGTCGAGCTAGCGCTGCGCCGTCCCAACAGCCGTAGCGATGAGCGGGAAGCAGATATGCTAGGGCTAGCGAACTTAACCACTGCAGGATATGCCCCGTCGGCAATGCCGGCTTTTATGTCAAAGCTAATCAGTCGCTCATCGACGCCAGCGTTTCTCAGCACCCACCCTTCGGCTGGCAGCCGGGTACAGGATCTCAATGCGGCAATTGACCCAGCAACAGCGAACGTTGGGGATGGTTTGGATGATGCCGCCTATCAGTCCCGAATCCGCAACGTGCCGTCCTAAGCAGACTGCGGTGAGCCGCGCAGCTGCCTCTATTTACGGAGCTGGATTTTACTGGAGCTGATTCGGCAGCTTGACGGAATAGTTCATAGTTCAACTTTCCGGTAACCAATAAAAGCGCGATCGCCTTGGGCACTCTAGCTTGACGTGCATCCCTACCACCATGCTAGCCAAAACCTGGAGCGCCACCCTGATCGGCATCGACGCCATCAAAGTCGGTGTTGAAGTTGACATTACCGGTGGCCTCCCTGGCATCACCGTTGTCGGTCTCCCAGACACCGCCGTGCAAGAGAGCCGCGAACGGGTCCGCGCCGCCCTCAAAAACACCGGCTACGCCTTTCCCATGCGGCGCATCGTCATCAATCTCAGCCCTGCCGACCTGCGCAAAGAAGGTCCTAGCTTTGACTTACCCATCGCCATGGCGATCATGGCCGCGTCGGAGCAGGTGAATCTCCAAAGCATTGACCAGTATCTCTTCCTGGGCGAAGTTTCTTTGGACGGCAGCCTCCGCCCCGTCACAGGGGTACTGCCCATTGCCGCCACTGCTAAGTCTATGGGGCTTTCGGGCGTGGTGGTGCCCACGGATAACGCCCGTGAAGCGGCTGTGGTAGAAGGGCTGAAGGTTTACGGCGCTAAGCACCTGGCCGACGTGGCGGACCTGCTCAACTATCCGGAGCGCCATACCCCCGTCACGGTTGATGGCAAAGCCGAGCTAGCCGCGCCCAGGTTTGGCGAGCTAGACCTCAAAGACGTGAAAGGGCAGATGCAGGCGCGGCGGGCTTTGGAAATTGCGGCAGCGGGCGGTCACAACCTGATTATGGTTGGGCCTCCCGGCAGCGGCAAGACGATGCTGGCCCGGCGCATGCCCAGCATTTTGCCGCCGCTGTCATTTCAAGAGGCTCTAGAAGTGACCCAGATTCACTCAGTGGCGGGACGGCTGCGGGAAAAAGGAGCCCTAGTGAGCGATCGCCCGTTCCGTAGCCCCCACCATTCGGCATCGGGGCCATCGCTGGTGGGCGGTGGCTCTTATCCCAAGCCAGGAGAGATCTCTTTGGCCCATCGCGGCGTACTGTTCTTAGACGAGCTGACGGAGTTCAAGCGGGATGTGCTGGAGTTCCTGCGCCAGCCCCTAGAAGATGGGGTGGTGACGATTTCCCGCACCCGTCAGTCCGTCTCCTTCCCGGCCCAGTTCATGCTGGTGGCCAGCACAAATCCCTGCCCCTGCGGCTACTACGGGGACCCCATCCAGCCTTGCACCTGTACCCCCCGCCAGCGGGACCAATATTGGGCCAAACTCTCCGGCCCGCTAATGGACCGCATCGACCTGCAGGTGGTGGTGAGCCGGCTGAAACCGGAGGAAATCACCCAGCAGGGTGTGGGGGAAGAGTCTAAGGCCGTGCGCGATCGCGTTCAGGTGGCTCGCGATCGCATTCAGCACCGATTTAAGGATGAGCCGCTATGCTCCAATGCGGAGATGCAGAGCCGTCATCTACGGCAGTGGTGCCCCCTCAGCGATACCAGTCGGCAGCTGCTGGAAGGGGCGATTCGTAAGCTGGGGCTGTCGGCGCGGGCGACAGATCGGGTGCTGAAAGTGTCCCGGACGCTAGCGGATTTGGCGGGGGAGAAGCAGATCGGGGCGCAGCACATTGCGGAGGCGGCCCAGTATCGGACAATTGACCGGATGGTATGAGCTACCAAAACCCATCAAGTTCGAGAACAAAGCCGGGCAGAACAGGATCTCCAGAAACCTGTAGTGGTTGTTGAAGGATCCTCTTGGGCTGCTTGGGTTGATAAATATGAATTTGTCTTGCTCTGCGGTGTATCAGCCACCCCAACCCGACGCCGCTGTCACAGTATTCTTCCATTTTGGTTTGAGCGGTTGCCACACTATCACTAGGCGACATCAGCTCAATCACAACATCTGGGGCAAGGGGAGGAAACTTCTCGCGCTCTTCAGTTGTGAGGCTATCCCAGCGATCGCGTCTTACCCAGGCGATGTCGGGGGAGCGGTCTGCGCCGTTGGGCAAGTGAAACCCCGTGGAAGAGTCAAAGACAACGCCGAGCTGGGTTTGCTCGTTCCAAATTCCAAGCTTGATCAGCAGGCCTGCGTTGCGCGCCCCGGTCTCTCCTCCTGTCGGAGACATAATCGCCAAATCTCCCTGTGCAGTGCGCTCCAGTTTCCACTCTGGATTAGCTTGGCATAAGTCGTAAAACTGGCTTGAGGTGAGGGGTGCGGTTGCTGGCATCCTCAAAATGGTATGGGTCATAGCAAAGCCCAATGACGCTAGAGCTATTGTAGTGCTGATGCCAAGCGGAACCGAGAACGCGCCGTATTTGAGAATAGAAATACGAGGCCAAGCTCCTCAGCGGCTTGCCGTTGAACAACTTGGCCGGTACGAGCCTCCCCCGGATTGCTCAGGTCAAAGGTACCCGGATTATTAGCGTGAATACGGCCTTACAGCAGCAGCGACCCCGTCCACTATCGTCAAAGGCCGATAGTGCAAGCGTTATGAAAATGTTTGTCGAAGGTATGGCGAGTGAGCCGCGCTTGAAAAAGCTCGATGCCGGAGACGTTAGATTTTCAAAGGTGGGCAATGTCTTTGGGGTGGAATATTTTTTTCACGGCGCGGCTCTGAGGCGATGAACTACGCCTTCGGCTGATAGTAAACCATCGCCCCATCATCCGACACAAAGTGACAATTCTGCTGCGATCGCATAAAGCTGCTCCAAATTGGAGCCTCAGACTTACGGTAGTAGTCTCCCAAGATAGGCTTGATCGCCTCAGTCGCCGTCTTTAGGTGGTAGTGGGGCATATTCAGAAAGATATGGTGCGCCACATGGGTACCGATATCGTGGTGAATCGGATTCACCCAGCCATAGTCCCGGTCGATGGTGGACAGTGCCCCCCGCAAAAACGTCCAGCCCTCGCCCCGATACCAAGGAATATCTGCCTCACTGTGGTGCAAAAACGTCACCAGGTCGAGCCACATCACAAAAACGATATAGGGCATCACATAGTAGATCACCAGAGCTGCCCAGCCGAACTGAATCGCAAACGCAGCTAAGAGCCCTACCATGCCAATCAGGCAGGCCGTACTGGTGAGCACATCCCATTTCTCCGAAGGCTTAAACAGTGGGCTTTCGGGCATGAAGTGGGAGCCCTTGCGGTCTGGCGATCGCTTGAATAGATAGATGGGGTAGGCCAGAAGCGGTAGGGAGAAGCGCACCAGCTTTTCTGGCCAGTCCATGGCCGCGTACTTTGACTCAGTGATGGGGTACCAGCTTTCGTCAGTATCAATGTTGCCGGTGTTGGCGTGGTGGGTACGGTGGCTGATACGCCAGCCATGATAGGGCACCAGCAAAGGCGTGTGGCTCAGATGTCCGATGAGCGAATTGAGCCAGGGAGACCGAGAAAACGAGCCGTGGCCGCAGTCGTGACCGACCACAAACAGAGCCCAAAACATGGTGCCCTGCAGCACCCAAAAGATAGGAAAGAACAGCCAGGAGTTGACGGTGTATGCGATCGCATACAGCCCAGCAATGATGCCAATATCGCGGAAAAAATAGGCTAGCGATCGCGCCACCGAGGGCTCAAAACAATGAGCTGGAATGGCAGCTCTGAGATCGCTGAGGGTGAATGGAAGCTCAGGAGCCTCACGCAATGACTCTGGATTAGACGCCAGATCGCGCTGATGATTAGCAGTTGAATACACGTGTTATTGGGTGAATTGAATTGATTCCCAGGCAGCCCCGGTTTCACGAAAAATCAGGCTTCGGGCATGTTGGCACATAGAAGCGCTGCAAAGGCGCGTTTCCATGGCCAAAAATCGTAGCCGGTATAAGTCGCTGCAAAAAAGATTGACTCAAACCGCCGGTACCCTGCCATCCCGCTTAACGGAAGGGACTACCAAAGTCCTGGGACGTAAGCTTGATCAGTTTAACGCACCCCAGAGCCTGCCGCACCTTTGGTCTAAATAGGGCTAGGATTCTAGAGCGGATGGCGCAGGCAGTCCCGTAAAAGAGTCGGCAGTGCGGCGCAAGCGGAGCTGCTCCCGGTGCATAGTCGCCTTGGGGTGGCTACCCAATCAATAGATAAATGTAATGGGGTAGACTGAACGCGTCTTGATGCTTGTCTCGCTCACGAAACTTACCCCACTTAATCTATGCTCTCCGGTCTCACCCCTACCGGCAAACGCAGCGTCAGCGCTGCCCTGGCGCTAATGGCCATGCTTCTGGCTTTGGGCATATTTTTTCGCATCGCCAACGTCGATCGTAAGGTCTACTGGCACGATGAGATCTACACCTCTGTGCGTACGCTAGGCTATACCGGCGATGAGATTGAGACAGCCCTGTTCACCGGTGAGCTGACGGACCGGCAGGACTGGCTACGCTATCAGCAGCTCGACCCAGAGCGAGGCTGGAGCGATACGCTCTACGCCCTCAGCACCCATCCCGAGCATCCGCCGCTGTTTTATCTCCTGCTGCGGGGCTGGGTTGGCCTGTTTGGTGATTCTGTTGCAGCGACCCGTAGCCTGGCGGTGTTGTTCAGTCTGCTGTGCTTTCCGGCATTGTACTGGCTCTGTCAGGAGCTGTTCGATGTAAACGTTTGGCCAGTAGCGATCGCCCTGTGGTCGGTCTCCCCTGTCCATGTCCTCTATGCCCAAGAGGCGCGGCCTTACAGCCTGTGGACCCTGATGACACTGCTGTCTACAGCGATGCTGCTGCAGGCAATGCGCTTGAATCGGCGTTCGGCTTGGGTGACCTACGGCATTGCCTTAACTGTCAGCGCCTACACCTCACTGTTCACGGTTATGGTGTGGCTCAGCCATGGTCTGTATTTGGGGATTCAGGGGCTATGGGCTCAAAATAGGCGGCAATTGGGGAAATCGGTAGAGCTAATGACATCTGGGGATCCCCCCCAGCCCCCCTTATCGAGGGGGGTACCGAATGGCGGGGGGATCCCCAACCGCTGGGCACAAATCCGAAACTGGGGCCTGGCCACGGGACTAGCAGGCCTGCTATTCTCTCCTTGGCTTTGGGTTATTCTGGTCAACCGCGATCGCTTTCAGGAAAAAACGAGCTGGGTCAATTTTTCCCAGCCCTTCCCAAATTTAGCCAAGCTGTGGGGCCTCCACATCAGCAGCGTGTTCATTGATTTGGGCTTCCCCCTAGAGCACCCCTACACCTATATCGCTCCGGCCCTCGTGCTGTCGCTGCTGGGGTGGGCGCTGTGGGCGCTGTGCCGCCACACCCCTCGTCGCACTTGGCTACTGCTGCTGTTGCTGCTGCTTGTTCCTCCGGCGATGCTGATTTTGCCAGATCTGATTTTGGGCGGACAGCGATCCCTCAATACCCGCTATTTCTTCCCGATGCTGAGCGCGGCGGTCATTGTAGTGGCTTATCTGCTGGTATACCTATGGCGATCGCCCCGGCGGCGGCTGGCTTCCGTCGTGACAGCCGTGGTTTTCACCGCCAGCATCCTCTCCTGCAGCCTCAGCGCTTCAGCAGAGACCTGGTGGAATAAAGGACTCAACTACCACAATCCACGCATTGCCACGGTGTTGAACCAGCTTGATCGCCCAATCGTTGTAAGTGCCTGGAACAACAATGTGCTGGGCAGCGTGGTCTCTCTGGCTCACCTAGTGGATGACGACGTGCAGTTTCAAATCTTCCCCGATGCCCAGCTACCCCCCTTCCCCGAGGATGGCCGTCTCCGGGTTCTGTTTGAGTTTACGGGTGAGCTGATTGAAGCGGCGATGGCTAATGGTTTTACCGTAGAGGGCTTTGAGCGGGATAATGTACCGTTATTGAGGCTAGTAAGGCAGACCGGGTCTTTACCCGACAAGGGCAATGAAGCTAATTATCCAAATTCCCTGCTACAACGAAGAAGCGACCCTAGGCACCACCCTGGCTGAGCTGCCGCGTCATATTCTAGGCGTGGACCAAGTGGAATGGCTGATCGTTGACGACGGCAGCAGCGATCGCACCGTAGCGGTAGCCAAAGACCATGGCGTAGACCATATTGTTAGCTTTGAGCATAATCGCGGGCTGGCGGTGGGCTTCATGGCGGGGCTAGAAGCCAGCCTCAAGGCGGGAGCAGATATCATTGTCAACACCGACGCCGACAACCAATACTGCGCTGCCGATATCCCCAAGCTGATTGATCCTATCCTGCGGCGGGAGGCAGAAATCGTCATTGGCGCTCGCCCCATCGGCCAGACAGCCCACTTTTCTCCGGTTAAGAAGGTGCTGCAGGGGCTAGGCAGCTGGGTGGTGCGCTTAGCGAGCAATACCAAAGTCCCGGACGCACCTAGTGGCTTTCGCGCCTTCAGCCGTACGGCAGCTCTGCAGCTCAATGTGTTCAACGAATATACCTACACCCTAGAGACCATCATCCAGGCAGGACTGAAAGGGATGGTGATCACCTCCGTCCCCGTTCGCACCAATGGAGATCTGCGTCCGTCGCGCTTGGTGAAAAGCATCCCCAGCTATATCCAGCGGTCGGTGCTCACCATTGTGCGCATTTTCATGGTGTACCGCCCCATGCGGTTCTTCACCATTTTGGGAGGGTTGCCCTTTGGCGCGGGGCTGCTGCTGGGGCTGCGCTGGGTTTTACTGTTTTTGCTTGATGACCCTACCCGCGCCCGCGCCCCCAGCTTGATTTTGGCGGCGATGCTGATTTTGATTGGGGTGCAGCTATGGATTTTTGGGCTAGTGGCAGATTTGCTGTCGGTGAACCGCAAGATGATGGAGGATATTCAGCTGCGGATGCGGCGACGAGAGGTGGATCGGTAGCGGGTTCCTGCGATCGCGCTTGCCTTGCGCTAGGCTTCCGTTTGGGCACAGGCACAGGCACTCAACTTTGGCGTTGCACTTCGCTGTCCGGCTCTAGAATCACCGAGCCGCGATCGCTATCCGTCGCCAATACCTGCTCTACCCGGTCTAGCTCTAATTCATTTAGGTAATCCACCGCCCAGTTCGCCTGCCGCTGAATCATGTGATATGGATAGGTGTTTGCCACTCCCACCACCGATAGCCCTGCGGCCTTTGCGGCCTCAATACCCTCAAATGTATCTTCAATAGCGATGGCGCTGGCGCTGTCCACACCAGGGTACTGCTGGTGCAGTTCATCAATGGCCTTCAAATAGCCTGTCGGGTCTGGCTTGCTGGTAGTGGTGTCGTTGCTGCCCACAATCACCGAGAAGTACTTAGCTAGGTCTGTCCGCTCCAGCACCTGCTCAATTTCGGCGCGTACAGCCCCGCCCACCACCGCCATGGGCACGTTGGCCACCCGTAGCTTGTAGGCCAAATCTGTCACCCCAGCATAGACTGGCAGCGTTTCCATCATGTCTAGCTGAGCGCAGTAGCGCTGAGACTTTCGCTCCAATAAGATATCCAAGTCCTCCGCTGCCAGCACTCGCCCCCGACGGCTGAACAGTTCATCTATACAGGCGCGATCGCTGCGACCGAGGCACACCGCTCGGTATTCCTGGGGCTTAGGCCGCATATTCTCCTCAATCAGAAGCTGGTCGATCAGCTCCTGCTGAATTACCTCGTCTTTGATGATGACGCCGTTGAAATTAAACAGAACCGCTTTTAACCCATTGCCCATTGTCTATCACCCGCTCCGTTGCCTGCTGCAGTTCGCCCTATCGACGGGGCTGCAGGCTCCTGCAGCGGCAGCGGCTTTAGCCCTCGGGTGACCTGATGCACCCACCAAAATTCATCGGTGCGAATCGCGTCAAACCCCGCCGTACCCATCCAGGCGTCTACGCTGCCTGCTGCATAGTCTTTAATATACGGTTCTTCAAAGATGTCTGTCAGCCAGGTGGCTTGTCGCAGGGTAGCTTGACAGCCGTCCAAAATCAGCGCTTGTCCGCCGGGCCGCAGTAGTCGATAGCTCTCTTTCAAGATGGCTTGGGCGATCGCTGGTGGCGTTTCGTGGAACAGCAGCGACGCCGTCACCATGTCGAAGGACCGGTCAGAGTAGCCCGTCAACTCTGCTGCACCATGGCGAAATTCAATGGCCAACCCAGCATCACGGGCTTTCTGCTCAGCGACAACAAGCATATAGGGCGAGAGATCTAGGCCGATCACCTCAGCCTCCGGAAACCCTCGCTTCAGCTGCAGTGTTGTAGAACCAGTACCGCAGCCCAAATCCAAAATCCGTGCGGGCGAGCCACCAACCCGTTCGACCAAAGCCTGTCTGACCCAGTCTTCGTTTGGCGGGAGTGCGTAGCGGGTGATGGGGTCGTAGGTAACCGCTGCATCGGGGGTGAGGTACCCGTTGGTAATACCGTGGAAGTTCTGGCTGAGATAATATTCTGGGTAGTCTAACCCACAATGGAGGCGATCGCGTTCAGCCTCCCAGTCGATGGCGTTACGGTGACGCAGCATAGCCTCGCGGTCAAGCAGTAGGTTGCCGAATACAGGGGCTAGGAACTGCTCAAAAATGGTGTCGTTGCCAGTAGCCATAGGTCGTCCTCATCCTTCTTTACAGAGTGTAATGAATTCTAGGGTTGCCGTGTGCAACACCAGATGAGGTTGCCGGTGGGAATCATCAAAATCGCAGGCGATGGCGATAGTTCATCACTGACTCTGCTAGACCAATTGCCAGAAAATTGGTCAGCAGCGCCGAGCGGCCATAGCTCATCCAAGGGAGGGGAATGCCGGTTATGGGGGCTAGGCCAATCGTCATGCCGATGTTGACGAGGACCTGGAAAATAATCATCGACAGCACCCCTGCCACAATTAGGGAGCCAAAATTATCTTTGGCGTTTTGGGCGATGATGACCAGCCGGAGACAGATGATCCAAAATCCGATTAAAACGGCGATCGCGCCCGCAAAGCCGAGCTCTTCACCTACCGCAGAGAAAATGAAATCTGTGTGCTGCTCCGGGATAAAATTGAGCTGGGTTTGGGTGCCCTGGTTTAGCCCTTGACCCCAGAGCTGACCTGCTCCGATGGCAATACGAGACTGAATCAGGTGATAGCCACCCCCTAGGGGATCTTTGTCAGGGTCTAGAAATAGCACCAGCCGGTCTTTTTGGTAATCCTGTAGTAAGCCCCAAAACAGTTGGCCCAACCGCCCAGCCACCAGGTTGATGCTGAGGGCTCCTAAAAACCCTCGCCAGCGCCAGGGCAATGTCCAAAGGGCGACGGTTCCCATCAGGGCAACCCACATGAGCCAGGCGGGAAGATAGATATTGAATAAAATCGCTGACACCGCTGGAGAAACAAGCAAGACCAACCACCCTGGATTAGCATTGGCCCAGTAGAGCATGCCAAGCGTGATGGCTCCGAAGACCAGGGAGGTGCCCAAATCTGGCTGTAGAAATACAAGACTCCAAGGGACTGCCGTGACCGCCAGCGCCTTGAGCATGGCTCCTAGTCGGGAAGCCGTAGTCTTGTGCAGCAGCCCCGCCAGACTGATGATAAGCCCCAATTTGGCAAACTCCGAAGGCTGCACATTGACCCCGGCGAACGAGATCCAGCGCTGGGAGCCCGACGCCGTGACGCCGATGATCATCACCAGAGCCAGCGATATATTTGTGATCCCATAGACAACCCAGGCGAAGTCAGCAAGGCGCTCATAGCGGGCGCGAGCAATAGTCAAGGCCAACACCAGTCCCACCAGAGCCAAGAGGCCATGCTGCCACCAGTAGCTAGATAGACCTTGATTGAGTTCGGTACTGCGAATCATCAACCCGCCAATGCTGGTGAGGACAACCAGAGCAGCCAGCAGCAGCCAGTCAATTTGCTGCCAGGGCAGTAAGAAAGATTTCCATTGTTTCGCGGGAAGTTGAACCATGGTTTGCGCCGTGGGTTAGCGATAAAGGCCGTTAGACGCAATTCTAAACGGTGTTTTACAGATGTATGTTGTGGGATGGACTATTTTGGGAGGCGACTCACAACATGGCTCGCTGGCCACCCGCTAGCCGTAGCTTGACGAGAAGCGATCGCAGCCGGTCACAGGCGAGTTGGATTGCCCCTGAAGCGGGCAGTCGTGGCAGCTGCAGACCGCACAGTTGATCGGGTTGGCAAGGGTCATGACAGGATACAGACTGATGTTTTGCCTGATGAAGCCCTCTACCTCTGTAGCCTTGATACTCTGGTCAATGAGTACAACCCGGTTGACCTCTAGCCGCTGACGCAGCCGGTTGACGTCCGCTAAAGTTTGACCAAATGGCCGGGGTTGACGTCGAATAACCACGAGAGCCTGCTGCGCTTGGCTGTAGAAGCAGGGTGGCGGCTCTTGTTCGAAGTAATCCTTATACTGCAGGGTCACTGTGCCATCGTCGTAGCGGCGGCAGCGGATATAGCGCTGAAAGGGCAGCGGAGATCGGTATGAGTACCACCAGGATTTGTGCCAGGCCTGACGCGGCAGCTTGAGGATGGCTTGAACTTGAGCTGGTGGAATCTGGGCTTGATTGAGGACCAGGGCAGCCTGGCTGAGGGAGACGCTGTTGACCAAGGTCGTCAGCGGGGTTTCGTAGCGGCAATGGGGGTCTCGCCTGTCTCGGGTGCTGCCGCTTGCGAAGGCATCGACTGGCGGTTTGAGGCCGATGGTGGCCAGGGTGCATTGAATCGCCTCAAAGGTAATAATGCCATCGGCCACCAGATGGCCAGCAGGAACACTGATGCGCGTTGACACTGCACCCAACCTGACGGGAGGCATGATGACGGGGGTGCAGGTGGAGAGCAGCGATCGCAATACTGCTGTATCGGCTAGAGCCAAGGCCAGCTGAATGCGCTCCGTACTATACCCACTGGTGCGATCGCGATCGCACCAAGGCACGACAGCGGCTGGTACTGAGGGAATTTGGGGGGATGACTTGTGCTGGTCGACCATAACGCATCAGTCGTAAGGGCGCAGCGGCGTGGCGGTGTCACAACAGACCGAAGCACCAGAACTTGCCAGAATTGCGCCCATGATGCACTCAATTGTGTCGACAGCAGCGCGGCATAGTGGCAAACCCCTAGATTTTTTTAAGAAAGCTGTTACAAGCCGATGCAGTCTGTTGCAAAACCTTAGGATATATTGGCGATCGCCATTCGCCCCCAATGACCTGATATAACTTAAAGCAATTGTGATTTAGATGGAATGGCCTTGTTCAAGGTCTTACGAGCGTCATCAGCCCCATGCAACAAGCGTTATGAAACATACTTTATCTGTACTCGTCGAAGACGAGACCGGAGTTCTCTCCCGCATTGCGGGACTGTTTGCTCGCCGTGGATTCAATATTGAGAGCTTAGCGGTCGGTCCAGCAGAGCGAGATGGTATTTCTCGGATGACGATTGTGGTGCCGGGAGATGTCCAAGCAATTGAACAGGTCACCAAGCAGCTCTATAAGCTGATCAATGTGCTGAAGGTGCAGGATATTACGGAGGTGCCCTGTGTGGAGCGGGAGCTACTGCTGCTCAAAGCCAATGCTACAGGGGCTGTCCGAGCTGAAGTTGTGGATATCGCTCAGATTTTTCGCGCCCGTATTGTCGATGTCGCCGATGACTCGGTCACCCTCGAAGTTGTCGGAGATCCGGGCAAAATTGTGGCGATCATCAACCTGCTGTCTCGGTTTGGCGTCCGGGAGATTGCCCGCACCGGCAAGATTGCGCTGCCCCGAGAATCAGGGGTAAATACCGAATTTCTTAAGATGACAGCAGTTAGGGAATAGGCCACACTAGAAGAGTCTCCTGTAAAGGGAGTACAGTCGATCGCAGCCCTTGGTCATCCATATCACCATCATTTTTTGAGCGTTGATTCCCTTCGGTTTGCCCCTTTGAGCTGGCGGACCGACCACTGCCCCTGGCGTTAACCATGCTAAAGCCGATCGCCGCCGGAAGCTACTCTCAATGGTCACGCTGGTCCCTAAGCTGGCGTCGGTTCTGTGAGTCAAGGCCTGCATGGGTGAGGTTATTTATCCCATTTGCGACGCTGATCATTGTCGTGGTGAGCGTGACAGGCGGGCTAGCGTTCTACAACGGCAGGCGGGCCGTGGGCGACCTGATGGACCGGCACAAGCAAGAAGTTGTGGTCCATGTGGAGCAGGAGCTGACCCACCGACTGAACATAGCGCACCGGATCAACCAAAACAACATCGCTGCCGTTTCCCTCGGGATACTAGATTTTGACAACCCGGATATCCTAGAACGGTATTTCTGGCATCAGCTGCAGCAGAACCCGGAAGTGAACTACATCTACGCGGGAAACGAAGCTGGAGGAATTGTTGGGGTCGGGCGCAACGCTGAAGAGGAGCCCCGGAGCTACAGGACTGACGGATTTACACAGGGCGAATATTCTCTGTATCGCACGGACGAAGATGGATCGCGCCGAGAGCGCATCGATATTTATCCAGACTTTGATGCCCGACTGCGGCCTTGGTACAGCTCTGCTGCACAGCCAGGAGACGAACATTGGAGTGATATTTATCTTTACGCCGGCGAGCCGCTGTTGGGCATTGCGGCAAGTAGCCCCATAGTCGATCCCGCTGGCCAGAGGCGGGGGGTCATGGCGACGGACTTCGTCCTCACCAAGATTGGTGAGTTTCTCGAAGGCATTCCCATCAGCACTGGGAGCACCCTATTTATTATGGAGCGCTCCGGTGAACTGGTCGCCACATCCAAAAACGATATGCCGTTTGCTCAAATTGCCCCTGGTGAGCAGCAGCAGCGCCTTGCGGCAAGGGACAGTAGCGATCCGGTGACTCGCGCGACCTACAGCTTTCTCAGCGATCGCTTCCGGCATCTAGATGACATCGATCGCCCTGAAGACCTAGAGATGATTTTTGACGGTCAGCGCCACTTTGTCCATATCGCCCCGTTTGACGATGGGCGAGGCTTAGATTGGCTGATCACTATTGTGATGCCGGAGCGGGACTTTATGTCCCAAATTCATCGCAATACCCGCTGTGCCATCGCCCTATGTATCGGGGCCGTGGCCGTGGCGATTGGCCTGAGTATGGCGATCGCCCGCCGCATGAGCCATCCGTTACGACAGCTGAGTGAGGCCAGCCGAGGGCTGGCGCGGGGCGACTTTTCCCGAAGGCTGCCATCCTATAAAACGCGGGAGTTGAATGTCCTGTCGCGCTCCTTCAATCTCATGGTGCAGCGGCTGAGGGAGCTGTTTGCTCAGCTCGAAGAGCGCAACGCCAATCTAGAGAGACGGGTCGAAGCGCGCACGGCCCATCTGACCCAAGCTAACTACCAGCTGAGGCTGCTGCTTCGCAGTGTCTCCCACGATTTACGCAATCCGATTATGGGTATGTTGATGGTGCTCAACAACATACGAGCCCAAGCGGATACCCAGATAGAGCTAGACCGGCTCGAAGCAGAACAGCCGCTGGTTCGTCAGGGCAACATGCTGCAGAGCAGTGGCCACCAGAGCAGCGGCGACCAGATAGATGTTCTCCCACACAGCTCCCTAATACTCTCGCGGCACCTATTGGAGACGCTGATCAGCAGCGGAGAGCGACAGCTGCGCCTCGTCAACTCCCTATTAGAGGATCACGATGTCGACAGTCTTTCAAATCCTGAGGCTGGTGACGCCCCTTTAGTCGGCAAGCGATCTCCTACGATGAGACCTCATCGACTCCGAGAGATTGTTGACGAGGTGATTCAAGACGTGAAGCCCTTGTTGGATAGCCAACAGGCATTGTTGGATATTTCCATTCCCGAATCCTTGCCCCTGATACTCGCCGATGCAGATCAGCTGTGGCGGGTGATTGAAAACCTGGTCAGCAATGCGATCGCCCACAATGATCCTGGTATCCGCATCAGAATTGCTGCCGAGGTGGCAACGTCATCCCGCAGTGGCCCCATCGTCTGCTGTAAGGTGATCGACGATGGAGTGGGCATTCCCCTCCCCAAGCAGCAGGGCCTATTTGCCCCCTACCACCAGGCTGATGAGCATTCTCCTGGCTTAGGTTTGGGCCTCTACCTCTGTCGTCGCATCATCAAGGCTCATGGCGGCACAGTGGGCGTTGTGAGCCAGCCTGGCGCTGGGGCGACCTTTTGGTTCACCCTATCGGCAGTCTGTTCATGGGACTCGGCGAGGGGTCAATCGCCCTGACGATGCGAATCATTTGGGGAGCTGATCAATCTGCTTGTTGGGACCAATAAGCACCATCATGGTTCCTATTTTGAGTCGTCTGACCGGGCTTGGATTCATCTCAAAGGTTTCTGGATCATCAGGGCAGCTCACGGCAATGAGGTTGATGCTGTAACGTCGACGTAGCTCCAGCTCAGCGATGGTTTTGCCGTCGAAGGCTTCAGGCACCGTATGCTCAACGATGGAGTGATCGGGGTCTAGCTCGAAGCGGTCCAAAATTTCTGGGCGCGTCAGCGATCGCGCCAGCGCGCAGCCCATTTCATGCTCTGGAAACACAACCTTGTCGGCCCCAACGCGTGTCAGCAGCTTGCCGTGAACTTCAGAGGATGCCTTCGCCACAATGTGGGGAACGCCTGCCTCTTTCAGATTCAAGGTTGTGATAATACTCTCTTGGATATAATTTCCAATGGCCACAATGACGGTATCGAAATCGTAAACGCCCGCCTCTTCTAAAGCATTGGGATTTGTCGAGTCGAGCTGCAGGGCATGGACCACCATCTCGTCCGAGAGCATCCGGGTGACAAGCTCTTCGTTGGTGTCAATACCTAAGACCTCGTAGCCAAGCTGGTGTAGCGTGAGGCATACCGCTCGACCAAAGCGGCCTAGACCGATGACGGCGAACTGACGGTTGGCGGCGCGCAGGCTGCTAAAAAAGTTTAGATCAGAGAGAGAGGATAGGTTCACCGCACGAACTCCCAGAGGATATTGCTAAAGGCCATATGGCTAGCTGTAATCAACGTTATACCAGTGTTATAAACCAAAACCAGCCTACGAGAAGTATTGAGATCGCCATCAGCCGACAAGCAGATTCTCCTCAGGGAAATTGATGACGCTGGGCTTAGGATCCCCCAAAATGGCTGACATCAGCAGCAACACTCCAACCCGCCCAACATACATGGTGGCAATCAGAACGACCTTGCCAACAGTGGAGAGGGTGGCCGTAATACCGGTCGATAACCCCACAGTGGCGAAGGCTGACACAGATTCAAATAGCAGACTGATAAATTCGATATCTGGATTGGTTATGGACAACAAAATCGTTACGATGATCACCGTCATTCCGGAGCCAAAAACGACCCCAACGGCCTTAATGATCAGCGTCATGGGAATCTGGCGTCGGTAGCACAAAACATCTTCTTTGCCCTGCAGTACGGCTTTTGTGGAGCTCAGCAAAATCCGCAGCGTCGTCGTTTTAATGCCACCGCCCGTGCTTCCCGGACTAGCCCCTACATACATCAATGCGATCGTCAGAAACAAGGTGGCCGTTGTCATCGCGCCATAATCTACGGAATTGAAGCCTGCGGTTCGAGGCATGACGGCATGAAACCATGACACCATCAGTTTGTCCGCCATGCTCAGAGATCCAATTGTTGCTGGGTTGCGGTATTCGATCGCAAAAAAGGCCACGGTCCCTATCCCCAGCAAAAATAGGGTCGTGCTGGTCACGATTTTAAAGTTGAGGGAAAAGGAGATGCAGGTTCGCTTTCCCTTCAGCCGCATCCTCAGAGCTTGATAAAGCTCCATCAAGGTTTGATAGCCAATCCCGCCCAGGATAATCAGGGCAGTGATTGCCAGCGTGATCCATGGGTTGGTAGCATAGCCAACCAAGCTATCTTTGAACAAGCTAAAGCCTGCATTATTGAAGGCGCTGATGCTGTGAAATATGGCAAGCCAGAGACTCTCCGCCCTACTGTAGTCGTTTGAGAACACGAGAAACATCATCAGTGCCCCCGTGAGTTCAAACAGCAGCGTCAGGGAGATGATGGATTTGACCAGCTGAACCGCGCCAGATATTTCGGCAACATCTAAGGATTTCTGGATCGCCAGTTTCTCCCGCAGGCCAAAGCGTCGCCCCAAAATCAGCAGCAAGAATGTCGTGGCCGTCATGTAGCCTAGTCCTCCAACTTGGATCAAGAGCAAAATGACAAATTCCCCAAATCCTGAGTGGTACGACCCTGTATCAACAACGATCAATCCGGTGACACAGACGGCTGAGGTTGCTGTGAATAGGGCGGTAACAGCATCGTTCCATTCTCCGGACGTTAGAGATATAGGCAGCATCAGCAGCGCTGTCCCAAGTCCAATCAATGTCAGAAAGCCAAGGCAAATGGTCCGAGGAACGGTCATGGCAGCGCTAGAGTCAATAATGAAAATATAGGATATTTAGCGGTTTAAGCGATGGCAACTCTTCAGGAGCAGATTCAAACCTTTTACGATTCCTCTTCAGGGCTTTGGGAGCGAATTTGGGGAGAGCACATGCACCACGGCTATTACGGTCCCAATGGACAGCAAAAAAAACACCGCTATCAGGCACAGATCGACCTGATTGAGGCACTGCTGGAGTGGGGGGGAGTAGCTGAAGCCCAGCACATTTTAGATGTGGGCTGTGGTATCGGCGGTAGTGCCCTCTACCTAGCGCAAAAATTCGACGCGATCGCCACGGGAATTACTCTCAGCCCGGTCCAGGCGAACCGCGCCCGCGAGCGAGCGGCAGCTATGGGGCTGACGGCTCACTTTGAGGTGGCCGATGCCCTCGCGATGCCGTTCCCAGACGAATCGTTTGATGTGGTGTGGTCGCTGGAAAGCGGGGAGCACATGCCCGATAAAGCACAGTTCATTGCCGAATGCCACCGCGTCCTCAAGCCGGGGGGGACGTTTTTGATGGCGGCCTGGTGCCACAGACCTACGGCACCGCCCCATCCCCCCCTCACCTCAGATGAGGAGGCGCATCTAGCCAACCTCTATGACGTGTACTGTTTGCCCTACATCATCTCGTTGCCAGCATTTGAGGCGATCGCTCGCGACATGGGGTTTCAGAATATTGGCACTGAAGACTGGTCCGACGCCGTGGCTCCTTTTTGGGGTGAGGTGATCCAGTCTGCGTTTAGCCTAGATGCGATCGCAGGGCTGATTCAGGCCGGTCCCAAAATTATTCAAGCCGCTCTGGCGATGCGGCTAATGAGTCAAGGGTACGAGCGGGGGCTGGTAAGATTTGGCCTGTTGCGGGGAACTAAGCCATAAACTTTGGGTTTGCGGGTTCAAGGGTTAAGAGCTACCGGTGAACATTCGCGATACGAAATCCCATTTGACATTCGTACTGGTCGGGCTGCCCCGGAGGCACTTGGGATAGGGCACGGCCACAGCCTAGCGTCCCGTTACGCCAGCGCGGCTGTCCCGTCCTATCGGCCATCAAACAGCTTTGACAGATGGATTCGGGTGAGACAAGCTGATTGTCCATCAAGACGACGAGCATGATTTACCCTCCAGAAAGTATCTCACTCAGGAGCTAGCCTAAGTATTGATCAATTGTAAGCAAAACCTATCGGGGGACAGATGGTAAATTAGTATAAAT
>JGI12210J13797_10011887_pt1 | contig 40887 bp, 26 predicted proteins | sample ElkSlonscriptome_3_FD_13797 | JGI IMG/M metagenome (IMG submission 13797) | reverse complement strand
TGCTCTGCACAAAAAGCTGCGGCGCAATCACTTCCCGTTTTTATGAAACAGTGGGGTAGAGAAGCCCTGGTTCCCTCTGAGATTCGAAATATTTACGATGCCCGAAAATCTCCAGCGTTGGGCTAAGAAGTTCGCTTCCCATATGAACCCGCCGGTCTGGATCGGATCGGCCTTGGTGGTGATTCTCTTTGTCACCATCGGCGCGCTCTATCCTGCTTGGATGGAAACCAATTTCGAGCGTTTGCAATCCGCCATCGTCAATCATCTCGGCTGGTTTTATATCCTGGCCGCCACCTGCATGCTGGTCTTCGTGCTCTACTTGGCCTGCAGTTCATTCGGCTCGATCAAGCTCGGCCCGCCCGATTCAAAACCCGAATTTCATTTCATCCCTTGGGCCAGCATGTTGCTCGCGGCTGGCATGGGCATTGGGATCGTCTTTTTCGGTGTCTCCGAACCTCTACTTCATTCCATCAACCCACCTCCTACCGCGGCAGCGGGGGCCGATCGCACGATGGAGGCGATGCGGTTGACTTATTTTCATTGGGGCCTTCATCCCTGGGCCATTTACATCTGTGTCGCGCTGCCGCTGGCCTATTTCCATTTCCGCCACGACCTGCCGCTGGCTCCCCGTTCCCTGCTCTACCCGTTGCTCGGCGACCGGATGCATGGGTGGATCGGACATGCCGTCGATATTCTCTGCACCGCCGGCACGCTGTTCGGAGTCGCCACCTCACTCGGATTGGGAGCGATTCAGATCAACGCCGGCTTGCAAAAGATATTTGGGTTGCCCGTCAATACGGAAATCCAAATCCTGCTCATCGCGGGGATAACCTTGGTTGCCACCATCTCCGTTGTGACCGGATTAAAGGGCGGCATCCAATTTCTCAGCACGTTCAATCTCGGATTGGCCGCCGCTTTTCTCCTGTTCGTTTTGATTGCCGGCCCGACGGTTTACATTCTCGATCTCTTCGTCTCGAGTCTCGGTTATTACATTCAGACCCTACCCGAGACGAGTCTTTACGTGAATCCGGGCGCTGAAGGTGGGTGGCAGGCAGATTGGACCCTGTTTTATTGGAGCTGGTGGATTTCCTGGTCACCGTTTGTTGGAGTCTTCGTCGCCCGAATCTCGAAGGGGCGCACGATTCGCGAATTTATCATGGCCGGATTGTTAGTCCCTTCACTAATCGGGTTTCTCTGGTTCGCCGCCATGGGCGGCACGGGATTATTTGAGCAAGCTGAAGGTAATCAAGCAGTGCTCGAAGCTGCGCAGGATGATGTGAAAGGGAGCGGCTTCTTCGTGGTGCTCGAACAGCTGCCATTCTCTCAGATCACTGTCGTGCTGGGTGTGCTCTTGATTTTCATCTTCTTCGTCACCTCATCGGACAGCGGCTCGTTCGTCGATGATATGGTGACTTCGGGCGGTGACCCGAATCCACCCGTGCCGCAACGCATTTTCTGGGCGCTGTCCGAGGGCGCTATTGCGGCGGTATTATTGTTCGGCGGCGGTCTCATCGCCCTGCGCTCCGTCTCGCTCACCACTGGTCTTCCGATGAGTCTTTTCCTGCTCGTCGCGTGCGTCGGGCTTTACCGTGCCTTGAAACGTGATGCTAGAAAAGGTCCTTCGGCGGTTTGAACCAAACGTTTCCGAGCGAATCCTTCCCGCTTTCACCATGCACCACCCTCTACCACCCGGGAATTTCCTTCTGACCCCGAGGAGATAACGCATAAATACCCCGACCCACCCGGTCGAACCAACCGTAAACATTGTCATAGAGAATTTGACGGGCCTTCGGTTCTTCCAACGATTTCGCGATCTCCGACGCCTTGGCCGGTCCCTGGGTCTGGAGATGCCGGGCAATCACCAGGGCGCGTTGCCGATATTGCGTCATGATCCCTTTGCGCCGGTCGACGCCTCCGAGATTCGGATCGCCCACGCGTTGCACGAATTCCCCCAACAAACGGTCCTTCTGCGGGTTGGAGAGGCGCGGCCGGTAATCGCCGGGATCCAGCAGCACGACCGCGCCTCGCGATTTCGGGCGCAGATCCACCGCAATCAACCCGAGCCCTAGCATCCGGAGGAGCTTTAACAACGGTTTCCGTCGGCGTTCCAGGCCACCACAAGTCAGCGGCACGCCAATGTAAACCTTCGGCGTGAGAGTCAGACGTTCAATCGCCTGCAGAATCACTTCCAGGTTCAACGTAAGTTTGAGTTCCACCACCACAGGTAATTCGTTGCCGCGGACCCCCACCACATCGCACGCGTGGATCTCCCCTTTCACCTCGTATTGTTGCGATTCGAGGAGGGTTTTGACAGGAGGGTAAAGATCGGATTCCTTCATATGATCGTGCTAGCTAGATGAATCGGTCGTTTATAGAGGATGCCTGGGGCGGGTGTCCCAGGCTACCATGAAATGCACCTTCAGCGCTCAATCCAACAACGCCCCCCACGAGCGTGAGCCATTGCTTGCCCTGATCTCTATCCCAAAAAATTGCAGCTTGTTCACAGCTCATCATCAAGCGTAGGTTCCATTCGAACCTCAACACCCGTCAGCACTCATGGAAAAATACCGCCTCGCACGCCTCTTCCACCCGACGTCCCAACGCACCCTGATCGTGGCCATCGATCATGCGCTTTTTAATAACACCGCTTTCCTGCCCGGCATCGAACGCATGGTCGAGAGCGTCGGCAAGGTGGCTTCCGCAAATGCCGATGGCGTGCTGCTCTCCGTTGGCGAGGCACCCCACCTGCAGCGCCTGCCCGGGCGCGGCAAACCCGGCCTGATGCTTCGCGTAGACCCCGCTAATTTCTATAACAATGAGGCCCCCGTCTCCCGGTTGCATTGCCGGGTGTTCGACAACGCCGTCGAAATTGCCGTCCGACTCGATGCTGCCTGCGTGCTGCTCAATCTTTTGCAAATCGACGAGCACCCCGAGATGCTCAACCAATGTGTCGAAAACGTGCTCCGAATCAAAAATGACTGTGACCGCTTCGGGATGCCGCTCGGGATCGAACCGCTTTCCTTCAAGAAAACGTCGGGCGGCTACGTCGGCGATGGCGATCCTGACCGGGTCGCCACACTCGCTCGCATGGCTGCGGAACTTGGCGCTGACATCATCAAAACGGATGCCACCGAGCCCGAGGAAGAATTTCATCGCGTGGTGGAAGCCGCTTCGGGAGTTCCCGTCACCGTTCGCGGCGGCAGCAAAGCTTCCGATGAAGAGGTCCTCGATCACACCGAACGCCTCGTGAAACAAGGGGTTGCCGGCCTCATTTACGGACGCAACGTGATTCAACATGACACCCCCGAAAAAATGGTCGCAGCACTTCAGGCCGTCCTCCACGAAGGACACACAGCGAAGCAAGCCATCGAACTGCTCAAATCCTGAGCGCGCTCCCTTTCTGCTATGAAACAAAGCGAAGTTAATTTGCTCTGCCAGGAAGCGGCCCACTGTTTTGCCCAGGCGGGCTGGGCACTCCCACCGAAACCGCAATGGGCCGCCACCGATTTCGGCCTCGGCGATTACACCAACGCTGGATTGGTGGAGGTGATGCTGGCTAATGAACCGGAGTATTGCGAAAAGATCATGTATGCCCGCGAAGGGATGTCAACCCCAGCCCATACCCATGGCCAGAAGAAGGAAGACATCATTTGCCGCACCGGATCCCTCCGCCTCCTTTTATGGCCCGGCAAACCTGGCACCGACAAGGCCGCGGGAGACGTCGAGGTCCAGATCAACGGCGCCATGCGCACCCTTCCAGCCGGTGAACCATTCGATCTCCAGGCAGGTGAACGCATCACTCTCACGCCTGGGATCTGGCACGAATTCGCTCCGGCCAGTCCCGGCACGATGATCGGCGAAGTGAGCACTTGGTGTGACGAGGAAAAGGACAACTTTTTCGCTGACCCCAACGTGAACATTTTCCACGACATCGAACCTGATGAACCCCCACGTTATAGCGGCTTCTAACATGTCTTCTCTCATGCATCGTCCCGACGCGCTCATTTTCGATATGGACGGCCTCCTCCTCGATACCGAGGGCGTTTATAAACGATCCTGGACGACTGCCGCGGCCGAGTTTGGATTCACTCTCACCGAAAAACTCTATCAAGAACTAATTGGCATCACCGTCGCCGATGCCGAACAACGGCTCGTCGCCGCTTTTGGTCCGGAATTTCCCCTGGCCAAATTCCAATCCACTGCCAAGTCCGGTTATGAATCGATCATTGCAAGCGAAGGGATCCCCCTGAAAAGCGGTGTCCGAGAAATGCTCGACTGGGCTGCCTCGCAAAATCTGCCCTGCGGTGTCGGCACTTCTACGGTCACCGAAGAAGCTCGGGAACGACTCGCGCACCATGGGATTCTCGACCGTTTCACCATTGTGATCGGCGGCGATCAGGTCTCCAAAGGCAAACCAGATCCAGAGATATTTCTTAAGGTCGCCGCCAGTTTGCCAGTCGCTCCGGAGCGTGCGGTGGTGTTCGAGGACGCCCATAGCGGGGTCCGGGCAGCGTGCGCCGGGGGGATCCCGGTCATCTTAATTCCGGATCTTCTCCCTGCGACCCCTGAAATTGCTGCATCGTGCGTGCAAGTCAGCTCCTCCCTGCAGGAGGCGCTCGACTGGTTGCAATCTCTTCCTGCCCATTTATGAGAACATCTACCATCGCCGCAATTGCCCGTCGCGCCGGAGCGGCCCCCTCCGCCGTCAGCCGCCGCAAATTTCTGGAAACCACCCTCGCAGCTGGCGCCGGCTTATGGCTGGGGGGACAAGGCGCTCGTGCCGATTCGCGGGGCGGGAAGCGACCGCGTGTGATCATCGTGGGTGCTGGATTCGGCGGGCTCAGCTGCGGATGGCAATTGCAACAGGCCGGTGCCCAAGTCACCATTCTGGAGGCACGCAACCGGCTGGGCGGTCGCGTTCTCTCGTTGGATCGTTACATTCCCGATGCCGTCGTGGAAGGTGGCGCGGAATTGATCGGCTCCAATCATCCCACCTGGATGCAATATGGAAAAGCGTTCGGGTTAACCTTCCGCGATGTCACCGAACCCGAGCCGGCCCAAGCGCCTATTTTACTCAATGGCAAACGCTATGAAGGCAAGGCCCGCGAGGCCCTTTGGGAATCCATGTGGGCAGCCCTCAACCGGATGAACGACGATGCGCGGCTGGTCGACCCCAACCAGCCCTGGAGCTCACCCGATGCCGCTCGGTTCGATGCGATGAATGTGGCCGAAGTCATCCAGTCGTGGCCCATTGATACCAACGTGAAAGAGGCGGCTCTGGCGGTCTTCAGCAATGACGACGCAGGTTGGCCCGAGCGCACTAGCTATCTCGGAACCCTTAGCGTGATCGCCGGTGGCGGATACGAGAAGTTCTGGACAGAATCTGAGGTCTACCGTTGCGAAGGAGGCAATCAAACCCTCGCATTCAAACTCGCCGAAGCCATCGGTGATTCCCGCATTCATCTGCAGACACCGGTTTCCCAAATCGAGCTGACCGATTCCGGCGCCAGCGTCAAAACCGCTGATGGCAACACATTCGGCGGCGATGTCGTGGTCTTAACCGTCCCGCCAAGCGCATGGGATCATTTCACCATCACCCCCGAGCTGCCATCCGATTACCGGGTCGACACGGGGCCCGCGATTAAGTATCTGGCGAAAGTAGATCAGCGCTTCTGGGTGGAGAACGGTTGGGAACCCAATTCCTTGAGTGACACCCCAGTCGGGGAAACGTGGGACGGCACCGATGGTCAGCTCCCCAACCCCGGTTCCCCAGCTTGTCTCACCGTCTTCTCCGGCGGCGCTGCCGCGCAGGCCTGCCTCGACTTCCCCGCGGATCAGCGAAAAGCCGAGTTCGCGCGCTACCTCGAGCAACTCTATCCCGGATTTAATCAACATTTTCAAAAAGGCATGTTCATGGGGTGGCCGACGGAAAAATGGACGCAATGCGGATACAGCGGAGCCGCCCCGGGCCAAGTAACAACCGTCATGCCCAAGCTCCGCGCGGGATTCCAGGATCGGCTCTTTTTTGCCGGGGAATACACCAGCACCGCCTTCACCGGATACATGGAAGGTGGCCTGCACAGTGGCGCCATGTTAGCGAAGAAGCTGGCCAAATCGCTCAACCTCACCTCGCGCCGCGGCTAATTTCAGAGTCAGACCATGCTCGGGTATTATTACCACCAGGCTGTCGCCAAGCTCCTTCAGCTTTGCTTCTCCCACCATGAACCATTTGTGGTCTAACTAATACTGCCCGGTCGGCTCTGAGTCTGCTGCGGTTCCATGGCAGATCGCCGCGCAGGACGACCAGTTGACGCCCAAACGCGAAGCGCCGAGGGCCAGGAAATGTTCCGCTTGGTCGCGGTTGCGAATGCCTCCCGAGGCCTTGACTTGAATGCGGCCTGCCGCCGTTGCCACCATGGCGCGCACGGCGTCGTCACTGGCGCCCCCACCGTTGAACCCGGTGGAGGTCTTGACGAAATCCGCTTGGGCTTCAACCGCAAGTTCCGTGAGTCGCACAATGGTAGCGATATCGAGCTGGGCGGTTTCGAAAATGACTTTCAACGGGACACCAGCTGGGCGGGTGAGTTGAGTCATGGCGCCGATCTCATCAAGGAGAGCGTCCCACATGCCGGATCGCGCCCAGCCATAATTGGCGACCATATCGATTTCGCCCACGCCGAGATCGAGGTAACGTTTGGCTTCGTCGAGTTTGGATGCCGTCAAGAGACTACCATGAGGAAAGCCAAGCACCGTACAGACGGCGGTTTCAGTCCCCTCGCAGAGCCGAGTGCCGAGGGGAATATCGCAAGGCCTCAAGCAGACAGTGATGGTAGAAAGCACGAGCGATTGTTCGATGGCCTCAGCTGCTTCCTTGGCGGTGAACTCGGGCTTCAAGACTGCAGCGTCGAGGGTGCGCGCGATTCCGGGCGAGATCATGCGAGAAGGGAGCGGAGGGTGTTGAGGTTTTCGACATCCTCATGAAGGTCATCGCTCTTGGGTGTTTCCAGCACCTTGGGGACGGTGGCGAACGGTTTGTAATTCATGATCACACGGAAAGCTTCAAGCCCGACATGCCCCTTCCCGATCGCTTCGTGGCGGTCGACCCGACTACCGAGTGCCGTTTTCGAATCGTTCAAATGCCAGGCAGCCAACCGGTCAAACCCGATGATAGTATCGAAGGCTTTCAGCACCTTTTTCATGCCGGCCTGCGTGGTGATATCATGCCCGGCAGCCAGCAAGTGCGCGGTGTCGAGACAAATGCAGAAACGTTCGGGTTCCTTCACCCGATCAAGAATTCCGCGCAGTTCTTCGAAACTAGAGCCAAGGGTGCTGCCTTGGCCTGCCGTGTTTTCAAGAGCGATCCGCGTTTTGACCGGGCCCGCTGCTTCAAAGACGTTGTCGAGGCTGGCGGCGGCGAGTTCGATCCCCGCTTCCACCCCGGCTCCCACATGCGCGCCAGGATGAAGGACCAGGAAGGGAAGACCTAATTGATCCGCCCGGAGCAGTTCCTCCTGTAGACTGCGCCGGGATTTTTCGAGGTTGTCCGGTTTAGCTGCCGCGACATTGATCAAATAACCGGTATGCCCAAAGACCGCGCCGGGCGCGAGTTGGTCTTCGACTTCTCGCCAGGCCGCGACATCTTTATCCGAAAAGGGTTTCGCGAACCATTGCATATTGTTTTTGACGAAAATTTGGATCGCCGAACAGCCGATACCGAGGCCTCGAGGAATGGCTTTATCGACCCCGCCACTGGTCGACATGTGAGCCCCGAGAAGAGGAGCGGAAGAATGTTTATCAGGCACGGCAGAAGCTTGGTATGAGGGCGCCATCGGGTCAATGATGGTTTACCGTTCAGGTTAATGGGCCCACCATAATCACACCGAATGTTCCCACCAGTGTTGAGGTAGAAACTCCAGTGAACCCTCTAACTGCTGGTTCCTAGGAATAAAGATTCGCTGGTTACATGGATAATTCTTGCCATCGTGATATTTGTGGTCGTAATCGCAGGATTAAGCCCGAAATACGGTGGAAAATCCGGATTAGCAATGGACGCCGCCATCGACCTGTGGAACCGTCACGATTAATTTACAAGCATCATGGACGAACCAGACCGAATTTCCTACATCTCAGAGCACGCCACCCCGGTTACCAATCCTCAACCCAGCGCAGCTGGAAAGGAAGCCGCGCCGGGCGAAAGTGTGGATCGTATTCGCGAAATCATTTTTGGCGGACAAATGCGCGATTATGATCGCCGATTCTCCCGACTGGAACAGGCTCTTGTAGAAAAGATGGATTCGCTTGAATCGGACACGCGCCAGCGACTCGATGCGCTGGAGAGCTATCTGAAACAAGAACTCGATGCCCTATCCGAGCGTCTCACGAAAGAGGGGGCCGAACGGACTTCGCAGGATACTTCCCTGGCTGAGGACGCACGTAAATCCAATCAGGAACTCGAAAAACGGCTTCAGAATCTCGACGAGCAACAGTCCAAACTCGCTTCCAATCTCCGCGATCTCGTCCTCGACCAATCGAAGAGCCTTCTTGCTGAGATTCAACAAAAGAGCACGGCATCCAGCGCAGCGCTTGCCGCGCAGAGCGACTCCATCCGCGAGGCGATGACGGATCGACGCGCTCTTGCCGATCTCTTCACCGAGTTGTCCCTCCGCTTGAAGAAAGAAATGGACCTGCCTCAGCCAGGGTAGCTGACCCATGCCTGCCCGCAGCGCTCCGGAAAGCCATCCCAAGACCCCGGGCCCGCAGCAGACTCCAGCGGAGGAGCCCGAAGCCGGTCTTGCGGAGCTGCGCACCATTCTTTCCGGTCCGGAGAGGGAGCGACTTCATCAAGTCGAAACCCGTTTCGAGGATGACGCCCTCCGAGCCAGCCACACAGGGCGGGTGCTGCCCGAAGCGGTCATGGCCGCGATCGGCAGCGGCTCAGCCTCGCGTCTGGGACGCGCCTTCACCGATCCCGTCACCGGTGCCATCCAGCACATTGCCGAGGAAAAACCGGACGAACTTTCCGATCTTCTCGCTCCGGTCATCGCGCCCTCCGTGGCCAAGGCGATCCACCGCACCTTTGATCGCATGGTGCAATCGCTCAATCATGTGCTTGAGCATAGCCTTTCGCCGCGCAGCTTCGCTTGGCGCTTCGAGGCCTGGCGCACCGGATGTCCATTCGCCGAGTTGGTGCTGTTAAAAACGCTCCGGTTTCGCGTGGAACAAGTCTTTCTCATTCATCGGGAAACCAGTCTCGTTTTGGCGCACGCTTCGGCCTTTGGCCAGGAGACCAGCGACCCCGACATGGTGGCCGGAATGCTGGCTGCGATACGCGATTTTGCCCGCGATTCTTTCAATGACAACTCCGAGACGGTCGAAGATCTGGAGACACTCCATTTTGGAAACCTGATGATTTGGATGGAGCAAAGTGCGTCTCTTGTGCTGGCGGGCGTGGTGCGAGGTAAACCGGATACCGAACTTCGCGACCTGCTGCGCAGCACGCTCCTGCGGCTCGCCAAACGCCATCGTCATGATCTGCGCAGCTTTTCCGGAGATACCCACCACTTCCAAAACAGTCTGCCCGACTTGGAAGAATGCCTGCTCTCCGAGCGCAGTCCCACCGCTCCGCCCGCCAAGGCCGGGTTCCGCAAATATCTACCCTTTCTCCTATTGACCATCCTGGGGATTGCCTGGCTGCTCTATGCCGGATGGGCTGCCAGAGCTGAGGAGCGAGCTGTGCAGGCCCTCGTGCGGGAGATGAACACCCGACCCGGAGTTGCCGTGCTCGATTTCGACCGCAGTGGGGGCGCTTGGAATATCCACGCGTTGCGAGACCCCCTAAGCGCTGCAGAAACGGATGCATGGCTAGAGTCGCGCCTTCAAGAATTGCCGCCCCTCGCGGTCGCTTGGGATGGCATGATCTCCACGGATGACTCCTTGCTGGAAAAACGCATTGTAGAGAACCTCACCCCTCCCGACACCGTGCAGTTCACCGCACGTGAGGGCCGCCTGATCCTGGCAGGTCAGGCATCCAGTTCATGGGCCGATCGTGCCCTTCCGTTGGCTAGCGTCATCCCGGGCATCCGCTCCGTGGATGTGTCTGCCCTTAAAATTGAGCATCCGGCACTGACGCTTGAAGAACTGCTAGTTTTGTTGGCACCGCCAGATGGAGTCAGCCTCAGCCTGGGGGCGGACAGAGTTTTGTCTGCCACGGGGGTCGCCCCAGCTTGGTGGATCGAAGCAACGCGGGCTCGGGTCGCGACATTTCCCGATGTGTCAAAATTTGATAGTGCTGATCTTTTGACTCACGAGGAGGCCCTGCTGCGCGACATCAGGAACCGCCTGCAACCCCCTGACGGGCTGCGGCTCGCGCTCTGGGGCGACTCTCTCGTGCTCAATGGCCCGGCTTCGAACGCCTGGATCACTCAAGCGATGCAGACCCTCGAAAATGGAATTCCCGGCGTGCGCCTCTGGGATTTTTCGCGAGTTGAAAATCTTGACCAAAAGGCTTTTGACCAGCTGGCAGAGAGAATTGCCGCCATCCGATTTCAGTTCGGACGCGGGTCGGTCGACCTCCCGGAGGATCAGTCTGGTCGCGTTGAGGAAGCTGCGGCTTTGATTGCAAAATTGCCACCACTTGCCACCGCGCTAGGGAAATCCCCCGCGGTGATCGCGCGCGGTTCTGCAGATTGGGAGGGCAGCGACGAGATCAATATGCGCATCAGTTTGCAGCGGGCTGAGCGCATTCGCGAGGCCCTTATCACCGCCGGCGTTGGGGAGGTTCCGTTGACAGCCGAGGCCGTGGGCGCGATTGGATCTCCCGCGGAAGCCGACAGCGGGGCGCCCCGCCGGGTGGAGTTAATCGTGACGACCACCCAAGAAACGAGCCCTTGAAAAAATTTAAGATCTGTCTTTTAGGTGCTTTTGCAGTAGGCAAATCGAGCCTCGTACAACGTTATGTGCATCGGATGTTTTCCGACCGTTACCACACGACAGTCGGGGTGCGGGTCGACAAAGCAACTCTGGAGATCAAAAGCACTCGCATCGATCTGATGCTGTGGGACATCGCTGGCGAGGATGAATTCGAAGCGCTCCGCCCCGCCTTTCTCCGGGGCACGTCCGCTTACATTCTGGTTGCCGATGGCACCCGTCCGAAAACACTGGAAACCGCGCTTCAACTTCACCAGAAAGTGCGTTCTCTAGAGGGGGCAAAGCCTTTTCTTCTGCTGCTCAACAAAAAGGATCTCGCATCGAGCTGGCGGATCTCGCCCAGCGAACTCACTTGGCTGAGCGAGCAGGGTTGGCCTACGATCATGACCAGCGCAAAGACAGGTGATGAGGTCGAAAACGCCTTCCTCAAGCTCGCTCAGATGGTGCTCAATGAACCCTCAACACCGCCCGATTGCCCTTGAAGTCTGCGCTCCCCCTCTCCATTTGGAGCCATCTGGATGTGCTTCTGCTCAAGCGAATCAGCAGCGAGAACTTTTGCATTCTCCGCCCACCACCTGCTTGGTTCCGCGCGTGGTTTCCTGACGTGGAAGTCGGCATGCAAATTTGCCCGCAACACTTGTTTCCATTCCTTGAACACTTTGTAAGCGAGGAGGCCTCCGCCATTTGGGAATCAAACAACGACCAAGTGATTCAGGGCCCCGGCCCCTGGACCCAGCGCAGCAATGCCGGGTGCGAATACGCGCTCGAAGTGAGCGCGCTCCTCGCCGAAGATCAACCGCTATTACTCATCCGACTCGCTGGGCACGAATTTGAGGAACGCCGACGGGTGCTGCAAAAGGCGCGGGAACGCGCATTGGAGAATGAAAGTTGGCAACTCGAACTCGAAAAACGCGAGGATTTCCTACGTTGTCTCGTTCACGACCTTGCCTCCCCGCTCACTTCCATTCAGGGAGCCCTCTCGCTGATTCAGCATGAAGTCAGCGAAGATTCCCAGCCGCTTCTTCAAATGGCCCGTGGAGAACTCCGCAGCCAACAAGAAGCCATCGAACAACTGCTCGGCCTTTACAAGGTGCAATCCACCGAGACGAAGGAGATCACCCAGCCCCCCCACCCTTGTCCGGTCGGGCCGTGCATCCACGCCGCCATCGACCTGCTGGCCCCTATTCATAGAATGAAAGGCGTGGTCGATCCCATCGTCGATCTGTCGAATGTGGAGCAGGTCCTGGTCTATGCCGATGCCGACGACTTGCGACGCGTGATCGTCAACCTCCTTGAAAATGCGATTCGACATTCCCCTTCCAACCAACCGGTGCGGGTATCGGCTACTTGGCAGGACGACCACATCCTGATCTCCATCACCGATCAGGGCTCCGGTGTAGAAGCGGCGTTGGAAAAAGAGTTGTTTGACCGCTTCACTCAGTCCCACCGGGGTCGCGGCCGTGCCGGCATCGGCCTCTATTTCTGCCGGATTTGCACAGACATCTGGGGGGGCGCAGTCGGTTATCAACCGGGAGAGTCCGGCGGGTCGGTCTTTTGGGTAAAGTTGCGGACGGTCTAGACTAAATCTGCCAGTTTTCTGTGTAACCATCTCATTTCACAGGCTTTATCAGTGATGTTAAAATGCTGATTTCGCTTTTCATTGCCCTTTTGCACACCCGCTTCAGGCACGGCAAAAGACAATCGATGTTGCCCAGATCCTCAGTGCCCCCATCAAATCTCGCTGAACTAAGGTCCAATAGACTCGGGTGCCTCTCTAGCGCAGTAGTCTCCGCAGCGGGCAATTGCTCGTGCCTAGGAAAAGGCAAAGGGCTGCGTCTCGATTCATATTCAACGCTTCTGAACCACGCCTTGCCACTTCTCAATCACTCGTAATCTCTGCATTACCGGGCTTTTAACAAACTTACCTTACGTTCATGATTCACAAACTCTTTCTGATAGCGGCCCTCTCTCTTCCACTTGCGGATTTCGCCCAGTCCCAAAACAAGGTTGCGGGAGTGCGCACCACCTACACCGACGATCCCGAAATTGAAGCGGAGATTGATTATATCGTCGATAAAGCCGATGCGCAGATCTCTGAAAGCCTCAACACCAGCTCTCCTTCCCGCCAGAAAAAGGTCGAGGGCCAAGATGTCTGGTGGGAGTCGGATGCCGCCAAGAGCGTGATGCAGGGAGCTGACCAGCAGATCACCTTGAATCAGCTCTATATTGAGGCGATTGAACATTCCACGCAGATCAAGGTTTTCTCAGACGTACCGCTCATCCGTGAGACGGCCATTCAGGAAGCCGAAGGGGCCTTCGACACTCGAGGCTTTGCGGAGACGGCCTACGAGCGCACCAATGATCCGGTCACGACGCTCTTGGAGACCGGTGAGCAAAGCGGCCGGTTCACCCAGGATCGTTTCCGGCACGAATCAGGCATCCGCAAGCGGATCATCACCGGTGCGGAAATTTCGATTTCCCAACAACTTGGGTTCGTAGATAACAACTCGCAGTTTTTGGTGCCGAATCCGCAAGGCACGAGCCGACTGCGCCTGGCGATCGTCCAGCCGATCCTCAAAGGAGCCGGAATCGCCTATAACCATGCCATCATGGACGTGGCACGCATTGATACCGCAGCGGCCTTTCAGGAGCATATTCGCCAGGCGGAAAGCCATCTTCTGGAGATTTGCCGCGCTTACTGGACCCTTTATTTCACGCGCGTTTCTTACGCCAGAAAGACCCAATATCTCAAACAGGCCGAGGAGATCGCCGCAGAACTCAAATCGCGCGAAGATCTCGACGCGGTGGAGGGCCAGCTAGCCCGGGCCAGCAGCGCCGTGGCTTTTCGCGAATCAGAATTGGCCCGTGCTCAGATGGATATCGCCAACGCACAGGATCGTATTCGCACGCTGGTCAACAGCCCGAAACTGGGTGCGCTGGATACCACGGAGCTAATTCCCTCTGATCGTATGTTTGCCCGGAAGTTTCCCGCAAACTACGAGACGGCAGCTCGCCGCGCCATTCGCCAACGCCCTGAAATCCTCCAAGCCATCCAACAAATTCGCGCAGCCGCTGTGCGTGAAAAAATGTCGCGCAATGAAATTCTCCCAGAATTGAACCTCATTTTGGAAGGTTACGTTGCCGGTGTGGACAGAAACCGCGATTTCATCGGGGCATGGGAGAATCAATACACTCAAGGTGGTCCGGGCGGCCTCATTGGCCTTTCCATTGAATTTCCTTTTGAAAACAACGAGGCAAAAGCCCGTCTCGAACGCCGTCGCATCGAGCTTCGTCAACAGTTCAACCAGCTCAGAACCACCATCGACACCGTCCTGCTCGAAGTGCAGGCTTCAGTGCGCGAAGTCGAGACCTCCTGGGCCGATTACACCGCCAAACTCGCCGCGGTGGAGGCTGCGAGCGCGGATCTCGAACAGTTCTCCGTGCGCCGCGAATTGGATACCGTCGCCACTCCCGAGGATGAAGCCGCCAGCACCAGCAGCCGCAACCAGAGCTGGTATTTGGACGAATGGCTCAACACCCAAGCCCGCCTCGAATTCGCCGAGGAGGACTTCGCCCGCGTCGCCACCATCTATCAAGTCGCCCTCACCAATCTCGAGCGCGCCCAAGGTAATTTATTGAAGACAGAAAACATTTCAGTCGTTCGCACCACAGACCAGAACGACCTGCCTCTGCTTCGACTCGAGAAAGATCCCGGCGCCAAGGGTGGTTATCGGAAATAAGATGCGCATGCCTTATCCGCGGGGCTGCGTTGTGCCTCTCATTTTCTTGATCCTGACGATACTCGCGTTCAGGCTGATGTGCGGCGCTCAAAGCATCGGGTATCTGGAGCCTGGACGTACCATCCGGGTCTCCTCCGCAGAACCGGGGATCGTCAAAGAAGTGCTGGTGAAAGAGGGCGCACAAGTCAAAAAAAACGATGTCCTGGTGCGCCTGGATACCAGTGTTTTGGAGTTAGAAGTCAAGATCGTGGCCGAAGAATATGCCATGATGAAGCGCCGCTTGGAAAAGCTTCACGAGATCCAGTCGCAACGATTCGCCTCGGAGGATGAGATTCTCCGGGCCGAGAGCGACCTGCTCATCACCGGGCTTCGCAAGGAGCGCATTGAGGCACAGATCGAAAGACTCACCTTGCGTAGCCCCATTGATGGTGTGGTCACCGAACTCCGTTTCGACGAAGCGGAGGGCGTGGGCGCTTCCAATTCCCACGTCGCCACAGTCGTTCAGCTTCAACCCATGGAGGTGCAATTTAACCTACCTCTGGAAGAGGCTCGACACCTGACGCCCGGAGCGGAATTACTCTTGGAATTCCCCGATTATGGGGAGACCCGCACGGGTGTGGTAGACTACATCTCCCCGGTCTCCACGGCAGTGGTCAATACCATCCGCACGCGGCTGACGATTCCCGATCCCGGAAAACTTCCTGCCGGCATCAAGTGCCTTTTGCATGCACAGACTTCAGATCAGAACAACCGGCAATTTGCCAAACCCAACCCATCCAATCCATGAGCACGACACCGAACCCAACAGATAAAACCGAAATCCGCGTAAAATACGACGTTTCCCATGCCGTTTACGCATCCCAAGCGCTCGTCCAAGCAGGCACCGAGGAAGTCTTCCTCGATTTCTCCTCCTCGATCGTCACCGATGCCAACGGAGCCCGCGTGATGCCGATCCACACGCGCGTTGCCATGAGCCATGCGGCAGCCCGCCGTCTCCACTCCGCTCTGGGCCAGACCCTGCAACGCCACACCGAACCTCGCAAGCGCGCCTCCGCTGAAAACTGACCCTCAACCTTCCAATCCACGCAATGGTAATCCGCGCTTCGAGGGTCTCAAAAAGATCCTCGGAGCGGATTCATTGCAATGGGTCTGTTTTGGCGAGACGACCCAACTTCTCGAAGACAGTTCGCCCACGCAGGAGATCGCAGATAACCTGCTTCACAGCGCTGCTGACCTGCCGGTTCTGGCAGGGGAGAATGATCGCCTCGTAAATTCCTACCGATTCGGCGGGCGGTTGGTTCATCTGATCGCGCTGAAAACCGCCGAAAATCATTGGCTGCTCGCCTGGTTACGTCTGCCCCCAAACGCATCGACAGAGCCCATCGTCCAACTCCTCGAATGGGCCTTGCCTTCGCTTGCGCTGACTTTGACCGAAGAAGACGGATCGCAGCTGGCGGAGTCCGAAATGGCTCCATTGCTCAACTCCATGGCGGGCAGCGAATCCATGGAAGATCGCTGGGGGCATTTCTGCCGCTGGCTCGCTGACAAATCCGGGCAGGAAGAAGTCTACCTGGCCATTCGCCGATGGAGCGGCTGGAAAGTGGTGAGTGCTGCGCGTCAGAGCCTGGGTCGCAATGCCCCGATGCAACACAGTATCCGGCAGGCCTTGTCAGGCCGCGGCGTAAATTCCGCACTCCAGGAACTTGCCCGCCAGAGCGGACAAGACTCTGCCGCACTATTGCCTCTTGGCGATCGCGCCAGCCTGGTGCTGGTTGGTGCCCAACAAGAGCTTTCCCCCGAAACGACTTCCTGTGCCCGCAACCTCCACTCGCTCGTGCGTGGCCCTGCCACGAAATGGGAGCGACTCGGAAAAAAATGGCGGCAACAGAAACCCTTCCGCCGCTTCATGATCATCGCGGGCCCGTTGCTCTTGATCGCCATTTTTTGTATCCCCATTTCGGAACGAATCCGTGCCGATGTGATTCTGGAACCATCACTCCGACGCTTCGTCGCTTCTCCGTTCAATGCCACCCTGCAAGAAATCCATGTGCGGGCGGGCGATGTTGTGGAAGCCGGCGATCTCCTAATCGAGCTCGACGGCCGAGAAGTGAAGGAACGCATGGCCGAGGTCGATGCCCGCCTCACGACGGCGCTCCTCCAAAATGCAACCGAATTGGAGTCGGGAAATTACTCGGAAGCCTCACTCCGGGCTCTGGATGCCACAGGACTCCAGCACGAGCATGAACTCCTGGAGTATCAGAGGGAAAATCTGAAGTTGCACTCGCCAATCCGCGGAGTCGTCATCACCGGTGAGCTGGAGCGCTCCCAAGGGGCTGCCGTGGAGCTGGGGCTCCCGCTCTTGGAACTCGCCCCGTTGGATCCGTTGGTGGCAGAGATCGCCGTGGAAGAGAGGGATATCCCCTTGGTGCGCCCCGGCCAGGAAGTCAAAATTCAACTCCACGCGTTTCCTGATCACCCCCATGTTTCAACGGTCACCAAAATACATCCACGTTCGGAGACGCGGGACGGACGCAATGTGTTTGTCGTCGAAGCGGGGGAGGCCAATGAAGACGGGTTGCTTCGCCCGGGGATGAAGGGCCGTGCGGTGATTTACGGAGAGAAGCAGCCGATGTTTCGAGTGCTGCTACGCAAACCGTGGCAAATGTTGCGGCGCTGGACCTTCCGATGAGCCAAAGCCCGCCTCCCCCCCTCCCCGAGAAGCCCCGTCTGGCATCCGGCTGCCAGTTGGTCATGCAGGAGTTCCATCAAGGCCCGAGCTGGGTGCTCGAAACTCCCTTCTCAGGTAAGTTTTTTCGCATGGGACTTCGTGAGGAGCGGGTGGTCCGACTCATGGATGGCACCCGCTCCGTGGAAGATCTGGTAAAGGCTGCGGCAGCGGCATCCGATCCTCAAGAGAACATGAGTCCTGAAGAGGTCCTGTATTTCATTCAGTCGCTGCAAAAAGGAAACTTGCTCCACGATGAATCGGCATCGGGTTCCGCACCCCCGCGAAAACCACCTTTCAACCCCATGTTTCTCAAAGTGCGCCTGGGAAATCCAGACCCGCTTTTTGTCTTTCTTGCCAGAGCCACGCGCCTCTTCCCGACGCGTCTCACGGTGTCGGTGCTGTTCGGCTTGGTCGTTGCCGGCGCCTACAGTTTGTTCTCAGATATTGAGCGCTTCCAGACTTCGCTGGGAGGCGTTTTTTCCTCGGCCAACATCCCGGGTTTCCTAGCTGCATTTCTCTTCTGTAAACTGGTACACGAGCTCGCGCATGGCACGGTGTGTCGACGTCTGGGCGGTCATGTGCCGGAAGCCGGTCTTCTGTTCATTCTGTTTGTGCCGCTCACCTATGTGGACGCCACCGCTGCCTGGCGGTTTGCAAAAAAGTGGAAACGCATTCTCATCTCCTCATCCGGCATGCTTGCGGAAGGGGTCGTCGCCGCCGTCGCCGCCTTGATCTGGGCCAACACCGACTTCGGATTGATTAATACCCTCGCGGCAAACACCATCATCACAGCCACCGTCACCACTCTGCTCTTCAACGCTAATCCGCTCATGCGTTTCGACGGGTATTTTATTCTTTCGGATCTGACTGGCCGTCCCAATTTATATCAACAGGCGACGGCGGCCTCCCAAGCGTTGCTGTGCCGTGTGTTTTTGGGCCTGCGTTCCACAAAAAAATTTCCTTTCTGGATCCAGTTTTACGGACTCGCCTGCGTGGTCTGGCGCACGCTCCTGATTCTTGGGCTTTGCATCGGGGCCATCGCCTGGCTGCACGGTCTGGGTTTGGTCGTGGCCGTGATCGCCATCATCGCGGCATACCGCCCTTTTCTGAAGCGTCTGCCCCAGACGATCGCTTCCTGGAAACAACGTGGCCTCCGTTTCCAACCTCTCCGAATCATCATCCTGCTCGGCCTACTCGCCGCTTTCTTATTCGCCCCTCTCGCTCCTCCTCCGTCTGCCCCGGCTATCATCGAAGCAGAAGGGATCAGCACCATGCGCGTCCAATGCCCAGGCAGAGTCGAGACGATCGAGGTCGTCAGCGGGGACGAAGTCACCGCAGGCGAGGTGCTCATGGTGTTGAGCAATCCAGCCGAGAAAACTCGCTTGGAACAATTGCGCGCCACAGCACAAAGAGAAACCCTGATCGCGCATCATCTGGGAGAGACCGGACAATACGCACTGGTGAATCAGCAACTTCAACGAGCTGCGTCCGTTAAGGAGCTAGTCAAGGAAGCTGAGGTCTACCTCGACTCCCTAATCATCCGTGCCCCGATCGATGGTCAAGTCACCGCGCTCCGCCTAGAGGAACTCCTCGATGCCCACCTAGCCACCGGCCGGGAACTGATGACGATTGGCTCGGCCACGGCCCGGGATGTTAGAATCGCCGTTCCGCAACAGGATATTCGACGCCTCAACCCCACATTGGGAGATCCCGTGGAGATTTTAATCCCAGGTCGACTCGAAGTCTATCCCGGCAGGATCTCGGCGGTGGAGTCCACCGCTTCCCGGGAAATCCGGATCGAGGCATTGACGGCCAACGCCGGGGGCCCATTAGCCGTGATGCCACGGGAGTCCCAAGCATCCGTCTCCAGCGAGCAGCGTTCGAGTTATGAACTGGTAGCTCCTCACTTTTATCTTCGTGCGGAGATCATCGGGGCCACAGAAACCCTGCTGCCCGGGGAAACTGCGGTCGTACGTTTTCCCAACGCCCCGCGCCGCACCCTTTGGCGATCGCTCCTGCGCGGCATCGACAACTTCATCAGCGAAGCGGCAAAACGATTCACACAACCCTCGTGAATCGACCGTTTGACTCCGCCGATCACGTGTGGAATAAAGTCATCCTTGGACTTTGGTCCAATAGATAAATCGTATGGGATCATCAAGGGTTGCTGAATAGGTGGACCGGATTGATATTTCAGTGGCTCGCTATTCTGAGCTTCACTGTTACAAGCTTACGATGTTGGCTTCTCCAAATACCAATCCAGACGTTTTATTAGTCGAAGATGACCCCGTAATGACTAAGGTGGTGACCCAGTTTTTGCGCACCGCTAATCACCGGGTCAAAAGTTTCAAAAACGGGTACGACTTTTTCCGATATAAAATTCCTCGGCACCCCTGCTGTTTGATCTTGGATATCTATTTGGGCACGCCTCCAGATGGGCCGGACATCTACCGCCAGCTTCTTGAGAAGGGTGGCCCGCGCATTCCAGTGCTCTTTCTCACTCACAAGGCGACGGTGCCGCTTGCAGTGAATTTGGTTCGGGCAGGCGCCCTCAATATGCTTTCAAAAAGCGATGTAGTGGACAACCCGAAGTTTCTGACCCACGCCGTAGCCGAGGCCATCCAAGTAGCCAGAACCTGGTATGAAGAAGACAATCGAACCGCCAGTCAACAAGCGCTTCTCGAAAAATTGACGCCCCGCGAATTGGAGACCCTCCAATGGGTCATCACCGGCATGCTCAACAAACAGATTGCCGCGAGCCTCAACATTACCGAACGCACAGTAAAAGCCCACCGTGCAAAAATCACGGAAAAGCTCGGTCTCTTTTCTGTAGCCGAACTGGTACGCTTCGCTGAAGGCTGCGGCGTTCCCCCTGCTGTCATGCCCGAAGAGTAGGCGCCCCGCTCCTTTGCCCCCCAAACCCACTGCCAGCACGTCGGTGGAGCGCGGTGACTACCGAGCAATCATCTGCTTTCAGTTGCTCTAAATGTTTCTTTCCCGCCGACCCGGCCAACCAATGTGGCCGGGTCGCTCGGTGCAACAATGGCTTCCATATCAATTTCCGGGCAGAGCTGGCTGCGATAGGAACTCGTAGGAGTGTTTGGTCCAAGGGGCTCCGGCATTATCTTCCTCCACCATGGCTTCCAGTCGATTCTCGCTCAGATGTGAGAAAACCTCAGAAACCCCATTATCGCGGCTCTGGAAAAACCCTCCGGGAACTCCCGTCACATAGTTGGTCCGGAAATTGAAGCTGTCGTCTGTGTTCATCGCTTCAAAATCCCCGGCCGACACCGTGGAGACCACAGTGATCGGGCCGTCAACCTTCACCCCCGGGAATCCGGTCGCCCAGTTGCCGCCCATGTCAGCGAGCACCGTCACGGTCGAGACCAATTCTCCCCGGTGATTATAAAGTGCCATGACCACTTTCGACCCAGGCTCAGCAGCGCCGGTCAGCACCGGTGAGCTGAAGATCGCTGTGGAATCGACCAACTCCCAGTCCTCATGCAAATAATCCCAATCCCCTCCATCCCCAAAAATGGGTCTCAGGGTGGTCATGAAATAGGTGGCCACCGGTGAAACGATAGGCTCTGGGATGGCGAAAAATCCGCCAATCGGTGTGACAGAAGGCACCGACGACAAGGCGGTTAATGGGCGGAGTTCCGTGAAGTTGTTCGCTTCTCCGATGGTCCCAATTCCAAAGGTGGTGGTCATAATGACGTCGGACTGTGGCGTCATACCTCCCAAACGTCCTCCTTGAGTTCCCACATAATCGGGACCATCCCGTAAGCCTTCGGGTTGTGTTTGGGTGATGGTGTAACCCGCTGCATTGCTCGGCGGCAAAACCATGAAGGAATAAAATCCATCCTGATCCGTTGTTGTCGTCATGAACACGGGATTTCCCAAGTCATCGAAGCCTTCCAAGGTAATTAACACGTTTGGGATGCCCCTCTCAGTAAGCTCCTTCGTTCCGTTCCCGTTGGAATCGATAAACACATCACCCGAAAGCATCCCTCCTGGCAATTCGCCAAAGGTATAATCTCCGGCATCCTGTCCCGTCCCGATCTGAACCCCATCGATCAGATCCGCTCCACGCCCGCCATTTCCGAACGGATCGCGCACGCTTCCGGTAGCACCAGAAGCATCACCGGCTCGGTCCTGCCCGTCCACAAACTCCGATGGCTGAGTTTGAAAAATGCGGTAACTGCCAGTGGAAAGCAGTCCGCTATCGGTCGTCCCATTCAGTCCAAACCCGGCCGTATTGGTATAATCAAAGAGGTAATTGCCCAGCCTATCGGTGAGGGTGGTCACCGTCCGGTCATCCGCCGTTCCAAACACCCCGTCGGCTCCGCTCCAGAGCAGGGTCATCTCCACCTCGCCAATGCCCATCTCACCAGGCGTCTGAATTCCATTATTGTCCGAATCAAGGAAGACGGTCCCAGCAAGGGAACCTGTGGTCTCACCAAAATGAAAGCCGCCAATCGAACTATCCACTACCGTGACGGGCCATTCGTTTCCAGGAGTCTGACTGGAGCCATAACCCGCCGGCTGGATCTGACGAATGATGTAATCGCCCGGGAGCACATCATCAAAGTCGTAGTCCCCATTGACATCGGTGGTTGTCGTTTTGAGGAGAATTGTGCCCGTGGAATCGTAGAGTTCCACGGTAACTCCTCCGAGCCCTGGATCGCTACCATTCTGGACACCTCCCTTGTCTAGGTCGTGATAAACCGTGCCGCTCAAGGTAAAGGATCCAAAGAATCCGAAGTCAGCATCGGTGACGGTGGCCCCAGCCCCGCTCGGAGCCAGGGTGACCATCGCGATGGCATCTGGATCGACCAGAAGACTGTCCCGATCCCATGTAGGAACAAACCCAGTTGGCAGGGTGCTCTGATCCACCACCACGGTGTAAGTGCCCCCAATCAAGCCGGTGAACTCATAGAATCCATTGGCATCAGTAACCACAAAAGGGTCAACCGCCGCATCGAAATCTCCGCTGCCATCCACGTCAATATACACTCGCACACCTTCCAGCGGCGGTTCAAAACCGTCCTGGACCCCGTCACCATCGACATCATACCAGACATCATCGCCGATAGATCCCTGGCCGATGTAACCAAAATCAACATCGGTAGCCTGCTCATCCGATCCCAGATTTCGCAGAGCCACATCCTGGCTTCCGAGTCCATCCAGATCGTAGGTCTGGGTGCTGCCCGGGGGCGGCGTGTCAATTTCCACGAGATAATCGTCTGCAATGAGCCCTGCGACGTTATAAATCCCGTTTGATCCGGTGAGTGTGGTGGCAATCAGTTGATCCCCAACATCGAGCAGGCCATCGTTGTTCAGATCTTGGTAAAGGTTCACGGTCAATCCCTCGATTCCGAACTCTCCGGCCTCTTGGGTTGCATCACCGTTCAGATCGTTCCAAACGCGGTCTCCAATGGATGCCGCACCTCGGTAACCAAAATCAGCGTCTTCCCGCGTCGCGCCAATAGCCAGCCCGTTGATCGTCGAAGAACCTGACGGGCTGATTGTCGTCCCATCCAAGTCATAGGTGGCGACGGCATCGTCCAGAACGTTGCTATTATCGGTGACCAACACGCGGTAATTGCCCGACATGAGATCGCCAAATGAGTAGTTCCCATTCGCATCCGTCGTAACCGTGCCGATGACGGGGTCGGCTCCATCGATCCCGTCGTCATCGGCATCCCAGATCAGGTTGAGCGTCACATTCGGGATACCAGGTTCGAAACCGGTCACGGTGCCGCTGCCATCCAGATCCAACCAAACTAAGTCCCCAATCGTGCTGGTCCCACGAAAACCGAAATCCACATCCGTTCGAGTGACCCCATCAGTGACAACCACGTTATTGGCCACGCCATCTGTGGCGCCTTCAATATCGAAGGTTGGCACAGTCGCACCACCATCAGGGAGGGTTGAGAAATCGACCGTCACCGAATAATTGCCGGGCGCCAAACTCGGGAAGGTATATAAGCCGTCCGCATCGGTCGTGGCCGTCACCGTATAGGTCGTGACGCCATCGGCATTCAGTCCCGTAAGGATCACGTCCACGCCAGCAATCCCAAACTCGTTGGCGTCCTGGACTCCGTCGCCATTCACATCATACCAGACATAATCGCCCAAAGATGCCGTTCCAACCGTCACTCGCTCCGTATCCTGGCGTGGGTCAGTGTCCACGTTCGGCAACTCAATTCCTGGGTTAGGCTCATAGGTGCGCTCCTCGGGAGTGCCTCCCGGGGCAGACGCAAAATTCACCCGCGCGTTGTTATCGAAATTGGTGGCGCCCACCACATGGAGATTTGCCGTCACACGGTAGGTGATGGTGATGGAAGCACCCTGATCGAAGGTGTCAGCGGTGATGTTGAAATTTCCACCGACGGAATTGTTCACCAAACCAGTGACACCACCTGCAGTGGAAATATTCAGCGACCCAGGAACCAACGTGAGACCAACAGGGATCTGATCAATCAGCGCGACATCAAAGGCCGTGGCCAAACTGGAACCTGTATGAGTCAACACGATCTCATAATCGATGGTCTGCCCAGGACTGATAATGCCATCAACATCATTGTGGGATTTTTCGATTACCAAATCCGGCTCGATCACATCGGTGGTCGTCCCGTCATTGACAGTTTCGTCGGGATCCGTGGTGTCGCCGTCGTCGTTCAGGTCGGCTGTCGTGACAACAGTGTTGGTGAGTGCGGTTTGATTACCGAGCAGACCGGTGTTATCGGCCACGTTGAGCACGATCACTTGGTAGCTGATTGTGAAGGTCGAGGTTTCGACAGTGGCGCTGTCAGGATCCACCGTGCCATCGCTAGTGATTGTCAGCGCCTGGCCCGTCACAGTGTTGTTACTGAGTCCTTGAATATCGAGGCCATCAGGGTTGCTGGCCAGTTGCACCGAGTTGGCAACCAACAAGGTGTCGGCAGGCAGTGTGTCGGTGAAGTTTAATACCGTGCGACCTTCGGCCACGGTCACTTCCAAGGTGTAAGTGATGATCTCGCCAATGGTGGCATCGGTCTTGTCCGCGGTCTTGATCATTTCCAAGACGCCTTGGGTGACGACATCGACGTCGTCCGCGTCGTTATAATCATTGGCTCCGCCGCCAACACCGGTGCGTTCGTCGTTCTCTCCATCGGAGATCCCGGCTTGGTCACCGCGTTGACCATTTTCCAAACTCGACCAATAGAGCAGAGCTTCGTTGTTGATCGTGGTGCCGACGTTCGTGTCGTCGCGCACAATTCCAGACACGGTGATCACCAATTCCTCGCCAAGCGCCAGGTTGATCGTGCCGCTGGTGGTGAGATTGGCTCCGGCAAGGTCCAGCTGACCGGCTACGTTGGTAGCGCCGATTTGTGCGCTTACCAATTGGTGATTGCGCAGTTCCGCTGGCAGCATGTCGTTGAGCACCACATCCCATGCGGGTGCCAAGGAGTTGCCCGTATGGCTAACGGTGATTTGGTAAGTGACCGTGTCACCGGCATCCAAACCGCTCACGTCGCCGACCGTTGTTTTGAGGACTTCCAATTCCGGTTCGATCACGTCAGTGGTCGTCCCGTCAGTGACGGACTCGTCGGGATCAGTCGTGTCACCGTCGTCGTTCAGGTCTGCTGTCGCGACAACGGTGTTGGTGAGTGCGGTTTGATCACCGAGCAGACCGGTGTTGTCCGCCACGTTGAGCACGATCACTTCGTAACTGATTGTGAAGGTCGAGTTATGGGCTACGCCGCCATCGTTAGTGCTTTGCGTGCTTGTGATCGTCAGGTTTTGTGTCAGCGAGTCGTCGTTCAATCCAACAATATCCAAATTGTCTGTATTATTCCCGATCAAAACCGAATTAGCCACAAGACCCATGCCCCCTGGCAGTGTGTCCACGAGATTCAAGGCTGTCTGGCCCTCGGCGACTTCGACAGACAGGGTGTAAGTCACAATATCACCAATCGTGGCAGTCGCGACATCTGCGCTCTTAACAACGCTTAAAGCACCACGAGTTTGCGTTGCCGCGCTATCTTCATCATCATAGTCATTGGGCCCGCCTCCGGTCCCGGTGCGCTCTTCCAATGTGCCCGCATCATCACCGGCCAAGCCGTCGTCCTGGCTGCTCCAGAGAACGGTCGCGCTGTTAACAATCTGGGTTCCAACAACCGTTGCGTTGCGCACAGTGCCGCTGAGTGTGATGACCAATTCGTCAGCCAAGGCTAGATCGATATCTCCTGTCGTGCTGAGCACTCCGGTTGCAGCGTTGAAATTGAATAGGCCCGTGACATCGACTGCCCCAATAAAGGCGCTGACTAGAGTGTAATTTTCCAGCTCCCCTGGCATCGCATCGTTGATGATTACTTCGTAGGCTGTCGCTGATGAGGCGCCAGTGTGCTGAACCGTTACGGTATAAGTCACGAGATCCCCCGCATCGAGGTTTCCTGTGGGTGTGGTGATGTCCTTCACGACTTCGAGTTGCGGCTCGACGACGGTGATATCAACGGGAGGGGTATTTTCGCTAGTCTCGCCGTCATCACCATCGGTGTAGGTGAGGCGACCAGTGTTCGAGAGGGTGTCTCCGGCTTGGTTGGCCCCCACATTGGCCACACGTGCCTCCACCAAAATCTCAATAGTTTCCGCAGCGCCGTTGTCCGTGTTCAGGTTGATGACATCACCAAAGGTCAAGGTCGCGGTATCGTTGATCCCATCGCCGAGCTGTGCATCCGAAATGACGATCACCGGGGCAAGGGCTCCTAGATCCGGGCTGCTGGAGTCCATCGTCGCGGAAAGGATTTCCAACACGCCACCAGCGTCGGCTTGAACCAAGTCAGTGATGATGAGTGCCTCCGTGACAGCTTCAGGAAGCGTCACCGTGAGGCGATAGGTTATGGTGTCGCCGATGGTGAATTCCGTTTGTCCTCCAACAAGCTCTTTATCAATGTCCGGAGTATCGATACGCAGACTATCACTTGCCGTGGCGACATAATCGTTCACCCCGCCTGAGCCGTCCCGCTCACCCGTGGGATCTCCGCTTGCACCTGGAGTCGACGAACCTGTCACATTAAATCCTCCGACCGTTCCCGCACCAGGAAGGCTGGTGTAGGTAACTTCTGCATCGCTGTCCAGAGTTTCGCCTGCAACCACGCCCGTCGCGCTACCGCGCAGGTCGACTGTAAAAGTAAAGGTCTGGGTGCCCGCAATTGCGAGCTCGCCACCTGCGCCATCCCATGTGAGAACACCCGTGGCAAGATTGACACTAGGCGTGTATCCGACTGGATAGTCAACGCCGACTGTGCCGAGGTCCAAGGTGGTCAAATCGAACTTATCTGGGTCCAACTGATTGGTGATGATGTTATCAAAGGAAGTCGCGTTTCCTGTATTTTCGACCACCATGGTGATTGTCGCTTCATCCCCAGCGTCTCCGGAAGCGATATCGATATCGTTCGAGATGGTTAGCTCGGGTTCGACGACGGCAACGTTGACGGTGTTGGAAACCTGCACAACTGCACCCTCGCCACCATTAATCTCACCATCGCCGTTGGCATCGACGATGACATCGATGACTGTCGGTGTTCCATCATTATTGACGTCGACCAGGACACCGAAATCATTTGGCAGTGTCGTCGCCGATTGGTTCCCAGCAAGGTTGGAAACTAATGCATTGAATTCAATGATTGCGTAGGCCGGGTCGCCATTACTCGTGTCATTGGTGATGTCGCCCATTCGGAAAAAGACATCTTGGCCCGAACTGAAAACAGCCCCTTCTCCGGTGCCCGCTCCCGCAATGGAAGTGGCGATATTGTTATCTGCAAAGACCCCATTGACATCACTTGAAGTGATCCCAGCTAATGCAGCTCCAGAGGTCCCACCCGCTAGGGCACTGATGTCGCTGATGCCCGTTGAGGTAATTTGCGTGCCGCCATCAGATACCAGCAGGAAACGGGCACTGCCGTCATTGAGAAACTGAAGTCCCTCAGGAAGATGATCCTGAATCTGGAAATTCTCTGCTTCACCTTCGGGGACGCCCACCACCAGCCGGTAACGCACGATCTCGCCAACCGCACCGTCCACGTCGGCATTGGCGAAGCCTGCACCCGCGGTCTCCGCTCCGGTATCGGCCTCTGAAGTGGAGACAATCTGTTTGAAAACCAACGGCGCTGTCGTGATTTGCGCTGTATCGGAGTCGTTGTAATCATTCGGGCCAACCCCACTGCCGTCGCGTTCGACACCATTGGCATTGTGGGTATTGCGCCCGCCGCCCGGCGTGCCATCCATGCTGGTCCATTGAATATCGGCCTCGTTAGTGACAATGCCCCCGGTATTGCCGGCGAACGTGCCCTCAACAACGATTGTAATCGTCGAATTTTTAAGTAGATCGACATCGGCACCAGCAATGGTTTGCAGGGTTTGGCCGACGATTTCGAAACTATCTGGAAGTGTTGCTGTGCTAAAATTGACGGTCCCCGTTGAATTCACGCTGACGATGCTCAAGCCATTCAGTGCGGATGGAATGAGATCACTCAGACTGAGTTCATAGGCGTCTCTGTCGTTTCCACCATTCCCGTTAGTAATTGTGATGGTATATTGGATCACATCGTCGGCATCGCCATCGACGCTATTGGCGGGGCCTTCCGAACTAGTGACATTTTCGACCTCCTTCTCGACGGAGAGCGTGGGCTCGATGACTCTGACGTTAGCGGCATTATCGGAGAGATTATCAGCAGGAAGTTCATCATCCCAGTTGAAATCAGCGGAGTTATTCCGTTGGTTTCCAGTCTGATTTCCCGCAATATTAGTGACTACCGCGGTGTAACGGATCGTGATCGTCTCGGTGTCGGCATTGTCGGTATTTGTATTGATGATGTTCCCAAGATCAAACTCCACACGCCGCCCATCCTGACCGCCAACGGCCGACACCGTGGTGTTGTCCGGTGTTAGTTCAACACCTACTTCTGGGGCATCGAATGTGACCCCGGCGGACGATGAGACCGAGACGACTCCAACAAAAGCCAGACCCCGATCCATCCTATCGGTGATGGCCGCACCGTACGTCGTTCCTTCAGGCACGGTGATCACGACTTCGTAAGTGACCAGCTCCCCAATGGCCGCCTGTGTGTTCGAATTGTTTGCATCGACCACCTCCGTTTCGACCAAGGATTTTTGGATGTCTGGAATCTGGGTCCGGATGTCGGCACTGTCTTCCAAGCCATCGGGCACCCGGTTGATGCCACCTGTCTCCACCCCGGTATAGTTGGTGAGAGCCGCCGTGTTTGTGTAAACGAAACCGGCAGGCATGCTAGCGGCAAGCATCAAGTCATAAGTGATGACGACACTATTCAAACCGCCAGTGATCAAATCGCCATTTGCTTCGGCACCAGCCTGCAAAAAACCATCGCCACCGTCGATCATCACGACCTCAAAGGAACCTGTCTCTGTGCCCACATCATAAGTGTAGGAGAGGTTGTAGTCGACTCCCTGAACCAGCGCTGTTCCATCACCCGTAAAGACCGTAAAGTTCGTGTCAGCAACGAAATCTCCTACGTTGGCCGGATCAACAGTAAAGAAATGCTCGAAATCGATGGTGTCTTCGGCGGTAACGTTGAACGCATCTGCACGTCCGGTGTTCTGCAGCACGATTGCATAGCGAACGCTGTCCGCGGCATCGGGGAGTGTTCCGGTGATGAGATCGCTACCGCCAATTGCGGAAGCCTGCGCTGCATTTTCCACATCGCCAGTGAACCCGGAACCTGCAATTGGATCAAATTGGACACCCCCGAGAAGCAAGCCTCCACCTTGGCTGGAGGCAACGACGCCTTTGTCGACACTCACAATGGGTTCGGCGATCCGGACTTGAACGATGGCATCCCCGACAGAAACGGCATCCTCGGTATTATTGTAAGTGACCCGCTGCTGGTTGGTGAGGAACAAGCCGTCCACCATTGGCTCATCCGTGGCCGTGAGAGTGAAAAAGATGTCGATGGTACGGTTGGCAAGAAGCGACGCTTCTGCTGCGGGCAACCCGAATGTTCCGACGCTGATCGTGAAGGAATTGGTATCTTCGTCGATCGTGGCACCTTCCAATAGCGTATTGCCTGGAGAAGTATTCCCCAGGGTGCCTCCGAGCTCTTCAAAGAGATCATCCCCGAGCACCAGATAAATCTCCCCGGCTGGCGGGATGTCTGTGAGTGGGTCAAAATCGGAGACAGCAAATACGGTGATGGCTCCAGTAATATCTGGTCCAGCTCCGAACTCCGCCACCTCAAACTTCGGCAGCGGCACATAATCAATAATAGTTAGATTTTCGGTATCAGCAGTGGAAAGGGTGGTGTTCAGCCCCCAGGTAACCGTGCCGCCTGGGTCTACCACGGGGTCGGCTCCCGGAGCCAATCCATTAATAAAGCTCAGGCTTTTATCGAGGGTTGGCCCCGGCACACTCACTCCTGCTCCGCTACCTTCTTCGACGCGGCCTTGTGGCGTATCATCGGTATTGTCCAGAATCTGACCATTCACATCGACGCGGTTGCCGATGCTGTCGTCCATGTCGATGTTGTTGTTTTCGCCGGGGACCAGATCAAGCACATATGCCTCCTGAGCGACGGAGCGGAAGGTGATGGTAGCTGTGGTTTGGCCCTGGCCAATATTTGTTGCCAATTCGGCATCACGCGTGGCGTCGGTGACACTCACCAGGTTTCCCCCATTCAAACCGTCGCCTTTCAAAATGCCATCAGCTCCCGCATCAATCATCTGTTCGGATACGCGGAACAGAAAAACGGTTTCCCCCACACCGACGGAGATATTATTCGGCGCACTGGCTTGGAAGAGACTGGCATCAAAGGTTTGAGCCGATTGCGTCCCGTTATGGAAGACGACGAAGTTCCCAAAATTGATCAGGGCCACATCGGGAATCGGGCTCAAATTTGCACTGGGTGCGGAAATATCGAAAGCAAGGGACTGCGGTGCACCCTCTTCCGTCCAGGTAAAAGTCGGAGCCAACGCGCCAGCTACGACAGCGCCTGCTGAGTCGATGAACAACTGACCGTCACCGAGCGTGTCGATCATATAGAGGTCGTCGAATTGGAAATAATCGGATACTTGGATGAAGAGATTCCATTCCAATTCATCGCCGGGGATAAAGTTGTCAGAGCCGCCACTGGTGAGATTCGTCACACCTTTGTGAATGGTGATGGATTCGGCACTGAGCGTGGCCACATTGGGGCGCAGGCCATCATCTCCCAGCGCACTGTCTGTGACGGTGAGAATTCCATCGACCGGATCCAAGCCATAGGCGGCGAGATCGTAGATCCAGGTCCCGTTGGCGACGACGCTGTTGCTGATATCGACGGGCGATCCTGTGGATGGAACGAGGACCGTTTCGCCATCGGCATCCAGATACGGAACATAGGTCTCGTAGGAGATCGTAATATCGTTCCCGGCAACGCCGAGGACTTCGTCGCTAATCGTAATGGAAAGATCCCCGCCGGGGCCAACCAGACTTGGCTCATTACTAACCGTGTAATCAACCCCTTCCACCAGAGGGTTTCCGTTCGAATCCGTGACTGTTAAATTATTGATGTATTGAAGGTTATCGGCCACCACATCGCCAATCACGATATTGGTCAAGGTCTCGCCTGTGGCGATATCCACCAAGATTTGCCAGGTTTGAGGATCATTCGGGCCCGTCGCGGCCTGACCTTCCTGTTCCAGAACATCGGTGGTCACTTCCCAGACACGAGGCCTTACTTCGAATGAATTAGGATTACCATTGTCGCCTGCCGTTCCCACTTCATTATTGGGCACCGGGGCCACATAAATCGGTGCATCGACGCCAGGATTATCCAGCGGATCTCCTCCGAAACGAAACCCTCCGCCCACCTGAAAAGAAACACTCCCAATGGCTCCAGCTTCTTCCGGGAAAAAGTTTTCCGTGGGATTGGCCGCCCGCGAAGTGATCGCGGTAAAGTTGATCTCGGCGCCCGGTTGATTCACCGCAAAACTTCCGAAAGGCAATTCGAGCACATAATATGATTCACCGGCTGCCAGAGTGATCTCACCCGCATCCATTGGAAGCCCGGCAATCTCCGGGATCGGATGATCAATCACCATCGGCAGGGCAGTGTTGTTTTCGTAGAAACCCAACACATTCACAGGCAGGCCCAGATAAGTGAAGCCGCCCAATCCTCCGACCACCTCAGCGCCCGGCGAAACTCGCAAATCGACAAATGGCCCATAGCCTGTGTCGTCGGCCAATATCCCCTGGTTCTCGAAATCAATCCCCACCTCAAACGCCTCACCCACAAAAGGGGTAGGATCCGCGTCCACCGTCACGACCGGCACTGGACTCCCCGCCAGGAGAATATCCGCAGTTGAAACCAGCACCGCGCTCTCAATCAATCCCGTAGAGCTTTCCATTACCCAGTTCCCACCGAGATGTTCCGCTCCGGTGGCATCCGTGGAAGCCGCGACATCTGCGCCGGTTAGATCAGCAAGATTTTGGACAAATTCCCAGCCGATCTCGCCATCAGCAAGATCGCAGCCGTAGAGCAAAATATCGGCTTCTTCGCTGAGATATTCTTTCCAACTCTCCAGCGTCTCCGCCACGGATGTGTCTGCGCTGAGCGACTGGGTGTTGAGCTGGGTATCTCCGAGCCGCATCTGGCCCGGCGCCGCATGCGAGACAATGTGCAGGCCATCTACTGGAATGGTCTCTTTCTGGAACTCGGTAAGAACCTCGGATATTTGCTCCAACCCATTCCGGTTGGGATCCAATTCATAGATCAGCAAATTGACATCGGCAGGCGCACTGGCTCGAAGCCCAGCACTGAGGGACTCGTGGCCTTCCACACTGGGGTCCACAAAAAGAATTTCCAATCGGGTCGTCACATCCCCCGTCGCAGTGGCCACCCAATCCGCCGCCGTCTCCTCGACATCGTCATTATCCAGCATGATGGAAGTAATGAGATCTTCCTCCAGCTCCAAATCTTCCAGCACGAGGGAGTGATGAAGGCTATCCTCAAGCACCGACACCTTCGCTGGATCGGCCTCCGCAGCCTCACCGGAGCCCGCGAGATCTTCTGCAGACACATCGCTGTCCTCCGTGGACGATTCGGCCGATTCGTCGTCACCTGGCAACAGCGCTGGCTCCATTTCTTCCGAATGAACCTGAATGGACTCGTCATCCACGGCATCGATGGGCATGAAAGGTGTGGCTGAGAAGAGAAGCCGGTCTTCCAAGGCTTCGAAATCAACAAAAGGAAGAGAATTGAGTGGGTTCATAAAATTTTAGCGAAAGCTGAGTTGACGAGAACAAGAAGGGCGGACCCTGCCACAGGAGGAAAAAATGGATGCTATTTTGAGGCGACTAACCCAAATCACCGTGTGATTTTCTTCCAAAATGGTTATTCACGTGGCCTCAGATAGCGCCTATGTGCAGCCAACACTATTGGACCATGGTGCAAGGGGGCTGATTAAAGGGGGTGCCCGTCATCGCAGGAGGATCAGAGGGATTCGAGCGGGACGGCCGGTATTGGACCCAGAAACACGTTCCTCCTACGCCCCGCGACCTCCTTCTCACCAAACGGCGAGGCTACTGCGGACAGGTCCCGTCTTCGCTGCGATACGCCGGGGCAAGCCGAGCGGAGCGCAGCGACACAGTCGATCACTTGATTTCCTGAATAAAATCGACAATTCCTCTACGTGGTGCGCTCACAGCCGTAGAGGAACTTGGAACAAGTTTCTGAGTGCGCTACCGGAAACTGGCAGCCAGATTCGAGCGGGACGGCCGTTTAGCTCGCACCCACTTTCAATCAGCCCCCCTCCGGCCTACGAAGCGATTCCGGCCGCCGCGTTGCCCTTGGGCTGGCGGTTCTCCGCCGGAGGGCGGGGTCAGAGACTGGGTCAGTGGGCGAGGTTGGGCTATTGCGCCGCCTGGAGTTCGCCGGTCATGTCCATTGCACTACCGATCGAGGTCGTATTTTGGTCCGGGAGCGCCAGAGTTAGCATGTTATCGCCAGCCACTTTGAGCGCCTGCTTCAGGTCGATCATTGAGATGTTCTGATGGCCGAAGGTTTTCCAGTAAAAAAGGCGGTTTTCCAGGTCGGTCACGGCTGTCCAGGTTGTGAAATCATAGCCGCTCTGCCCTTCGGGCTCCATTGCTGATCCAGGCGGAATGTCAAAGTTATTCAGAATATGGAAAAGGGTTGCGGTGGCCGCGCCAGCATTCGCTTGCTCCGGGGCAAAATGCGTAAAGAGCGCAATCCGGACGAAGCGGGAGGGCGGGCTGAAATCTCCGGGGAGACCCGCTAATCCCGAGCCCAGACCCGTAGGAGAGATCTCGTATCCATTGAGATTGAGAGGCTTTGGATAGTCGGGGGAAAGTGTTACATAATTCTGGAGGTTGGTGAGCATCCAGGGAAATTCCGGATTATTAGTAAAACTGAGCAACGGATTGTCGAAGACCTTGATCTCGCCGTTGATCGGCTCGATCGCAATACACTTGCCGCTTGCATCGGTCACCCGATAATGAACCGGCGGCACTCCCTTGAGTGCTTCCAGAACGACTGGGAGGATCGAGATATCATTGAGGCCTTTCTCGACTTCCTCGACCGTCTCGAAGCTGGAGAGGATATAGGTGATCACTTGGATCGGCGACATGCCCTGATCATACTTCGAGGGATCGTTCTCCATAAATTTCGCTACGCCCTTAAAGTAAAAGATCCCAGCCGAAAGGCCCGCTTCGTTCACACCTTCGACAATGGCATCTTTGTGCCCGAAAGCATCCAACCCGCAGAAGCCGTATTTCGAGGTGAATTTGACGCCAGTATTTGGCCCCTTCGGCGTGTCTCCCTGAAAGCTCGACCCGGCAGGATAGACGAGCAGCGCAGAATCGAGCGGAACGCCAAACTCCAACGTTCGACCCGTGACAACGGATCCATCCTTGGCGACGAGTCCGCCACCGGTGCAGGCTTGGGAATAGGAAGCAACCAAAGCGCAGGCCGCCACCGCGAACGATGTAATGAGGGGTAACTTTCGCATAGCGCCGATTAGGGTGAGATTAATACGGCGAATAAGCAAGATCATTCGAGGTCACCAAGCAGCTTGTCCGCGCTGGTATGTATTTGATCAAGCAGCTGCGGGAGGGCGCCAACCCGGGGTTCGTCCATCGACTCTATCCGGGCGGCGATCTTGCGTGTGTCAGGATTTCACGACTTTTTCAATTGATGCGGCTAGGTCGTTTCTCCCGGGGTGACCCTTAGATTTTCCCGCCTGTTTCCGATTGTTGAGTCGATTCACTCTGCCGCTTGGGCCCACGAGCGCCCCGCTGTTCGCGGCGAGCTTTCCGGACGGTTTCCAATTTGGTTTGTTGTTCTTCGGTGAGGATGTCGTCGATGGCGACCTGTATGGCTTGGCGGATGGCCAGCATGGATTCGCGCGAAGGCCGTTCGCCTGAAGCGCGTTGTTGTTTGAATTGTTCTCGATGCGATTCGAAAACTTCCTGCACGGCCGTGGCTTGCTCAGCCGTCAGACCGAGATGTTCAGTCATGCGCTGCACACGATCTTCGGCCGACATGCGGGCGTGGCCCGGACCTTTTTTGGGGCATTTCCCTTGTTCGCCGGCTTGTAGAGAGAAAGGAACAACGCAAGTGACGATAGCCAAAGCGCTGACAACGAGTGGTTTGAGGAGTGTGTGTTTCACGAAGGATGAAACACAGGCTCGAGGGGAAAGTTGCGCCTAGGCGCTGACAGTTTCCAAGTGCGCCGGAGGTCTCGCTCAGGCTGCCGTGTCGTGATTGGCGCGGGTTGATTCTAATGGCAAGGCGTGAATGCCGGTGGAAAAGGCGCGTCCACCGATGTCGGCGTATCCGAGTGGCTCGAGTTGACTGGCCTCCTTGGAATCGAGAAGTTCTTTGACCTGATCGGAGACAATAATGGAGGCCTCCCGTTTAGCGGCAGCCTCTTGAAGCTTGACGGCCGCATTGACGGCGCCGCCGAGCAAGGGCTCTTCGGGATCATCCCCAGCGGCCATCCCAAGAGCGACTCGACCGGTATGCAGAGCGCAGGAGACCCGCAAGGGAACGTCACGCATCCAATGCCGTTTGGCTCCGTAAGCGACCATGGCCCGGGCCGTCGATAAGGCTTGCGACGCCATTTTTTCCAACGGTTCTCCACTCCAATATCCGACGAGATTGCCTCGCACGAACTTATCGGGGCGGGCGCCGTAAGTGGTGAGATGACTGAAGATGTTGCGATGCCAATTGCCGAGGACTTGGCTGAAGTCGGATTCCGAGAGGGTGGATTGCCAATCCTCAAGATCGAGCACGCCAATGACGAGCAGGATCACATTGAGGTAAGCGGATGGATCCATAGTCTTGCCCTGCTCGGCGATATCGGAATGCAGAGCTTGCATGTAAATCTCGTGATCGCCGATATGCAGATAGGCTTCATCACTGAGCGAGGTGGGCAGCAGGACGCGGGTTTGGCCAGCGAACGTTCCGTTGCTGCTACCGAGATCGACCAATTGGTATTGAACCCCATTATGGCAGCGCAACAAGGCGTGGTAACGGGAAACCTGCGGATCGCCACTCAAGCGGACATGCACGGACGAACCGCGTCCGATGATGGCGGTATTACCGATCAACTTTTCGAAAGTCTCCCCGTTGGGTGTAGTGATAGTCAGACGTGCTTGCATGGCGCGCGGCAACCTAGCCACAAGGCTGAGCCGAGAACAAGCGGTTCATGCGAATCGAGGCACAACCGGTGGGGAAAAACGGGAACAGAATTGCACGACAAATCGATTGACCTATATGCCGATAGAGATTAAGGACAAATCCATATGAGTCTGGTTGAATCATGGTCCCGCGGAGAAATTGAGGCGTTGAATGCCCGCTTCGAAACGGCGTCGCTCACCGAGATCCTGCGTTGGACCTGGGACACTTTCGGGAGCAAGGCTCAGATTGGCACCAGTTTTCAAGGGGCTGGCCTGGTGATCATCGATCATGCGCGCCAGGCCGGCCTCGATTTGCCGGTCTTTACGGTCGATACCGGACTCTTGTTTCCGGAGACCATCGAGCTCAAGCGGCGGCTTGAACAGTATTGGGGCATCAGCATCGAGGGGGTGCACCCGGAACAAACCGTGGCGGAACAGGCGGCCGAATTGGGAGAAGCGTTATGGAACCGGAAACCGGATCTTTGCTGTACCATGCGCAAAGTCATGCCGTTGCAGGCGAAGCTTCATCAGATCGACGCCTGGATCACGGGCTTGCGCCGTCAGCAGAGCGAGAGTCGCGAGCAAGCTCAAATTTTGGAGGTTTATAAGTTCGACGTCCTGCGTGACCGGCGGGTGGCGAAATTGAATCCCATGGCGAATTGGACGCGGGAGCAGGTCTGGGATTATCTGCGCGCCAATGAGATTCCCTACAATCCACTGACTGATCGCGGATATCGCAGCATCGGCTGCCAGCCGTGCACGATGGCGGTGAGCGACGAGGCTCATGAACGGGCGGGACGCTGGACCGGTTTCGATAAAGCCGAATGCGGGATTCACACCTTCCTTGGCGACAATATTTAATCCACCCCGCCTAAAAGGCAGATTCGCGACTAAGAAAATACGTTTCGGGCCGCGGCAGCATCCCGTTGGATTTGCGATTGAAGCGCCTCGAGTGATTCAAACCGCTGTTCGCCTCGAAGCCAGCGGTCGAAGCGGACCTCGATTTCTTTTCCGTAGAGATTGTGGCTGCCATGCAGTAGATGGGTTTCGAGCAGGCGGGTTTTGTCCTGGTCGGTTTTCACTGTGGGGCGCCAGCCCAGGTTGGTGACTGAGGGAAGCCATTCATGATCCAGTCGAGCGGCGGTGGCATAGACGCCATCTGGCGGGAATTGTTCGCCGCCAACGAGCACATTGGCGGTTGGAAAACCGAGCTGCCTTCCGCGATGATCTCCCTCCACCACCCGTCCGAAGACCGAGAACCGGCGGCCCAGCAGCTGTTCCGCACCCTTGAGATTTCCTTCGGTAATCATGGCCCGAATCCGGGTCGAACTGACGACCTCGCCCTCGACCTCAACAGGCGGCACGCCGGTGGTGTGAAATTGGTTTTGGCGGGCCAACTCCTGCAGGAGGGCGAGATCTCCTCCGCGATCCTTGCCGAAACGCCAGCTTTCTCCAACCACGATTCCACCCAGCGGATTGGCGGCATCGATCATGGCCTGGGCAAATTCAGTCGCTGGCATTCGGCAAAAATCCCAATCAAACCGGATCAACAACACATGCTGTAACCCGGCTTCCGCCAGCAAACGGAGTTTATGTTCGGTATTGACCAGCAAGCGAGGGGCTTGATCCGGCCGCAATACTTTGATTGGGTGTGGATCGAAGGTGACCACCACTGGGGTTCCGCCCTGCTCGGCAGCAATTTGGCATGCCCGGTCAATCACAGCTCGATGGCCCAGATGCAATCCATCGAAGACGCCGATGGCCAGGACCACGGGGCCTTGAAGCTGAGCCAGGTCCTCGATGTGACGGAGCAAATGTAAGTCCTGCAATTCCGAAATCATGCGTGCCGCCAAGGTTGGATCAAATGGCGATGAATGCAATGGCTGGCCCACACTTTGCAAGCAGCACGGTAAAATCAACTGTGCGAAGGCGGTGAACTTCCCGGGGGGATCCGGCTTTCGATTTCCTGTAAAACACGTTCTAATTCCTGACGTTGAATCGGTTTCGTGAGGTAGTAATCCATGCCGATCTTGAGCGCGCGTTCGCGTTCCTGACTCATGGCATTCGCAGTCAACGCGATGATGGCCACAGGCCGATGCAGCTGACCTTCCTTGGCGCGGCGAAGGATTTCCGTTGTCGCTTCGTATCCGTCCATTTCCGGCATTTGGATATCCATCAAGACCACGTCGTAAGCCGCCTGTTCCAGCATCTTGACAGCCTCTAACCCGTCGGCCACCGCATCTGCGCGGTATCCGAGCTTCTTCAATGTCAACAGGGCGACCTTCTGGTTTACGGCATTATCCTCAGCCATCAGAATCCGTAGCGGGCTTGTTTTATCGGTTGGGTCCGTTTGGCGCCTGGATTCGGGACGAGGCGTCTGTTGCTGAGCAGGCTGACACAGTTGGACAAGCACGCGCTGAAGGTTTTCCATCCGAATCGGTTTAGGCAGGAGCGCATCGAAACGGAAGCCGTCATGGCCCTCGAGGAGTGAAGTCAGTAAAACGAAGGGGCATGTCAGTCCTGCTTCACCCCGCAAGGCGCGAGCCAAATCGACGCCATTTTTATCGGGCATTTGCATATCCAAAATCGCCACATCGACGGGTTGTTCGCTGGCCTTTTTCAGGCCGCTATCGAAGCCATTCGCCTCAATCGCAATCATTCCCCAGCGTTCCAGCATACACTGCAGGACCTGCCGGTTGGTTTTGTTGTCGTCCACCATCAAGCAACGTTTGCCAACCAGGACATCGGCGGATTGGTCGCCGACATCTTCAGAAGTTACTCGCTTGCCGCGAATGGTGAAATGAAAGGTCGAACCCTCGCCTTCCTGGCTTTCCACCCAGATAGTGCCGCCCAAAAGTCCAACTAGCCGTTTGGAGATGGCCAGTCCCAGGCCGGTGCCGCCAAACCGGCGAGTGGTGGTATTGTCGACCTGACTGAACACCTGAAACAGCCGGTCGAACCGATCTTTTGGGATACCGATGCCGGTGTCTCGCACGGAAAAGTGAATTTCACATTCGTCCTCAGGGAGAGCCTTCACGGCGGCTTGCACGAACACCTCGCCGTGTTCCGTGAATTTGATGGCATTGGAGACGAGATTCGTGAGAATTTGGCGGAGCCGAGTCGGATCGGTCATCACGGCCAATGGCACGTCGGCATCGATCAGGCTGACCAGTTCAAGCCCTTTCGAGTGGGCATGCTGGCGCATGAGCTCCAGCGATTCATCGACAATGACCCCGATCTCCGTCGGCGCCGATTCCATATTGAACCGGCCCGCTTCAATTTTTGAAAAATCGAGAATATCATTAAGAATGGTCAACAAGGTGTCGCCTGAATGCCGGATGGTGGTGACATAATCCTGTTGCTCCTCATTGAGCGAAGTATCGAGCAAGAGGCTAGTCATGCCGATCACCCCATTCATCGGAGTTCTGATTTCATGGCTCATGGTTGCCAGAAAATTGCCCTTGGCCGCGGCAGCCGATTCCGCAGCGTGCCGTGCCTCATCGGCTTCATGAGCTTTCTGCTCGAGCTGCTGGTTCGCCTCCCGCAGCTGTTGAATGGCGATCAGACGAGCTTCCTGAAACGCTCGTTTTCTTCTGACGATATACCCGCCAACCGTGAAACAGAGTAGACCGTCCATGGCCAGCAGGCAAAGAAACACCAGCCAGGTATTGGTCCGAAGCCCATCGATGCCAGCCACGGCTTGATACGCGTCGATCACGGAGACCAAATGCCATTGATCGGCTTGCTGCACCGATTCAGTTCTTTCGTTCAGGTTGGATCGAGACAGCGATACTGGTTCTAAACTTTGCCAGGTGATCAACTGGTTACCGATGATTTGTTGGCCTTGCGATTGATTTTTTACAAGCGACCAGATCTCCGAGCGTTCGCGGGAAAAATGATGGTTGTGACCGAGCTGGAACCCGAACCGATCTTCTTCGGGGCCGCCAGCGATCAACCATCCCTCAGAATTGAGAAGGCGCTGGGTTGGCGCGCCAATGCGGCGGCCGATCTCGCTGGCATCGTAGTTGAGCACCACCAAGCCGGCTCGAGTGCCCTCCAGAAAAACAGGCGCTACGGTTCGCATGGTGGGTTGATGCGGGACTTCGACTTGGCCGCGTTCTTCGTTCAGATCCAGGGGTGAAATGTAAAGTTCGTCAGGTTCAAGACTGAGACCAACCTCCGTGTAATACCGGTCACTTTTATTTTGAAGGTCCTCCGGCGCAACCGCCACCGCTTGGTTATCGTCGAAATTGACCCGCACCAATTCCTGACCTTCCAGATCGAGCAACCGAATCTGAAGATACCGGCGGCGTGCCTGTGCGAAATTGAGGTAATCGGCGAGCAGCTGGCTGCGAGCAGCGGATCTCTGTTCGAGCACCACGCGAATGCTGGTGAGATCGCGGATGAACGCCGTGTCGGAGCGGAGCTCCCGTAAGCGCGAGTCAATTCGAATCGCCGTGTTGGTGAGGCGGGCTTGTTCTTCAGTTTTCAGCGCCGCGAGTAGGGGCGCGCGCTGCTGGTCATACAGCACCCATATGACAGTCCCAAAAAGGATCGCTACCGATACCCCAACAAGCACAACCCAGAACCAGGGAGAAAGTCGTGATTCTGTCGGGGCGGACGGCATCTGGAATAAATCCTAACGACAAAGTTTTGCCCGATCAAAAACGAAAGAACAAGATGGTATTATGAAAAAGAAAAAGCCCGCTCAAACGAGCGGGCTCCATAAAGGACAGAGTCGAAACCAGTAAAATTTACCCCAATGTTTTCATAAAACCAGTCGTGCTAGC
>JGI12210J13797_10078555_pt1 | contig 40916 bp, 29 predicted proteins | sample ElkSlonscriptome_3_FD_13797 | JGI IMG/M metagenome (IMG submission 13797) | reverse complement strand
TTGATTAGGCGAACGGTGGGTTGAGCTACGTTATTCTTCTATGGCCAGTCACCAACCCTCACAAAGAGTTCTTTGCTTAAGCTATTAAACAGGGCTACGTGCTTGGCGTGCCAAAGTCGGATCGGGTCACCCTCCAGGATATTGCGAATGAGATCGGGATCACCGCCGCGACGGTTTCGATGGCGTTGCGTGGCCATCGGCGTATTTCTCCCGAGACCCGGGAACGGGTCCGGCAAGTCGCGGGCCAATTAGGTTACCGCCCGGATCCGTTGGTGAGCGGGTTAGCCCGTTATCGGAGGCCGGGCGGGGAAAAACGGGGCGCGGTGATTGCTCTAGTCTCTTTCCGCCCGCCTCGGCCCGTCGGAGCCGAAGCCGAGTTGATCTCGGAGGGGAACGCCTTGGGATACGACCTGCAGCCTTTCTATCTCGATGACTATCCGACGCAACAGGCCCTGACGCGTGTGTTGAAGGCTCGCGGTATCGCCGGAGTGCTTTTTCCTGAGCGAGTCCCCCCGATTCGACTCGAGGCCAACGCCTGGCAAGGACTCTGTTGCGTTTATACCGGTCCATATCCAGGATCCGGCGAGGTGGATTGTCCGGTCGATCTGGTCAGGCTGAATCCATTCGATTGTGTCGTCAGCGCCTGGACGCACGCGAGAAGAGCCGGTTACCGGCGGATTGGGTTGAACCTGCTCGCGCCGGAACAGGGTCTGACCAATCTCGATCGAAAGACAATGGCCGCTTTCGCCGCTTTGCAACGTGAAGAGAAAAAAGGGTTTCCCCGTTTGCAACCGCTCATCGAAGTGGGCGAACCGGCGCTGACAACCTGCCGGCAATGGGTGGAGCAGGAACGGCCGGAGGTGGTGTTGGGAGGAATCAACCGCCTTTATTCGACCCTGCAAGAAGCGGGCTGCCGCATTCCGGAGGAAGTCCGGTTCATTGCCTTAAGAAAAGCACGGCCCCGGAGTGATATCGCTGGCCTGCTCGTCGGGGTCCGGCGGGTGCACAGCATTGCAATACGGCATCTGGACGCGCTCATCCGTCAACAAGTGATCCGGGAGCCCGAAGAGCAAATCACCCTGGTCTTGAAGCCGGTCTGGAGTCCGGGCGCCAGTTTTCCCGAGTAAGGGAGATGCCTGTTAATCTGAATCTGGCAAGCGTCGTGAGTAACCGCTCGATATTCCCGGGAGAAGCCTCGAGCAGGAGGTCGACATCTTCGGTGAGCCGCACATCCCCATATGCCGCGTGACCGCCACACCTCCCACCAGGACGAATACCCGATCACACCCAGATCGAGGGCGAGCGTATCCTCGGTGCTGGCCAGCTTCTCGCCTGGAATGGTGAAGCGATACCAGCCGAAATCACTCCCGGTTTTGCTGCGATGCCAGCGATGCGGAAGTTCCACAGATTCCTACTGCATCGGATCGATTGGAACGCTTGCCCATTCCATGACGTCGCCTGGCCTGAACCAGACCTCCTGGTCGCTGATCCGGTGGACGGTCTGGTCGGCCGCAAGGGAGAGAGGGATGAGGATGAACAAACCCAGCAAGCAGCGCATTGCCGACGACTTACCGCAATGCTGGGAACAACCCAAGCAGCCCCTTGCTTTGTAAGCGAAAAGCGCAGAGCTCTACGAGGAACTCAACACCGTCATCCAGCGGGAACCCGTCGATTTCATTGAGCCGCAACTCCGCGGGATCGCGGCCTCCATCGGCATCATCAAAGGCAAAGAGTTCGCCCCTGACGAACGGATGAAGAAGATCCTGACCGACGCGGTGGCCATTGCCAACGGCACCGCCCGCACGATCGCCTTTCACAACCGCGACCCTCGCGCCAAGATCTACGAGGACGGCCACTGGATGACCGGCTTCATCGGCGACGACTACCGCTGGCTTGATGGCAACGGTCTGAGAGGCCGCGATATCGATGCGCGCACCTATTTTTTCTACCTCGCCACAGTGAACACGCCTGCCATGGCACTAAAAATGGTTGGGAAGGGCTCGCAGTATGCGCTCGTCTACGCCGACAAGGACGGAAACCCGATCGATGGTTCGAAAAACTACAAGCTCCACATTCCGGCGAATCCCCCGGCCAAGAACTTCTGGTCGGTCGTCATCTACGATCCGCAGACACGCTCCGAACTGCAAACGAGCCAGCCCTTCCCTAGCAAGAACAACAAGCGTGATGCGCTCGTCGAAAACGCCGATGGCTCGGTCGATCTCTACTTCGGCCCCGAAGCTCCCGAGGGCAAGGAAGCTAACTGGATCGACACGGTGCCCGGCAAAGGCTGGTTCGCCTGCCTGCGCCTCTACGGCCCGCTCGAACCGTGGTTCGACAAGACCTGGCGTCCCGGCGAAATTGAATTGATCGAGTAACTTGCTCGCAACGGGGAACAAGAGCGACGAATGCAAATAAGGAGGGCCTGGACAACTCCCTACAGGTGAGCGGCAAAACGGTGACGCTCATTCCAGATTCATCGGCTTTACCCCACGGTTTCGTCAAAGCGGGAAGAAATTGCGCCGCAGATTTTTGTGCAGAGCAAGGAGTTCAGGCAGGGGCGTATCCGTTGAGATACGCAACCGCCTGAACAACACAGCTCGGCGCAAAAAGATCAAGCTAGCACGACTGGTTTTACGATACATTGGGGTAAAGTATGGATCGCATTCCTGGCAATTTCAGTGGTTTAACTCGAGATCAGCACTGCGTTGGCTGCCTCTTCATGTTGATGGGCGAACCGATGGATGGTGGCGTTATCGCCGGTGGCGAGGTTGCCGGTGATGGTGGTGCGCTGGGCCAGCAAATGAGCGGCGACGGGATTGTTCTGCAGGAAATGATTGTTCGATAGGGCGACAGTGTATCCGAGGAAGGTCGACCGGGCTTCCATGAATCGGTTGCCACTGATGACCACCGCGCGATGACATCCATAGGTCGGATTCGAGGAAATCCGGGTGCGGATGGCTTCGATCCGGTTGTCAAGAATTGTCAGACTGGCGTGCGGGGAGGCTGGTCTCGTCAGCAGGTCGTCGCCCCATTGCTGATCGAGCTCTTCATCCATTTGCAGATTGACGAGAAGGAGCCCTATTATTTGGCTGCCACGGATCTCACCACCGACCGAAGGGCTGTCGAGCGCGAGCGGAATGCCAGGACGCAATTCGGATTGTTGGGTGGGCAACGACTCGAGGGCGGTCCGGATCTTGGCTTTGGACGTATTACCGGCGGTAATGGTTTCGAAAAAGAGCTTATAGGGATTGGCGGTGGCTGCCTCGGGTGAGACGGTCTCCATCGTTGGACTGAATCCGCTACCGGGTTGCAGGAGATGCATGCTGGTCGCCTGGGTCTGCCAGTCTCGCCGGGAAGCAACGGGCATGCTGAAGATGGCGTCGGTGGCGGCGGTCAGCGCCGCCTCGTAATCGTCGGGTGCTGCCTGCGGATCGGTCTGAATGAGGGTCGCCATGGGAGAACTGACCGCCGAGTCGAGCCCGGTTGCATCGGCGAGCGGGTTGTCGGCCTCGAATCGGATGGCATCTTCCATCACGTTACCGATCCAATGAATCGTTGATTCGGGTTGTTTCCCGACCGGGGCGATGGTGATCATCGGCTGGATCGAGACATCCGCATTTTCTACTAGACGTTTGAAAAAGCAGTTTTCGACGTAACCTCGCGTGGTGCGCAGGATGAAACGGCTACCATCCTGGACGCCGAACCCGAAAGCTACATCACGCATAGTCAGATAGCGGATGCTCCATTCCGCGTTACCTTCGAGCCGGATCGTTGTGCTGGGGCCGGCCCCGGTGATTTTTACCCAGTTGAGTTGAGGCGAGACATAGTTAGCGGGCAGCAAGTGAAAGCCGGGCAGCAGACAGATGTTCATCGAGGTGAGTTCCTCGTTCGCTGCGGAATCAAAAGCGGCCTCAAGGTTGGGGAACTTTCCACCGTCACCGACGGTCACTGAGCAGCCGCCGCCGGTTTCTCGCTGACAAAGGGCTTCCAGGGCGTTCTGGACGGTGGGCGCGGCGTCGTTTGGGAGAAGATCAGCGCAGCGCGATTCGTCGAACCAGACCTGATCGGCCCGGCTAACGGTGACCGTGAAGCGCTGGGCCAGATGCAGGGGACGCATGCAGAGATCGAGCAGCTCTACCCTGACCTGACCACTGCTCGCGTTGACACCCTCCTTCAATTGGACTTCGCACCCTGCAATTCCTTCGTCATCGGCGCGGATAATCAGAGCACCTTCATCACTAACTTCCTCTCCGTTGGCGGTCGTCAGCACGAAACCGAATTCTTCACTGGTGAACTGAAGGAAGGCGCCAGCGACCGGGTTTCCGCCGCGGGAGACCCCTGCGAGGATCGGGTATTTCAACGTTTCACCCGGCATACCTTGCTGACCATCGCCCCCCACCCGTTGTAACATCGTCTGTTGCGTCAACGAGACCGCTTCTTCACGCAGATCATGGATCTTCGGTTTCCCGCCATCGATCTCGAGGTGGGCGAGCGGAGCCAGATGACGCTCGATGCCATGCGGGGGAAGGGAGGCTGGAGACCCCGCTTTGGTAGGCCATTCCACCTCGCCGGAAGTGGTGCGCGCTGGAATCAGCCAATAATCTCCGGCCCTGAACTCCTCTTTCTCGCTGGCCGCAAATCGGATTTCGACGCCTTCTTCCAATGGAAGAAAACCGTCGCTGGTGCTGGCGATTTTCACGCGCTCCGCTCCTGCACTTTCCCACCGGCGAAGGATCGGTTTTTCGAAGTCAGCGAAATCGACAGTTCCGGTCGCGGTTGAGGGATCGATAACAACGCTGTGCCGTTTTGCCTCGGTCAGTTGGACGAGAGTGCCGGGCTGATGCTGGAGCGGATGGGAGGCGTCGATGAGTTCGACCCAGCCGCCCGGTAAAAAGCGAAGCACGTCATCCTTGCCTGTTGATTCGACAAAGAGCTCGTCGGGGTCGTTTTCATTCACGCCGGTCCAACGGGTAACAACTGAGCCGTTGTCACGGGACCATTTGAAGGTCGCATCATTCAAAGGTCCACCGGTGTGAATTTCTACACGGTAGAGCTGGTTTTGGAGCGAACGATAGCCGGCGCCGGGCGGAACGATGCAGGGGCTCTGTGTGGTCTCAGAGGGTTCAGCTCGGGCGGCCAATCGTCCACGGTTGGCAAGCGCGCTATTGAGTTTCTGCCATTCGGCTGATTTGCGTAGACAGAGCGGGCCTTCCGGGTTCTCCTGCAATGAGGCGAATCGGATCTGCCAGATCGCCTGCGACCGGGTCGCGGTGTCGGGTCCGTTGAGAGCGATTTCGCGAATCTCCGGGTCGTCTTGCCAGGTGACATGCTGTTCCCAGCCTTCGAGAAGCACCAGGTAATGGCCATCTTCGGATGGGAGCGCTTCTTCGGTTGGCCAGGGTTGGCTGGCGATGGTCGCGGTTCGATGCAGTTCACAAAGGAATCCGGAAAGGTAGATGCGGCCGGGATGCACAGCGAGCTCCTGGTTCTCGTCGAGGTGAATCTTGAACGGTTGAGGGTAATCCTTCCCCGGGATCACAGCGATTTCGCCGAGAATATCTCGAAGGTAGAGACTTTCGAGGTGCCGGTTGATCGCTGCCTGTTCATTCCAGTCCGCGTCGAGCTGGACGCGTCCCTGTTGCATGAGCACACGACGGTAATGTTTTGTGGGATCGAAGGTAAAACGGGTGAAATCGCCTTTCATAGATGGAGTGGGGTAAGAGGTCAGGTATGGAGGAACGTGCCGGCCAAGAGACCGGCACGAAGGTATTCAGGCAGCACCGTCCGCAGATCGGAGAGCCGGTGGGTCAGGTGGAGAAAATGCCAGGCGCCCATTGCGTTGCCGTCATCGGCCCCTTCCTGGATTCCTCGTGCGGTGAACGTCGAGAGCAGGCCGTAAGCGGGGTGCACCGCGCCATCCGCTAGCCATTCGTCTGATTCGAAGATGGGCGCCGTGCGTTGCTGGATCCGCCGTTCTTCGGGACCGGAGAGCGGTGTGCCGTTCCATTCTTCTTCTATCTGAATCTCGAGCTTCGGCTGGCAACGATAGGCCCGCGGCGTCAATGAATCAGCTGGAAAATAGGAGTAACGAATGCAGCCTTCCTGACGGCGTTCGACGGTCAGGGTACGCAAAAAAATGCTGTTGCTGGCGTTGAGTGTGCGCGCGTTTACACGGCTGAATGTTGTGACTTGCCGGAGATCAAGATCGTTGAGTGGCGCCTCGATCGACGAGCGGGAATCATCGCCGCCGATCAGGGAGTCGGTGATGCAAATATCGGCTATGGTGGCTGGAAAAGTCAGGTTACTGAGAATGCTGCGATTCGCGGACCATTGGAGCCGGTCGTTGCCGCCATCGGCGATCGAGATGCGGCTCGACTCCGGTAGAAAGGTACAATGATCGATTCGAAGCGATCCGAGTTGTCCTTTGTTGACGACCAGATTGCTGGAGATCAGCAAGCCGTGAAGCTGGAGTGTGCCCGGCGTGAGAGAATCGTCGGAGGCCAACCCTACGACGGTGACGTCTCCATCGATGGTCGCACGATGCCGTTCCGGGCTCCATTCCGATAGGAGCCCGAAGAATTGTGAGGGGTCACTCGGATCTTCGATTTCCGGGGCGACCCCGGAGAGAATTGTCAATTCGCTCCCATCAGGAATTTCGATGAAAGCCGATTCGGAATAGGTGTCGCTGTCGAGGAAAACGATGAGGCCGCGGGTTCCTGAGGGTTGGCTTCTCCATTCTGTGAGGGCTTCACCGAGGGTATCGACGATCTGTTCGCCAGCGGAAGGTTGCAGCCGTTTGCTGACACCAATCAACCAATCGGGTGCGGCATTGAGTAACGTTTCGACAGCTTCGATCCGTTGGTAGGACCCGCCGCCCAGCGGACCCGGGGAGCCGGATTGATAAGAAGCCGTGAGCGAATTGATGTTGCTGCCAGCTGGCAAAGTGATCCGTCCTAACACTGGATCGATGGCAGCTTGGATGGGCAATTTTTTCAATGTGCCATCGCTGGCTCGCTGCGTGACCTGATTGGGCGGCGATTGCCAAGTGCTCAGATTGCAGATAAGCAATTCTGCGGGGGGGATCGGTTCGAGGGCGTTGTTCGGATAGAGTTGCAGAACTGGAGAGACCGAGTCGAAATAATCCGTGCGATGTTCTTTCGCGTGCAAAAGCCGTCGCCGGAGCGGGACGGGGAGATTGCGTTCCTCGGCAAGGTGAGTGATTTCGGTTTCGGTTTGTGGATTGTTATAAAGAGGTTCATCGAATCCGAGTGGATGAAATGTGAAACAACCCGGCCCGTGGCCATTGACAGGACCGCATCGCATACGGGTCCATTCCATGGCCTGCAATTGCCATTGATGGAGACCAATGTGAGGGAGATGATGGCGTCCTCGTTTGGAGGTAATCGAACGGACATCGACGGTGTGCCGGGCGTGATCGAAAGGAGAATCAATCAGTTCCATCCGGTTCCCATCACGAATATCGGGGCAACCGTGCTTCTCGGGTTGATGATGATTGATAAACTGATTTTCCGCTGTCAGCCGGAAATATTCGACCGCACGCGTCGGGAGACCGGTAATATCACGAGCCATCTGCTCAAGCATGGCCGCGGTTCCTTTGCGACGACGATAGCGGAGAGTATTCGCGATGAAAGCGCGTCGGCTGTAGACCCCTTCGATGCCGCCATGGAGTGGCGGTTGACCGGTCAGATCGCCAAGGTAAGGGACCGCCCATTCCTGGCAGGTTTCGATGAAGGCGTTTTCATAGAGTTGAAAAATGTCGCGTTCCATCCCGGCGAATTGATCGGCGAGTAGGCCCACCAAATCGCGCAACGGGTATCCTTGCTCGGCATCGCGGATACGATAGATCGATGGAAGCAGCTGGTAAAGATAGTCAGGAGTAATGCGTCCGGTCATAAGAAATCAGAGGGGGTAAAGGTCGATACCTTCGTTCTCTTCGCTGTCGATGAGAAGGAGTTGTGCGGGCAGGGCGCCACTTGGAGCTGGGCGGGCGGGATGCGAGACTAACATGGCCGGGATATTGGAAGGTTCCACACCACTCATCAGCGGGCGGAACATGAATCGGTCGAGATCAACCGCTTCCACCCCTTCAATCTCCTGGAGCACTGCGATGATTTCGCCGGCGGCCACCGACTGCGCGAACTCGCGGTTTAGAAAAGCGAACGCGGATAAAAGGGCTACCTCGGCTGATTCCAGGACGCTCTTCTCATCGTAACGTTCCTCGATCATCAACCCGGCCGAGATTTGGAAATAGCGGTATTCGCAAGGATGGGCCGTGACAGGAAGATAAGGATCCCGGACCTGATCGATTGCTTCAAGAAGGTCCGCGATTTTCTCTTCGCCAACGGTTTCGCCCTCATTCCCGGCGAGCGTGAGATGAACGAGCCGTTCTTCGCCGGCCTGCACCCAGCCGGCCTGGGCTTTGCCGATCCCGGAGAATTCGCCGGCAAAATGTTCGAAGTCCCGGAGCGAAACGACGCGTCCAAGAGTCAACACACTGGCAGGAGCATTCTGACGCGCGTGATCGAGGGTTTCACTATCTTCAGCACCGATCGCCGGTTGGGGGTTCAGGACGCTTTTCAAGCCGGGAGGTCGTGAGAGAAGCAGGGTCAATTTTCCGGCCTCCAGATTACCGTTCGTGCCAAGACCTGCACGGTAATGCGCTGTGATGTTATTCACGCCGGTCGGCAGCCGAGCGCCTTTGATGCCATCGCCGAATTGCACATGAGTATTCCCGCGGGCATCCTGGAAAAGGCGGTAGACTTCTTCTGTGGGGGCGGATTCGGAGAGGGTGTCCCGGGGTTCCCAGAGGATGTTATCGACACGGATCTCGATGGCCGGTGCGCCGCCAGATGGAGTGGTGGCGGGGATGTAAGTCAATGGTGGTTTTTTGAGCGGGAAAGTCTGAAAACTTTCTCGAGCATCGCCACTTCCAAGGATCTCGAACGTGGACTCGCCATGGGTGGCTTCGGCAACGTTACCGTTGATGATAAGAGAATCACGTTTGTAACGATATTGCAGAGGGGCTTCGATCCAGAGCTGGCTGACGAACCGTTCGCCGTCGGCGTCCGGAATCGTGAGCAAGCTCATTTCGACGAGAGCAACCACCTCCGCCACTTGCTCGCGGGTATCGGCATCGATCCCGCTGAACGCGAGAAGCCGACCGGTCTCCAGGGTGGGGTATTCCTCGTCGAGAACGACGATCTCTTCTTCCACCGCATCAGCGATCGGCTGGGGGAGCAACGTCAATTCTTCGCTCTGCCCATGGAGTGTGGTGTTGCCGGGAGTGAAGAACAGGAGTTTTTCGCCGGAGAGTTCGAGACGGGTGGTTCGCAGGGTTGTGTTATTCGTAGCCTCAATGGTCTCGAGGGCTTCGGTCACATGGTAGAGTTCACTGTATCCCGGTTTTTCGAGAACCACCCAGCTATCCGCGGCGATTTCGGGATAGACCGCATCAAGGTGCACCGGGTTTGCGAGGTTTTCGTGTTCGCTGGCGGTTTTGGGACGGGGCGGCGCGCTGCCGGTCTCATCATAAACGAGATCGTTGTAACCGAGCAAAGCGGTCTGTTTGCGAAGCGCGAAGACTTTTACCTGATGGTAAGTGAGCGGTTCTTTTTGCTCATCGGTGACCGCTTTGGTTGCGAGAATGACGCGGGTCCAACCTCCGCTGTTGTCGGGTTCCACCGCAATGATGCGGCGGAATTCCCAAGCTTCGGAGGAAGCGGAAGATTCTCGTGCTTGATCAACGATCAGTAAAGAGTGACCCGGTTTCAACTGGGTGGAGATGCCATCAAGGTAGAGCACCGTTTCGCCGGGTTGCGGGGTGATCCATTCCTTGAGGAGAGGTTTCATGGTATTCCAATCAGGTCTGGCCACGATTTCGGTGATCGTCTCGAAGACTTCAGGCAATTCATCCTGGCCGGGTTGGCTCTGGACTTTGGTGCCGATTTCGAGCCGGACAGAATTGGGAGTGCCCGCGGCAGATTCCATCGTAAAAGCCAGGGCAGTTTCGGCGGCGACACCAGGCCGCGGGGAGTAACCAAGAGTCGCGGCCAATTCGAGAACGGAGCGTCGGCGGGTAGCGGTGCGAAGGTAATTTTCGTTGGCGATTCGTTCCTGGTAGAACGCAAGCACATCGAGCACCATCGCGCTGGCGTCGAGGTAAGCGATGGTCAGATCATCATCGCTGCGCGTGGTAAGATCGCGCAGGTTCTCACTGGCACTGATGCCGCGAAGAAGTGTGGCTTTGAAGCTGGCATGTGCGCCGCAACGATAGGCGATGTGAGAGAGTGAAGGAGGACTACCGGCAACGATGGGGGTGGTGATGGAGGAATCGTCACAGCAATCGCACGGACATTGCGGGTCGGTCGGGTCGTGTTTCATATTCATCAACGGCCTCCTTCCATGAGGAGATGAATGGCGCCTTTCTCTGGAAAATTGGGATCATTAGAAAGCTGCAGAACTTCTGAGTGGGCGGCTGCGATCACTCCGGCGCCGAGTTCACCCCGGTCCGGCTCGCTGTATCGGCGGAAACGAATCGGTTCGACGCTTTGCACCCCTTCGATTGCCATGGCGCCGGCAATGATGGCGCTGAGATAAAGGGGATCGCCAAAGCTGAAACGATCGGGATGAAAGAAACCCTCGGTTCCATCGGAACGTTTGCCGCTGCTGAAAAACAGGCGCAGACGTTGCTGCACCCGGGTTCGTTCATGGAGTGGATCGACGCAGATTCGCAGCAGAATCTGCAGCGGCACAAGCGTCGGCGGGATGATCGCGAGGTCGTAACCGGCGATCCGGAAAGGTTCGAAGAAGTCGAGCATTTCCCGGATGAAATCGGCGTCGACCTCTCTACCATTGACGCGGTCAATAGCCAGAAAGACCACATAACGGCTGCCGGTCCAGCGGAACTCGGCGGAGGCGCGTTGCACCCCGGAGTGCCGGAGGGCGAGCGTTTCGAAATCGCCGGTGGTGACCGCGCGTTCCTGGATTTTGAAAGCCTGGGGAGCATCGCGGACGGCTTCTTCCAGCTTTTCCGGGGCCATGCCCCCAGCGGCTGCGAGGGGATTGCGGATGGTAGTGATCCCGTCGCCGGCCCAGACGATGCGGGTGATCGCTTCGGCGCCGATATTGCCGATTGGGCCGCTCCCGATGCGACCGGTTGCGGTGAAGAGGGAATTCGTGGTGGGTTGTTTGCCGTGGATCCCGTCCCCGAAACGGAGCGTGCCGGTGCGATCTTCCTCAAGTTCAACGACGAATTCCTCGGCGTAAGGATTCGAGGCGAGCAAATCGTGCTGGGGAACCCAGAGTCGGTCGCCCTGATGGAGTTCTAAGACGGGAGAAGCTAGTTGTGGAGATTGCCGGAGAAGTCCATTCGCAGGAAGTGTGCTGGCTTTTTCGGGATCGAAGTATTCGCGGAATGTCAGGTCTTTGTGCCCGATGACAGGCCGATAGGGGAAAGCCTGGTCGGGGACGGCGGAGGGAGTGAGGGGAAGTTCATCGAGAGATCGTCCGTGATCGGCCAGAACAACATTCCCGCGGGCCACCGCGATGTCGGTGGGGCCGCGTTCAGGATGGTTGGTCGCGGTGAGGACCAGGGCAAAGGGAAGCGCGTCTTCGGGGTGCCATTCGATTTCGACAACGGGCTTTTGAGTGAGCGGATCGATGGTCGCTTCGACCTGCTGAAGACGAACCACATGCCGTTTGGAAGGGTCAGCATCCTCGGCTAGTCCGGTGGCTGCGCCAGCGATTTGTTCGAAGATCAGCAGATCACCGGCTTCGAGTTGCAAGGGGGGGTCGGCGAGCAGGGTGGCGCGGGAGGTTCCGGCGGGAAGGCAACAATCGTCATCGCTCCAGGTGTAGAAAGGAATGCGATTGTGGGATGAACGCAGCGTGATGGGATGCATGCTTTCGAAGACGAGCGGGCGCTCGGTGAGCACCGCTTCGAATTCATTGGGATTAATGATGACTGTTGGGGAAGGTGTTTCGGGTGGATCGGTCAATAACATGGAGCCCGGTTCCAGCGTGAATCCATCGGCGCCACTGGCGGGTTCGATCTCGAAGGTGACCCAGGTTCTGGCGTTGCACCCTTCATGCAGATGGTAGTCGAGCATGCGGGTGTGTCGCCGGATAGAAGGACGTCGCCGGGCAGTTTGAAGGTACGCTTCAGTGGCCGCGGCGTCTTGGTAATAACTGAGGTAATCGCCGATGTAAGCGGTCAGCTCGACCAGGGCCATCTGCTTGTCGGCCGGGTTCCGATCCTGCCATTCCGGCGAGAGGAGACTCATCCGATCGAGCATCAATTGACGGAAACTGGTGTAATCTTTCGCGAGATAATTGATCCGCGGTTGTTCGGGTTCTTCAGGAGAGCATTCCGGGGCCTCGGCGCAATCGAACTCGTTAGGACACTCGATTTTGAAGGAGAACTCGACGGAAGCGAGCCTGGGATCGAAGCCCGAAGGGGGGAGCTCGTCGGACTCGGAACGGACCAGGGCGAGTGTGTAGCGGGAGAAATCGCCGGGTCGATCGACCTCGATGGTAGCGATCTCGTTGTCGATGGAGAGAGAGACGACCTCAATGTTGCGGATGCGGGAGCCGCCGATGATCAGGAAATTGCCGATGGTCAGTTCGGGATTCTCGGGGATTCCACCGGGCTGGCCGGGTAGGGGGTGGAGAAAGTGAATGTGTAAGCGACGTTGATTGGGCGGAGCGATTTCGAGGTAATCGATTCCGTTGAGTTGGCCCGACCGGGCGACCATTTGCCTGCGACGTTCGTTTTGACAGTAATAAGGCATCAGTTCGCCGGGGTTTCGGTTCGGGTGAAGGTTTGGGATTGGCTTTCGCCAGTATCGCGCACGGTGTAATGAACGACCACTTGGAGAGTCGAATCATCGGAGGTAGCTTCGACGCCGCCGACCTGAATGAGGTCACCGAGCCATTGTTGCAAGCCTGCCTGGACAGTCACCTGGATGGTCTCAGCGACGAGATTGCTGTTGGGGGAGAAGAGCAAGCGACGGAGGCCGCTGCCGAACTCGGGACGATTGAGCCGTTCACCGGGTGAGGTAAAAAGAATCTGCTCGATCAGTCCGCGGATGTAAGTGGCGTCGGAAGGGGAGGCGGTGCGTCCCCGGCGGTCGAGATGGTAGGGATAAGGAGCGTGCATCAGTTCAGGTGGCAATGACGCGGGGTTGCGTCGTGAGGATGGTGGGAGGTCCCTGCGGGGCTTGTTCAGGGCTCTGACAGATCGCTGTGGAGGCCTGAAGGACCAGAGGTCTTCCTCCAGCCAGGACGCGGACAGAACCGACCAGGAATTGGGCGGTGACACAAGGAGATGGCTTGGGGCCGGGCAAGGTGAAAGGGCAGCCGGTTACCAGGTGGATGTCAGATAGAGTAGTCACCGGAGCACCGGAGACGAGCACCCGGGGGAAGGAGGTCGGAGCATTGGCAGGGGCGCCGTGCGGGCAAAGGATCTGGGCGCCGACGTGAGAGATGGGACCGGGCATATCAGGTGATGGTAAGGGCTCCGAGATTCACATCGACAGTGGGGCCGACCATGGTAATTGCAGCACCTTTTCCGTTCTGCAGGTAGATGCCGGTGTCGTTCACAATGATGGTGGCTCCGGTGGTGCTTTTCAGCATGATGCCGCCGGTAGGTCCCGGGACATCGCTGACAACGATATTGTTTTGTAACATCGTGCCGATGGCGTAACCGGAAACGCCGGGCGGAATGGCGGCGTGAGCGATGGGTGGCACATCGGCGGGTGTACCCACGTAACAACCCGTCCAGATCGGTTTCTGCATATCACCCTCTTCGTATTCAATCCAGACACCGGCGCCGATGGGTGGGACAGCGTACATTCCCTCTGCGAGCCCGGCGACAGGGAGGCAGGGAGTGGCCCAAGTGGTCGGGATCAGACCGGTGACAGCCGGCACCGTGGCCTGGATGCGTGCGGAGAACAAGGGGTCGAGATTATTCACGACCGTGCCACGATATTTGCCGTAATATTTTTTCGTTACTGATTGCTCGTCTGTCATACCGGGATTTTTTGGGTGATAGAGATGAGGCCGTTGCGACTCAAGGTGAAGCGTTGGTTGAACGTGCCGCGTTCGATGGTGCTCTTGACGCTAGTGACGAAATAGAGACCGTCGAAAGCGTGTCCGGCTCCACGGACGCCGACCAGCCGTCGGGCTTTGAGAATTCGGCCGTAACGAAGCACACTCAGACTGCCATCGGCGGTAATGGCGTCGGAGGTTTCGGCGGCTTTTTTGAGGCCGAACATGGCGGCGCGGACCGGGTTTTCCTTGGCGGCCTCGCCGAGTTGCTCGACTTTCTTGGCGATCGGTTGCACAAGACCGAGCGGCGGATTGAGGGGGGAGATGTCCGGGATGGGGATGGGGATCGGCATTTTGGTGACGGGTTCGTTCACGTAAACCACCGGGGTAGTTTTGTATTCGGAATTGAAATTAAAACTGAGGCTCTCAACGTTGGTGTGCGCGTCCATGTTGATCGAGAGAGCTGGCTGGGGTATGCCCACTTTAATCTCGGGCCCCCAGTAAGCGATGTTCAGGCCGGGCGCTGGGCCGGATTCGACATAAAAAACATGGCCATTTTTGCGGGCGAGCCCGAGTATGTAATAAAGATCAGTGCCTTCCTGAGCGGGGATTTCATTGGTTGGAATGGGGAAATCTGTCAGGATCGCCGGGACGGGTGCCGGGACGATTCCGAGCGGGGAATATTTGGCGATGATAGTGGCGACCTTCACGAAATCAGGCATGGGATAAGGGATGCCGCTGAAATCGAAGTAATCCATCACGCGCGAGAGATCTTCGCCCGTAATGACGAGGGTAGAATTGCCACCGTCGTTGCCGGGTTGCAGTTCGGTATTGGTAACGACGCCGTCGATGAGGACCTCGGGGGTGCCTTGCAGCGTGACGACGAGCATGACTCGGATGAGAGGAATTGGGCTACCGCCAGAGAAAAGGAAGAGGGTATTGATGGAGGAATTTTTGTCGACGGAAAAGAAGAGTTGGAATCCACTGACATCGTCCGATTTGACTGTAACTTCAACGCGCGTGAGGGCGTCAACCACCTTCCGTGGAGCGGGAAGAGGCAGGGCGGGACCGATGTAAAGGGAGAGTTGGATTCCTTCAAGCACGGGCAGGAGCAGGGACGCCTTCGGGGAGGGCGATTGAGAGGAGTTGATCGGGTTCGGCGGTGAGATCGAGCGGGTTCATCGCGTTGTTGGCATCGGCGATTCGCCAGAAGAGGAGGGGGTTGCCGAGGTGTTCAGAAGCGGCAAGATCGAGCCGGTCATCCTGGACGGTGCGATGGGAGGTCATGGGTGCGAGTTGACCGGCTTTGGGGAGGAAGCGCCGTTCGATGTAAGGGATTTGTTTCCCATCCTCACGAAGGTAGGTGACTTGTTGGCATTGAGCGTATCGGCTCTCCTCGGCGAAGAGGTTGATGCGGGAGGATTGTTGAAGGAGGGATTCGAGCGGGTTGGTCGGATTCATAATGAGACGTCGAGGCTGCCGGGCTGGTATTGTTGGACGAGCGATTCCTTGGTTTTCTGATAGACCATAAAGAGATTGCCCCCTTTTTGGCCGAAGCCGAGGTCGTCGATGGTGAGGACTTGCAATGTGAGACTGACGCGGGCGCGAGTGGGATTGAGTTTCGGGTCGAACGCTTCTTCAGTGATGCTGAGGCTAGAGATGCGGACCGGCATGACGCGGCGCTTATTCCAGACAAAGAGGACGAGGGCCGACTGCATTGGGGCGATCTCGAGGGTGCCGGTGGCGGCGAGGGCGTTGTTCGACTCGAGCACGTTACTGGCCGGGTAAACAATGGTTTCGAGTGCGGCGAGATGCGGTTGGATGCCGGAAGAAACGATGGAGGGATGTTGGTCGGGAACTTCGAGTTGATCGGTGGCGTCGATGGCGGCTTCGAGGGTAATGGATTCGAGCGGTGGACCGGTGAGGCGCAGGGCACCGATACCGCGGATATTCTCGGCGGCGCGTTGGATTTCGAAGGATCGGCTAAGATTTTCGGGGTTGTATTGAAGGGTGATGACGCGGCGGAGATCGCCAGTGGCCGGGTCGGCGAGGATAATGCCGGCTTTGAGGATTTTGGGGGCTCCGGGGAAGGTGCTCATCAGTTGGTATTCGCTCCTTTGCGGACCCAGCCGTATTTGGCCATGGTGGAATCGTTATGCCCGCCGGGTTGGACGACTTCAGTCACGGTTTTGCCGATGGCCTTTTTCATTGCGTTTTCACCGATGTCAAAGAGTTCGGTCTGGTAAGCGGGGTTCATTACCATGTTGTTCCGATAATAATCGGTTTCGTCGCGGGGCACCTTGTCGACGAGCGCGGTGTTCATTGTCATGCGCATCCAGTTGTAAGTGCTTTGGATGGCTTGATAGATAATTTCCTTCACCTTGTCGTCTCCTGTATCGTCGACGAATTTTTTGTGATCGGCTTCGTCAGACTCTGGGCGGAGGGGAGAAGCATGGGCGGCGTCGAGGAACCTACGATAGGCATTGTGGATGGTGCTGCCGGGAGCGGATTTTCCATGCTCATCGGCAGTTGCGCTAACGTGGAGGCTGGGTTTTGTGACAAGGTGGGTGTTTCTGGAGAGGAAAATGGCAGGCATCGGTTTCCCGCGATCGAATTTGTTATCGTAGGTCTTTGCGATTTGAATTTTGGGATGCCCGGTGGCTTCGAAGGAGCTTCCGTCGGTGGAGAGCCCCGGATAGTTCCGACCCTTCGCGAAGGGCGTGTGCTTGTTGTCTTTGTCATTCATGAAGTATTCCGGAAGCAGGAACTGTGTGGTGTGATGGGAGTCGCGTCCGAAATCGGCGGGGCGCCAGCGGGTTTTGTCCTTCGTAAAATCACCGTGGGTGGCGAGTTGGACTCCGGCGCCAGGGGCGATTTCTTTCTTGCGGGTGGCGGCGGCCGAACCGAAGCCTTTGAAATGGTCGAGAGCGGTTTTGGCTTTTTCGTAAGTGCTTTGGACAAAGACTGAGGCAGGGGGGACATTCTGTTCTTCGATCGGGGCGGCGAAGGCGAGTTCGTGGATCTTCTCTTCGGCGGTCGTTGAGAATTTGAATTCGTTAGAGTCGAAGGTTTGCTGGAAGATCTGTTTGATTTCGACCTTACTGTTGAAGTATTTGACGACCGCTTTTTCGTATTTTTCGAGATCTGTTCCGGTAGCCGTGGGCCAGGTATTCGCGATGAGCAGATCGCGGAGGTCTTTGGTTTGGCCGCGGGCGAAACCGAAGTTGAGGGACAAAATGTTGATTTTATCGATGTCGAGTTTGCTGGCGGAGGGGTTGGTCTTGGCCTTGTCGTTAATCAGTTTGGTATGAGTCGGGGTCGCGTCTTCGAAGTTGAGGACGATTCCGAAAGTGCCGAGAATATGGAGTTCAAGGGCGTTCATGAACGCGGGCACGTTGAGGAAATGGTAGGTTTTCCGTTTTTTGTTTTCGGTCCAGCGCGCCGAGGTTTGGTTACGACTGGCTAGGACGGTGACGACCTTGGACATGTCTGGATCTCCTGAGGGAGGGTTGTGTGTTCGCAGTTCGAGGTATCGGAGGACTTTCTTTCGTGCGGTGGGGTCTTTTTGGATGAAGTTAGCAAATCGCAGACCGGAGTCTTTTTTGATACGCCGTTTGATGAGTTTCCAGAGGTCCTGGGCGTGGTCTTCGACGTGAGGTTTCAGGCGTTTTGATTTCCAGGTTCGCTTCGCTTTGTCTTCGTCTTTTGACTGCTGTTCGACGATGGCATCCGTATCTGAAATTCCGCGAAGGAAGTCCTGGACGATATCGGCCATGGCCGGCGCGAACCCGGCTCGGCGGGGTGAACGGCCCGGGAGAGGAGTTTGGCGCTGAGTCAGCGCGGCTTGCGCCATCGAATTGGCCTGGCGTTCGGAATCACGATTCCAGTGGAGGCCTTTTCGGGAGAGGGGTTCGATGGGAGTGCCGGAGTGGATTTTTCCAAGGGGACGTTGCCCTGTTTGTTGAACGACATGGGCGAGTTCGTGATGGAGAACTCCGGATTCCCGGCGCCGACTGGTTTTCGGATCAAGATAGATGTGGCTTCCGGAAGTAAGTGCCTTGGCGCGGTAACGCGAAGTGAGAGCAGCGGCATCGCGCCCGTCGTGGATGCGCACATGAGACAGATCCTGACCGAACCGTTGTTCGGCCAGATCTCGGTCGGTGGCGTGGAGTGGGCGCCCGCTCGAGCGATAGAAAATCCCGTTGGAGAGAGGCGCGGATTGGCCTGGATCGAGGGCTGGTTGAGCGGTGGTCTCCTCTTCCTCCTTATTTTTCGCTAGCGCGGTTGTTGGATGGTTTGCTGCGACGTCCGGCGCACGTTCGCGCCCAGTGATCCCACCGGTTTGGGAATCGTCGCCCGCGCCACGGACTTTGGCGGCTGCTTCGATGGTGGATTCGAGTTCGTCACTTTCGTGGACATCATCGAAGGCGGCATCGTGGGCGATCTCTACCTTGGGCAGTTCTGAAAGCGCGGAGGTATCGACGTATCCTCCAACGATCGGGACTTGAGAAAGGGTGGTGATGATGTTCTCGGAAAAGTCGTGAATCGCGGTTTCGAGCGGTTCTTTGAAGAGAGGAAGAAGCTCCGTTTTATAATAGAGATTTGGATCGGCCCGGGTATCCTTGATGAGCGCGCCGAGTTCGTCGTAGAGCCATGCTTTGGCACCCAACAGATCGCCGGCGCCTTCAATGATTCGGAGGGCGAGTTCAATTTTACCGGGAGCGGATTTGCGGACGAATGTGAGGAAACTTTCGGCCAGGAGTTCGACTATTGCTTCCGTGGGGAACACTTTGTCGGGCACCTCGAACGTGGCCATTTCGTGAAGCATCTCGTTCAAGCGATCGCTCATCGGGGTGACATAAGATTCCCCGACATCCCCGACGGATTCGCCTTCCACGACGCGGGCAATCGGTCCAAGAACCGGGTGGCTATCGACGTCGAGGGAACTGAGGGCAGACAGATTGTCGGAAGTCCATTGCAGTAATGCGGAAAGCCGGGGCCGCATCACCACATGCGCTCTCAGGCTTTGCACCGGGACCTGGACTTTTTCGTGTAAATATTGCAATTGCTGACCGAGAGTCAGACCGAGCCGACGAATGCTAGAGAGCGCCCTGGAAGTGGGACTCCGTTTTTTCCGGGTATCTTTCTGTTTCCGGGTTTTGGTCGCGCCGGTATCACGGGCGAGGGCGCCGAGATCAAGATCGCCGAAGAGAAGAATGCCAAGCAGATCTTCGGCGGTGAATTTTGAGGCGACGTAGTCGGTCAGTTGGTCGATGATCTCGTAAGGTTCATCTTTCAGCTTCGCAAGATCATCGAGGAATTCAGGATCTTCGGAGGCTTCGATGACCATGCCGATGACTTGTGCCACATCGACGGCCCAACCGTAAGGTGTGAGGGAGAGGACGAACATCAGACCCTCACCGAATGCCTCGATCACTTGTTTCGTGGCTTCGAGCCCTTCAAGGTTGGCTTTGCGATGGACGACCATGGCGAGCCAATCAAAGGGCGTTCGCTGGCTGCGACTGGCGCTTGTACCTTTGATCGGTTTCCCATTCGGCTGGATCGGAATGGGGATACTCATTTCGCCTTGCTCGCCGAAGATCAGTTCCGTTTCGACGAACGTCTCGCTGGAGTCCTCGGGGACGAGTTCGGCGCTGGTGTCGTCGGGCTTTGAAACGTTCGAACCATAAAAAAGCCGGGGTGGAATGTAATAGCCGTGTTTTTTGTCTTCCTCGCTCATCGGCGGATCGCCGATGCCGGGGAAGTAAGTGAAATCGATCAGGATATTCTTCAGGAAGATCGTGACACCATCGAGGACAAAGGGGCCACGGGCCGTATCCTCGTCGTTTTCAGGCGGCCCGGCATGCACGGGTGAGGCTTCGTGCATGTTGGAATGAAGGGTGTCCGCGCCGCGTTTGCCCTGGATGCGAAACTCGATCTGTTGCTTCGCAAGCACGGTCAACAAGTTCTCTTTGAGAATCTGTAGGTTAGCGGCCGCTGTTCGAGCCTGCGTAGTGACCGGCGCGTCGGATTCGTGTAGCTTGGGCAAACCGAAGAAAATTAACCGAGCTGGAATGCTTGGGCTGGCAGGGTATTCGATCAGCAAAGACTTTTCGGCTTCCTCGGTCATCCTCGTCTTCAGAATCTCGATTGATTTGGAGAGGAGCGGGACGAGCACTCGGTTGGTCGAGAAGCTCCCTTCGCCCGCCATCTCGCTTATCAACCCGGCGGAGAGTTCAGCGAAGAGGGCGGCCTGTTGCAGTTCGCGGTCTTCGATAGGCTGGACGGAACGAAGGAAGGCCTGGATGTTCTTCAACGCGGCGGAGCGATGACGGTAGGTGGAGATATTGCCGCGGTTGTAATCCTTCAAGCGCTCGATGGTTTCTTTCACCACGATATGACGGTCGAGCGAGACCGCTTTGCGCATCAGAATCTCGAGGTCGGCTTTATTGTCGTCGAAATCGGATTCGATTTGGTCCCGGGCAGGTTGCCCGAAGATGCGTCCGAGATGGCCGGCATCAGCGATCTCGTCGAGGGCCAGGAACCAGTCCCAGTCGGAGAGTGCCACTTCCTTCGAGCCATGTTTTCTGGCGCGTTCAATCAGGGATTGGGATTCGGGAGCGACCTGCAGGTCTTTCCCTTCGCCGGTGGTTTCGACATGGATGATCTCGCCGAGTTCCGCATTATCGTAAAGGTAGACGAGGCCGTTGAGTTCGGCGATCGCCCGGAGATGCTGAATCATTCCGTTGGGGCGCGGCATTGACCAGGCGACAATGGCGCCGTTGTCGCCTCCTTCGTGGTCCATCCAGTGACGCTGGCTGAGCACGATCCGGTCGAATGTTTCCTGTTTGGCGAGGAACGATTTGAACTGGTGATGCGAGTGGAGCAGGGAATTGAATCGCTCGTTTTGATTGTCGCGATCATCTTCATGCAGGACCCAGCGGGCCGGTTGAGCGAGGTAACGTTCGGGTTGCGGCGGGAGCTTTTCCTCGATGGTATCGGCGGTTTTTCCGAGGAGCCAGAGATCTTTGATGCCGGTGGCATACTGGATTTCACGCCCGGCGATTTGTTTCTTCAATTCGTCAATCAACGCCAGATGGTAGAGATCGGAGTAAAAACGGTAGAGATCCTTCGACCCGAAAGGTTCGAGTCCGATGAGGTTGGGGAAATCCTTAAGCAACCGGTCGAGTTTGGCCTCCTCGTCATGCTCGAACTCCCCTTTGATCGCGAGTTGACTGGTGGTGGCGATTTCGGCTGCAAGGACTTCTTCACTCAGCTCAAAGAGGGCCTCCCATTCGGGTTGGGCGCTGGTGATATGTTGTGGAGTGAGATAATTGTCATCTTTATCTTTCTCGGCCGCCAGTGGATTGGGGAAGAGCGGGGCGTGACTGAATGAGTAAGCGGCGACGTGGAGGCGGGTGGCGAAGGCGAAGCGAATAAAGATCTGATGATCGAGACGTTCGGCGGTGGAAAATCCCGGGCCGGCAGCTTCCAGGAGGTGAGTCGCGGCTTCGTCGAGGAGGAATGCGAACGCGAGGATGGCGTCGGCGAGAGCAATATCACCGGATTTACGGGCCTTTGCCTGCTCACGATAGAGAGGTGGAATGATCGTCTCGGCCAGTTCATTAACGAAGGCTTCAGCCTGGGTGCCGAAGTTGGCGTAACGGGTGAGATTATCATCGGGCGCAGCCTCCTGGAGTTCGAAAAGGGCGAGCGCGGCGGAGTTGAGGGGTGAGGCGATCGGGTCGACGGCTTCGGCGAAACCGGGAAGGTAGTGATACCATTGGGAAGCGAGTTCACGTCCGCGCCCTTTTTCGGGGCCTTCGCGATGGAGGATTTCTTCGCGGAGCGTATGCCGGGCCATGGCGACGGAGAGTTCATCGGCGAAACGGCTGGCCTCTTGCTGGACCAGTTCGATCAGCCAATCGAGAGCCCAATCGTGGGAGTGTCCGAAAACTTCGACGCCTTCTTTGCCTGCCGCGGCGCGAATAATGTGAGGGGTGAAGGAAGCGAGTTGGTCGACGACCCAGAGCAGTTTTCCGAGGGGACCACGGTAGGGGCGAATGCGGTCGGCGGAGAGATCGCCTTCGGCCAGTTTCTGCAGATGATCGGCTTTGTCGAGGGATTGGAGGGCGGCGATCAGGATGTTTTCGAGATCGGCAATGATGCCGAGGCCGGTGGCGGCCCATTCATTCCGTCCGGCGACCATCACATCCTGCATATCGGCTAATAGCTTTTCGATCGCTTTGTCGACAGTGATGCCGCGGGTGCCGGTTTGTTTTCGATAGCGTTCGGCTTCGGAGACCAGTCCCTGCGGTTTCTGGAAATAATGGCGCAGGATTTTGACGAAGAGATCGGGCCAGAAGCTGGAGGCGTAATAGGCGTGGTGCAGCGCTTGCTGAAAGAATTCCTTGCCCCGGATAGCGTGCAGGGCATGCAAGGTTTCTTTCATTGGGAGATGCACTAGAATAAAGAAGTTTTTGGCGGTACAATGCGCGGCCAGCTTGAATTCTCCCAAGAAAGCGAAGTAGTCGTGGAGGAAAGCGAGTTGGGTGAAGGCCTCGGGATGATCATCCCTCGGTTTCACCTCCTCCATTTGCGCCTTTGCCAACTTGGTTCGCTCGTCCTTGGGAAGGTCCGGGTTTTCGAATTGAATGCGAAAATCCGGAAGCCAGGTCTTCAGTTTTTCGGGTAGTTTAGAATCTTCCCGCGAATGGAAATGGATCAGGGCATCGATCTTTTCTTCGCGAGTCGGTTCTTCGGGTTCTTCGCGTTCACCGCCGTTTTCACGTTGGATGGAATAAGGTGCGCGCCTGCGGACGATGGCAGGACCGCCTACTTGGTATTGCGGGTTTTGCTGCAGGACATGGGTGACTTCATGCGCGAGGAGTTGTTGACCTTCCGCGGTCTCAGGCTGGAATGTGGTGTTGGCAAAATAGATGTCAGAGCCGGCGACGAAGGCTCGTGTTTTCAGGCTTTGGGCGAGGTGCGAGGCGTTGCTGTCCTGATGAAGCCGGACATGCTCGAGATTGGCTTGAAAGAATCGTTCGAACTGCTGGCGAAGCGGACCGGGCAAAGGGCGTCCGCGACCTTGAAGGCGAGCGAGATTGCCCTCAAGATCAGCGGGAGCATCGGCAGGATGCGAAGGAATGGGAGTGGAACGAGCCGGGGATTCGCCTCGTGAATGAAGATAGCGCAAGGAGAGCGCATCGGCTTCGGCCTCCTCCGGATTTCGTCCGGAGTGGATACGGGTTTTGGGAGGTGGAAGCGGAGCCCGGATCGCCTGCTTGCGGGCGGCCTTCGTTGAGCTGGTTCGCGTTTTCATTCCTGGATCAGTCGTTGGTGAACGGCACGAGCTAACCGTTCGGCAACCGTTTGCGAGGAAGGATTTGGTGGAAGAACGAGCTGGAAGGGAATGCGTTCGAGCGCAGCTGGTCTGACTGGTGGCTGGGAGGAAATAAGGCGTGTGAGGGTCGTCTCGAAGGCGCTTTGGAAAAGGGCGCGATCGATGGCTTGCATCCCTTCCATGCGGATGGCCCCGATGCGTAGCCGGATCTGATCGGGTGCGGCATTCATAATTCGTTCAATTCGCGGAGGCTGGTTTCGTTGACTGGTTTTTCAAGCTTCACGAACTCAGCCCGCATGGCCTGGGCAATGTGCGACATGGAGATCGGCGAATTCTGGGCGGCTGCTTCGAAGGCGGATTGGAGGGCGACATTGCGGATATTGGCTCCGGTGAGCGGGATTCGGGCGAGTTTCTCGCAATGAAGATTGCCGAGCGGAGCTTGCGGCGGGAAAACGGCATGCCAGATCGCGTGGCGTTCGGCGAGATCGGGGAAATGGAAGTCGACCAGAAACCGGATTCGGCGGAGAAACGCTTTATCTAAAATTTCTTTATAATTCGTGGTGAGAATGGCGAGGCCGCTGTAAGCTTCCATTCTTTGAAGGAGATAGCTCACTTCCAGGTTGGCATGGCGATCGTGGCTGCTTTTGACTTCGGTTCGCTTGCCGTAGAGGGCATCGGCTTCGTCGAAGAGGAGGATCGCTCCGGAGGCTTCCGCGCCGTCAAAGATCGAGGCGAGGTTTTTTTCTGTTTCACCGATATATTTGCTCATGACGGCGCTGAGATCGATGCGGTAGAGATCGAGATCGAGGGCATGGGCCAGCACTTCGGCCGCCATGGTCTTGCCGGTACCGCTGGGGCCGGAGAAGAGGGCGGTGAGTCCGAGGCCGCGGGAGGAGCGGTGGGCGAAACCCCATTGGTCAAGGACCTGCCGTTGATGATGGAGCTGGGAACGGATGCGCGTCAGGGTCTGTTTTTGCTTATCGGGGAGAACGAGGTCCGTCCATTCGGCGCGGCTTTCAATGCGAGTGGCGAGAGGTTCCAGACGATGACGGGCGGCTCGTCGACAGGCTTGCCGGAGTTGATCGATGGGGTGATTGCGGCAGATGGCGGTGAGCGTTTCTTCTTCGAGCGGGAACTGTTGTGCGATAGCAGCGAGGTCACCGTTGAGGGAGCCAGCCTGTTCGCCGAGGAGTTCGCGGAGGATGCTCTCGCGTTCGTGCGCGGCGGTGGTTGGGAGAGAAAGCCGGGTGACGTTGGAAGGTGGGCATTGCCAGGTTTGGGAGCAGATGATCAGAGCGCCTCCACTTGCTTCCATCCAGTGGTTTATCGCCTGGGATTGGCTGATAGAAAGGCTTTTACGGTCGGCAAGGAGAATAACGCCAGCCCCGGAGAGCAACATCTCACGTTGGGTGAGCGTGAAGAGTTCGCGCTGGGAAAGAGAGTCTTCAGGGAACTTGCCGGCGTCGAGGAGGAGAACCGGGAGGCCAACTGACTGCATTGCTTCCAATGCTAGCCGTCCGAGAATAACTGGAGTGGCATCCTCGAGAAGGTAGATGGGGAATTGAGAGAAGGAAGAAGCGGCCGTCCAACCTTGATGGATGGTAGCGATGAGGGCTTGTGCGGAGGAGCGGAGCGGAATTGGTTCGGGGAGCGGGCGAACGCATTGCGCGACCGGTTCCGCCGGATGCTCGGAGCCGAGCAGGAAATGGAGGATGCGTTCGTCCAGATGGAGGCGCATTTCGGCTGGGCTGCTGTTTGCTTGGAATTCAAGCATACGCCAGGCGCGAAGGCAGGCCTCGGGACGTAGGTGTTCCCAGTCGAGAGTTGGAACGAGCTGCAAAGCTAAACGAACCGTGAGGGAAGTGGACCCGTGCAGGGAGGCCAGCCATCCGGCGAGTTCATCATCGAGTTGAAGAGCCGTGCTCAACAAGAGGAGGTCAAGTTCGCCTTCTGTGAGCCCGAAGCGTTCGGCGAGGGTTTGCAGTGGAGCTGGCGCGGAGAGTGCTGTGGTGACCGATGTGAGTGCAACTTCGGCTTGTTCTTTTGCGACGGGATTGGTGTCGGGAAAATCGGCCCGAGGGTAGAGCGTGTGAAGTCTTTCCAGCACCCGCCATTTGGAGAGTTGCAGCACCGCCGCCAGGTGTCGGCGGATCGGGGAAGCGATCGCGGAAGAGCTGGCTGGGGGAGTGATCATGGGATGGATATGATGCGGTCGGAGAGAAATTGCGGTGGCGAAGTCGAACGATCGATGAAACGGCAATCAACACCATCAATGCGGAGACGTGAAAGGTAGTTGCCGGGGGGGAGTCGGAAGCCGGGGATTTCCAAGGTGTTGGTGCGGGAAGAGGCTGCGGCGAGCTGGATACTTTCTGAACCGATGATGAGTTCCGCGATTTGGTTGATGGCGAGTTCCGGTTGAATGGTGAGGCTCAGGTCGACGCGTTCGGAGGAGAGACGGTTGGGAGTGAGGCTGAGAATTTCCGGCTGAACCGCGAGGGGGAGCTTGTTCGAGGTGCGAGAAGTGGTCTCTTCCGGTCGAATGACTTCGACGAAGAGTTCATGCAGTCCAGCGTTCGAGGTGGATGGAAGGTTAGGCAGGGTAAAGCGGATTTCGTCGTCAGCGGTGGCGTCGGGAGTGATGGGCGGGTGCGAAGCCCCGTTAAGTAACGGCTGCAGGTGAATGGTAGGCTCCGTGCCGGAGAGATGAAGGCCGCGTATGGAAACAGTTTCCCCGAGGAGCAGGCCTGTTTCAGCTGTGGGTAATTCGATGGAGGTGATCGTCGGGTAAGGGGAGTCGAGGCTGGGAGCAGCGGCGAAGCGCGGATCGAGCACGGGTGGAGCAACGATGGCGGGCCGGTCGGATTCAATTAACGCAACGGTCACGCAATAGGCCGCCGAGGAATGGTAGGGGGTCTGGAACATCGACCAGATCCGGGAGAGCTCCTCGCTGTCCATGGTGCGAGGGGTGATTTTGATCAGCTCGAGTTGTTCTGCGAGTCCAGCGGTATTGAGTGCCAGGGAACCGACGGCGACGGTAGAGAGGAGTGAACCGATCACGTCACGGGAGAGGATCGGGTTTTCGTGCAGGGAATGCATTCCGCTGCCGAGGAGGAGCTCGCTATGGTAATCATCGGAGCCGTAAGCGGTGAGAAGGTAGTGGAGGTCGAGAGTCAATCTGGCGTTGCGCCGTCGATCGCCCATGGAAGTGCGTGCGGGGAGATCCATGTTGCGCATGGCCGGATTTTCTGAGGTTTGGTAGAGGTAGAGATTGAGCCGGTCGGGAAAATTGGAGTCATTGGAAGGGGGCACAGTCTTGACCGTGACACTGCCTCCGAGGGGTGCCTGGAGGCCGTGGGCATCGATTCCGTCAAGCAGAAGCTGGCGGAGAAGGGCGGAGACACCGGCGATAGCGAGGGCGTTGCTCATCGGCTGGCGGAGCGTTTCGCGAGGTAATCGTCGAGACCGAGCCTGGCTTCAGGTGAGCGCTGAGATGCGGGAGGCGAAGGGGTGTTGGCCTGGACGATGATCGATCCAATGGAGATTTCGAGCACTCGTTCCGGAGCGGGAGGCGGGGGCTGGATGGGAGTAATGGTAGGGATCACCGGGGATTGGAGTGCTAGCGCAGGGTGGGTGATCGGTTCGATTTCAGGAGGAGAAGGAGCGGCTTGTTCGCTGGTTTCTTCGGGAGCACCGAGTGTTTCCATCCACCCGAGAATCGTGCTTGGGTGCTGTGCGATTGGAATGATTTTGGGTTCAGGCGGATTGTGTTCCGCGACGGCGGTTATTTCGATTTCCGGAAGAGGAGATGCGGGGGGTTCGGGGAGAGAAGACTCAGGTTTGGAGTGGTTGGATGATGCATCCGGTTGCTGGGCCTTAGGCGCGACTTCTTCGGGGGGTTGGGGAGGTGGTTCCGGGGTCACGCGCAATGGCGGTAGGGACTCGAGGTTGAGCTGGGCTCTCCGGCGGGGTTCGAGGTGGGTAGAGGTGGTTGGATCAGGGGACCCTTTCCCGGGCTGCGGCGACTGTTCCTGTTGAGGCTCGCCGACGATTGGGGATGGCGTGCGAGCGGCTTGGGGAAAAGAGTCGGGGGTCTGGGGCGATAGTGGATTTTTCGCTTCGGTGATGATTGGTCGAGAAGGCGTGGGGGAGGCTGGGATTTCTTCCTCGATTTCCTCCAGGCCGACCGGTTGGGTTTCTTCGAACCGGCTCTGGAGGCGAGGTTGCAACTGGTGCAGTTGGGAGAAAGTGCGGGCGGTCAATCGTTCGAAGAAATCAGCCATATCATTCGTGAGGGATGGGTCTCAGGAAGCAAGTGCCACGTAAGTCGCACGACGCTGAGGTGAGAGTTGAAGGATGGTTTGTTCCGTCCAGCCGTAGGTGCGGGCGAGGAGGTCGACTTCCTGAACGAGGCGTCTGGCGTGGCGCTCAAGTTCCTGCCAGAGAAACTGGCTGACTTCCATGAGGGCACTCCATGAGAGCTGGCAGGCCGGACAACTGAGGTCGATGAGGATTTCCGCGAGCGGATCGTCGCCCAATAGACGGTCGCCGAGAGTTTTCCTGATTTCACTAGGCAAATCGGGAGGGTTATCGATGGCGTTGCCGTCTTTGTGGAGATCGGAAATACAGCGATTGAAGAGGAAGGCGACGGGGTCTTCGGGGTTCCGGCGGCGGAGTTCGAGGAGGTCGGTGGTATTGGGGAGACGGCGGCGCCATGACCAGTCTGCGTCGGTGGTTATGGCTTCGGGCTCGGATAGACGATGGCGTTCGCAGAGCTGGGGGACGTCGAGGGTGAACTCGACTTTTGCTCCACAATGGGGACAGGCATCGACGACGGGCAGTTGCCGTCCATAAAGTTTTTGCCGGAGTTGCAGGAGCTGATAATCGCGTTCGCCGAGGGGGATGGCTGCTGCTTGTTTCTGATCGAGGTCGGGACGGACGAGTCGGAGAAGGAGCAACGCCTGGATTTCCGCGCAATGGCCTCGTCCCTGTTCCCAGGTGTCGAGAAGGGCGGTGGCGGTGGGCGAATGCGTGGGCTCGGCAGTATAGGGCACTTGTCAGTCAGACCGGTTCAGTGAAGCTCGGCTCGGCGGGTTCGGTGACTTCGTAGTCGCGTTCCCAACCTTCGTTTTGGAGCTGGAGACTTTCGAGGGCAACCGCTTCCGCATTCGAATCGAGGTCAGGCATGGAGGTGACTTCGGAGGGCCAACAACGGAACACTTTGTAAGCAACCGCGAGTTGACCGGCTTCGTTGTAGACTTCGATGATGATGTCCTTACGGAAGTCTTTGAGCGAGACTTCAGAGCCGAGTCCAGATTCGTAGTTCCAGACTTTATTCGCCCATTGGAGGAATCCCATGTCGTGGGTGAGCCCGCGTTCGAGGGTGATGGCTTCGTATTCGGTGCGGCCGGGGGATTTGCGGCTGCTGCTGGGATCGGCGCCGTCGCGATGTTCGACGACTTTGGTGGAACGTTTAAGTGCGCTGACTTTGCTGACGCCGGCGACGTAACGTCCGTCCCATTTCACACGGAACTTGAAGTTTTTGTAAGGATCGAGGCGGGTGGGATTGACGGTGAATTGAGCCATGATGCTGGGAGTCGAGGGATGTTAGAATGATCAGAGTTCCGTTTGACGGGCCATTTGCTGAATTTTGATGACGACGAATTCGGCGGGTTTGAGGGGGGCGAATCCGACCACGATATTCACAATACCGTTGTCGATATCGTTCTGAGTGGTGGTTTCGGCGTCGCATTTGACGAGGTAAGCCTCGCGGGGCGAACTTCCCTGGAAGGCGCCCTGACGGAAGAGGGTATTCATGAAGCCGCCGATGTTGAGGCGGATCTGAGACCAGAGCGGGGCGTCGTTTGGTTCGAAGACGACCCATTGGGTGCCACGATAGAGGCTTTCTTCGAGGAACAAAGCGAGTCGCCGGACGGGAACGTATTTCCATTCGGAGGCGAGCCGGTCGTTGCCTTGCAGCGTGCGGGCGCCCCAGACAACGCGTCCGGCGGCGGGGAAGGAGCGGAGGCAATTGACGCCGAGCGGGTTGAGCTCGCCGTTCTCGGCGTCGGTGAGCGGGACTTCGAGTTGGGAGACACTGTTAAGGACGGCTTCCTGACCGGCTGGAGCTTTCCAAAGCCCGCGCTGGGCGTCCGTGCGGGCGATGACACCGGCGACGGCGCCGCAGGGGGCGAACGTATCGAGGGCGTTGTCGCGGAGCGGATTCGGTTTGACGAGCCGGGGGAAATAAAGGGCGGCGTTCTTGCTATTGGTGCCGAAGGCGCTGACACCGGAAACGGCAGACGATTTATCGGTCCAGGAAGAAGGGGGATCGACGATGAAAAATGCGCGTCGATCCTCGCAGTAAGCGGCGGCGGTGGAGACGAGGGTTGGGTCGATATCGCCGGTGAGGCTGTAAGGGGGGATGCAGAGGAGACTGAAGAGATCGGCATTCTCCAAGGCGTAGAGGCCTTCTTTATTGGCTTGCATACCGCTGCCGATGTAGTCGTTTTCGGAGAGTACGCTTCCATCGGTGCCGGACGCGCTGGTGGCTGCCGTGGTGGTTGCGCTCGGGCGGGTATCGGGCATGATCCAGGCGCCGTTGCTGTCGGTCTTGACCTGAATCAGGTCGGAACGCTGGGCAAGGACAATCGGAAGAAAACGGGCGGAATCAGGATCGATGGAGACATTGAGAAAAGTCTCGGTGGCACCGGATGCGAATTCTTCGGCGAAGAGATTGAAGAGGTTGGAGTCGGTGGCGTCAGCGGTATCGTGATCGACAGTGATGGAGAGGTGATTGCCCCACTCCCCGGGATTGGAGGCGAGCAGGTTGAGGACATCATTGGGGGCCGAGGCACCGGTGGGTAGATCGATAGCGGCCTCGGAGGCGCTGCTGGCGATGCGGACGATGATGGCGGTGCCGCCGCCGTTTGTGTAAAAATCGCGGACGGCGAAGCTGAGGGAACTTTCGAGCCAGAGGCCGCCGAAGGTGCGTTCGAAGTCGCCATAGTTCTGGATGGTGACGGGTTCATTGACGGGGCCGCGGAGGGTGCGTCCGACGAAGGCGGTGATGGAGGTGGCGACACCGGCAATGGTGCGGACGCCGCTTGGAATTTCTTTGATATAAACGCCTGGATAAGATAAGGTTGCTGGCATATTTCAGTGGGCGGGGGTTGGGTGGGTATTTTGGAAGACGGGCGAACCGAAAGTTAAGGCAAGGTAGACTGAGAAGGGATGGAAAGAGAATCGGGGGAACAGCGGACGTGGGTTCCGTATTATTACGGAGAACAATTTTTTTGCAAAAAGTGGATCAACCGCTGATGGAAGGTGCTGGGTGGAGCATCCTTTGATCGTTGAGGATGTTAGAGAAACCGGGCGTGGTTTGTCATTGGTTTTACAACGTGGTTTCCGTGATAAATAGCCGTGTGGTTGGGTCAAAAAAATCGACAGCAAAAGGGGCAACCAGGTATTGGTGACGGGATGAGAGCCCCGGAGTGCCACGGTCGAATTCGCCTGGTGCAATGTGATCCGAATGCGAGTTTTCGTGAATTGTTGGCAATGGTAGTGGAGGCAGACGAGCGATTCGATTTTGTGCGTGGGGCGGGAAATTTCGGAGAGGCGTTGGAGCTGTGCAGGTTGTGCGAGCCAGAGGTGTTGCTGGTGGACCCCGTTGCCGGGGGGAATGAATGGGGGTGGCAGGATTTGCACGAGGGGCTGGAAGGTTTGGAGCGTCCGCCTGCTCTGTTGATTCATTCGCTGGCGGACGGGCCTGGTTTGATCACAGAATGGTTGCAATGCGAACCGGCTGGTTGGGTGCACAAGGAGGAGGGGTTCACGGTGTTGCGGGCCGCGATGGAAACAATTGCGCGGGGTGGGATTTTCCGGTGCCCGAAATTTGCGCAATGTTGCCGAGCGTTGACGGGTGGGGAAGCCCAGCGAGGGCATCCAGTATTGACGTTACGGGAGCAGCAGGTTTTACGAATGATTGTGAAGGCTTACTCGTCGAAACAGATCGCAATGGAGCTACGGATCAGCGTCCGGACCGTGGAAACGCATCGCGCGAACATCATGACGAAATTCGAAGTGCACGACGTGGTATCGCTGGTGAGGTTGGCGATGGGATTCAATTCTGAGGCGGCCTAGACTGTCGGCGCCGAGACACAACCGCGCAAAGGGATTCTGTCAAGTCGGTGATCAACACGGCCCACTGCGTTTTGCTCGGAGACAACATGCATCGCAGGGAGAGAATGGCATTTTGTTGAGGGTCATCATCGGCCCGAAGCCGTAGATCGGGATCCGGTTCGCAACCGGCCGGATCCACTGGTTTGCACTCGATCGTCATTCGTGCGTTAATTTAATCCGTGTTCTTCCCCTCGCTCCCTCTACTTCGAAACACGATCCTTTTGACGCTGGCTCTTGCGGTTCCTTCCGCACTCAACGCCCAATACGTCGTGCCCCAAAAGGCGAGCAATAAGGATACGCTTGCGCGGCACCGCGCGTTGAAGAAGGCCGACCAGGAGATGCATGGCCCTGTTCCTTACCCGCCCGGTTATCGCGTGGCGTTCGCCGACAAGTCACCGCAACGCCAACGCAGTCTCGCCACGCAAACGCCGCTTCTCGGAAGCGAGGCGCTATCCCTTCCCGAGGAACAACCTGGCCTCCTCATCATAGACTTGAGAACCGCCGAGGAATTCGCCGACGAACACCTGCCCGGGGCGATTAACATCCCCTTCGCACAGCCGCACCAGGGGTTCATTCGCGACCTCGCCAGGCTCGACCCATCCCGGCCTGTCCTGCTCTATTGCGACACCGGCGACTTCACGGCGAAAGCCAGGCTCGGATTCGGCGTTTTCGGGTTCAAACAACTCTACCCGCTCCGCGATGGGTTGCGAGGCTGGAAAGAAGCAGGTGGTCCAACCGTAGGGCCCCGCGACGGACCAGCCTTTCCACTCGATACCATTCCGCCGCTCGCCATCGCTGAGTATGCCCCCACCCGCCCTGCCCGCTCACTGGCCGAGGTTGCCGAAGGTCCTTTTCCGGTGATTCCGGTTTCGAACGATTTTGCCCTGGCCTGCGACTTCGCTTTCGACGGAAATGGCTACGTCACCTCCAGTATTCTCACCTTTCTTCTGCGTAAACGGGCGGATGTTGTGGGCAACCCGTTTCGAACCATCCCCGATCCGCGCTACCCGAAGGAACATATCAAGAATTGGAACGGCATCCGGCTCTTTCACGGCGACATGGGTGGCCGGGATCAGATTCGCTATCGCGCAGACGGCACCCTGCTGCGTCCCTTTTTCCCCGCCCGCGGCAAGCCTTCGGTGGTGCGAGCCCTTCATCACGAAGTCCGGGAGAAACGCGGGAAGGAAAAGGTCGTGATCGAAAAGGAGGAACGCTGGCCGGGCGAAGGTTTCTTCGGAATACATACCGACCAGTTCAACAATATCTGGTTCAGCCGCTATGAACCATGGACGCGCGATCCAGAAACGCGCGAAACCCAGCCCGCAGCACTCGTGCAGATCAACGCGGATGATGAAAAAATTACCCTGTTGGAAGACGGTCCTCTCAAAATGCCTTTCGGGCTCGTCCACGATGCGCGACGCAACCTGCTCTTTTTCACTGAACCCTTAAAAAAGGAAATTTGGGTGCTGCCGGTCGACCGCCACGGTAGGAATGTCGGGGAACCCCGTCTTGTCACACGGTTGGAGACCGAGCCTTGGTGTCTCGCCCTCGACGAATTCGGGCAGCTTTACACGGCCGCGGAGCCCAATATCCTCCGCTTTCGCCTCGACGATACGGGGCAGATCATCGGTTCTCCCGCAGTCATGAATGCCGAGCCGATCCCGAGGGCGCATGCCTTGCATTTCGGGCACGGCCCAGGTTTTCATGACCGTAGCCTCTACGTGATGAGCACACCTGAAACCTGGACACTAGTCGCCGATGCGCTGACCGGATATGTTCTCGGTTCGCTTCGAGCGGACGGCAGTGTTTCGCGTCAACTCGAGAATGTGCGCAGCCTGATGTCGCCCCTTGTCAGGCTCGATCTGGGGGTGAGAGGCGCGCCGGAGACTCGTGTGCGCATCGAACGCCTCGCGCCCGATAATTACCCCGAAGGCTACGTGGAATCGATCGAAGAAAAGCGAAAGAAAACGGCCTTCTGACGCCTACATCAGTCATTCAATCATACAACCTTCTTACAAAGAGCGGGGCAGCTCCTACCATTCCGACGAATTGCCGAGCCTGCGGCATCTGGTCGCCGGGCTGATGCCTATCCGGTGAAGGATCCACCCGATGGCTGCCACGGCGGGCCAGAGTTCGTCGCCAACGTTATCCTCTACGGCCGCGGGCTGTTTCGCGAACGAACGGGGCGGGAGTTTTGCCTGCGCCCCGGCTCCTTCTAGTTTTATTGCGGCAGATACCGGCACGAGATCATCTGGAACTGGGTATCCCGCGTCATGCCTGCCGCGTTTACCCGCCTCCGGAACCAATGATTTGTTCGCCGTCGAAGAAGTAAACCTGGCGGGCTGGGACTTCTTGCTGATCAATATCCTGCCAGCTCTTGCCGCCGTCCTTGGATATCCGGAAGGCTTTCCAGATATTCCCAAAAAGAAGGCCGTTGCCGGCTGTCGTGATCGCAGGAGAACCTGATTCCACTTCCTTCTTCTCCCATTCCAGACCATCTTTGGAATGGTAGATGGCTTCCCCCCCTTTCACGATAAATTCGTCCCCGGTCCAGACGCCGCCGGTTTGCTCCTTCACCACTTCAGGATCATCAGTCCCAATCACCAGCGGCTCCCAATTAACCCCATCCGTGCTGGTCTGGTGGCCCGTCTCCTGAAGAAAGAGAAAACGTCCATTTCCCGCCAGAAGATTATACCCGCCGCGCTTTTCTCCAGGAGGCAGAATTTCGTGGAAGAGAAACGTCTTGCCATCGGCAGTGGAACCGAACCGGCGCCCCCCCGCGAAAACGAAGACACCATTCTGACCGACGACTTTTCGCACATGCCCCGCCCCCTCATTCCCCCAGGCACCGACCCCATGTTTTTCTTTGAGTAAGCCGGACATATTCGTGCGTTCCCAGGTTTCGCCATCGGGAGAAAAATGAAAATGGCTGGCGGTTGGGACCAGAAATTTGCCGTCGGTGTAAGCGACGCAGAAGCCTCCTGGGCCTTCGCCAATCTCCGGATGAACATGCCGCCAGCTTTCGCCATCTTCCGAAAGCATGACGCCGATCCCTTTGTTCCCTGCTGCAACGAATTTACCTTCGCCATAGGTGACGCCACGAATCAGGTTATCGTTCCCGTGGGTGAAATCGTCCTGCACTTTCCCTCCTTCAAAAACCCGTTCCCATTCTTCGCCATCTTTCGAAATCGAAATGACGCCTGTTTCAATTTCGCCGGAATCACCGCGAATCCCGCCGACGGCAATGAAGACGTCTTCAATGGGTTGCGCCGTTGCGAGGCTGAAGGAAGCAAAAGAGGTGAGGAGAAGGAGGTGCAATGGTTTCATAATTGAATGCGGTCAGATAAAGGGGTTTAAATGGCTGGCATCGAACTTGGATCGATCGGCCGGCGAGTTGAATCTTAAGCGAGAAGCGGGCGGATGATGCCATTCGCTTCACCACCCTGGAAATCTTCCGGGGTCGGCACGCCGTAAGCGGAGAAGAGGGTTTTCCAAAGATTTCCATAATAAGCGCCTTCTTCGTTGATATGACCCTGATGCTTAATTCCATGGCCCGCGCCGCCGCAGACGACGGCTGGCAGCGTGTGATTGTTATGGGCATTGATGGTCCCGCCGGTGCTGCCCCAGACGGCAACGGTGTTATCGAGCAGCGTGCGCTCCCCTTCCTTCACGCTTGCCAGTTTCTCCAGGAAGTAAGCCCATTCCTCGAAATACCAGACGTCAGATTGGGTCAGCCATTTCAATTTATCGGCATCCTCGCCGTGATGGGTCATTTCATGGTAGCCATAGGGGTTCCCTTTCGAACGGTAAGCGCCCGTGCCGTCCGAGTTGTCTTTGCGCGGCATATAACTGACCACCCGGGTGCTGTCGGTCTGTAAAGCCAGGGTGATAACATCGAACATCAGCCGTTGATACCGCCGGTAGTCGAGTCCGCCTTTATCCGGGTCGAGGCCTTGATCGCTGCCGAATTCAATCTCTTCCACATCGGGTTTCGGCACACGCAGCCATTCCCGGTCCTGTTGCATGCTGATCTCCAGATCACGGACAGCTGTCAGATATTCATCCATTTTCTCTTTATCCGTCCGGCCTAACATCGAAGTGAATTGTTTGGTTTCTGCATGGATGGAATCGAGCAGACTGCCTCGTTTCTCGAACTGCGCTTCGCGTTGAGCCAGGCTTTCTTCGGTTTCGGGCCGGAACAGTTGGTCGAACAAGACGTGTGGCCGGTTCTCGCTTGGGATGGGAATACCGTTGCGATTCCAGGAGAGCGTGTTGTCCTGCGGTTTACCGAACCCGGTGCCGCGCTTGATGCCGAGAGTCAGCGAGGGAAAGCGGACGTCCCGTCCGATCGCCGCTGCCATTTCCTGGTCGCATGAGATGCGCAGATCGACGCCGGCCTCGCGCGTATTGGTTCCTGTCAGGAAGGTCCGGTCGCCAGCGTGTCCACCAGAATGGGTGAGTTTCATCCCGGTGACGACGGTGAATTTATCGCGGAACGATTCGATCGGCTTCAGAATCGGTGTCATGGCATAGTCGAGGCCGGTGGTCGCGGGGGTGAAATCCCGTCCATTCACCCCGAGCCCCCACATGCAGAAGACGGCCCGTTTCGGGGCTCCAGCGGCGGCAGCGGATGCCTTGAAGGGGACCATGGCTTCGAGCCAGGGCAGCGCGAGGGTGACACCAGCGCCTCGCAAGAAGGTGCGCCGGGAAAAGCGGGGGGCAGGTTTGAGAATATTCGGCATGGTGCTTGGATCGAGGTTGAGGGGCTTTATTTGGTGAGGAAAGGCCGGGAAAGAGCAATCCCGGTGATGAGACTGTGGAGACGGTAATCGTTTTCCTTCAAACGATCGGTGAGCTGTTCTAATGTAGTTTCATCGGTAAACCCGACGGGGCGGCCGAGCGCGAAAATCAGCATCTGCTTGGCGAATGCCCGGGCGAACTGATCTTTCTGGGCGAGAAGACCTGCCTTGTATTCCTGCAAATCGTTGAAGGTGACGCCATTTGGAAATTCGCCACTAACATCGAGCTCGGGCGTGTTGTGTCCGCGGAAATTTTCGCCGTTCGCCCGTTCACGCCACGCACCAACGGCGTCGTAGTTTTCGAGCCCGATTCCGTAGGGATCGAGTCCCAGGTGACAACTGGCGCAGGTCGGTTCATTCCGGTGTTTTTCCAGCCGCTCACGGACGGTCAGGTTTTCACCGGAAGTGTTGGGCTGGATTTCGCCTGCGTTGGGCGGCGGGTTCCCGGGGGGATCATCGAAGAGTTTGGTTTTCACCCAGGTCGCCCTTCGGATCGGCAAGGTGCGGGTGCCATCCGAGAGCAGGGTCATGAGGCCGGCCATGCCGAGCACGCCGCCCCGCTGGTCATCGGGCTGGAGAGCAACCCGCCGGAATTCCTCACCCTCCACCCCCTCGATCTTGTAATGTCGCGCGAGACGTTCATCGACCATCACGAAGTCGCTCTGCAGGAAGTTGAGAATGGGCAGGTCATTGCTGAGGATCTCACGGAAGAAGGCGTAAGGTTCCTCTTTGGATGAGGCGAGCAAAGCCTCGTCGTAATCGCGGTATTGATTGGCCGGTTCAACATTGCCGTATTCCCGGACATCGAGCCATTGGCCGGCAAAGTTCTCGATGAAGGCATCCGCTTTCGGATCTTTCAACATTCGGGCAACCTGCAATTCGATGATGCCGGGCTGGGCGAGCTGGCCGTTTGCAGCGAGCGCCAAGAGTTGCTGATCCGGCATGCTGTTCCAGAGAAAATAGGAGAGCCGGTTGGCGATTTCGAACGGAGTTAAAGCACGCCGGTCCTGGTTCGGACGGGTCGGTTCACCAAGGAAAAGGAAGTTGGGCGAACTCAACACGCGAGTCAACGCCAGGCGCATGGCAGGATAGAAACCTTTCCCTTCATCCAAAGCGCGATGCGCGACATCGGTGACGATCTCCACCTCTCCCTCGGCAACGGGGCGACGGTAAGCGAAAGGGAGAAAACGACGAATGACTTCCTCGGCATATTCAGGGGTCAGCGCCTGATTATTATCCGCAAAAAAGAGGCGTTTGTGCCCTGGGGGCGGCCATTCCTCAACAACTGGCCCTTCGACTTCGATACGGTCGAGGAACAGACGTGGCAGATTTTCAATATCGAGTTCTGGATTATACACCCAGTGCGGCCCGTCAAACGTTTCGCGGGCAGTATTGATTTTGGCCAATTCCTTTTCCAGCTTCTGTAAGTTTGCCGCACCGCTTTTCTTGGCTTCGCTGATTGCTCTGATTGCTTTGCGTCTCTGGCCATACAACTCCTGCAGACGGGGATGTTTCAGAATCACCTTGGGAGTTTGATTCCATTCGACCTTCATCCCTCGACTGAATTCCTTGGGACCTGAACGCAAAAAGAGGGTGACCTCGGTCACGCCGCTCGGATCGACCTCGACCTCGGTCACTTTCTCGTAGGGCGAGTCACCACAATAAGTCAGGCGCAAGCGGTTTGGCTCCTCACGGTTCCCCTGTTTTCCCTTTCCGAAAATTCTGATGCGATAGTAGCCGTCTTCCGTGACGGTATCGGAGAGCCTCACCTGCGCCACTTGCCCCCAGCCGGCACCGCGCCGGTGCGTCACGTAAGTGACCAGGAACTCCACACCATTCTCTTTGACAAAATAATCTTTCGCTCCGAACGGCACACGATTGTCGGTATCGCGAATCTTATCGTTGTCGCGGGGACGCAATCGCACGGATTCTTCAATTTGCTCAGTATGATGGCGTTTCTGTTGGTCCGGATGATCCATTTCGGGATCGACAACGACGGTTTCCGCGATGGCCGAGGCGACCGACATGGTTTGTTCCAGCTGGTTCTCATCGAAAAAGAGGGCGACACCCAACCGATCAAATCCTTCCGCTTTCCCGTCAGCCGGTAAGGTTTCGGTCAGGACAGCGACCTTTTTGGGATCAAGCAGGAAGAGATCCCGAATGGTGTTGGCGAACTCATTCCGGTTCATCCGCCGCATCGGGATGGCGCCGCCGGCGTTGGCCGCGCGCAATTCCGCCTCACGAAGGCCGCGATTGATCCAATCGACCACTGCCGCCAACTTTTCGATCTCGGGCTGGATCTCATCCTCAGGTGGCATCTCGCCGAGATTCATCCGGTCCATCGCCTCTTTCCAATGTTCGGCGTTGCTGCCGGAAAAGAAATCGGCGGTCAGATTATCAACGCGAAACCCAGCCTTGGCCCGATCCTGATCATGGCAGTGATAACAATTCTGCTGGAGAAAAGGCCGGACCATGCTGGTGAATTCGTGTTCAAAATCACTGGCTTGCAGGGGGCCGGTGAGGAGCAGCAGAACGACACAGCTGTAACGCAAAGAGTTCATAAGGGAGGGAAACGATTGTTTTTATGAAATGAATATTACCCGCACAACCCTACCTTGGTAGTAGGATCAAACTGCGCGCAACGGCGGCGGTTTGAGCCAGTATCGGTTGGTCCTCGGCGAGGTCCGCGGCAAACTCCGCTTGGGCAAAGGTTCCGTTGCAGACCTCCGGATGGGGCGCAATGACATCCCGCCATGGTTTCAGCCCTTCCATTGGGGTTCCCTCGGTCGCCTGCCGTCTTGCGCGATCCGCACGCTGCACTTCGGGGAATCATAATGTTTTGGGGTGGGTTCGCTGGGTTCAAAAATAATCTCCTGCTCTTGGGGGCTTCTGTAAATGCTTGCTTCATTAAACCAGATTAATACCAAGGTTTGATGAACCGAGTGACCATGCTGGATATTGCCAAGGCGTTGAATATGTCAAAAGGGACGGTGTCATTGGCCTTGCGGTGGGATGTGCGGATTTCGTTGGCAACGCGGGAAGCGGTGCGGGCGAAGGCCGAGGAAATGGGGTATCGCCGGGACCCAACATTGTCGGCGTTGGCGGAAAGCCGCTGGCGGGGGAAAGCTCCCGTAACCAGAGCGAATCTGGGTTTCCTGACGGGAGAGGAGGATGCGGCTGCGATCAAGAAAAAGGTCGAATTTCAGACCTGTTATCGTCACGCGGATCAGTTGGGATAACTGGTAGGAATTTCCTTTTCGGCCCTCCTGCGCCCGAGTCACCATTAGGCTGGGGTTGAAGGGGGTCCAGTTGACCGCCTTGTTAGCCTTTTTTCATTGTTTTCCAAGCAGTCGTCATCACCTCACGATTGACCGGGCCATTTGCCACCTGAAGGTCGAGCGGGCCATGTTCGTATGGATTCGAATCTTTCAGGGGACCAGATATCCTCTCGTGAAATGCATGCATAAAACCATAGCAGTTGAAATCGGTCCAGATGAACGGGCTATTCTTCCTAAGAGGAACATCATTGATCACGCCAGATGTATTAGCCAAACCGCCAACAGCATCAAGAATACAGTAGAGTTCATCGATAACTGTCTCGGGTTCAATGTGCAGTGCCAGCGACTCGATCTTGACACGGAGTTCCACTGGTAAATCCGGCAGCTCGCAAAATGCCTTGAATAACCACTTACAGTAGGGGGCGTAGCGCCTTTTCAGCAAGAAGCATGTCCGCATTACGATTTGCAGAAGCCAATTCACATATGTCTGGATTGCAAAGACATCTTTTCGTTGAACTGCACGATTCACATTGCCTGAAAGGTGCAGCATAAAGAAGGCATATGACAAGCGTTTCAACCAAACATCGTCTGGGTAGTACGCGAACTTGTCGCGCACTGGCGATACCAACGGAACTGGTTCATAGTAGATGGGTCCCACTGTATACTCAAAAAGCCACACTTCTGGAATCGTGATCCAATCTACATCCGATTTCGGCGGGCCATCGAGATGGAGAACTGCCTCTAGATTCTCCAGTGGAGTTTGGACGTAGACCGGATTCTTGGGGAGCGTCGTGGCTGAGGAGGAAAATCCTGAGAAATCGACTGGCAAGTTTCGCTCAAGGTATGCGAGGACATCGTTTCCCTGGCTTTGCTTATCTTGCTCGGACATGAACAAGAAGAATCGTGGACCCCAGTTGTGGTCTCGTGAAATTTCATCGTCAAAACCACCAATCTCACTTCCGCATCCAGAATCAAAACCGCCCGCTACAAGGCCGGCAGCAATTCTCCTACTTAGTGCAGGGTATTGTTGCTTCAATATAGGCAGTGCTGCCTCAGTGAAGTATCGTCTTGATAGCTCAATTCCGTTCATGGCTCTCTCAGGCTAACAATGCCATTACGCCAACAGATGGTGCTGATTGTCAACAGCATTATAGTAAAGGCAGAAGGGGTCAGGGCATGTATTATGGATTTTATGGTTGGATTTGACCAAATCTTGGTGGTAACAGGAATGCATGCCACGAAAACCGA
>JGI12210J13797_10537180_pt1 | contig 40923 bp, 36 predicted proteins | sample ElkSlonscriptome_3_FD_13797 | JGI IMG/M metagenome (IMG submission 13797) | reverse complement strand
CATTGCAGAAGTCCGCAGCTCAGCCCCCACCATCGGCGACGACTCGCCCCCTCCGCGACAAGTGAACGCGAACACCGCTAATCGTCTGGGCCCTGGTCGGCCTCGCGGCTGTATTGCTAATCGGCTGGCTACTCCTCTAACGCCCCAGCCAAAGCCCGGCCCTCAGCCACCCGCATCATCCCCAAGAACCACACCCCAAAATTAGGGCTTGCCTTCACGCCCCAGTTACCGCTACACTCATCTGCTAGAAGCTGTACTGATGCAGCTTAACGACAACCCCAAAAATTTGGTCAAAACGGGCGCGACTGGCGCTGGACACACCAGCCGCACCCTGACCCTTCGACAGGACAGAACTGTCGATGAGCTGCAGGTATTTTAATATCCTGCAGCCATCCCAGACGCCCAAAACAAGGGATGACCCAATTTTTGGGTTTTCTTACCCACAAACAACCAAAAGAAAACCCATGACATTTTTATACCCCCAGCGACCTCAAACCGAGGCCGCACAGGATCCGTGCGGGCAGGTTTCGCAAGAGCAGCTAGCTTCATTACCCGAACCGAACAGCCCAACCCGCCCCAACCCCGGCCCCAGCGGCGAAATCGTCCGCCACATCATCATCGGCTCCCATGAGGCCGTCCGCGAAACCATCCACCGGCTGCACGTCAAGCGCTACGTGGAGCAGGCCATGTGGACCGGCCCCGTCAAAATCGGCCCCAGCGGGGTAATCATTCCCCATGAGGACGGGCAAATTCTCTACTACCTGATGCGGCTGCGCTCCCTGGAGGTGCCAAAGGAATAATGTTTCGTAACTGAGTTACGCGGCCCAGAGGCCCCCTCTGTCCCCAACTCTGGGGGATTATAGGGGGCTTTTCCCAATGGGGAAACAGCGCGAATGCCATGGGGCATGACTATCGTCAGCGGTATTTGTTCTAGGGCCGGGGGCAAGAGGCCAAAACGGCGCTCAACGGCTAGCGCACCAGGCCAACAACGATGTCACAATCATCATCAGCATCACCCCGTCACCCAAACCGGCAGGTCACCCGTCCCAAAATATGGTCCCGAGGCACCGCGCCAAACTGACGGCTGTCGCTGCTCTCCCGAGGATTATCCCCACTCAGCAAACAGGAGCCATCCTCCCGCACTGTGGTCACCCGCTTAACCAGCTTCAGATCTCGATGAGGGTGCCGCGCAACCACCACATCCCCCGGCTCCGGTGGCTCTGCCCCATAGGCNCGGCCGTCCACCAGCACCTCTTCTCCCGGCTGCAGCAGCGGCACCATAGATTGCCCCACCACCCGCAGACGATAGCGACGGCGCAGCAGCCACAGCAGCATCTCCTTGACGCCGATATCCGGCAGAGCGTCAGTCATTGTGGCCTTACCGAGGGAGAGAATACCCCATTGCTGTTTTCACCTTAGTCAACGTTTGCTGGGCGATCGCCTCTGCTTTCTCCTTGCCCTGACGCAGCACCGAGTCCAGATAGCCCTCCTCAGTGCGGATGGCGTGGTAGCGCTGCTGAATCGGCTCCAAAGCCGCGATCGCCGTCTCTGCCAGCAGCGGCTTAAACTGCCCCCAGCCCATCTCCCGGCATTCCTCGGCCACCGCTGCTTTATCCTTATCGGCCAGCAGCATATACAGCGTCAGCAAATTGCTGCATTCAGGCCGCTCTGGGTTATCAAATTCCAAACCGCGCACCGGGTCGGTCTTGCACTTTTTGATCTTTTTAAGAATCAGGTCAGGCGGATCGAGCAGGTTGATGCGGCTGAGGTCTGACGGGTCAGACTTCGACATTTTGCTCGTGCCGTCAGCAAGACTCATCACGCGGGCTCCCTCAGCGCGAATCATGGGGTCTGGCATCTTGAGCACAGGGGCTTTCGGGGTGCCAAACTGGTGGTTGATTCTCACGGTGATGTCTCGGGTCAGCTCAATATGCTGCTTTTGGTCTTCTCCCACGGGCACCTTGTCCGGCTCATAGAGCAAGATATCCGCCGCCTGCAATGCTGGATAGCACAGCAGACCCGCCCCCACACTTTCGCCCTGGCGGACCGATTTTTCCTTGAACTGCACCATGTCTTCTAGCCAGTTGAGGGGAGCGATGCAGGTGAGCAGCCACCCGAGTTCCGCATGGGCGGACACGTGAGACTGGACAAACACTGTCGATCTCTCTGTGTCAATGCCGCAGGCCAGGTAGAGAGCGGCGGTTTTGTAGGTGGTTTCGGCTAGGGCTGACGCATCGTGGGGCACGGTGATGGCGTGGAGGTCGGCCATGAACAAGAAGCTATCGTAGGTATCCTGTAGATCCACCCAGTTCTTGATCGCGCCGAGGTAGTTGCCCAGGTGAAGATCACCAGTGGTTTGAATTCCAGAGAGAATGCGTTGTCTCATGGTTTAGAAGCAGCGGGTGCAAAAAGGATTGAGTGAAGCGCTGGTCGGGCAGAAGGCGGCTCTGCCATCTGCAATTATTCGCCCAGACGACGAAATTGTAAAGAACTGCAAAAATAGTAGCAGGCTTTGCGAAACAGCCCACCGCGATCGCCCCCCAGGTCACCACATATGAGCCAAACTACAGCGCCCAATTGGGTCATTTTCATACATCTCTCGCTGCTGTCGAGCTGGGTTGTCCCGATTCCCTTCCTCGGGGTCATTGTGCCTCTCCTGATTTGGCAACTGGGCAAAGCCCGCTACCCTCACTTTGAGCCCCATGGCCGCAATGCCATGAACTGGGCCATTTCATTGACCATCTACAGCATCATTTTGCCGGTGACGGTCGTTGGGCTGGTGCTGCTGCCAATTCTGATGGGGCTGGGTCTTGTGTTTCCGGTGATTGCTGCGGTTCAGGCAAGCAAAGGGCGCTTGTGGCAGTACCCCCTGGCTCTAAATATTTTGGGAACTGACCCTGAGAATCTTCTGCGCAGGACGGCGATCGCCCTGCTGTCCCTTGTGGTTGTCCCGCTGGGGATGTTGGCTAGCTCTATGTACTGGCTCAACAGTCGCAGCAGCTGGCTCACAACCCTATCCCCAAGCCAGGGAACGGTGACCCAAATTCTAGAGCAGTCCGGCGACGACGGAGACATTCTGTATCAGCCTGTGATTGAATTTCAAGATGATTCGGGCGAGACTTACCGGCTTTCCTCGCTGTGGTGGTCGAGTCCACCGACCTATGACAAAGGCGAGTCAGTGGCCGTTCTCTATCCACCCACAGATCCCCGCCGCGCCATCGTCAACAGGTGGGTCGATAAATGGCTGCCGCCAACGGTGGCCACAGTCATCAGCGCCGTCTTGGTACTGTTCGCCTCAATACCCAGCCTAGTTTGCGTCGTCCTTTCCCGAACAGCGCCAGAAATCAGTCGTCAGTCGGATGTCTGAATTGTAAAGAACTGTAACGATAAAATTAACGTAATTGATATAACCCCCAATATCGCTATTTGGAGACCCAATGTCTACTGATCTATCTTCCCAAGAAACCCTTGACCAGCTCAAGCTATGCTTTCGCCTAGCGGAAAAAGTTCATACCCACGGCGAAGCAAAGCAGGCGTTCAATCTGGTTCGCGATCGCGTCAATGACGCTTACCCAGATGCTGTCGAACTCGTGGACATGCTGTGGCAAGAGCTGATCTCGGCCCAGCGTTCGGCGATTTTCTGGCAAGAGCTGTCGGACATGGAAAAGCATCTTGGTGAAAAGCTGGCAGAGAACCAGGTGCAGCTGAAGCAAAACTACATGCGGCTTGTTCAAGAGCAGTAGACGTTATCAGAGCGGTCAACAGCCGAGGGCAGCACCGCCGGAACGTTAACTGTGGTGATGCAGCAGGGCGAGCGGATATAACGGGTATGCTAGCAGCGTCTACACCATCGCCATCGGCCAGTAGTCACCGCCCCCGTTAACCATGTCCCAAGACACCACCCCAGCCCGCATCCGTCAGACCCGCGCCCAGTTTGTCAACCCAGAGGACTACCTCTCCTACGAACTGGGGAAAGCAGTGCGCCAGCTGCCTCCCCTTTACACCCGGCTGCTGGCGGTCAGCATCAGCGCCATGGTGTTTGGCGTCATCGCCTGGGCGCAGTTCAGCAAAATTGACGAGGTGGCGGTGGCCAGTGGGGAGCTGGTGCCCTCGGCCCAGGTGCGCCCCGTGCGCTCCCTCGAGGGCGGCGTTATCACCGAGGTCTTGGTAGAAGAAGGAGATCTGGTGACCGCTGGTGATCCCCTAGTTGTTCAAGACCAGACCCTGATGCAATCGGACGTGGACCGACTCCAGGATTCCGCCAGGCTGATTCAGAGCGATATCGACCGGCTACAGGCTGAGGCAGGCGATGCCGAGATGGCGGGCGGCACAGCGCAGCAGGACCAGCTGCAGGCAGCGCGGCTGCAGGCGTTTACGGAGCGTCAGGCGGCGATCGATGCGGATATTGCCCGACTAGTTTCAGCGGTGGGCGAGTCAGAGGCGCGGCTCACCCAGCTGCAGCGCAGCTTACCCAGCGCCAAAGATTTGCTGCAAAATGCCCGCGATCGCGAACAGAGCTTGGCAGAGCTGAGCGCTACCGGGGCTGTGGCCCGATTTGACTACATTGAAGCCAAAGATCGCCTCACCGAAGCGAGAAGCCGCGTCGCCTCCTTAGAGCAAGATATTGCCGCCCAGCAGCAGGCGGTGCAACAGGCCCAGCAATCGGTGCAGCAGGCCCAGCAGGAGCGCGATCGCCTCGCCTCAGAGCGCCGCAGCGATATTTTGACGGAGCTGAATCGCCGCACAGAAGAGCTTACTACCCTAGAAGGTCAGCTCAATCAGGCAGAACTGCGGACAGCGGCCCAAATCGTTACCGCCCCAACGGCAGGCCGAGTTTATAACATTCAGGCCACCCTGGCGGAACGAACCATTGAGCCGGGGGAAGAGCTGCTGTCTATTTTGCCAGAGCAGCAGGAATTGCTGTTAGAGGCTAGGGTACTCAACCGCGACATCGGCTTTGTCAAAGCAGGGATGAGCGCCAAGGTGAAAATTGATACTTTTCCCTTTCAGGAATTTGGCACCATCAGCGGCACCGTCGTCCATGTCAGCCCCAACGCCACGGTAGACCAGCAGCTAGGGCCGGTGTTTTCGGTCCGCATTCGCCTGGATGACGATGGGATCGCGGTGGGAGACAACGTATTGGAGCTGATGCCGGGCATGAGCGCCACTGGCGAGGTCGTGATGCGGCGCAAATCGGTGCTGACGTTTATGCTAGAGCCCGTTACTCGCCGCTTTGGCAGCGCCTTCTCGGTTCGCTGACACCGGGCAGCCCCAGCTATTATCAAAAAAGGGGCCAACAGCCTCGATTTAGGACCCCAGAGGGAAGCATGGCGATCGCCACCAACATCTACCAGCGGTTTCTTCGGCTGTCGCTATTCAATATTTCGAGTAATCTGATGGTGCCCGTTGCGGGTCTAGTGGACACCGCATTTCTGGGGCATTTGGATGACATTCGCTACTTGGCCGGTGTGGCGATCGCCACCATTATTTTCAATTACCTCTACTGGTCTTTTGGCTTTTTGCGCATGAGCACCACCGGCATTGTGGCCCAAGCCCAGGGACAGGGCGACACCCAGGCAGTGTTCACCGTTGGGATGCGTCACGGGGCGATCGCCATAGCATTAGGCTTGGCCCTGATCGTGCTGCAGGTGCCGCTGCGAGAGCTGGGCTTTTGGCTTCTGCAGGCTTCACCTGACGTTCAGCAAGCCGGAATTGACTTCTATAACGCCAGGATTTGGGGAGCCCCAGCGACGCTACTCAACTTTGTGTTCATCGGCTGGTTTTTGGGGCGAGAAAACGGACGTATTGTTTTATTGCTGTCAGTTGTGGGCAACGCCACCAACGTACTGCTAGACTACATCGCGATATATCGACTGGGCTGGGGCAGCAGCGGCGCGGGGCTGGCAACCGCCGCAAGTCAGTATGCCATGATGGTTGTGGCTGTGGGGCTCATCATCCCCTACCGCCACCAGATGCGCATTCCCTGGCGATCGCTTTTTGATGGCGCTGCGCTGCGCCATATGCTGCAGCTCAACGGCGATATTTTGCTGCGAACGTTCGCCCTGCTCACCGCCTTCGGGCTGTTCACCAATCTGAGCGCGGCCTTAGGCAACGATGTCTTGGCGGCCAACACGCTGCTGCTGCAGGTCGTGACGTTAGCAGCCTACTTCATTGATGGGTTTGCCTTTGCCACTGAGAGTATCGTGGGCAGCCTGCTAGGGAGCCTAGTAAGGCAGGGTGAGTCCCCGGCGGCAAACCCTTTGGGAGCGAGATCCCAGCTTTTGGCCCTGGTGTATGGCGCAGGCGGCATTAGCCTAGCCGTAGGGCTTTTGTTTGCTGCCGCATTCAATCTGTTTCCAGACGCTCTGTTTGGCTTGCTGACCCACCATGGAGCGGTTTTGGCCCAGCTAAAAACGACAACCCTATGGCTGCTGCCGGTCCTGGGGTTCGGAGCGATCGCCTTCATGCTAGACGGCTATTTTCTGGGGCTCACCGCTGGTCGCGTCCTGCGCAACTCCAGCATCATGGCCGTGGTGGCGGGGTTTTTACCGGCGGCGATCGCGGCGCAGCAGCTCCAGAATGTTCATCTACTTTGGTTAGCGCTGACGCTGTTTATGGTGGGGCGAGCCGTGACCCTGGCGCTGCAGATTCCCCCCACCCTGACGAACCCTGGGTTGGCAAAGCAGTAACAGCGGCGATCCCAGGCCCGATGCAGCGCCCCAGGCAGCAAAGCAACTGTGCTATGGTTTATAGCTAGAACTAGGAGATGTCACCATGGATGAGTGTCTGCGAGTTGGCCAGCTCGCCCCTGATTTCACGGCTACAGCGGTCTACAATCAGGAGTTCAAGACCATCAAGCTGTCGGATTACCAGGGCAAGTATGTGGTCCTGTTTTTTTATCCGCTCAACTTTACGTTTGTCTGCCCCACAGAAGTCATTGCCTTTAGCGATCGCTACGATGAATTTAAGCAGCTAAACACCGAAATCCTCGCTGTATCGGTGGATAGCGAATTCTCGCACCTAGCCTGGATTCAGACCGAGCGCAAACATGGGGGAGTAGAAGATCTCAACTATCCGTTAGTGTCAGACATCCGCAAAGACATCAGCGCGTCATACAACGTGCTGGAGTCTGAAGCCGGTATTGCCCTGCGAGGGCTGTTCATTATCGATAAAGAGGGCTTCCTGCAGCATATTACCGTCAACAATCTGTCCTTTGGCCGCAACGTTGACGAAACCCTGCGAGTTCTGCAGGCGGTACAGTACATCGACTCTCACCCCGACGAAGTTTGCCCAGCCGACTGGCGTCCCGGAGAAACAACCCTAGTCCCCGACCCCGTTCGCGCCAAGGAATTCTTTAAGCAAAACCACAGTGCCCCTGATTCCTCGGCCGATAAGACTACTAATTCTGAGTCTCCCTCTGAACAAGTAGCTGACTAAACGTTTGCGCCTGTCGATGGGCCTGCTGATAGGCCTGCCCGCCCAGCATGACATCGCCGTAGTAGGCGTAGGGGGCGTCTCCATAGACCGGCAGCGGGTCGTCCTCAGGGTAGTCTTCTCGGGCAATTTCCAGCGCCGCTGCTAGCGCTACGGGCGTCAGAGCCTGGGCCGGAAAATAGTGCAGTGCGGTGCTGGGTTGACCAAGGTGGGGCAGGGACGGGTCTACAACAGCGCTCTCCGTTTCAATCCAGGCATGCTCTTGGGGATTGAACAAATTGCCGGCAACCACGAGAAACCCCTGCACGTAGATCCCTTGGTCGACATGCAGGAGTGCCCGGTAGGCATTGTCAAACGGCTGATTTGCCTTGCTGCCGGTGGTGGTGGCTACCTGCACCGACAGCGCTTCATCAACGAGCTTGGCCACATCATCAGTCATAGCTCTAGCCTAAGAATAGGCAGGCTCCATGTCTGATGGCGTTTCTGCCGTCCCTTCTTCCTCCTCGACAAACTCCTGCACTTGGGTGCGATAGTTGCGCAGCGTTGCGTCGACCCACTGGCGATCGCTGCTGTTGGCGTAGAGGTGAACAACGGGTTCGCCCGCATCCGGCAGCACCAAAATCCAGCTTTCCCGGTCTTCTTCAGACCTAAAGATCTTGACGCCATCGGTCAGATCGAGAAGCTCATTGGGGTTATTTTCAACCAAATGGCGCATCAGCGCACCCTTCACCATCCAAGGGCAGCGAACATTCGCGGTGCGGTAGGCCACCCGAGGCAGCTCAGAGCGAATTTGCCCCAAAGAGCGATCCTGAATCGTCAACAGCTCGATCATCTTAGCGATGCAGTACATCGCGTCAAACCCAGGATGGAGTTCCGGAAAGATGAAGCCGATATCGGCGCTGCCACCTAGCACCACATTAGGGTTTTCGTGGCAGGTCTGCATCAAGGCCGTTGGGTTTACCTTGGTGCGAATGACCGTGGCGTCATGACGTCGAGCAATTTGGTCAACAGCGCTCGACGCGTTGACGGGAACCACAACGGTGCCCCGAGGCTGAACCGTCAAAAACATATGGGTGATCAATGCCGTCAACCGCTCCCCTCGAATGGGGCTGCCGGTCTCATCCACAATCACCAGCTGCTCTCCGTTAGCCGACACCTGGATCCCGAGGTTAGCCTTGAGGGCTTCAATCACTTGACCTAGCTGGTTGAGCAACAGCTCTCGCTCTTCGGCAGAAGGCATAACCTGACTCAAGCTGGCGTTGAGCACCACGGCATCGCAGCCAAATTTGTTCAGCAGCCGGGGCAGCACGGCCCCCGAAACGGCATAGGCGTAGTCGATGACAACTTTGGTGTTGCTGTTGCGGACGGCCTCAATGTCGAGATGCTTCTCGAACGCGGTGCTGTAAGCGTCCACAATCTCGCTGGGATAGACCATGCTGCCAATTTCCTGGATCGGAACGCGGCGGAAGTCTTCTTTGAAATAGGATCCTTCGATCTTTTTCTCGCGGCTTTTAGATAGGTCAATGCCGTTGCTGTCGAAGAACTCAATCAGAATATGGTCGTGGCGATCGGGGTGGATACGCACATGAATACCCCCATCCACATCCATAGAGGACGCAACGACCCGCGCGATAGGAATTGCGGTGGCCTCCAGGTTACGGACATTGACGCCCACCGACATCAAGCCTGCAATCAGCGATCGCGACACCATGCGCGAAATACTGCGCTGGTCGCGGGACACCGTCACCTCTGCGCCCACTTTCAGCGTCGAGCCGTAAGCTGTCCCGAGGCGGACAGCAAATTCAGGAGTAATGTCTACGTTTGCGAGACCAGATACTCCCCGTTGACCAAATAGATTTCGTCGAGCCACTTGTCCCCAAATTAGATTCATGTTCAAAGTTGCACCCGGTTCAATTTTCTTGCTTGGCCAAATCCTGACCTCGGGTGTAATCAGGGCTTCTTCCCCAACTGTCGATAGTGACCCCACAATAGCGCCTTCCAAAATGTGGGCCCGCCGGTCAATCCGCGCCCCGCGCCCTGTGACGCAGGCTCGGAGATTGACCTCTTCGCCAAGAATACTGCCGTTCCAGACAATGGGGCGCTTTAGATCGGCATCTGCTCCAATGGTGACGTTATCTCCAATCACAGTACCGGCGTCAAGCTTGGCCCGTGGTCCAATGCGAACGTTGTCGCCAATCATCACAGGCGGATCAATTTGGGCTTCGGCGTCAATTGTCGTGTTCTCACCAACCCAAATACCGGGGGTTTTTTCCTCGTAGTAGTCCAGATCAAGCTTCACCCTGCGGTACAGGCCGTCATATTGGGCTTCGCGATAGGCCTGCAGGTGACCGACATCGCACCAATAGCCATCGGCGACATAGCCATACATGGGCTCTCCTTCTGCCAGCAGCCGTGGAAACAGATCTTTGGAAAAGTCGCTCTCCTCGTTTTCCGGCAAATACTTGAGGACATCTGGCTCAAAAATATAGGTACCAGTGTTGACTGTGTCGGAGAAAATTTCGCTCGTTGACGGCTTTTCCAAAAATCGCTGAATGCGCTGCTCTTCATCAGTGATTACAACACCGAATTCAACCGGATTGGGAACGCGAGCTAGCACCAACGTGGCCTTTGAGCCCCGAGACTTATGAAAGCGGACGGCTTCTGTCAAGTCAAAGTCAGTAATACTATCTCCGCTGATAACCAAAAATGTCTCATCTAAAAGCTCACTGACATTTTTGACGCATCCAGCGGTTCCTAGGGGCTGATCTTCTTCTACGGCATAGGTCATCTGCACCCCAAACTTACTGCCATCCTGAAAGTAGTCACGCATGACGTCAGGCAGGTAGTACAGCGTTGCAATAACTTCGTTGATGCCGTGCCGCTTTAGCAAATTGATGATGTGCTCAGAAATAGGCCGGTTTAAAATAGGCACCATGGGTTTGGGGAGATCGCATGTGAGCGGTCGTAGCCGCGTCCCTGAACCACCTGCCATTAATACTGCTCGCATAGATCCTCCTTTGCCGTTAACAGTCACCGTGCATGCAACGCCCCGCATCAAACGCTAGTTCCATAGCGATTATTTGCGTTCGTGAGACGTCAGCATTCTGCCCAGCGCCAGATAGTGCCCAGATGTCGGGATGCTATCCATACTGGTAGCCCACTCATAGCGCATTAGAGCAGGTCGGTCATGTTCTTAACAGAATCTAGCCTATCAGAAGAGGGCAGGGTCTCGTTGTGTCCTGAGGCATTTTCGCTGTGGATAAGCGGATGGATAGGCATAATGGAAAGTGGGATCAGCATTGGGCTGTGTCCCTCTCTAAACAAACAGTGGAAAAAGTGGAAAAGGAAGCCATGCCATGGTCAATTTAATTGGACTGCTCGCCCTGGCAGCATACGCTGGCGGCATCTGGACATTTTGGAAAGGATTTCATCGCACAAATTTTAGTCAGGGTCGGCTATATTTAGCCCTGTTGTGGCCTGTTCTGCTCGTAAGTAAATCCTATCGACGCAACTTTACCCGAGCATTGAAAGGCTAATGGCAAAGCGTACTGCAGAAGAGCCTGACTGGATGACCACCGGCGTCGGCCAGGTCGGGCAAACTGCTCAAGAGACGGCATCATCGATTACGGCAGTTGCCCATCGCTATGACCGCGCCTACCGGGGCGAGGCGTTTGACTTACCGGAAGAAGTTGAAGCGATGCCCATTTTCCATGACTGGTCGTCCGGTCGTCTGGCTGCGCGCACCACATCACCATTTTGGGAGCTGGCGCTGCCGCGCAAAAATCAGCGGTGCTTAGACATTGGCTGTGGCGTTAGCTTTTTGATCTACCCCTGGTGCGAGTGGAACGCCTTTTTCTACGGCCAGGAAATCAGCGCCGTTGCCCAGCAAATCCTCAACACCCGTAGCCCGCAGCTCAACTCCAAGCTGTTCAAAGGGGTGGTCCAGGCTCCGGCACACCGGCTTGATTATGAGCCTGGGCAATTTGACATGGCGATCGCCACGGGAGTGAGCTGCTACTACGCCATAGAGTATTGGGAAACGGTGCTGGCTGCAGTGAAGCGGGTGCTCAAGCCCGGCGGCGTCTTCCTGTTTGACGTGGCGAATGCAGAGCAAGAGCTGGCGGAAAACTGGGCGATTTTGGAAACCTACCTTGGGGCCGAAGTGCTGCTAGAGCCCGCTGCCGCCTGGGAGCAAGCGATTCAAAAAAGCGGCCTGACGCTGCTAGAGCAGCGCTCTGGCGATATTTTCAATCTGTATAAAGTGGGGCTAAAGTAGCGACCCTGCAGATTGTGACGACGATTTGACCGAGACGAGCTGACGTATGGTGTTTGGCCTGTGATATTTCACATCATGCCAACGGTGTAACCTTGGGTGCCGACTCATTGGTTTGTAGTCATTTTAATCACTAGTTAATCACTTTAATCACTAGGACGTTAGGACTCATATGACAGCGCGTATTTGGTTGATCGGCGGCACTCAAGAGAGTGCTCAATTGGCCCGCATGGTTGCAGGACATCAGATCCCATCTGTCGTCAGCGTTACAACGGAGGCAGCGCGATCGCTTTACCCTTCATTGCCATCGGTTCAGGTTCGGGTTGGCGCATTGGATGGCGATCAAATCTCCCACCTGATTCAGCGCGAGGGGATTGGCGCGATTCTAGATGCTTCCCATCCCTATGCCACAGAAATATCCACATTGGCGATCGCTGCCGCCAAGGCTCACAATTTACCCTATCTCCGCTACGAGCGCCCTCCCGTCAAAGCGGCATCCACCGTAGAAGTTGACAGCGTCGAGACGATTTTGTCTGACGACTATCTCAACGGGAAGCGGGTGCTGCTGACGGTGGGCTATCGGCTGCTAGAGCGGTTTGCGCCATGGCAAGATCGGGCGACGCTTTTCGCCCGCATTCTGCCCTCTCAAGTGGCCCTAGAGGCAGCCTTAGCCGCTGGATTTACCCCCGATCGCCTCATTGCGCTGCGCCCCCCGCTCTCAACGACGCTGGAAAAAGCCCTGTGGCAGCACTGGCAAATTTCCCTAGTCGTAGCCAAGGCGTCGGGGGTGGCGGGGGGAGAACTGGTCAAGCAGCAGGTAGCCCAATCCCTAGATGTGACCTTGGTCACGATTCGTCGCCCTAGGGTTGCCTATCCCCATCAAACCAGCCGTCTCGATGAGGCGATCGCCTTTTGCGATCGCTACAGCACCCCCGTGGCGATCTAGCCCCCCTATCCACACCATCACAGCGCCTGGATCCATTCTTTAAGTTCATACTCAGTCCAAATCTGGTTTTGCCAGTAGGGATCGCCTTCAATCAGCTGCTTGACGGCGGATTCGCTATCGGCATCGTAGATGGCAAAGAAAAGGGCTAGATCTTTAGTCGGTCCAATGGTGACGAGAGTTCCCGAGGCCTTTTGGGCCGATAGCCCATCGAGGTGGGCTTGGCGATAGGGGGCACGCTTTTCAAGGACGTTATCGCAGTAGCGGCCCCAAGCAATGTACTTTGGCATAATGTCAGCAGTGTCTTGTGAAATTCACATCTACCGCCATTTTTGCAGAGTACAGCCTCAGATAGACAAACCGGTATGGCTCCCGCAGCGCTCCAGGATCAACGGAGCGCTGCGGTGTCTCTACTGCTTTACGATCGCCCCAAAATCCGCCAGCACCCGCGCATGATTGCGCAGCAGCCCCAGCAGCGTCAGTCGGTTGCGGCGCACCGCCGGGTCTTCGGCCATCACCAACACACTATCGGGACCATCAAAGAACTGGCTCACCACTGGTGCAATTTCTCCTAAAGCCTCCACCAAAGCCCCATAGTCTCGGCTGACCTGAGCTTGCTGGGTTTTTGATACCAGGGTCACCAGGGCGTCATAAAAGGCCCGCTCTGAGTTTTGCTGAAACAGCGCCGTATCGATGGTCTGGGCTGGGTCTAGCTGCACAGTATCAAAGTCAGACTGCGCCGCTAGACGAGACGCGCGATTCACCGTTTCGTAGATGCCCTCCAGGGTGCCGTCGGCGCGAATCTGCTGCAGGAACTGGGCGCGATCGCGCACGTCAAGCAAATCGCTTAGCGATCGCTCGGTGTATTCCGGGTCCCCCTCGCCGAGAACAGCGTTGATCAAGTCGTAATCAATACCCATCTCCCCCAGCAAGGTCTGCAGCCGCTGCTGAAAAAAGGCGTCAAGCTGGGACTGGAGCGAGGCCGCATCTCCAGCTTTGATGCTGTTGTGCTGGGTAAAGCTGGCAATGGCATCGGTGAAAAGCTGCCGCAGGTTGAGGGCAAGATTGCCCGACCAAATGATGCTGACTACGGCATTGGCGGCGCGCCGTAGGGCAAAGGGATCAGACGACCCCGAAGGCACCATGCCTAGGCTAAAAATGCTGACCAGGGTATCCAGCCGGTCGGCCAACCCCACCACCTGCCCCGGCAGAGTTTGGGGCAAGGCATCCTCAGCGCCCCGTGGCAGATAATGCTCGAAGATAGCCGTGGCGACGGCCCCATCTTCGCCGCTGGACTGGGCGTATTTCTGACCCATCACCCCTTGGAGTTCGGGAAATTCTCCCACCATCTGGGTCACAAGGTCTGCTTTACACAGCAGCGCCCCCCGCTGGATGTGGGTCTTTTCGGGGGCCTCAATGCTGAGCTGGGCCACAATCAGATCGGCAATGGCCTCAATGCGGGCCACCTTTTGGCGCACTGAGCCAATATCCTGCTGGAAGGTGACCGTTTCCAGCTGAGGCAGATAGGCCTCCAAAGGCTGCTTGCGGTCTAGATCAAAGAAAAATTTGCCGTCGGACAGACGGGCACGAATCACTCGCTCATTGCCAGCGGCAATGATGTCAGCTTTGCCGGGGTCACCATTGGAGATGGTGATGAAGTGAGGCAACAGCGCATCAGAGGCATCGGAAACCAGCACCGGGAAGTAGCGCTGGTGGCTTTCCATTTCCGTGATGCTGACTTCAGAAGGTAGCTCCAAAAATTCGTCAGAAAAGCTGCCCACCACCGCTGTCGGCATCTCTACCAGGTTGACAACCTCTTGCAGCAGTTCGGGGGCAATGCGGGCCACACCGTCGACAGAGGCCGCCGCTTGCTGGGTCTGCTCCACAATGGTGGCCCGCCGACGCTCAGGATCCACTTCGATATGGGCTCCTCGCAGCGCATCAAGGTAGTCATTCCCGTGGGCGATTTCAATTGCGCCGGGGGAGAGCACCCGGTGACCATAGGAGAGGCGATCGCTTCGAACAATCTCTGCCCCGTTTTCTAGGGTGATGGGCAGCAGCTGGTCGTCGAGCAGCGGAATCAGCCAGCGAATAGGGCGCGGAAACCGCAGATCGCCGTCACCCCAGCGCATAAATCGCTTGCCTTCTAAACCCAGTATCCACTCTGGAATCTGCTCTGTCAGAACATCTGCCGCCGTGCGTCCGGCAATCGTTTGGGTCACGAACACAAACGAGCCCTTGTCGGTATCTCGCACCTCTAGATCATCTACCGTTGCGCCCCGCGATCGCGCAAATCCCTCTGCAGCCTTAGTCGGCTGGCCGTCTTTGAAGGCCGCTTGGGCCGGAGGGCCTTTGACCTCTTCAGTGCGATCAGGCTGCCGATCGGGTAATCCTTGCAGCAGCAATACCAGCCGTCTGGGGGTGCCGTAGATGTTGATCGCCTCGGGAGTCAAAAAGGCGTCGGATAGAGCAGCCGGAATGCGCGATCGCCATTGGGCAAAGGCCGTATCCAAAAATCCAGCGGGCAGCTCTTCGGTGCCGACCTCAAGTAAAAACGTTGCCATGGTGACCAATGGAAATACCAAGCTCAAAAATACCCCCATCTGCTGACGGTGTCTACCGAGGTCTGCCGTGGGGCAAGTCTGACTGCTAAAGAGAACTGCCCAAATAGGGTTGACCTAACACCTACAGAGGCAATGCCCCACAGCCGACAGCCGCCCCCAAGCCTTTTCTCAATTGGTGGAGCTACACTGGGAGATGTGGCGTTGCTATCGCTGCACCAGCATTCATTTTTAGGTAGACCAGAATAACGACATATGACGCAGTTCAGTCAGGCCTCGGCTCCAAACTCCTCCTCTCGGCTTCGACGCCACGGTCGACCTCGGCGAGCCTCCATTGCAGCGGGGATGATTACCTTTAGCTGGATGCTGCTGCAAAGCATTTCAATGCCAGCGATCGCCCAGGAAACCGATGATGGTGAGCTGAGCTACAGCGAACTGCTAGAAGAGATCGATTCGGGAGATGTCACCCGGCTCAAAATTGACCCCGCAGGAGCGGCTACTGTTGAACTGCAGGGCGAAGAAGAGCCCAGAAATGTTGTCCTGTTCGAAGGCAGCCAAAATCAGGAAATCATTGAGCGGGCCAGGGCAAGGAATATCGACATTGATGTCCAGCCCTCTGCTGATACCTCAGCTGTCGCCTGGCTTCTGACTAATTTGCTGGTCGCGTTCTTGATCGTGGGAGGGCTCATGCTGCTGCTGCGCCGCTCGGCGAATGCCTCAGGGCAAGCCATGAACTTTGGCAAGTCGAAAGCCCGCTTTCAAATGGAGGCCAAGACTGGCGTCAACTTCGAAGATGTGGCCGGTATTGAAGAAGCGAAAGAAGAACTACAAGAGGTGGTTGGCTTCCTCAAGCAGCCCGAAAAGTTCACGGCAGTGGGGGCAAAGATTCCCAATGGCGTACTGCTAGTAGGGGCACCGGGCACCGGTAAAACTCTGCTGGCAAAAGCGATCGCCGGAGAGGCGGGGGTGCCTTTTTTCTCCATCTCTGGCTCAGAATTTGTGGAAATGTTTGTGGGTGTTGGGGCATCCCGCGTTCGGGACTTGTTCAAAAAAGCCAAAGAGAATGCGCCCTGCATCGTCTTCATTGACGAGATTGACGCCGTGGGTCGCCAGCGGGGTACTGGCATTGGCGGCGGCAACGATGAGCGTGAACAGACGCTAAATCAGCTGCTCACCGAAATGGACGGGTTCGAGAACAACACCGGTATCATCATCATTGCGGCCACCAACCGGCCAGATGTGCTCGATTCTGCCCTGCTGCGTCCGGGGCGTTTCGACCGGCAGGTCGTGGTAGATTTGCCCAGCTATAAGGGCCGTCTTGGCATCCTGGAAGTCCATGCCCGCGACAAAAAGCTGTCATCTGAGGTATCCCTCGATGCAGTGGCCCAACGGACGCCAGGCTTCTCGGGGGCTGATTTGGCCAACATGCTCAATGAGGCAGCAATTCTGACGGCCCGCCGCCGTAAAGAGGCCATCACGCACCTAGAGGTGGAAGACGCCATCGACCGCATCACCATCGGCCTTACCATGAATCCGCTGATGGACAGCAAGAAAAAGCGCTTGATTGCCTACCACGAACTGGGCCATGCTTTGCTGATGACTTTGCTAGAACATACCGACCCACTGGACAAGGTGACAATTATTCCTCGCTCCGGAGGCGTGGGCGGCTTTGCCAAGCCTCTGCTGCAGCGCACCGACATTGACGATGGCCTACAGACTAGGGCAGGGCTGCTAGATCAGATCACGGTGTATTTGGGGGGACGAGCCACAGAGGCAGAGGTTTTTGGCTCAGATGAGGTCACCATCGGCGCAGCCAGCGATATTCGCGCTGTAGCGGACTATGCCCGCAAGATGGTCACCCGCTACGGCATGTCAGAGCTGGGCTCCTTTGCCATGGAGACCACCGGCAACGAGGTGTTTTTGGGCCGAGACTTTATGACCCAAAACCAAGAATACTCTGAGGACATGGCCACAAAGATCGATCACCATATTCGGGCGATCGCATTTCAATGCTACGAGCGGGCGCGCCAAGTCGTCCGGGAAAACCGAGCGCTGCTAGACCACCTAGCGGATATGCTGGTAGACCAGGAGACGCTGGAGGGAGACCTGTTCCGCAAGATTGTGGCGGAGTACACAGAGCTGCCGGAGTCTCAGCGAAATATTCAGCTCGATGAACTGATCATTGGCAAGCCGGTATCAGAAGAGCCCGACCAAACGGAAGGGGCGGTCGCCGTTAAGTAGGCATTGTCAGCGCCGAGCAGCAATTCTTGGTTTAGAGAATCGCTGATGGCGGCGATCGCACTGCTCTGGCCAAATCTGTCCCTGTGGAGAGTCTACTGAGCCCAAGAAATACTATCCTAAGGCTCAAGCGACGATTGCTCAGTCGCCCTGTCTACTCGCCTTAACCTATGTCTTCTAGACGGCCTCTATCTCCTCAGCAGCCTGCTTCGAGGCGCTCTTTTCGAGCCCGACCGTTGCCCAGGCAACCCCAAAATCAGCCCCATCGGCAGTCAGCCTCTTCGCCGACAGCAGACCCAGGGGACGATGGCATCTATTGCCCCTGCTGCAACAGCGATGCTCATTTACAGGTGCTGAAGCAGCGCTACGGCAAGCGATCGCTGTCCAGCTACGGCGATTGGGTCAATCATTGGCTTGGTCGCGGCCCCAAATCTCGCCGAGGCGAGCGTCTCAGCGCCCCACCGCGAGATCCGGTGGGGTTGGGTTGTGTGGCCCTCGGCGGTATGGTCGGTGCAGCGGCCATTGGAGCGGCGAGCCTGCCGGTGCTGGGAGTTACCGTGGGCGTCACCACCTATGCCCGCCATCGCGTCATGAAGCGCTATAGCCGGGTGTATGCTCCGGAGTACCGCAAGTGGTCGCGATCGCTCTACTGCCAGCAGTGCGATGTTGTGTTTCAGGCCGACGGTGCGTTTCAGGTCGACGGTGCGCGTCCAAAATAGCCTAGCGGCAATGGCGGGCCAAGCAAACTAAGAATCTCTGCGGCTGAAGCATTGGAATCTGCATCGGTAAACGCTAGGATCAAAAAACCATTACATCTCCTCGTCATGCCGGTTGGCGATCGCCTCAGATGAGCCCCCTTATACAAGCCCCCTCATACAAGCCCATTAACAGAAAGTCCAAGCGACCTGTTGGGAACTCCCTGCTGGGAAGGAACCTGAAGCAGCAAACATAGGGTTCGATACGCATTATCAAGGATTTGCTTTTGATTCAAACCGAGACGCTTGCTTTACTAGAGTGGCCAAGGCTTTGTCAGCATCTGTCAACATTTGCGGCAACAAAGCTAGGAATGACAGCAGCGCAACAGCTTGTGATTCCTAGCTCGCCGGCCCATACCCAGCAGCTCCTAGACCAAACCCGCGAGATATATGATCTTGAGTCGCAGCTGACGACGACATTAAATTTCAGCGGCATCCAGAATATTGGACCATCCCTAGAGCGAGCGGCGCGGCAAGGGGTTCTGGGAGGGCAAGAGCTGCTCAACATCGCCACAACGCTGTATGCTGCTCGGCAACTGCGCCGCACCATTGACGGGCAAGATGACGACATGCTGCCAACTCTGCAGGCACTTGTCAGTGAGCTGCGCACCTTTCCAGAACTAGAGCAGGCCATTCGCCACTGCATTGACGACCGAGCCCAGGTGGCCGACCGGGCCAACCCCAAACTTCTCGGTATTCGGGAGCAGCTGCGGGATACCCGCGATCGCATTCAGCGCACCCTGCAGCGTATTCTGCAGCGCCACAGCAACGCCATGCAGGAGGCGGTGATTACCCAGCGGGGCGACCGCTTTGTGGTTCCCATCAAAGCCTCACAAAAAGACGCCGTCCCCGGCATTGTTCACGATGCCTCCACCAGCGGCATGACCCTATATGTTGAGCCTCAGAGTATTGTGTCCCTGGGCAACCAGCTGCGGCAGCTGATGCGGCGTGAAGACGTTGAAGAAGAAAAGGTGCGCCGCATGTTGAGTGAGCAGGTGGCAGAGGTACTTGAGGATCTCGAGGATCTGCTCGCGACGGTCACCGTCTTGGATTTGGCCACCGCCCGCGCCCGCTATAGCCTATGGCTGGGAGGAAATTTGCCCCGGATCATTCAGCGGGCTGATCAGACATCGGAGACCGGAGAGCACGCCGGAGAGCGCGTCACCTTGAGACAGCTGCGGCATCCACTGCTCCTATGGCAGGCCCAGCATGAGCAGGGACCAACAGTAGTGCCCATCGACGTCACCATCACCCCTCACACCCGCGTCGTTGCCATCACCGGCCCCAACACAGGGGGCAAAACCGTCACCCTGAAAACTATTGGTCTGGCGGCATTGATGGCCAAAGTAGGCCTCTATATTCCGGCCCGAGAGCCTGTAGAAATTCCCTGGTTTAGCCAGGTGCTGGCGGATATCGGCGATGAGCAATCTATCGAGCAGAGCCTGTCCACCTTCTCGGGCCATATTCGCCGCATTGTCCGCGTTTTGGATGCTATTTCTCCCGATGGGTCTGCTGGCGATGTCACTGGCGATGTCACTGGCGATGTCACTGGCGGTGTCACTGGCGATGTCAACAGTGCCAGCATAGCCAACGCCCTGGTGCTGCTGGACGAAGTGGGAGCCGGCACCGATCCCTCAGAAGGCAGTGCGCTGGCGATCGCTCTGCTAAAGCACCTGGCAGACCAGGCCAATCTGACGGTGGCGACCACTCACTTTGGTGAACTCAAAGCCCTCAAATATCAAGACGATCGCTTCGAAAATGCCTCTGTGGAGTTCAACGACCAGACCCTCTCCCCCACCTATCGCCTGCTGTGGGGTATCCCTGGTCGCTCCAACGCTCTCACCATTGCCCGCCGTCTCGGGCTAGACGACATGGTAGTAGATCGCGCCAAAGATCTAGTGGGTGTTGCTGGCGTTGATGACGTCAATGAGGTCATTGCTGGACTCGAGGCCCAGCGCCGCGAGCAGGAAGAACGCTCCCAGGAAGCCACTGCATTGCTGAAACGGGCCGAAACTCTCCACGCCGAGCTAGCCCGCAAATCTCAGTCGCTGCGTAACCGAGAGCAGGCTCTGAAGCAAGAGCAAGAGCAGCAGGTTCAAACGGCGATCGCCCAGGCCAAGGGCGAGATAGCTGGGGTGATTCGGCGGCTGCAAAAAGGCAAGGCAACAGCACAAGACGCCCAAGCCGCCACCGAAAAAATCAATACCATTGCCGCCAAGAAGCTACCCGCAAAAGCGGCCAAACCCAAGCCAGGCTTCCGACCTCAGCCAGGCGATCGCGTCCGCATTGCCCGACTGGGGCAGACCGCTGAGGTGATCACCGCCGCAGATGCAGACGGAGAGCTGACGGTGCGGTTTGGGCTGATGAAGATGACGGTATCCCTAGCGGACGTAGAATCACTGCAGGGCGAGAAAGCGGAGATACCCGAACGCCGCAAGCCTGCGCCGCCACCGCCGCCTAAGGCCGACGCGCCTGCGGTGCGTACTTCAAAAAACACAATAGATATTCGAGGGAGCCGCGTGGCGGATGCAGAAATCACCTTAGATCGCTACATTGCCAGTGCGGCGGCGGGACCGATTTGGGTGATCCATGGCCATGGCACGGGTAAGCTGCGGGCGGGGATGCATGACTTTTTGAAGCGGCATCCTCAGGTGGAGCGGTTTGAGGCAGCGGAGAAGGCGGATGGAGGCACTGGAGTGACGGTGGCCTATATTATCTAGGGGCGTTCTAGGGGGGCGTTCTGGCCCATGCCCAGACCCTCGAACACTGCAGCTGATGTCGATAGCTCTCATGCTCACCCCATCTCACGAACCCCATCTCACGAACTGCATTATCTCATTGAAGCGCCATAACCCAAATACAGCGTAGGGCATTCGGCAGCACACAACAGTCAAAAAGATTGATATACAATCATCTCAACCCACCGATGGCCACATGGGGTGAACCATGAAAATTCTCCACGGAACCTGGATACCTAAAGCAACGGCGGATTTTGTCCAAACCGGTGCCTTCTATCTGTGGATTGAGAGCGACGCAAAAAGCAGACGGCGTCGGGCCAATAGCTATCACCCGCGCCACCTATTCGCACCAGACTTGGCGATCGCCTTAGTCGAGGAGCTGGGCTTCAAATCCCCGCCTAATCGCAAGCTGGTCAACAGTATGTCTAAAGTGGCCATGCTGCTGCCCACCGCCGAGGGCCAGCCGCTGCCGTCGCTGGAAATGTCGCGCTATCTAGAAGACGAGAGCCCTGATGCCTTTGACTGGCAGTTTTGGCACATCGACAGCTACCCGCTCTCAGACCTGACTGAAATCGTCAGCACTCTCAATGACCTGCATTTCATCACGCTGTATAATCTGGCCGATGTGCAGCTCGGGGCTGACCTGCTGTTTTGGTACCACTACACCCAGGCCGTGAAACAGGTCATTCTGCGGGACCAATATATTCCCGCCCTCAAGTACCGCCCCTTGCCAGAGGCCAAAACGGCTTCTAACAGCGGCAAACGCAAATCCACCCGCGCCAAGACGAGTAAGACAAGTAAGCGTACAAGTCGGAGCAAAGCTGCCGCCAAACCAGATCCATTCGAGGTGTATGCGGGGTGGGATATTGTCGGCGATCGCTATGACGCTGATCTGGCCACCTACGCTGAGTCCATGCCCTACCTTTGCGCCGCCGGGTTCACGGAACCACCCGATACTCCTGCTTTCTATGATCGCCAAACCCTGCTGCGCCACTTCTCTGAATGCTGGGTCGGCGAGCTGGTGCGCCGCACCACCCTACCCCAAACCTACCTCAAAACCGTTGACCACTCCCTAATTGAAGACTGCCTCACCCATTCCCCTGACTATACTCTGGGCAACTCCAGCGGCCTAGAGCGCTATCAACAATGGCAGGGATGGCGCGATCGCATCAGCCGCTCTGAAACCGCCGCGCCGTTTCACGTCTATTTTCGGCTGGCGGAGCCTGAAGAGCCTGAAGACCCCTGGCTGATCCAGTTTCAGGTCGCCCCCAAGCATGACCCTTCTTTGCGTATTTCTCTGCTGGATTTCTGGCGGCTGCGGGGGGCTCATCTCCAGGAATTACGGCGTCAGTTCGGCGATGACTTCGAGCAGCACCTGCTGATGAGCCTGGGCTACGCGGCCCGCATTTATCCCAGATTTTGGGTGGGCCTAGAAACCGACCAGCCTGTGGGCATCTTTGTCGATTTAGACACCGCTTTCGACTTTCTCAAAGAGTCCGCCTGGGTGCTCGAAGATGCAGGCTACAAAATTATTGTCCCTGCCTGGTGGACGCCAAAAGGTCGGCAGCGGGCTAAGGTGCGCCTCAACGCCAAGGGCAAGTCTGGCGGTGGCGACAATGCCAAAAGCTACTTTTCTCTGACGACGCTGGTGGAATACCAGTACGACCTTGCCATCGGAGACCAGCCTGTAAGCGAGCAAGAATGGCAGCAGATGGTGGCGGCCAAGTCATCCTTGGTGAAGTTTCGGGGCCAGTGGATGGAGCTGGACCGAGACAAAATGGCCCAGATGCTGGAGTTTTGGAAGCAGCAGCAGGCAGAGAATCCCCAGATGAGCCTGCTGGAATTTATGAAGCTGACGGCGGAGGACGATGATGCGCTAGAGGTGGATTTTGAGCGTGGCGGCACCTTGGGGGCCATGATGTCCCAGCTCAACGATAAAAGCCATCTAGAGCTGACTGACGACCCCAACCAGCTCCAGGGCAGCCTACGGGACTATCAAAAGCGGGGGCTGTCCTGGCTGCACTACCTGGAGCAGCTGGGACTCAATGGCTGCCTGGCCGACGACATGGGCCTCGGGAAAACGGTGCAGGTGATTGCCCGCCTGATTCAGGAGCGGGAGCTAGCGGCGGAAGCCGGTCAGCCTGTGGCCCCAACCCTGCTCGTCGCCCCCACTTCTGTGGTCGGCAACTGGTTCCATGAGCTAGGGAAATTTGCGCCGCACCTGACCGTGGGAGTACACCACGGAGGCGATCGCATCAAAGAGACCAAAGCCTTCAAGGCCCATTGCCGCACCCACGATGTGGTGATTACGTCTTTTACCCTGGCCCGCAAAGACGCCAAGCTTTTAGACAAGATCACCTGGCATCGGGTGGTGCTGGATGAAGCGCAGAACATCAAGAATCCCAAGACGGCCCAGACCAAAGCCATCCTCAAGCTCAAGGCCAACCATCGCCTGGCGCTAACGGGAACCCCTGTGGAAAATCGCCTGCTGGACCTATGGTCAATTTTCAACTTTCTCAACCCGGGCTATCTGGGCACCCAAGCTCAGTTCCGCAAGCAGTTCGAGCTGCCTATCCAAAAAGACAACGACCCCACCCGCTCTGCCACCTTGAAGAAGCTGGTGGAGCCCTTTATTCTACGGCGGGTAAAGACTGACGAATCTATCATCAAAGACTTGCCCGACAAGGTAGAGCAAAAGCTATTCTGCAACCTTACCAAAGAGCAGGCGTCGCTATACGAAGCTGTCCTTAAAGACGTTACCGAGCAGCTCAACAAAGCAGACGGCATCCAGCGCAAGGGAATCATCTTGGCTACCCTCACGAAGCTAAAGCAGATCTGCAACCATCCCCGGCAGTTTCTCCAGGATGAGAGCGAGTTTACCGCCGAGCGCTCCCACAAGCTCAGCCGTCTGCTAGAGATGCTAGATGAAGTGATTGAGGATGGAGAAAGCGCTCTGGTGTTCAGCCAGTTTAGGGACATCGGTGACGCCCTCGAAACCTACCTCCACCGCGATCGCCACTACAACACCTACTACATCCACGGTGGCACCAGCCGCAAAAAGCGGGAGCAGATGATCAACGAGTTCCAGGCTCCCGATACGGTCCCTTCAATTTTTGTCCTGTCCCTCAAGGCGGCGGGCGTTGGCATCACCCTGACTAAGGCCAACCATGTGTTTCACTTCGATCGCTGGTGGAACCCAGCGGTGGAAGACCAGGCCACTGACCGTGCCTTCCGCATTGGCCAAAAGAAGAATGTGTTTGTGCATAAGTTTGTGGCTATGGGGACGCTGGAGGAGCGTATTGATCAGATGATTGAGGATAAGAAAAAGCTGGCGGGGGCCATTGTGGGGGCGGATGAATCTTGGCTGACGGAGCTGGACAATGACGCCTTTAAGCAGCTGATTGCCCTCAATAAGAGCGCGATTTTGGACTAGGTCAAACCGATGCAAAAGAATCTTGTGATGGCTGGCGATAGGGTTGGAATCCCAGCCCCCTTGCCAAGGGGGTGCCGGAGGCGGGGGATCTCAAAACTCACATTGAACAAAAAACTCTTCTAGGACAAATCCATGCCGCAAAGCCGAACCTGGTGGGGACAAGAATTTATTGGGGCGATTGAACATCTCACCGACTCAGGGCGGCTGAGCCGGGGTCGCTCCTATTCCAGCGATCGCCGCATCAAGCACATTGAAATTGATGCAGGGTTTGTGCAGGCTCACATCAGAGGCAACGTCAATTCATACTTTGGCATATACGAAGAGCCTACCTATATCACCACGGTGGAGATAGAGCCCATCAGCCGCGCCAAATGGGCCATAGCGATCGCCCTCATGGCGTCGAAGGCGGGCACCATCTCCCGTCTGCTGCTGGGAGAAATCCCCGATAACATTGAGGCAAGTTTCGCCACTGTAGATCTGCACCTGCTGCCGGCAAGCCGCCAAGATTTCACAACAAGCTGCTCTTGCCCCGACTTCAGCAACCCCTGTAAGCATGTTGCTGGGGTCTTTTACTACATTGCGGCCCAGCTCGACCAAGACCCATTTCTGCTGTTTGAGCTGCGGGGTCTGCCGCGAGAAGAGCTGAAAGCAGAGCTAGCCAAAACGCCTCTGGGTCAAGCATTATCCACTGAGGTCGTAACGCCTCAGGCTCCTGAACCGGTTGAGCATTATTACACGAGGCCCGAAGCGCTACCGGTAGAAGAGCTGAGTCTCAAGGCATTTTGGCAGGGGGAAAAGCCGCTGCCACAGACCGTGGAGTCAGTGTCGCCGTCAGCGGTCCCGGCTATTTTGGTCAAGAAGCAGGGGGATTTTCCGGCCTTTTGGCAGCGCAATAATTCGTTTGTAGATGCGATGGAGGGACTATATCACCATGTCAGGAACAAAAATCAGAAGAAGCTGTAAATAGCCGCTATGGTTCAGGCTGCCGCGCTGCCTTCCTCCGCCATGACTGCCGAAATGACTGAAACAGCATCACGCCGCCCGTCACCAGCATCCACAGCAATCCCAAGCCATTCAACAGCACATAGAACGACTTGAGGGTCTCGCCAAAATACTCCCCCTCATGAATCACCATCAGCCAGTGGGCCTGATCGCGGGTCCAGCCAAACCAGTCCTTGGAGAGGCGATAGCTCACCCCAGTAAAGATCGTCACAACGAGAGGAAGCATCACAATGGGGGCAACGAAGCGATGCAGTTCGCGAAAATGCCGCTGATTCATAGCGTCTAAAAGTTATAGCGTCTAGAAGTTCTCAGTCTCACGCAAAAACCATACTGGAGGGATCTGCCGTAAAAGTGTAGACGATAATACTTTTTGAGGGACAGCGGTATGGATTAGTGGGGATTGGACGACCCGCCTTTCCATTGACGCCCCTGCAATGACCCAACATATCGCTCCCTCGCCATCGCCGCCAGTCTTGTTCCGGCAGCTCCGGTCTGACATCCAGCCCGGAGCCCTGCTCTCAAGCCTCCCGGCAGGACTCATTACGGGCGTCATTGGCACGATTCGGGCTATTTCTTACGCCAGCTTAATCTTTTCTGGCCCTTTAGCAACTTTCTTGCCTACGGGGCTGGGCATGGCCCTGTTTAGCACCGCCGTCACTGCTGCTGTGGCGGCTTTGACCAGCGCACTACCTGGCATCATTGCCACCCCATTGGCGGCACCCACCGCAATTTTGGCCATCATGGCAGGGGGAATTGCCCAGGAGCTATCGGGCGATGCTCCGGATGCTGAGCTATTGGCAACAGTCCTGGTCGCCATCGCCCTGACCTCCCTACTGACAGGGCTGCTGCTGCTGGGGCTGGGGATCTTTAAGCAGGGAGAGCGCATCCGCGTAGTGCCCTACCCCGTTATCGGCGGATTTATGGCCGGGACAGGCTGGCTTTTGGTGAAGGGATTTCTGCAGGTGACCACCGATCGCCCGCTCACAATCGAAACCCTTACGGTGCTGTTCCAGCCGGAGGTGGCCCAATGCTGGCTCCCTGGCCTCGGCTTTGCATTGGTGTTGTTGACCATGACGCGGCGGTTCAAGCAATCCTGGATCTTGCCGGTCACCCTACTGGGATGCACAGGGTTGTTTTATCTGGGGCTTTGGGTCACCCAAACCCCCCTAGGGGTCGCCCGCGACAGTGGACTGCTGCTGGGACCGTTTCCTAAGACCAGCAGCGGCCTGTGGCAACCCCTGACTCCCAACATCGTTACTGGAGTCCATTGGGGAGCGATCGCCCATCAGGGGGGCAGCATGTTGACCGTTGCCTTTATCTCGCTGCTCTCGCTGATGCTCAGCAATAGCAGCATTGAAGTTGTGGTGGGGCGGGATCTCAACTTGAGCCCAGAGATGCGGGCCATTGGACTGAGTAACATGGTCTCTGGCCTGGGGGGTGGGATGGTGGGCAACCAGGCGCTACCCAGCACTCTGCTGGTCCACAATATGGGGGCTCCTCACCGTCTGACGGGAATTTTTTCCACCCTACCGGCGATCGCTGTCTTGGTTTTGGGGTCAGCATTTTTGGCCTATCTGCCCAAAGCCATCCTGGGGTGCCTCCTGCTGTATTTAGGGCTCTCTCTCCTGCTGCGGTGGATCTACGATGCATACTTCCAGCTTCCCCTATTGGATTACCTATCGGTATGGGTCACCGTAGTTGTGATTGACGCCGTTGGGTTTCTGCAGGGCATTGCCGCAGGGTTTGTTCTGATTGTGGTTGGCTTCATGTATCAGTACAGTCAAGTCGATGTCGCCAAGCAGGTGACGTCGGGAACCAGTATTCACAGCAATTTAGATCGAGATCCCCAGCAGCAGCGTCTCCTGTCAGCCGTCGGCGGCCAGGTCTATGTTTTGGAGCTGCAGGGCTTTTTGTTTTTTGGCACCGCGAACTACCTGCTGAGCAAAGTGCGCGATCGCATCCAAAAGACATCCAAGCCACAGCCAGCGTCAGATGGCAGCGCCCCTGACGCTGGGGATAATCCGCCCCCCTTACGCTACGTCCTTGTGGACTTTCGCCAGGTCAGAGGAATCGACTCGTCAGCTGTGCTCACGTTCAGCAAGATCTTGCGGCTGGCCCAAAAGCAGCCGTTTACCCTTGTGCTTACCAATCTCAACGACATATTTGAGGCCAAGCTACAGCAGGGAGAAGGGTTTGACCGAGAGCTGGACTGCTGCAAGGTTTTTCCAGACATTGACCGGGGCTTAGAGTGGTGTGAGGAGCAGCTCCTGACAACAGCTGTCTCGACCTCTGACTTGGCATCAGAACGCCAAAAGCCCAGTGTTCAGGAATTATTGACCCAATTATTTCTGAGTTCGCAGCAGGCCGAGCGTTTTATGTCCTATTTGGAGCCCCAGTCGCTGCCGCCCTGCCACTATATCTTCCGCCGAGGAGAAGCCTCGCCGGACCTATATTTTATCGAGTCAGGGCAGGTCAGCGTGCTGCTAGAGACGGGGGACGGCTACCCCAAGCGCCTGCAGACCTGCTTCAGCGGAAATATGCTCGGTGAAATGCGGTTTTTCGGTAAGGTTCCCCTGTCCACATCAGTGGTTACCGACAAACCGAGCCAGCTCTATCGTCTGACCCAATCGGCATTTGGCCGCATGGAAGATAGCGATCCTGACCTAGCCCAAGCCCTGCAAACTCACATTGTGGGTATTCTGTGCAACAGCCTGATTCGCCGAGAAGAGCAGCTGCGGATAATACAATGACGATTGTTATATCGACGCTGTCCGCACCATTTTGACTTTGACCCCCACTCGATTGCCCAGTAGATTGCCATGACGTCTTCCGATGAACCACCCCAGCCCACCAGCCTATTGCGATCGCTTTCGCTAGGTGATGAGCTCCATCCCTCTAAGCTAGTTCCCAGTCTGGCAGCTGGGCTGCTCACTGGCATCATCGGCGTCATTCGGGCCATATCCTACGCCGCTATTATTTTCTCAGGAAGCCTATCTGCCCATCTGCATGTTGGGGTAGGCATGGCAATCTTCAGTTCTGCTATCATCAGCGCCGTGGTGGCCCTCACCAGCGCCCTCCCTGGCATCATCGCTACGCCCCTAGCGGCCCCGACAGCCGTCATTGCCGTCCTCGCCGCTGGCATTGCGGAAACCCTGATGGACAAGATTGAGCCCCAGGAGATTTTGATCACCGTTGTCGCTGCCATTGCCCTTGGCACCGTCGTGACAGGACTGGTGCTTTGGGTCCTAGGCGCGTTGAAGTGGGGCGAGGCAGCCCAGGTGATTCCATACCCAGTGGTGGGGGGCTTCATGGCAGGAACAGGCTGGCTCCTGGTTCAGGGAGCCCTCAAAGTCATGACGGGTAAAGAAATAACCTTGGAACAGCTGGGCTGGTTTTTGCAGCGTGGTCCCTGCCTCCACTGGCTAGCAGGGTTGGCGGTCGCGCTTGTGTTGTTTGGCGTCAGCTTACGGGTACAGCATTACCTCGTGCTGCCGGCGCTGCTGCTGCTGGCAACAGCGGTGTTTTTCAGCGTCATCTGGTCTACTGGCCTGTCCATTGACGCCGCCCATCAGCAGGGATGGCTCTTAGGGCCGTTTCCGAGGGACAACCTCTGGCATCCTCTCACCGGCACAACCCTGGCCCAGGTCCATTGGGACGCGATCGCCCAGCACAGCGGAACCCTTGCCCTGCTGGTCTTTGTCAGCTTTCTATCGCTGGTGATGACCAACAGTGGTCTAGAGCTAGCCCTCGACCGAGAACTGGATCTCAACCGGGAGCTTCAGGCCGTCGGGTTGGCCAATATGCTGGCTGGCTTGGGGAGCACCATGCCGGGAAACCAGGCCCTGCCCAGCACCTTGCTCGCTTACAGAATGGGGGCGGCCAATCGTCTAACGGGAGTATTTAAGGCGTTGCCCTGTGTCGCTGTGCTGATTTTAGGGCCTGCATTTCTGGCCTATTTCCCTAAACCAATTTTGGGTAGCCTACTGCTTTTCTTAGGCATTGACCTGCTGTGGAAGTGGCTGATTCTGGGCTGGTTTAAGTTTTCTCCAGTGGACTATGGCATTGTGGTGTCTACTCTCGCCATGATTGGCTGGCGCGGCTTTTTACCCGGCATCTTGGTGGGCCTCGGATTGACCATAGTCCAGTTTCTTTATCAAAGCAGCCGAGCGCCAGCCCTCGTGCCAGCAGAATCGGCTCTGGCCGATGGGGCGACAGGCGTGGAGGCGGCAGCAAAATCGACAAAGGCGATCGCCGAAGCAATCCAGGATCTAGAATCCGGGCATGGGGTTTCGGCCAGGCTGCAGGGTACTCTATTTTTTGGCAACGCAACTATCCTGTTTCAGGCTCTGCGATCGCTTGCCCTAGATATCGCCACTAGCGAACCCCCCAGACATTTTGCCTTAGACTTCCGTCGGGTCACAAGCTTAGATTCGTCCGCTGTCCTGACCTTTAGTCGGCTGCTCACTCTCGCAAAAAGTCACAATATTATCTTGAGCTATATTGGCCTTTCAGAGACATTCAAACTGCAGCTCATCCGAGGCAATGGCCTCGATCTAGATAGCCCTCACTGTCAGCTGATTGACCCTAGCGATGGCGTCGATCAACAAACGACTGGCGCGGGGCGTGAAACTCCGCTGCTGGTCAGTCAGGAGTAAGGCGGCAGCGGCGATCTGTCTCTCGGGAAATTGACTCTAGATTCTCTTTGAGGCTGCGCTCCAAAACCTGGTCAAACACCATTTCGAGTGGACCTACTCCGGCCTCAGCCGCTACAGTCTGCAGCAGCAGGGTCGGTCGGTCAGACTCAGTGGATGCGGCGATCGCCTGCCAGCATCCCTGAAATCGGGTCAAGTCACCTTCCGTCATCTGAAAGCTCACTTGATGGGGCGGAGTTTCTACGTTTTCAGTTTGAATACGAGAGGTTACGGTTGTGAACAGCACCTCACGCTCGTCCACCTGTTCCACTAACTTGCGATCGCCCTCATCTTCGACAACGCGAGCCTCTATCACAGTTGGCAAAAATGACGGAAAATTCTCGTAGTCGGTGATTACCTCCCACAAAGTCTCTTGATCGGCGTCAATAAGAATAAAGCCCTGGTGACGATTCTGAGATTGAACAACAACGCAGCGGCCTTGACGAAGGTTTTCGCGATCGCGGTCTGCCAAATGCTGAACGGCCTGTTGAAACGCTTGAGTTTGAGCCACGGTCTCTGCTGTTCACTATATATTGCGTTACATCCACTATAGCGAGAGGACTGACCCTTGCCATGGCAGCCCGTGGCAAACCGATCTTTGAGCCTAGTTCTACAGACTGAAGGCAAGCTGCAGCTGTGGTTCAGGCCGAGCCTCATGGGGTAGGGGCTCTGGGTCAACCTGCACAGCGGGGCAGTAGCGGGCATAGGCACAGCGATCGCACTGCGTCCCTGGAAAGGGCTGCCAGCTCTGATCATGGCGCAGCTGCATAGCGATATCACCCACAAGGGTTTTGACCCGCTCACGATGGAAAGGAGTGGCGCTAAAGCTCACCTTTTCTCCGGTGCGCAGGTAGATAATACTCAGCCGCTTCAGCTGTCGGTGGTAGCGCTGCTCAAGGGCCAAGTAATATAGGCCAATTTGCAAATCTACGTCGTCGGGGTCAGGAATACTGCAGTCTTTGGTGGACTTATAGTCAATTAGCTCCAGCCCATCGTCAAGATAATCCAGACGGTCATAGCGCCCCGACAAGATAAACTCCAGGTTCTGGACCCGTAGCCCGCCCTGAATGCGCCCCTCAACAGCTAGGGGCTTGCGTAGGGTGGAGGTGCCCAGCATAAACTCGGCGTAGTAGCGTTGCAGGATGCGTCGCCCTTCGTCTCGCTGGGTTGTGTTCAGCCCCCTAGACTGCTGCCCCCAGCAGCGATCCACCCAGCCAAACTCGGGGACAGGCTCCTGATAGTGCCAATCCCGGTAGATGCTCGCCAAAGCCTGGTGCAGCGAAGTGCCTAGAGCCGCTGAGCCAAAAAACGCGGCGCTGGGCAGCTTACGCTGGTAGCGGTAATAGTAGGCTCTAGGACACCGGTAGTAGGTTTGAAGCTTGGCAGCTGAGATGGGGTAAACCATAGCGCAGTGGACCACATGAGTAGCGTTATGCCCTCATGATGACACCAAATACGGGGTTATCCAAGGATCAACTGTATCATCGGCCCCAAATATACGCCCCCATAGGTAGCGTCTCAACCCCGACGAATATTCATACAGCACCATTCCTGGCGACGCCACAGGGTCGCCACAATCCAGCCATGCTGCTCTAGGGTATCGGCCACGGCCTTTGCCTGATCCACTAAAATGCCGCTCAAGATTCCCCAGGTAGTTGTCTTAGCAATCTCCCCCAAATTTGGCACTAGGTCGATAATCACCTCGGCCAGAATATTGCAGACAATGCCGTCAACGGGGTGGGGCAGCACGTCCATCAACGTTTCAATGCTGCCCTGATGCACGACCAGCTGCTCAGCAGCAAATTGATTGAGCGCTCCATTTTCTCCCGTTGCCTTGACGGCCAGGGGGTCAGTGTCAACGCTATAGATTTGTTTTGCCCCCAGCAGTAGCCCCCCAATGGAGAGGATGCCCGACCCACAGCCGATGTCGGCCAACACCGCACCATGGGCCGTTTTGCTGTCGGGGAGCCGCATTTCAAGAGACTCCAGGCAAAGCTGCGTTGTGGGGTGATTGCCGGTGCCAAAGGCGGTCCCAGGGTCCAATCGCAGCGGCAGACGGCTTGATTCTGCTTGAGGCGTGATCCAAGCGGGGGTGATCATGAAGCGATCGCCAATCGCCTGGGGCTGCCAATGCTGCTTCCAGGTGCTCGACCAATCTTCTTCGTCGATCAGACCCCAGCTCAGCTGGGGGACGGGCAGCTGGGCACAAAGGGCATCTTGGCGAATGCGTAAGGACAACGCGGCCAAATCAAGCAGGGCCGCTTGCACTTGGGGAAGATAGGCCCGCATCCAGCAGCGACGATTTTTGATCTCGCTGGAGGCACCACGGCAGCCAAAATCTTGCAGCCGCCAAAACACGAGGTCCTCTGCCTCGGGGTCGCACCAGACTTGAATCTCCCACCAGCTGTTTGTCAATGCGATCGCCTCTTTGCTACAACCTATGTATCCCCCATGCCGTTAGAATGCCGCCATTATTGCATCAGCGCCAGAATGCACAAGTCTTTGGCAAGACGCCAGCGCTACAGCATCACGGTGTAGGCATCGCGGATACCCGGCACCTTTTTGATTTCAGTCAGGATTCCATCCGGCAAGGGATCATCAATGCTCAGCACCATCACCGCATCGCCCCGAACAATTTTGCGGCCCACCTGCATGCTGGCAATGTTGACATTAAAGCTGCCCAACAAGGATCCGATTTTGCCAATAATGCCAGGCATATCGCGGTGCAGCGTAAACAGCATGTGCTTATTGGGCGGCACGTTGATAGGAAAATCGTCGACTTTGGTGATGCGGATCTCATCTTCCCCTAGCAGCGCTCCCATGACGGAATGCTGCCCTAGGGAACCTGTTGCCGTTAGATAGAGAGAGCCGGAGTAATCTCGCATCGATCCGTCCCGCGTCTCAGTCACCCGAATACCTCGCTCCTTAGCCTCAATGCTGGCGTTGACGTAGTTGACCCGCTCCTGCAGCGCATGGGACAGCAACCCTTTGAGGGCAGCAATCACAACGGGCTGGCTGTCGTTGGTGGCCAACTCTCCCTGCAGTCGAACGTTGAATGACTCAATGCGCCCACCGCTGAGCTGGCTGACCAAGTTTCCTAAAGTTTCGGCTAGCTGCAGGTAAGGGCGCAGCTTTTCCAGCACGTCGGGGCGCAGCCCTGGAATATTGACGGCAGAGCGGGCTGGAAGTCCGAGCAGCACGTCACGGATCTGCTCGGCAACATCGATGGCCACATTGACCTGGGCCTCGGCAGTTGATGCACCGAGGTGGGGCGTCAGCACAAGCTGCTTGCCGACGCTCATCAAGGGCGAATCGGTCAGCGGCTCGCTCTCATAGACATCGAGGGCGGCGCCGGCAATCGTGCCATCGTTTAGGGCAGCGGCCAAATCGCTCTCATCGATGATGCCGCCACGGGCGCAGTTGACAATACGCGCTGTCGGCTTCATCTTTGCAAACATGTCTGCATTTATCATGTGCAGGGTTTCGGGGGTTTTGGGCAAGTGCAGCGTAATGTAGTCGGCCTCGCGAATCAGCGGTTCTAGATCCACAAGCTGACAGCCAATTTGCTCTGCTCGCTCCACTGAGAGGAAGGGATCGTACGCCAGCAGGCGCATCCCCATCGCGCGGGCGATCGCGGCGACATGGGAGCCAATTTTACCAAGACCAACAATGCCCAGGGTCTTTTTGTAGACCTCAACGCCAGTGAAGGTTTTGCGATCCCATTTCCCCGACTTGATGGACTGGTTGGCGTCAGAAATATGTCGAGACAGGGCCAGCATCATCGCGACGGTATGTTCTGCCGCCGCCACGGTGTTGCCTTCAGGAGAGTTGACGACAAGAATGCCTTGCCGGGTCGCAGCAGCAACATCGACGTTATCGACGCCAACGCCAGCGCGGCCGACAATCTTCAGGTTTTCACCTGCTCGAATGACATCGCCGGTCACCTGGGTGCCGGAGCGAATCATCAGGGCGTCATACTCAGGAATTAGGCGAACCAGCTCATCTGCCGAGAGTTTCGTCTTTACGTCAACATGAGCAACTTGAGAAAGGATATCGAGACCGGCTTGATCGACCGGGTCAGAGACGAGAACTTTAGGCATGATTGAGATTGATTGAGCCGGTGTAGGACCCGGATGAAAAATGCAAAGGGGACAAGCTGTGGCGGGGTGCGGCCCAGCCGCGTTTTAGCCAAAGCGCCCGTAGAGGCGGCAAAAAGTGCTATATGTCGACGCCTATTCTACCGTCAAAGTCGGAGCACCCTAAATTAAATCTTTGGTAAATCTTTGGGAATTTGCGTTTGGACTTGTCATAGACCGTGTCATGTTGACCCACAATGAGGCGTTGCCACCTCATGGATGGGCTACCTTGTGGCAGCAGCTAGATAATCACTAGACGATCATTATCTCAGATATCATCGAGCAGCCACTCCGAGGCTCGGGGGCCGAGGTTCACAGGAATATTGACGGCTTTCCCCAATCGAGGCCGCTCGCGCGTCTGCTCAATAAAGGTCTGAACCTGCTGGGAGACGCCCCACTCATTGATATGGGAGGCCACAGCATCGAGATGCTGACTGTATTCGCTGTCGCTCATGGGAAATGAAACCTGTTCTAAATAGCGCCACATCACCTGAACAAAAAGCTTGCCCTGGGTGCGGCGGAGCTGAACGTCATATGAATATCCCCATTTGGTAATAAGAAGCTGATGCAAGTTATCCCCAGTCATCGATTTGACCCCCACCGTGATTGTCCATCGCGCAGAATTTATCGGTCGCGCTTTGTCGCACTCAAATCTTCACGTTTCGTTCTAAAACTTAACATTATTTAAGACTGCGCGGCGTTGAACTGATCGTTTTGTCTAAAGTCTATGATCCCTGCTCTCAGGGGTGTAATAATACTTTTAGAAAAACTGTTAACAGGCGCTGTTGCCCTTGGCCAAAGGGCTGCTGGTACGGTGCTGGAGAGCCTACCGATATTGTGGTTTGTCCCTCTGGTATTTGGGTGTCGTCTAGGGCCGCTGCTGCTATCATCAGGCTGCTTACGGCGATCGCGCAAGATTGACGACACCTTTCAACCTCAGGTGCGCTCTAAATACCGCCTAAATCGCTTCGTTAGCATTCTCCTTTTTGATTCGCTGTTTTGACTCACTGTAATCGATTCCCCACTACGCCATGACTCAAGTTTCTGGAACACCTGATGTCCCCGATATGGGACGTCGCCAATTTATGAATTTGCTCACCTTCGGTACCATTACGGGAACCGCTTTGGGGGCGCTATATCCGATCGTCAAATACTTTATTCCTCCCTCAAGCGGCGCTGCAGGCGGCGGTGTTCTCGCTAAAGATGCCTTGGGCGATTCCATCACGGCCAGTGAGTTTCTAGCTAGCCATGCCGTTGGCGAGCGTGTCTTGGCCCAGGGGCTCAAGGGCGACCCCACCTATGTGGTCGTTGAGAGCAGCGAGGCGATCGCAGACTATGGCCTGAATGCCGTATGTACTCACCTAGGCTGCGTTGTCCCTTGGAATGCAGCGGAAAATAGGTTCATCTGTCCGTGCCATGGCTCCCAGTACAACGCTCAGGGCAAAGTGGTGCGCGGTCCGGCTCCGCTGTCTCTGGCGCTGGCCCACGCCGATGTGAACGACGACGGCAAGATTGCCCTATCCCCCTGGACCGAGACAGACTTCCGCACTGGCGAGAAGCCCTGGTGGTCCTAGGTCACGGCTTCGCTGTTCTGCTGGCACATCAGCCCGATATCAAACTCAATCAATCGTCTATATCTAAGCCGCTGATTGAACCTGTATATCGCTGACCGACCGCCACCCCCTTTGCTCTCATTATCCATAGACGACTTTTAGCTATACCCATGCGCGCGAACCTTTGGACTCGATTCCTATCCAGTAGCCGCCAGATTGCTTTGAGGATCTCTCTCCTTGCTCTGGTAACGGCCTCATTCCTAACCTGTAATGCCGCTTTCCCTCAATCCGCTGCAGCCTATCCCTTCTGGGCTCAGCAAAACTATGATTCTCCTCGCGAGGCAACTGGGCGTATTGTCTGCGCCAACTGCCACCTTGGGGCAATGCCCACCGAGATAGAAGTGCCGCAGTCGGTGCGTCCTGACAGCGTGTTCAAAGCCGTAGTCAACATTCCCTACGACCTCAGCACCCAGCAAGTGCAGGCCGACGGGAGCAAAGGTCCGCTGAATGTTGGCGCGGTGCTGATGCTGCCCGAAGGATTCAAGATTGCGCCCGAAGACCGCATTCCTGAAGAGATGAAGGAAGAGGTGGGACCAAGCTACCTCTTCCAGACCTACAGTGAGGAGCAAGAAAACATCTTGCTCGTTGGTCCCCTACCGGGCGATCAATACCAAGAGATTGTGTTTCCGGTTCTCTCTCCTGACCCAGGGGCCGACAAGTCGGTTCACTTTGGCAAGTATTCCGTCCATGTAGGCGGGAATCGGGGCCGGGGCCAGGTCTATCCCACCGGTGAGCAGAGCAACAACTCCGTGTACAAAGCCTCTGCGGCGGGTACCGTTGCTGATGTGGCCAAGTCAGATGACGGCGGCTACAGCGTCACCATCAACACCGAAGACGGCAAGTCGGTTGTGGACAGCATTCCCCCAGGTCCAGCGCTGACGATCGCCCAAGGAGATGCGATCGCCGCTGGGGCTAGCCTGACTGAAAACCCCAATGTGGGCGGGTTTGGCCAAGTGGATGGTGAGATTGTTCTACAGAGCCCAACTCGCGTTAAGGGCCTGATTGCCTTTGTCGCAGCCATCATGCTCAGCCAGACCTTCTTGGTTATCAAGAAGAAGCAAGTTGAGAAGGTTCAAGAGGCAGAGATGAGCTTCTAAAACCACCAATCCACTGGCCAGTATGGCGAACCAGTAGGGCAAGCCACTGTGGTGAACCAGTAGAGTAAAGGGGTGCAACGATGCGCCCCTTTACTGTTGTTGTAGCGATCGCCTAACATAGGTTTGAGAGGTGTAAGTCATGCTTAGCTTTGAGCTGTCGGCCCAAATAAGGCTTAAGCTGCAGCTGCCGTCAGATTTTTCTACGGGTCAAGCCAAGCAGCAGCGCAGTCTCCCGGAGTGCATCGGGATAAAAAATATTTCAAGCAGGGTTACGTTTGCTAATGCTTACGATACGCTCCAAGACTACGCTATGCCTCCGAACTGCCCTCAGTAGCGCCGTTGCGGTACTGGGAAGCGCGGTAGGGCTTTGGATGTGCCCCGTTTCTGCGCAGCAGCTCTTGTTGCCCCAGGGGGAGCGATGGCTAGAGGTAGAGCAAGCTCAAGGTCGAGTCACCCTTTGGGATCGGCAAAACCAGCGCCCGGCTCAAGTGGGCGATCGCCTACAAAGCCAAAACAGTGGATTATCAACAGCAGCTCTCTCCGCATCGACCCTAGGGTTAGACAGCGACATTGGCAGGGTTCAGGTTGCCGAGAATACTCGGCTGCGGGTCAGCAACCTAACGTCGCTGAGAAACGGAGCGCGCATTACTGCGCTGCAAATTGACCAAGGGCAAGCGCGCCTGCAAATTCGCCGGTTTACTAACCCTGACTCCAGGCTAGAAATCAACACGCCAGCCGGAACAGCGGCGGTGCGAGGCACCGATTTTGGGGTGGCCGTTGCCCCTAGCGGTAAAACCAGTATTGGGACCGAGAGCGGTGCGGTGGAGGCAGAAGCCCAGGGCGTCAGCGTCATGGTCAATCCTGGTTTTGCTAGCATCATCGTCCCCGGAGAACCACCATCCTCCCCAATTCCCATCGATCGGGTTCTCAGGCTACAGATCCGGCCTCCGTTGCAAGATGGTGGGCGCATTCGAGTTTCAGGCCGAATTGACCCGGCCAACATGCTGCTGATCAACAATGTCCCCGTTGAAACCCGTTTAGACGGGCGCTTTCGCTTCTCAGTTGCAACCCTGCCACGGCAGCGTTTGGCTGTGTTGACGGTACAAAATGTCCTAGGCGATCGCCGTGACTATTCTCTGTCACTCCGGAGTGACCGACGGTAGGTCGGTGCAGCAGTGATGGGAAAAGCAGGACAGCATTTGGAATGGGCACAGCAGCTGCGGCAGTTGCGTCAGATAAAGGCCACTCGGCTATGGGCAATTGGTCTGGCCTCAGCGCTGATCACGCTGGGCATTCAGGCGGCTGGGGGCTGGCGAGCCCTAGATCACATCAGTTACGTGATGCTGTTTCGCGTGCGACAGGCCATCGCACCGCTGCAGTGGGATCCCCGCGTCGCCGTGATTGCTGTCGATGACGGCACCCTAGAGCGCTATGGCCAGTTTCCCATCAGCCGCTATCACTACACCAACCTGCTCGATCAGCTCATCGTAGCCCAGCCAGCGGCTATTGGCTTCGATCTGCTCTTTGTCGATCCTTCGCCCTATGACAAGGCATTGGGTGCTGCAATGGATCGTCATTGGACTGTGGTGCTACCCGTCGCCGCAACGGCCCAGGGAACGCCACTGCAGCCCGTTCCTCCCCTGGCGATCGCCGCTGCCGCCCAAGGCCACGTCTTGGTCCAGTCCGATAGTGACGGCATTACGCGCTTTGTTGAGCCCTACCAGGGAGACATACCGATCTTTGGCATAGCGCTGATGCAGGTCTACCGTGAAAGCCAGGCGGCGATCGCAGGAGACCAATCCGCTGATAGCACCGCAATAGAAGGCTCGCCTGAACGTCGACAGACGCCCCTGTGGCTCAACTGGCCGGCCCCGATTGAAGCTCCTAAAAATTGCGCTCTTCCTGAGCCAGGGCACCTGCAAATTTACGCGATGGACTGTGTGCTACGGGGCCAGATTGCCCCAGCGACTTTCAGTAACCGCATTGTGCTGATTGGCGTTACCGCTACGGGAATTGACCCGCTGCGGACCCCATTCAACCTAGCGGCACCGTCGTCCAATGTCTATCTCCACGCTACCGTTGTGGACAACTTGCTCAACGGGCGATCGCTCCACCGCCTGACTGACTGGGCCATAATCCCCCTTGTAGCCACCATCAGCCTCATCACATGTGGGGTATTACAGCATCCCCGGTTCCGCATCGCGGTTTTTGGACTGCCCTTAGCCTGGGGAGCAGTGGCCGCTTTAGGGTTTGCGGCAAACCTGTGGCTACCGGTGGCGGCTCCCATAGCCACTGGGCTGCTGATCCTTGTTGGCGCCCAGGTCAATGCCCAATGGGAGAAACAGCAGCTAATGGAGCTATTTGCAATTCACGTTGACCCGGCGGCGGCAGCGCTGCTGTGGCAGCAGCGTCATCACATTCTCAAACATGGACAGCTGCCTATCCAAGAGGCGATCGCCACCGTACTCTTTGTCGATATTCGGGGGTTTACCACGGTGGCAGAGGAGCTTTCCTCCCATGCGTTGATGGGTTGGCTCAACCAATATTTAGATGCGATTACCCAAAGCGTCACGGCCCACGGCGGCGTTGTCGATAAGTTTATCGGGGATGAGGTAATGGCCTATTTTGGCACTCCCGCTAGCCTGGCAGACCCAGTAGCCGTGAGAGCCCAAGCCATCAGCGCCGTGGAAGCCTGCCTGGATATCAACGACCATGTACGGGAGCTAAATTGGCGGCTAGAGCAAGACGGATACTCCCCCATCGCTATCAGAACAGGAGTCCATACCGGACCTGTATCTATAGGGAGCGTTGGCAGCCGCCATCGACTCAACTACTCCGTGGTTGGGGATACGGTCAATGTGGCAGCTCGGCTAGAAGAGCTCAACAAAGCAGTAGTCGAGGGAAACCCCTGCGCCCTATTGGCCTCAGAAGCGACCTATCATGCCATGGCCAATGGCCCGGCTGGAGAAGTTCCCAGCGATCGCTTCACCTGCCAGCGTATCGGCTATTTTAAGCTTCGGGGGCGCATGCAGCATGTCTCTGTCTATGCGATTTGCCCTCCCTTGATGCCTACAGCTGTTTCTTAAGCTAGAGCTGATATTTCTCAATATTCGATATATTAAGAATGTTTACGAACGTGAGAGGTCACCATGACACCGATGTCCTTAGAGCAGATTGCAGCAGATATTGAAAGTGAGCAGTCAAGCAAGCGAATGGTGGCCCTGGCAAACCTAAGGCATTATTCCGCTGAAGAGGCGGCTCCCCTGATCAAGAAGGTGCTTGACGACGACAACCTACAGATTCGCTCCATGGCTGTGTTTGCCCTGGGGGTCAAGCCCAACGATGAGAGCTACCCAACGTTGGTCAAGCTGCTGGAAGGCGACCCGGACTATGGCATTCGGGCAGATGCGGCCGGGGCGCTGGGCTACCTGGAAGATCCTCGGGCCTTCGAGGCGCTCAACCGCTCCATCTATGAAGATGTGGACTGGCTGGTACGCTTCAGCGCAGCGGTCGCCTTGGGCAATCTCAAAGATCCCCGTGCTTATGATGCTCTCATGGAAGCTCTCGACAGCCCCGAGGTAGTGATTCAGCAGGCGGCGATCGCGGCTTTGGGAGAGATAAAAGCGATCAACTCTGTGGACAAAATTTTGACCTTTGCCCAGGCAGAAGACTGGCTAGTGCGCCAGCGTCTGGCGGAGGCTTTAGGTCAGATGCCCACTGAAAAGAGTCTCTCTGCCCTGCGCTACCTGGCCAAAGACGATCACCGCCACGTGGCGGCGGCAGCGGTGATTTCCCTGCAGCGGCTGGCGAAAACTGACCTGACATAGCGACAGCGGCCATACCGTCTGACTGCTGGCTCAAACAATTCATGTCTTTCTTTGTGGACTTGACATCTCATTCCCCAAATTTTTAACTTAATATTTAGCTAATTCGTGAAAGCCCCGCGCTGTATGCGCAGCATCAGCGTCGGGATGTAAACGAGCGAGACGAGATGTGCCCTTAATTGGAT
>JGI12210J13797_10183544_pt1 | contig 41237 bp, 26 predicted proteins | sample ElkSlonscriptome_3_FD_13797 | JGI IMG/M metagenome (IMG submission 13797) | reverse complement strand
AACGAGAGTTTCGAAGCCGGAACGGTTCCGCCAGCCGGCTGGAATACCGTCGTCACCAATCCCAATTACACTTGGCAGCTCATGTCCAACGATCCTCACCAGGGAACGTTCCACGCATCCACGCTTTTCAATGAGGACCTGGTGCCTCAAGACGAATGGCTGATCAGCCCGGCGTACCGCCTGGAGTCCGGTGAACTCGATATTTGGCATTTCGGCAGCATTTTCTGGTGCATCGACGAAGATAATTGTGATCCTGAGGTCTGGCTTTTATCGGGCGATACGCCGAATCCCGCCAGTGACTCGCTGCTGTACAACCTGGAGGACGATTGGACTGACACCTTCGTGTGGACGAATACGGTCATTAACTTAGATCCGTTCCTTGACGGGAGCCCGGTTCGGGTCGGGTTTCGATATGTCGGCAACGATGGTGCCGAAGTCTCGATCGACAATCTTGCGCTGCGCGGCACCTTGGCGCAGCCGTCGCTGACGATCACCTTTGACGACTTCACCGAGATCTCGACTTCCTATGAAGAGGACCAGATGCGGATCGAAAGTAGTGTCGATATGTTCATCAGCACGACGTCGCTTCCTGACCCGCCAGCGATGTTTCCCAGCACCATCGCAAGCACATTTTCCCTTACTCCGCTGGTGCTCGGTACTTTCGACCTATGGAGCGTCGACCTGAGGGAACTCAGTGGCAGCTCAGGATCGCAGACTTTGGTCTTCACGGGGACCCGAGAAGACGGCAGTACGGTCCAGGAATCAATCACAACGGATGGGGACTGCTGCAGTGCCGGCAATAATTTTGGCGTCGAAACCTTCCAACTGACAAAACTGAACGATCTTGTCTCGCTGGAGTGGCCGGCTGCCCAGGTGGTCCACGACAATTTCGAAATCAACCTTGTACCCGATCCCAATGTAGCGACCATGACCTTTGACGGTTTCAACGCCATAGCAACGTCCTACGAAGAAAATCAGCTGCGTATTGAAAGCACGCAGGACATGTTCGTCGCGACCAGCTCTCTGCCCAGTCCGCCAGGAATGTTTCCGAGCAATACTGCTGCCGTTTTCACATTGACCGCTCTTCCCGAGGGGACGTTCGATCTTCTCAAGATTGACTTGAATGAACTCAACGCAACGCTTGGGCCGCAGACGATCACATTCACCGGAACGCGAGAAGACAACAGCACGGTTCAGGAGACCATCACGACAGACGGCGCATGCTGCGAGGAAGGCAATAATTTCGGTGTCGAAACCTTCGAACCGACGAGCCTGACTGAGCTTGTCTCTTTGGAGTGGCCCGCAGAACTGGTCGTTCACGACACTATCGTTACGCGCCTTTTTCCGCCAGACCCCATGTTCGAGGACCGCTTCGAGGCGCCTTAGGCGTAGTGAAGTAATCGGGAACAACCGGGAAGCGAGAGTCTTCCCGGTCAATCTTGCCCTGGAGGGACGATGGGGGGTCGGCTATTCCAGTCGCTTCCGCAGAGCGATCTTGCTAGGCGCTAAGTGCACTCAACGCTGGCCGGAAACTGCAGCCGGCAGCAGCAATGCCTTCGCTGATACGAAGTCCTAAGGAGCCCCTGATTCACTCTGTACGGAGCGCGTTTCGGTCGGAGAAGTCGCGGGGGAAGTTCGTAACCACGCCAACCTCAATCGCGACAGAAAATCAGGACGCCTACAAGGTAGCCAGGCTGCCCACTCGGGGCAGCAGGAGTTGCTCCAGCTCATGGCGCGGGAATGGTGACCACGGCGGCGCTGACCAAATGACCGGACTCGTCACCTGCTGCCACAACCATCTGGGACACAACCACCTGGGACATCCAGACAGGCAAGCGCCAACCCGGCCGCGGAAACTGCTGCTGCGGGGTACACTGGTTCCACTATGCATTCCGATGCCTTCATCCAATTGATTTTTTTGATATTCGCCGGTGCCGCGGTCATCGCCACCGCGGCGCTGTTCGCTCGGCAGGCACTGCCTGTGGCCTACATCGTGCTTGGCGCGATCATGGGGCCCTGGGGATTGGGCCTGGTCGAGGATCTGGCGATACTCCAGGGAATGGCCGAATTCGGGATCATCTTCCTGTTGTTCCTGCTCGGCCTCAATCTGGAGCCGCGTGAGCTGCTGCAGATGCTGCGCGAAGCCGTGTTGGTCACGCTCGTGACCTGCCTGGTGTTTTTCAGCGCCGGCGCCGGCGTGGCGCTTGTTTTCGGTCTCGACGTACTGCAGGCCGTTCTGATCGGCGCTGCCGTGATGTTTTCGAGCACCATCCTGGGCCTGAAACTGTTGCCCACCTCGACTCTGCATCATCAACGCCTGGGCGAGATCATCGTTGCCATCCTGCTGCTGCAGGACATCATCGCCATTGCCGTCATCCTGTTCATCCAGGGTTTTGCCGGAAGCACGAACCCGGCGCTGGATGTGGCAGTGCTGCTATTGCTGGCCCCGCTTTTGTTCTTATTTGCGCTGTTCTTCTGTCGCTATGTCTTGATGGCCTTGATGCAGCGCTTCGACCAGATTCAGGAGTACGTATTTCTCGTTGCCATCGGCTGGTGCATGGCCATTGCCGTTCTGGCCCATGCCGTAGGCCTTTCCTACGAAATCGGTGCCTTTATCGCCGGCGTCGCGATCGCAACCAGTCCGATCTCACGATTCATTGCCGAAACGCTCCGGCCGCTCCGGGACTTTTTTCTCGTCGTCTTCTTTTTTGCCCTGGGTGCGGGATTCAATATGTCGCTGCTGTCGCAGATCATCTGGCCGGCACTCATCCTCGCCACGCTGCTGATGCTGATCAAGCCGTTCATGTTCGCCGTAATGTTCAGACGAGAAGGCGAAACTCCGGAGGTGTCTCGAGAAATCGGCATCCGCCTGGGTCAGGTCAGCGAATTTTCCCTGCTGGTTGCCATCGTGGGACTTCAAAGCGGCTTGATGACGGAACAGGCCTCCTACATCGTTCAGGCAACCACGATCCTGACCTTCATCGCATCGACCTACTGGATTGTTCTCAAGCTCACCAGCCCGATCGCCATATCGGATTCACTGCGAAGAAACTAGGGCCTTCTGCATCACGATGTTCGAGCGCGCCGGGTCATTGCGGGAGACGCGCGCGACGGCTTCGTTTCCGGGCTCCTGTGCTGCGAACAAATCGTATTGACTTGCAGAATGGCGCTACAGCGGCTGTCTCTCGCGATGCACCCCAAGGCCGGCACGCTGACTGGATGGAGTTCATCACAACCAATGGCAGGCCGTCCAACCCGCGGATCTCGCCGCCGATGACTCCCTCGCGCTCATCCGGATCGACGGGACTGAGTCTGGCGGAGGGATAGGCCTTTTTAGCCCGGGCATTGGGGCCCGGGTCGGTAACAAGGGTTTCGCAGGTGCCGGATCTTCGCTCAACTACGAAGGGTCCGATCCTCAAGCGATCGACTCAGGAAATCGAATGCGGTCGAAGCCATCGACAGTATTGTTTTTATGGGACTTAAGCGCGCTCGAATTGGACGTCTAGACCTGCGACTGAAAACGCGCTAAACTGTATACAGTATGCAAAAAAGCAGTCGTCAGAATCTCAGCGGCGAGCTGGCTGAAGCGATTCGGGTAATGATCAGCGAGGGCCAGCTAGCAGCCGATGCGCGGATTAATGAGGTGCGTCTTGCCGAAGAACTCGGCGTCAGCCGCACGCCGCTGCGCGAGGCGCTCGCGACGCTCGTGGCCGAAGGCGCTCTGGAGTCAAGGCCGCGCCGCGGCGTGTTCGTGCGGCCGCTGACGCGGGCCGATTTTATGGCGCTGTATGCAGTGCGTCCGCTCCTGGATGTTGGCGCGTTGCGCCTGGCCGGCCTGCCGTCGCGCCGCGTGTTGGACCGGCTTCGTTCGCTGAATGAACGTATGCACTCGACCGACAACGCGCTGAAGCGGATCAAGCTTGATGACGAATGGCACGTTCTTCTTGTCCAAGCCTGTGACAACTGCGTGCTCATCGACTTGATTCGCCAGTTCATGCTTCGGACCCGACGCTACGAGCTTGCCTATCTCGGAGACGTGACCCATGTCCAGACGGCTGTTGATGAACACCTGGAAATCCTTACGGCACTCGAGAACCGGGACCTCGAGGCCGCGTGCCGCTCGCTCGACAAGAATCTGCGCAGCGGCATCGCTCCCATTCTGTCCTGGCTTGACCAACGGGAATCCCACCTATGAACGCAACGCATTGGCCCCAGAACCTGCTTCGAGTGCTTCTGATGGGCACGATCCTTTCTCTCGCGTTGCCCGGCTGGGCCGAGAACGCGCCGTCGCTGGAGGGGCTATGGAAAGCCCACAAGCGCGTCGACGCCGATCTACGCGGACCCGTGGTGATTGATATCAACAAAGGCTGGGCTGAGTTTGCTGGCGAGCGCGTTTCGCTCGGTTGCCATGTTAATGGTGATGGCAATGACGATGACGATGCCGAAGACATTTGCAACGGTGGCCGTTGGACGGCCGACTTCTCGACCGGGCTCGGACGTTTCGAGGGGCGTGTGTTCAACGATCGATTGATCGCTCGATGGGAGCAGCCCTCAATTCTTCAGATCGGCGCGCGGGCGTCTTCGCCGGTGCGCGTTCGGCGCGGGCCCGGCGATCGCTGGATCGGCACCGTCACGCCGATGCCGAGCCAGTTCACGTTCTACCTTCCGGTTTCGAAGGCGAGCGATGGCAGCTACAGAACCTTTCTGCGCAATCCAGAGCGCAATCTCGGCATCTTTGTTCAAGTCGAGCGGCTTGAACTGGACGGAGAGCAGGTCCGTCTGGTCGGGCGCTTCCGCGGCGATGATCAGGAGCGGACATTGGTCTCCGGGCGCTATTTCGCAGACTCCGATCACTTCCGCCTGGACCTGCCGGCAGGACGGGGCGGTGCCTACGACTTCTATCGGCAACCGGATCCGCGGCGGAGCGACTTTCGCGCTCAAACAACTGACGAGTGGACGTATCGTGCCCCACCGCAGCTCGAGGATGGCTGGCGCGTCGGGACGCTGGAGGACGCAAATATTGACAAAGCACCGATCAAGGACATGATCGAGCGCTTCATCCTGCCGGCCGACGACTCGGTCCACTCGCTGAATGTCCACGGAATGCTGGTCGCCCGTGGCGGCGTGCTGGTGCTGGAAGAGTATTTCCACGGATTTCACCGGGACCTGGTGCACGACACGCGGTCGGCCGGCAAGAGCCTGGGCTCGGTGCTGGTCGGCGCCGCGCGGCACAAGGGCGTCGAGATCGGGCCCGAGACCTTGGTCTACGAAGCGCTCGGTGAAGCGGTCGACGACCTCGAACCGCGCAAGGGTGCGATGCGACTCGAAGACCTGCTGACGATGGCGTCGGGCTTCTACTGCGACGATGGTGATGCGGAAGCGCCAGGCAACGAAAACACGCTGCAGTCGCAGGACGGCGAGCCCGATTGGTACCGCTATACGCTCGACTTGCCGATGGCGCACGCGCCGGGTGAGCAGCCCACCTACTGCAGCGCGACCAGCAACCTGATCGGCGCCGTAGTGAGTGCTCGCGCTGGTCGGTCGCTGGCAGCGCTCGTCCAGGAGTGGATCGCGGAGCCGCTGCAGATTCCCTTTTACCACTTGAATCTGCAGCCGACCGGAGAGCTCTACCTGGGAGGAGGTTCGCACTGGCGGATGCGGGACTACATAAAGCTGCCCCAGATGATGCTCGATGGCGGAACGTGGAACGGCACGCGTATTGTTCCCGAAGCCTGGGCGCGCCAATCCACATCCGAGGCCGTGCGTCTCGGCGAACGCGCTTACGGCTGGCAATGGTGGATCGAAGAGTACGAATGGCAGGGCAGGACTGTTCAAGCCTTTTTCGCCGCCGGCAACGGCGGGCAGATCTTCATGGGCATTCCCGAGGCCGACCTGGTGATCGCTTTCTGGGGCGGAAACTACAGCGACCGCGCCGGGCGGCGGGCCCAGTCCGAACTGATTCCCGACTACATTCTCCCGGCGACGCGGCCATGACGGACCGCGTCCCGACCTCGGCTATTGGCAGGCGTCGAGTCCCGAGGCTTCTTACTGTTTAACCCGACCAGGACCTGAATCGCATGCACTCAGTCACGATCAACCTCCCATCGAGGGTTCTTCTGCGAATCCTCGCGGTCGCAGTTGCGCCAGTGATGATCTTTACAAGCCCCGTGAACGCGGCTGAGATCTCCGATCGCCGGATCGCACTGACCTTCGATGACGCCCCCCGCGGTCCGGGGCCGCTCTATACCGGGGGTGAACGCACGCGTCGCATTCTTCAGCACCTCGAGGCCGGCGGTGTCGAAGGGGCGATGTTCTTCGTAACCACCGGAAACCTGGGACGGGAAACGGACGGACGGTCGCGCCTCGAATCCTATGTCGAGGCGGGGCACCGACTTGCCAATCATTCACACAGCCATCCATGGTTGTGGAAAACCGATGTCGATGACTATCTGGCGGACGTCGATCGAGCATCGGAGATACTCGCGACCTTCGATGGCGTCGAGCCGTATTTTCGGTATCCGTTTCTCGGCGAGGGGAGGAGTGAGGCCAAGCGAGATGCAGTTCGAAACGGGCTGGACGCTCGGGGCCTGAGCAACGGTTACGTCACCATCGACAACTACGACTGGTATATGAACGCGCTGCTGAAAGAAGCGGTCCGTGCCGACCGATCCATCAATGAGAAACGCTGGTGCTCGGCCTATACATCGATTCTTCTCGCTGGCGTGGAGTTTTATGACCGCAGGGCAGTCGAGACTTTGGGCCGCTCGCCGCAGCACGTGCTCTTGCTACACGAGAACGATCTTGCAGCGCTCTGCCTCGGTGTACTGATCGATGCACTGCACAACGAGGGATGGACGTTTGTAGGTGCCGAAACGGCCTTCGGGGACGCGATCGCCACATCGCCGCCCGACACGTTATTTAATGGTCAGGGGCGGGTTGCCGCACTTGCCAACGCGGACGGCCGTCCGCCGCAGGAGCTGATCCACGAGAGCGAAGACGAAGCGTGGCTGCGCCGTAGATTTCGAACGCTCGGATTGTTGCCAGAGAACCCCGTCCCGGCCACTCAGGATCCGCCGCGCTGATCCTCGTTCAGTCCAGACGTTTCCCTCTGTCTCGATCCGCAACCACCGGGCCTTTTCGGTTCGTTCCACTGTTTCGTTCAGATCGAGTTGATAGTGTTTTCAGGACTCTTCGCCGCTGTCGCGGTCCTGGTAGCAAGCCCTGCGTTTTGCGAGATGCGAGTCTCGACACCGATCGGATCCACACTGACCCAGCTCGATGGGCGTGCGGACGAATGGGATGATCGCGCCTCGTATGGTCTGCGAGGAGACCCCGAGGCTGACCCCACGCTTGGCGTTGCCCACGATTCCGAGAAATCGGTCCAGCATGTCTGAGTTCAATCTGTTGCTTTCAGGGCGTCTGCCGAGCCCATCGCACAGTAGTATTTGATTCGGTTTCTCGCACCTGTCGCGGCCATCGATTGAGCTTTTCGAGGGCTTGAAGATGACTTTCGGCGCGCTGTTTTCTGGATCGGATCGAGGGCGTGGTTTACTGCGTTTCATTGGATGACGCTGCTCCCCGGTCTGTCAAATCAGCTCGATTTGGTTGCTCACGGCCATGTCCGAGCGGCGCTCCGGCATCTTCCGGACTATCCATTTGCCGGACAACGTCTGGACCTGCTGGTACTGCACGAAGGTCGAACCTTGGCCATCGACACGGTGGGTGCTCCATCTGTGAATGGCCGAGCCTGGGAATGGGAGCGCTACCGCTTGCTCGAACGAGCTGGTCTGGAATTATTTCCTATAAGCTACCTTGCCTGGACACTCCGTCGCGAAGCGCTTATTTCAGAGCTTCAAGAGACCCTGGGAGACGTATTGTTTGAAAGCGAGGCGAGACTGGCGGGTCAATTTCGTAATTTGCGCTGGCGTCTCGAAGAATTGAGCGAAAGTGAGTTGCTTTCTTTGCTGGGGGGAATGCACAAATCCTATCGCCAGGCGCTGCACTGGCTGGGCCAGCATTTTCAACCCAATGAATTGGCTTATCGCCGATACCGGCAAGCCGTGGAGCGGCTGCAGCAGGCGGCGCTTGTCGAGATGCAAGGTGCTGCCGTGCTGTTGGAGGGGTTGCGCGACCTGGCCCCGGAGGTGGTGACGCCCGAGCTGATGGCCGCAGTGGAGGAGCGTGTGGTCGGCAGCCGCCATGCCAGTAGTGCGTTGAATGGCTTGGTCAAGGAACTGGCGCTGTTACGCACCTCTGACAGCCGCCTCGACGATTCGTTGGCGGAAATTGCGCGACTGGCCGACCGGGTATCGCTCTATGGGGTCGCTAAAAACGAACCGGGTCTAGCGGACCAACCTTGATGCATGGCATGGAAAGAAACCTCTGAATAACTCTATTGGGAGTGCGTTCTACGGCGCCACTTAAGAGCTTATTGCCTCGCAGGCAAACCGCCCTTGCGTTCTCGACTGCACATTCGCGCCCGCGCTGAGATATTCAGAGGCTTCCAAGGCGTGGAGCCGAAGGGGGGCGATCAGTCCCCCACATGTCGATCTCACAGCTTGCCGTGCCGGTTAAATATGGGTACCTTTTGAAGCTTGCCACGAATCAATCAGGTTGCTGTCTGCCATGAAAACGGCCATTGTCATCATCGTTCTTCTCCTCGTGCTCGTTGTTGGTGGCTTGTTCTACATCGGCCAGAAGTCTCGCAGCGGCAAGGCGCCGGGCCTGAGCGGCGGCCAGCTGGCGGCCTGCCCGTCATCGCCGAACTGCGTATCAAGTGAGTCGGGCACGCCGCAGGAAAAGCGCGTCGCGCCCCTGTCGCGGCAGGCCTGGCCGCAGATTCCCGCGGCGGTGGAGGCCATGGGGGGGACGGTCACTCGACAGGACAGCGATTACCTCGCGGCCGAATTCAGATCGAAGTGGTTCGGATTCACCGATGACGTGGAGTTCCGGCGCGCCGATGACATCGTGCACGTGCGTTCAGCCTCGCGGGTGGGTCACTCGGACATGGGCGTGAACCGAAAACGCGTCGAGGAATTCAAAGATCGGCTCGGAAATTCCTAGATCGTTCACCCTCCCTGACCGCCCGGGCACCCAGGGCAACCCCTGCGCCATGGGGCGATAAGCCTGTTGCCCGAACTTGCTTCTGTTACCCACAAAATTGCCTGAACCCTTTTGGCGTTCTTCTGCGCTTTTAGGGTTATTGACGCATTGACCTTTGGCGAGTTGCCGCTCTCCTCGGCACAGCCCATGGCTCGTCAGCACGACACCTTGCGCTAGGACGAACGACGATGGAACAGCTGCGCAAGGTTCGAATGGGGGCGTTCTCGGACGCGCTTGCTGATGGCAGAGCGGATCCATGGTCAGCGCGTTCACCAGCGACAATTAGGGATCAGGTGATTTTATGAACGACGCAACCTCGCGTTTTATTGCCGTACTTTTTATTTTTACCGCCGCAGGGCCAGTTTTCGGCCAAGCGTCCGAACGCTTCAGCTGGCCTGATGAGACCGTTCGGGGTTTGCGTGAAGCCGCTCCGATCCCAGCTCCGACCAACCCGGTCTATCTGCCCGCTTCGGCGGCATCCCGAACGGTCATCACGCGGGATCTGAGTTCAGGGGAGAGCAGCAGTGTCACGCCATCGACCGCGGCTGGAGCGTTGCTGAATGGTTCAGCGGCCGGTTCCAAAGGGTCATTCTCATCCACGGCCAATGCGCCGCTCGGTGCCGCTGGCGCGCCCATTCCGATCTTCGATTCCAGCCAGTTCCCTTGGCGAACGGTGCACAAATTGTTGCTGCGCTACCGCGTAGGTGGCCTGGACTATTACTTTGCTTGCAGCGCGACGGCTGTCTCTGAATTCCATCTACTCACGACGGGCAATTGTGCCTACAACCATGATCCGAACGGCGATGGCTCCACGTCGGATCAGGGATTTGCCACCGAGGTCTGGGCCTGGGCGGCACAGACCGATCGAATCGATCCCCTGCAGGTCGAGGATTTTCCCTTCGGACTTGCCAAAGCGTCTTTTTTCCGAGTGCCGAACGCCTGGATCAACAGCCAGAACCTCAACGACGATTGGGCACTGATCACGCTCAATCGGCGCGTCGGCGCCCACACGGGCTGGATGGCCAGGGAAGCCAATGTCCAGGCCGACACCGTGGGTGCCACGGGCTATCCGGTTGAGGTCCCGTTCGTGCCGGCGGGAAATCTGCTGCAGTATTTTTCCTCCAGCGCCAACAACGTGACAGGGTATCTGGCCGGTCGGATCGGCATCAACGCGCTGATCTACGGCGGTCAGAGTGGTGGTCCGGTCTGGCGCAACAATGGCGGAATCCCGACCCTCCAGGGAATCATTTCGACCACCAACCGCGTTGGGAGTGCAGAAGCAACAAGGCTGCAAAGCGACATGCTCAACGATATCAACAGCTTCATCGTTGTCGACGAGAGCGCAAGACCGCCCACTGCCTACCCGGACCTGATCGAGTATTTGCTTGAACCCGACCAGAAGGATCTGCTCACCAATATCGCGGCGCCGGGAGGCGTTGTTGGTGTCGAGTACAACGTATTCAACGCAGGTCATGCGCCGTCCGGCGCGATCACCGTGGACTTCTATCTGTCGGACAACGATTTCATCAGCACTTCCGATACTCAAATCGCAAGCGTCAATATCGGTAATCTCGACCCGTTTTTCTTTTTCCAGGATGCGATTTCCCTGACGGTGCCTTCAGGGATGCCGCCGGGGACCTATTGGGTCGGCTGGACCATGTCTGCCAGTGCGTTCGAGCCCAGTGCCTTTGACAACAGTGTCACCATTGGCGATGAAACCCTGCTGGTGTCCTCGGATGGCAGTAACCCGGATATCCGCGTGGAGCCCCTGGAACTTGACTTCCGATCGGGCGAGGAATTGACCGGCGAGAGGATCTTTGTCGAGATCGACTGGATGGAAGACGCCACCCATTCCCATCGCCCGTCGCAGGCGGTCGTCGATACGATTGTGGCCACCTTTGCCGCTGCCGGACATGAGATCACCATCGATGTCAGCAATGCGATTCCGCACCAGGACGTGATCGATATCGTTAATAGCCCGAGCAGCTCACCGCAAGTGCAGAGTCTGGTCAATCAGCACTTCGATAAGGCCGGGGATAGTCGTTATTACTACAGTCTCTGGGGTCACAACTACAGCTTCAACGGCCAGCTCACCGGCAGCTCCGGCATTGCCGATTTGCCGGGCCGAATTCATCTGGTCACGCTCGGTAACTTTCCAGATCAGATCGGCACGCCTGAGCATCAAGTTGGCACGATGATCCACGAGTTCGGCCACAATCTCGGACAGAAGCATGGGGGAGTGGATCACGGGAATTTCAAACCCAACTACCTCAGCGTCATGAACTATCACTACCAGCTCACGGGCATTGGCCCTGCGTTGGTGGCGCTGGGGTTTGCCGATTCCGGGTCTGGCTTTGACGATTTCTCCTACTCCAACGGTCAGCAGATCGACCTCAACGAAGGCAACCTCAATGAAAATCTGGGCATCGGGCTGGGCCGGGCGGTCGACTGGAACTGCAGCGGATCCATCGAGTCCAACGTCGCGGCCGACCTGCAGGCTCAGAACTGGTGTGAAGCGAATTCGGGCCTGAATCTGCTCACCGATTTTGACAACTGGTCCAGTTTGAAACCGTTCATTCGCACGGCGAGCAGGTCCGAATCGTCCATTTTCGAGCAGCCGGTTCAATGGTCAGAGCCGTGCATGAGCTGGGAAGAACACCGTCCGGTTTTCGAGCGTGTGCAGGCGCTGCGCGAGACCAATCGCCTACCGCCAAGCCAGGTCCGCCAGCGAGACTCGGTTTTGCTTGCAGGCGCTGACGGGACCGCAGGTCGAGCGTCGGCAACGGTTCAACGCTCGCTGACGATCTATAACGATGGCAATGGGCAACTCGACATTGATGACATCGCGCTGTCCAGTCCGGCCAGCTGGATTAGCTGGAACCCCAGCGCACCTTTTTCGATCGAACCCGGCGGTACGCGCCAGCTTATGGTGACAGTGGACTCCTCGCTCGTCCCGGACAGCGACGCGGGCCGAACCTTGCTGATTCAATCCAATGATCCGAATGAAAGTCCGTTCCCCGACGGTGTTCGTCTGGTCATTGAACGCGGCGGAGACGGCGACACGATCTTTGTTGATCGATTCCAATTCTGAACCGTTCAGCACGCTTCAGCATCGATAGGGTGGTTCCGGGCCAGGGGCGCCCGTCGACTGGTCCGCGCAGGACCTCACCGCAACGCTTTCAGAAAGCTGCTGATCCAGTTGCTCATGTCGGTCCTGACGCTGCTACCATCGCTACAAGAAGGTAGAGATCAAGGCCTGTAGCCACCGCCCTGAGCGCTGGGATCGACGATGAAAAAACTTTTTGTTCTTGCATTGAGTCTGGCTCTGGCAGCTTGCTCCAATCCGCCGATCCGGGGTCCCGGCGATGCCGGACCTCCGGATGCGGTGGACGGCGCGCAACAGCGGGTGAGCATCATGGCTTTCAACGTCGAGAATCTATTCGACACGCTGGACGACCCCGGCAAGAACGATGCGACCTATCGGCCGGCCTCGACCAAATCCGACCCTGGGCACATCGCAGCCTGCAATCTAATCGAGGTGGACAGCTGGCGAGAGGACTGCCTGTATCTGGACTGGAGTGAGGCGGCGCTGGCTTTCAAATTCGAGCAGCTGGCGGCAACGATCCTGGCCTACAACGATGGACGGGGGCCCGACATCATCGCGCTGCAGGAAGTAGAGAACTTCGGCGTTCTTGATCGCCTCCGCCGTGACCATCTGGGCCAGGCCGGCTACGGCGAACCGGTGCTGATCGAAGGCACGGACGCGCGCGGGATCGATGTCGCGTTTCTTTCAAGGCTGCCCCTGCGCGGCCAACCCGTGTTGCATCCCCTTGACATGGCGTCGTTTCCAGATCGCGCGCCGGATACCCGCGGTGTTCTCGAGGCCAGCTTCGAACTGCCTGATGGCTCGGTTCTGACCGGTTTTTCCGTCCACTTTCCAGCGCCCTTCCATCCAATTGAGATGCGCTGGATCGCTTATGAGAATCTCAATCGATTGCGTGCGCGCTTGCCTGCGGACCGTCCGGCTTTCGCTGCCGGTGATTTCAATACGCCCAGGCGGGAAATGGAAGGCACGGCGATCATGGATGAAATGGTCCGTCCTCACTGGACCGTCGTGCACGAGGTCGGCTGCGATGGCTGCAAGGGGACCAACTACTGGTCACGGGGCGAATCCTGGTCCTTTCTCGATATGATTCTGTATTCGGCCCCGCCGACCAGCCGCTGGGCCGTTGATATCGATTTGGTCGAGGTCGTCACGGCCTATGCCGACCAGCTTCAGGATGACGGGACGCCGAAACGTTTTGATCTTGACACGCGTCAGGGCGTTTCTGATCACTTGCCGATCGTCATGGTGCTCGAGAGGCAGCGTTGATATTCAAAGCCTGGACGCTCGAAACTGACCAGGCCGTCCTGGTCAACCAAGAAAATGAGTACGGCCGCTCCTAGCAGCGATCGGGCCGCGTTCTCGCCGCCTCGGGGCGTTTCGTCGATCATCAGTTATCGCTTATAAGTCATCAGTCACCAACCGCCGCTTATACTTGTTTGATGATTGAACGTCGACCAATGGTTTGCTCCCCGATTCGGTCGACTCGGCAGCGCCGGTTTAGGCAAAAACAAGCCCTGAGGTCGCCATGACCGAGAATAGCGACGATACCGCCCATCTCCATGATCGTGGCCGGCTTCGGTCGCTGGCTGAGACTGGTCTGATGGACGCTGAAGGCCGCGAGGCGCTCGATCGCTATTCGCGAATCGCAGCTCGGGCCCTTTCCGCCTCCGTCAGCCTGGTCTCCCTGGTGGACGACCAGCGCCAATTCTTCGCCGCTGCTGTTGGCCTCGGGCCCCCATGGAAGGAACGGCGACAGACCCCACTGAGTCATTCATTCTGTCAGCACGTCGTCAACGAGCGTAGCGCATTGGTTGTTGATGATGCCTGTAACGACGTTCGCGTCCGCAACAACCTGGCCATCGAGGACCTCAACCTCGCCGCCTATGCGGGCGTTCCCTTGTGTGATCCGGATGGAAACGTCCTGGGCAGCTTCTGTGTGATTGACCACAAGCCGCGTCATTGGAGCGACGATGATCTGGCTTTGCTGCGCCTTTTGGCGGACGCGGTAACGGAAGAAATCGAGCTGGCGCGTCGCGCGTTCCGTGCAGAACAGGCTGAAGCGGACCTGGTTGACATTAATCGGGAAATCGCAGCTGCGCATCGGCGAGTTGCCGATAACAATGCTGCGCTAATGCACGACCTGCGCACGCCGCTGCAGGTGGTGCTTGCCGCGGTTCGATCGCTTGCCGAGCATCCATCGATCAAGTCCTCCGAGACGCTGAGCCGAACGGTCGAGATGCTGCAGCGCAACATCGGGCAGGCGATCAATCTCGTCAAGGCGGACTCGCAAATGCTCCTGGCCGACGATCTGTTCCAGCACGTGGAGGTCGCTGAGCTGGTCTCCGATATCTGCGAGGATCTGGCCGCGGGTCAAGCCGTGGAGATTGAGCTCTCCCTCAAGCCGGCGCGGGTGCTTGCCGATCCGATGATGGTTCGCCGCGCCGTGCAGAATCTGCTCTCCAACGCCCTGCGCTTCGCGACTCGACGATGCGCCGTCAGCGTTGGCGTTTGCGACGGCGTGGTCTGGATTGTCGTTGAAGATGATGGCGAGGGGCTGCCGAACGAGGAGGCCTATGAACAGGCCTGGGAGCTTGGACGGCGCTTTCACCCCACGCGATCGAAGACGGGCCTGGGCCTGGCCGTGACCAGACAGCTCATCCAGGCGCTCGGTGGAACCGCCCGCGCCCAGCCCTCGACGCTGGGCGGTGCCAGGTTCGAACTCCTGATGCCAGAGTCCAAGGTGGGACCGGTCTGACTCGTCGGTGCCGGTTCCTGCAAGGCGCGAATCAAATGCGCCAATCAGTCGCTCTTCAGGGGAATCGAGAAGAACTGATTGCGGCCCGAGCCGCCGTTCGATCCGCCGTCATAAACGAATCCATAGCGTCGACCCCTTTCCGCCAGGCCCACGACCTGGCCGCGAACCCATTGCACATTCGCGTCGGTGATGACAACTTCGGGTTCGCTCCAGGCGCCTGTTTTTCGAACTGTGTGATAAAGCACGCCGGTCGCAGCTTCGATGAAGAGCACGTGCAATGTGTTGCCGTCAGCGATCATATCGGCACCAACCTGATCCGAATCAACAGCGCTCTGGACCACGGTTCGGCGGGTCACGATCACAGGGTCGCTCCAGACGCCAGGCTTGGAGGAGCGGCGTTCGACCAATTGGCCGCTGCTCGTTCGGTACACCAGAGAGACGGTCTCGCCATCGTTGAGCGTGACCAGGGGTAGCAGTGCGCCGGCATCGGACGCGCCTGTCGCGAGGGTGTCGGAAATCTGCACTGGGTCACTCATGCCGAATGCTGGGTCGATGCGTCGCACCCAAGCCGTTCCGTCGCTGGCCGTGTAGGCCAAGTGCACAACATCCCGGCGGCCTAGCACGACGGTCGGACCGGACAGCACGGCGCCGTCAGGACCGGCGATGTCCTGGCCTTCGCTCCAGCCGTCACCGGGTGAGCGGATCGCGTACCGCAAGCCCCGTTCGGTGCCGTAGACGGCCACGACGCTTCCGTCCGTGCGGACCGCAAGGTCGGCCACCTGGGTTGGCGGTGGGAGCGGAGCGTCGACGTGTTCATCGCGGACGACCCAGGCGTCGACCGCACTGGACGAATCGAAAGCGTGGTAAATCACTTCCTCGCTCACCTGGTGCAGCACATGGATGCGCCCGTCGGCGTAGACGCTAGCCACGCCCTCAAGATCGCCCGTCTTCGGTCGTCCCGGCCCATCGACTTCACGCCACGATCGCCCGCCGTCCGAGGACTTGACCATCATCGGCCGATTCCAGGTTTCCGAGGGCTCCAGGATGAAATACAGGTCACCCGATCGGCTCTGCCAGGGACCAAGACGCATGGGTGTCTCGACAAAGGTGCCGCCGAGATGACCGTCGGGAACGGCGAGTCTGACCGAGGCCGTGGCGCTCGCAGGCAACGGCCGCCCATCGGAATCGATCAGTCGGAAGTCGAAGCGATCGCCCTGCTCATTGAGCGCGGCGCCGTCGGAAAATCGACGGATCACGATCGGTACTTCCCATTCACCGTGGTGCCGCTGCGCGGTCCACGGCGCGGTGCGATCGGTCAACGAAAGACCGGCTCCGCCGCCGAAGGGGAGAACAGAACCTGGCAGTTGATCCGTGGTTGGCGCACCGTCGCCGAGTACCGGGTTGCTGACGATGCTGGTGCGAGGCGTGCTCGCTTCGCCCTCGATGGTCAGCGTGCGAAGAACCACTCGACCGCCGGTCTGCAGGCGGATCCCGAGCCGCGGTGTGCCGCGGGGTTCGAGCCTAGCGGGCGTTTCGGGAAAGTCAAAAAGCATCTCGCCCTCAATCTCTGTGATCCACTTTGATCCATTGAGCTCGGCTTTTAGCTCGAACCATTGATCTGACGGAATTCGAGTCGTCGTCTCGGCGATCACCCGGCGCCTCTCACCGTCGATGCGGACCAGCTGAGCCTGGTCCGGCGGGATCAGCGCGATGTAGGCGTAGTCATCCGCACCGCGGTCTTCGACGATCAGGCCAAACTCGTTGCCAGGGGCGGCTGGGAGACGAAGCTCGAGCGAAAACTCGTTCGGTCGCCAGTCGACCTCGGTTCCGAACCAGGCGCGAAACGTGTCGCCACCGTCCTCGAGACCGCTGGCCTCAATGAGCAGCCCCTGATCCGAAGGCTCAGGCCGGGGCGGTGCTGTGGCCCGACCTTCAACGATGGTCCAGTCGCGCATCGGCTCGCGGTCTGGGGCGGGAAAGGTGCGCTCGATCCGTTTGATCGGATAGGGAAAGTCCTCTGCCGGCAGCGCTTGCCAGTCGCCATCGTTGCGCCTGAACTGCAGGCTGAAGACTCTCGGCTCCGGGCGATCTCCGGCCTCGACCTCGAAGCGGATGCGAAACGGTTGGTCCGCCGTGACTAATGTCGGCTGATCGATGCCCCCGGCCCAGCCGCCCTCGGCATTCAAACTCGAATCGAAGTCCCTTCGAACTCGATACGCAGTCTGGCGGTCGACGCTGATAGTGTGGGCGCCCTTGTCTTGTCCGGAAGCGAGTCCATCGGTGGTCGAGTGGCTGCACGCTGCCAGCGACAGAACAACCAATAGGAAGGCAGATTTCACGTTTGGCATCAGGTCTCTCACCGTTTCATGCGGCCATGAAGAACGGACCGCGCATTTCGTAGATTCGGCCGTCGGTGTGGTCGCCCGCCACACCCTCCTGGGAACTGAAATAGAGGCGGTTGCCGTCCGGACTGAAGGCCGGTCCGCAGATTTCGGAGTCGCGGTGACCGATCACGTTCACCAGTTCAAACGGTTTGATATCGGGTCCGACCACGACGATGCGCATTTCGCTGCCGTCTTCCGCGACCAAAACATCGCCGCCAGCGGATACGGTCAGATTGTCGACATCGTCGATACCCGGATTGAAGGCCTGCTCGCTCTGCTTGTCGTAAATCAGGTCAAGCGTGCTGCGGTTCGTATCCAAAGCCCAGACCCGGTTGTCGCCTTTGGTGGTGAAATAGACGATGCCCGCGTGGTACCAGCACCCCTCGCCGCCATTGAAGACTTCGGCCCCTGACACCTGGTAGCGCGTCGGCGCATCCATCTTCATTCCATTGCTGTCGCTCAGGCGCGGCATCGGATTCGGCACCGGGCGCCATTCCACCGCGCGCGTACGCAGGGGGATGTCGCCGGACACGACGGCAACTTCAAGGCGACCCGAGCGCAGGTCAGCGCGCCCGCCGGGTGGATAATGATTCGGGACAAAGCGATACAGGTTTCCGTCGGGCACGTCTTCGGTTAGGTAGATGTGGCGATGGACGGGATCCACGGCCGCCGCCTCATGTCGAAATATTCCCAACGCCGGTGCCGGAACGGCCGCTTGGCTGCCGGTGGGGTCGCATTCGTAGACCAGGCCCTCATCGATCTCTTCGCAGGTGAGCCAGGTGCCCCACGGTGTGGGCCCACCGGCACAGTTATTGGTAGTGCCGGTGCAGATGGGGTAGCTGTCGATGAGCTCACCCTCTGCATTGAATCGCAAGGCGCCAACCCCACCTTGGCGCCAGCCGCTGACTTCAGCATTCGACACGTAAACCCAGCCGCCGTCGTCCATCGCAAAGGTGGCGCCACCGTCCGGGTCCGCATGCCAGATGTAATCGGATCCGGCAAACGGGCGCTTTCCGGTCTGCGCGACCTGTCGCACGGAAAACCCCGGCGGAACAAACATGTAGGTCTGAGGGTCGTTCTCTACGGCCACCTTCTGCAGGGTTCCGGCCAAGCTGGGAATGTTGCTGACCCGACGCGGTCCATCGAGCGCCATCGCCGAGCGTGGTGAGCCCTGCGTGTTTTTGCCCCAAAGCCCGGGTCCGATGGCCAGGACGCCAGCAGCGAACAGTCCATCGCGAAGCAGGCGGCGTCGCTTCTGATCGGCTGGCGATGATGAATGTTTTGGTTTCATGGCGATGCGATCTCGCAGGAGTTTTCCAGGCCAGAACGCGGCAGGACGCCCCGGGGGTTCGACTGTCGCGACTTTAGCTGCCTTTCGCGCTCAGGATGCCTTCTCAGAATGACACGTGCATGAAGTTTATCTGCATGAATCGATCAGGCGGTCCCTGAACACAATGCACTCGATGAACCCCTGCTTTCCGTGTAAAAAATCTGCAATCCGAAGGTCATTGCGGAGAAATAACCGGCCTTTAGGCTCGTCGAATTCCAAAATGATACGAGCCGCCCATGCGCTTGATCCGATACTCCGTCGTCGCGGCGACGATTCTTCTTGCATCCCTTACTGCGCAGGCGCAGGGCACGGTCGGCACGATCACCGGGATCGTTGCCAGCTCAGACCAAAACGTCAGCTTTCAGGGAGCAAGCGTTCAGATTGTCGGTACGGACCGTCGCACGGCCACTGATCGCGATGGCCGGTTTCGCTTTTCTCAAGTGCCCGAAGGCACCTACGAGCTGCGCGTCGAATACGTTGGTGCTGATGTCGAGGTGGCGACGGCAACCGTGACCGCTGGCGAAACCACCGAGGTCACCATCTATTTTCCGGAGGAGATGGATCGTATCGTGGTGATCGGACAGAAGGCGATTCAAAGTGCCTCACTTTCACGCGAGCGCTCGGCGGTGAATAACATCAATGTCGTGACCGCGGACGCCATCGGGCAGTTCCCCGACAACAACGTGGCAGAGGCGCTTCAGCGCGTGTCCGGACTGTCACTCCAGCGGGACCAGGGCGAGGGTCGCTTTGTCACGATTCGCGGTGCGAACGCCAACTTCAACACCACAACGGTCAACGGCCTGCGCATTCCCGGTCCGGCTGATGACAGCCGAGCGGTCAATCTCGATGTCCTTTCTGCCGATCTGGTCCAGAGTGTCGAGATCTCAAAATCGCTAACCCCTGACCAGGATGCAGACGCGGTGGGCGGCAACATCGAAATCAGCACGCTCAGCGCATTCGATTTGGGCAACGCTCTGCGCTTCAACGTCGAAGGGAGCTACAACGCCAAGGCCGATGAGATCGGCCCACGACTGGGCCTCACCGGTACGCGTCTGTTCAGCGTCGGTGACGGGGTGGACAATCTGGCCGTATCGGCTTCCCTGACCTACTTTGACCGCCAGTTCGCTGTCGATAACGTCGAGGCGGGCGAGTGGCCAGAAATCGAGGTGCCCGGCGGACAGACCCTCCGAGTTCCGGAAGCCGCCGAACAGCGCGACTACCTATTGAGCCGCGAGCGGATCGGAGCCGTGCTGAATGTCGACTATCAGCCGAGCGCATGGTCCGAGCTCTACCTGAGAACGCTCTACAGCGAGTTCTCCGACAAGGAAGTTGAACTTGAACATGAGTACATTTTCGAAGACGCCACACCGGTTCAAATCACCGAGAACGGCGGCCTTTTCACCGACGGAGAAGTGGAGCGACGCGGGAAGGAGACCACCGCAACGCGAGAAATTCTTGCCATCAGCGCCGGCGGAAGTAATGTATTCAAGGACTGGGAGATTGACTATCAGGCCGGCTATGCCGAGGCCAGCACTTCCGAACCGTTTTCGCTGGGCACCGCCCTCATCGCCGATGGCCTGGATATCGGCTACGACTTCAGCGGCAGTGAAGGCCGCCGCGCTCCGAACCTGTTCGGCAGCGATCTGACCGCTCTCGAGGATCCGACAGCCTACGCGCTCGATCTGGTCGAGCTTGAAAGCGACCGTGTCGAGGAAGAGGAGGTGTCGCTGCAAGTGAATGTCGGTCGGGAGCTGTTCTTCGGCATGAATCCAGGACGTGTCCAGTTCGGCGCCAAGGCACGCTTTCGGGAAAAATCGAACGATGCGAACAACAGCAATTTCGTTGATTTCGACGATGACTACACCTTGGCAGACCTGGATGGCACCGGCCAGCGAGACTATGCTCTGGGCCGTTTCGGCCCATACGTTGATCCCCGGACCCTGCGTGAATTCTTCGCGGCCAATGGCGATAGTTTCGGCATCGACCCTGCCGACTTCCTGCTTGATAGCGAAGGCGAGGATTACAGCCTCGAAGAAGACATTCTGGCCGCCTACGTGATGGCTGAGGTCGCGCTGGGCCGGCTCGATCTCCTCGGTGGCCTGCGTGTTGAAGCGACTGACATCACGCAGGATGGCTTCCGCGCCGTGGTGAACGAGGACGTGGACGATGGCCTGCCAACCGTCGAGCCGTTCTCGGGTGAGAACGACTACATCGATTTCTTCCCCAATCTGCAAGCTCGCTTCAATCTTTCAGACAATCTGCAGTTGCGAGGTTCATTCACCCGCACCATGACCCGGCCAGGATTCGAAGATGCCGGCGCCCGCCAGGTGGTCGAAATTGAGGGCGGCGAGACCGTGGCCGAGGTTGGCAATCCAGACCTGGATCCGTTCTATTCGAATAACTTCGATCTGGAGCTCAGCTACTTCGCCGGTGAAGTGCTTGGCGCGGCGTCGGTCGGTGTCTTCTTTAAGGACATCGCAGACTTTTTCGTAACGACCGACGTTGCCGGAACGGGGCCTTTTGCTGAATTCGACGAAGTCGAACAGGTCATCAATGGTGATGACGCGGAGATCTTTGGCATTGAAATCAGTTACGTGCAGGAATTCAGTTTTCTGCCAGGGGCCTGGGATGGCCTGCTGCTAATCGCCAACTACACCTACGTCGATTCCAAGGCCGAGCTCCCTGTTCGTGATGAATCGATTCGACTGCCGCTGCAATCCGACCACATTGCCAACTTGGCTCTGGGCTACGACAAGGCTGGACTGTCGATGCGTTTGGCGGTCAACCATCGTGGTGAATATCTCGATGCAATTGCAGATCCGGAAGATCCCAGCCAGGACGAAATCGTAGAGGGCGAGACCCGCGTGGACTTCACTTCCGAATACCAGGTCACCGAAAACATCGCGGCGCTATTCAATGTTTCGAACATCACCGAGGAACCCTTCTACGCATTCCACGGTGACAAGCGGTTTGCCAGGCAGTTCGACGAATTCGGTCGCACCTGGGAATTCGGCTTGCGTCTGATTTTCTGATCAACTGCAGGCTCTCCGATTGGCCCGCCAACCCCTTGGGTTAGGCGGGCTTTTTTTTGGGGAGATCAATTCACTGTGCGCTTCTAAAACCTGAGGCCAGATAACGCTGGATCGAAACCGAACGGCACGATTAGGCTCATTTGAAGGCACCGTCGCTCATTTTTTCTCCACGTGGCAGAGCTAGCGTTGTAGGTTAAGGTGCGGTAAATGAACTGACTAGGGAGTTGCAGATGTCATCAGGGCGAATTGATCGGCGTAAAGCCCTTTGCATGATTGCCAGTGCCGCTGCGGTGACGACCGGCTCCATGTTTTCACCCGCCCTGGCCTGGGCGCAGGAACTTGAGCGGGTATCCGAAGAGGATCCGGTCGCCTTTGCTTTGGGTTATGTGCACGATGCCGCCGACGTTGACCTGTCCAAATACCCTCGCTATCAGCCTGGACAGATCTGCGGTAATTGTCAGCAGTGGCAGGGCGCACCTGACGCCGAATGGGCTCCTTGCGCGATCATTCCCAACCGCTTGGTAAGTCATCCTGGATGGTGCAGCATCTGGGTCAGGAAGGTCAGCTGATGGACCGGGTGCGTATCATCCCGTCGAGGCGTATTCGCATCCCGGGGAGGGCCGAGTGAGTAACAGCGCTCTATCGGGCCAGCGGTCTCTGGGTGATCTGCTGCGCTACTTTTTCGCGATTCTGGCACCCGAGCGAAAGTACTACATGCTTGCCCTGATCTACGGCCTGGGCATCGGCGTGCTCTCGCTGGCGACCCCCGTGTCGGTACAGATGTTGATCAACACCATCGCCAACACCGGCCTAACCGCGCCACTGGTGATGCTTGCCACGACCCTGTTCGGGCTGCTCCTGTTCGCGGGTCTGCTCAACGCGCTGCGCATTCATCTTATGGATCTGTTCGCGCGCCGTTTCTATGCCCGGATGGTATCGGACATCGCGCTGCGCGCGATTTACGCGCTCAACCCGTTCTTCGATGACAACAGCAAGGGTCCCCTGTTTAACCGCTATTTTGACATCGTCATCGTCTTGAAATCCGTGCCCAATCTGCTGGTCGGAGGGTTCACGATCGTGCTTCAGGCAGTCGTCGGCTTTGTGCTCGTGTCGTTGTATCACCCGCTGTTTCTGGTGTTCAATCTGGTCGTCATCCTGCTGGTCTGGTTCACGTGGATGATCTGGGGTCGCCGCGCCATCCGCAGCGCGGTGAATCTCTCCAACCGCAAGCACGCCACTGCGGCCTGGCTCGAAGGACTCGCGGCCTCCAATGGGTTTTTCAAGACCGAGCGCCATATCGACGAGGCGCTGGAGCGGACAGACTCGGTCACCAATGACTACATCCGCTGCCATGAACGGCATTTCCGTCATCATTTTTCTCAGACCCTGTGCTTTCTCTTCATCTACGCCGCAGGCAGCGCCGCTCTCCTCGGGCTCGGTGGCTGGCTGGTGATTCGAGGAGAGCTGTCGCTGGGTCAGCTCGTTGCGGCAGAGCTGGTGCTTTCAGTCGTACTGTTCGGAATTGCACAGCTGGGTATCTATCTGAATTACCTCTACGATCTGGCTGCTGCGATCGACGAGCTGTCGCTGTTCGACGACGTTGAACAGGAGGCGCCGTCCCCTGACGAAGAGGCGCTGTCCGGAGACGCCAAACTGGTTTTTGTCGACGCCAGCGGTGAGTCACGAGGCATGGAGGCCACACTCAGTTTTCTGATTCCCAGCAAGGCCCGCGTGCTTGCGCGCGCCGAGAACCACAATCTGCAGCGACTGTTCACCAATTTCATGAAGGCACATGATCAGCCCCGAAGTGGCTACATCACGCTCGGAGGCACTGACATCGGTTCCGTGAAGGCCCACAATCTGCGCCGTCAGGTCATCGTCATCGATCGGCCGAACGCGGTTGAGATGACAATCCGTGAATACCTGCTCTTGAGCTCCGAGGGCTCGACCACCGATCGCATGCTGACCGTGGTTCGCACCGTGGGTCTGGAGACCACGGTCGCTCAACTGGAAAAAGGGCTGGACACGCCGATTGCCTCGACCGGCTGGCCTTTGTCGATCACGGAGACGATGCAGCTCAAGCTTGCTGCCGCCGTGCTGGCTCAGCCACGCATTCTCATTCTGAATCAAATCTTCGATGTGATGCCGGAATCGCGGCTCCGGGCCTCACTCGATCTACTGCAGTCGGAGTCGGAGACTTCCGTGATCTGCTTTTCAAATCGCTATGGCGAACTCGACTACGATTTTTTCTTGAATCTTGCGCAGAAAAAGCAGACGCTGCATCGCAGTTTCGATGCCATGCTGGAGGCGGCGGGCGGTCGACTGGAGATCGAAGGGTCTAGACGCCAGACCCAGACTCCTTCCCCAAGCGAGACCTGATCGATGCAGATTTCCGAGCAGCACAAAGCGCATTTCAAGACGCTGAATCGCCAAAAGGTGCCGCGTGTAATGCCGGCGGTCGCCTGGATCATCGGCGTGGGCCTCCTTGCCGGGGCCTTGTTTTTGATCTTTGCGCCCTGGCAGCAGACTTCGGCAGGTGCGGGTACGGTGACCGCGCTGAATCCGAACGATCGACTGCAGGAAATCAATGCATTTGTTTCTGGACGTATCCAGGAGTGGTACGTGCGTGACGGCATGCGCGTAAAGGTGGGCGATCCCATTGTCCGTGTGGTCGATAACGATCCGCGCTTGCTCGAGCGCCTTGAATCGGAACGCGGTCAGGTTGTGGCCAAGCTCGAATCTGCTCAAACGGCCGAGCAAACGGCCAACATCGATATGCGGCGGATGCGGGATCTTTACGAAGAGGGCCTGGCGTCTCGCCGCGAATTCGAGCAGGCCAGGATTCGCGTTGAAGAGCTCAAGTCCCGGGTCGCTGAGGCTGCTGCCGAGCTGACCCGCGTCGAGGTCAACATCTCCCGCCAGTCGGTGCAGATCGTGCGTGCGCCCCGGGACGGGGTCATTTTGCGAGTCAATGCTGGCGATGCGGCCACTTTTGTCAATGCCGGTGAAGTGGTCGCCACCTTTGTGCCGGACAACGTGCTGCGTGCCGTAGAGATCTTCGTTGACGGCCGCGACGTCGCCCTGGTGCAGCCGGGCGCGCCGGTTCGCCTCCAGTTCGAGGGCTGGCCGGCGGTGCAGTTCAGCGGTTGGCCATCGGTTGCAGTCGGAACCTTTCAGGGCACGGTCGAGGCCGTCGATCCGTCGGCTCAGCCGGACGGGCGATTCCGAGTGCTGGTCGTCGAGGATGAACAAGCTGACACCGCCTGGCCTGAAGAGCGATTTGTTCGCTTTGGTGCGAAGGCACGCGGCTGGGTGCTGCTGGGCACCGTGTCCGTGGGCTACGAACTATGGCGCCAGTTGAACAACTTCCCGCCCTCGCTGCCACCGGGGCAGGGGAACTGAGGCATGTTCACAGTGCTTCGACGCGCCCTGCTGCTGATCGCTTGTCTGGGCCCCATCAGCGCTTACAGCCAAGATGATCCGTCATCCCTGAGCCCGGAGGTGGTTCTGGAATCATCGCTACAGCACTTTCCCGAGATTCTTGAGGCCATGGCGCGCCGTCGCGCGGCCGCCGGTGCGATCATCGAATCCGAAGGATCCTTCGACCTGGTCTTTCAGGCTGAAGGCTTCGCGCGGCCAACCGGGTTTTACGACGGCACCGCACTGAGCGGTGGCGTGAAACAGCCGTTCCGAAATTTCGGCGGCAGCGTCTACAGCGGCTACTCCATCTCGCGGGGCGATTTTCCAATCTACGAGGATGAATACTTTACGAGCCTGGGCGGAAAGCTCAAGGCCGGTGTGGTGTTCTCCCTGCTGCGCGACCGCCTGATCGACGATCGTCGATACGAGCTGGCCGAAGCGCGTCTGGGTGCGCGGGCGGCTGACTTCGAGGTCCTGGCCACTCAGGTGGGGGTTCAGCAGCGCGCCCTGGCCACCTATTGGCGCTGGGTCACCGCTGGACAAAATCTGGTCGTCTATGAAGAGCTGTTGCGCAATGCGGCCTCGCGCGAATCGGCGCTGGCCCGGCAGGTTGAACGCGGGGCGCGGGCAGAGATATTCCTGACCGAAAATCGCCAGAACATCATTCGCCGCATGTCGCTGGTCACCGCGGCCCGACGTGACTTTCAGACGCTGGCCAACGAGCTGGCGTTTTATTTTCGCGGCGAGGATGGCCATCCGATTGTTCCGGATGCGCGCTTGGTGCCCCCATCGCCGACGCCCGAGTCTCTGAATGAACTGGCCGTGACCGAAGCAATCTCGGTGTCCGAGGCCATCGAGCGTCGACCGGAGCTGGCACTGCTCAGCAATGGAATCGAGCGCCTGCGCCAGCGCATGCTGCTGCACGAAAACGAGCTCAAGCCACGCCTCGATTTGAACCTTGAAATCAATCAGGGCCTGGGCGGCGACGGACCGGGTGGCCCGTCACGCGGCGAGACTGACACGATCATCGGATTCACCTTTTCTCTGCCGTTTCAGCAGCGAAGGGCGCGCGGTGGCCTGACCCGTACTCGCGCCGAACTCGACGCGCGGGAGTATCAGCGCCAGGCCGTCGAGGAACAGCTGGCCATTGAGCTGGAGAACATCTTGCTCGACCTGAGCTTTGCCCAGGCCCTGGTGCAGCTGGCGGCCGAGGAGGTCGGCCAGGCGGTTATCCTGCGTGACGCCGAACAGCGTCGCTTCGAGAGCGGCGCCAGTGACTTTTTTCTGGTCAACGTGCGAGAAGAAACGGCCGCCGATGCTCGGGTGCGCTTCTACACAGCAGCTCTTGAGACCCGCATCGCCCGAATCAACTACGACGCGGCCACAATGGATCTAGAGCGTCTCGGCATCCAAGAACAAAACCAGGCCACCGACCTGCCCAGTCTGAACTGAGCGGCCGCCCAGGTCGCTCTTTTCGGCGTCGGGCAGGACAAGGGCTCGTCCCGTCTTTGTGGCGTGGTCAAAACGTTCCCTGACACTCCGAAGGCAGGGCGCTGGAATCGATATTCGGGCTGGTGCAACGCCAGCGGCTGACCTGGCCGTCCTGCAGGACGGGGACCAGCTCGAGTGTTGCCTCATCGCCAAATCCGGCTTCCGGCGACAGCGTCATTACCAGTCGCAGCAAACGCGCGTTGTAGTCAATGCGCTCTATCGGGCCGCTATCGAAGACCTGGCTGAACTGCGCGGCTTCGTCTGCGCTGGGCAGACGTCCTTCGGACAGGTAGAACTCGTTGATGGCAAGCTTGGAAGCAGCAGCAAGGTTCAGAAGCTCTGAACTGGCTGCGCGCTGAACGTAGTCCTGATAGGCCGGTACGGCGATGGCGGCCAAGATGCTGACCACCGTCAGGCCCCCCAGACCGCCAGCACCGCTGAACATCAGATCCCCGGGATGATTCTCGAAGACCAGTCCCAGGCCGATCGTATCGCCTGACCAGGTCATCTCGAGGCCGATCGACCCGTGATCGGGCAGGTCGAGCTCATGCGCGCTAGGGAAGGCATGAAGATCGATGGGTGTGTTGAACACATCGCCCATGGCCTGCAGGACGGTCAGGTAGCTGTAATAGTTGCGGCGTGGTGCATCGGCGACTTGGATGGCAGCGAATGCGCTGGCCCCGGCGTGAGATACGCCGGTGCGGTCAAGCCAGCCGGCCACGCTTTGTTCGCTTCCCAGCGCTATTCGGTCGCGCAACACCTGGGGTACAACGGCCAGAATCCGGTGGCCCTGGCCGTCTTCCATCCAGTGGTAATGCGACCCGATCGCCATCAGGCGTTCGCCGATGAATCGGGCGATCTGCTCCTGCGGATCGCTCGCCTCTGGCAGCATATCGGGCACGCTGAACCCCGGGATGCTCAGCTGTCTGAGCGTGTGACCATCGCGCTGGACTTCGGTTTGGGTGATGTCGAATCGCTCGCTTAACCCGGCAATCATCGCCGACCAGGCCGCTGGTGCGGCGGGTTCCTGGACCACCCAGGTGCCGCTTTGATCGTCGATCAGCATCCAGCGCCCGGCGATGGCATCGACGACCTCACGAAGCTCCAGACCGGTGACCTCGACCAGGGCGGAGTTGGTCTGTCGAATCTGTTCGCTCGCATCCGGGCTCAAGGCCCGCCAGACCGTGTCAATCCATTGATAATCGGGCAAGACCCAGCCGGCCACGAAGTCCGCCTCGCCGCTGATTGGCACGGAGCTGGGGCCCATGGCCGGCAGGCCGTAATCCCAAAGCGGACCGTCCTCACCCCGTGCGACCAGGCTCAGACGCGCTTTACCGGACTGGCTGCCATAAGCGAGCGCGAATTCTTCCAGACCCAGAAGCCCGAGTTCACGCAGCTCGGCCAGATCATCGGGACTGCCCATCTGTTCCAGGACTGGTAGCAGGCGCGAGCCGTCGGCCCAGACCATCAGGCCCCGGGAGCTGTCGTCGATGGTCTGCTCGCGCTGCCTGAGCGCGCTGTTCTCGCCACCAGTCCAGCCTTGCGCCCGCTCAAAACTCTCAGGGCTCGCCGCCATGCCGCCGACCATGCGCACGCGCTGGCGATCCGTATCGAATTGATAGAACATCGGAAACATGCCGACCAGAAGCTGGCCGGGCCGATCCGCACTCGCCACCTGCAGCTGCTGGAACGGGGACTGGGGCGAGGTGTAGCGACCCAGGAGGGCATTGAGCTCTTCGACCGAGTCCAGAGCCAGGCGCGCTTCGATGATCAAATCAGCCTCGAGGGGCTGCAGTCCGTCGCCGACCATGGCAATTTCCAGCGGGGAGCGCAGATTGGCCAGGAGCAGGGAAATCAGGGGGCCGAACTCGCCGAATGCCTCGTTCATGACTTCGGGAATACGCGCCTGTAGCGCCATGACAGTTTCTCGATTGGCCTCGCTGTCCAGGGCTGAGGCCAGGGCGCCCTCTTTGGGTGCAGCCAGGAGGCCCCAGATTGTCGGGACTCGGATATAGGCCAGGGTGCTGTCCGGCAGCACGTCGATCAAGCGCGCCGTGTCGGCGAGCGATGGATCCCAGCTGTGGGGGCGAGCAGGCGCGGCCCTGGATGGCGTGGAGGGTTCCTGGGTTGCCCCCTGGTCAGCTTCCTGGTCCCCCTCCTGGCCGCAGCCGACCACGAGCAGCAGGCTGGCGATGAGGCTGCTGAATATCAGTTTCTTCAGTCGCATGGTGCGGTGCTCCCGGATGAGCGCGTCGAATCAGGCCCCAGTATAGTGCGACTCGTTCGTCGATAAGATCAGCGCTGGGTGGCAAGGCGACCCTGACGAAGGCATTTGATCGGACGGTTTGTGCCACGACCCTAATGACAGGGATCCTGAACCAAACCTGGCGCGGGCGCGCCAGGAATAGCTGAAGTTGCAGCCTTCATGAAGCGGGCTGCCCCGGGGAGGATAAGGGAACAGTCAACGCCTCGAACGATTGCTATGGCATCGCCTGAAAACGGTCAGAGAACACCAGGCTGCAGCCTTCAGCCACGCATCGAATGCTGTACAAGCTGCGGAAATTCTGGCCGGCTCCTGCTCGCTCGTAGGTCTGGTACACCACCTGCAGTCGATCGACCTCGTCGAATACAACGTCCACCCAGGCGCCTGTGTCGATGTCCTCATTCTCGTTCTGGAACAGGTCGGCCGTGCGCTCGTCCTGACCCGCGCAAGCTGCATCGTTGCAGAAAATAATTTCCAGACTGTCGGTTGCCTGACTGTGCGCAGCAATGGCCGGGCGGCCCTGACCATTGATGTCCATCGCCACGGCCTGGTTGATCGGGCTTGAGGTCGGAATGATGTTGGGCGCATCATCATCACCAGCGCAGACCGGATCATTGCAGGCGATGACGCGCAGCGTGCTGCTCAAGCCCGCGTAGGCGATCACTGGATTGCCCTTGGGCGAGAGCTTCAGGTCGATGATGCGACCGTTGCTGCCACCCAAATCGTCGAGGACGTGGAGCGTTTCGTTTTGCCCGGTGCACGCCAAATCGTTGCAGCTCAGCAGCGCGACTTCGCCGTTGCTGCCTGCTGACTCCTTGTCCTGAAAAGCAATCTGCGGAAAGCCGCTGTCGCCAATGACCATGTCGATGACGCGCCCGGATAGAGGACGGCTGGGATCAATCCGTGTTTGCGTGGTCGGCTGCTCGCAGACCGCATCGCTGCATTTGATGACCCATAGTCCGAGATCGGTGATACCGTCTCGCAGCGAGGCGGCGATGACCGGCAGGCCGTCGCTGCCGATGGCTGCGTCGATATTGACGGCCTGGCCTTGGTCGAGTGCAATGCTGTTCAGGGTCGTTGGCGAGCCCATACCGCCCACGCAGGCGGCGAATCCGCAGCGCACGACCCGCAGCGCGGCACCAACACCGATCTTCAGGTGGACAATCAAGATATCGCCGGCCTGGTCTTGCAGAATGCGACTGTAGACACCGGCGGCGTTACTGCTACCACGATTGTCCAGGGTCTGACTCAAGGCCTCCCGGCAGAGCGGGTCGAGGCAGCGACTGACCGCCAGGCCTTGTCGACCGAGACTGAGGTTTTCATAGGCGACCAGCGGTGAATCGGTAGTACTGCCTTGAAAACTATCGATCAGTACCATGCTCACGTAGGGGCCATAGTTCGTCGAGACCGTGTCCAGCTCGCTCCCCTCCTGTGCCTGGGCCGTCGTCGCTGCCAGGACCAGCAGGAGGGTCGGCCAGATGGTTCGACACGCCCGGTATTCTTCGATGCATCCCTGTCTCATGAGTCACCTTGCTCCGTATACTTAACACTGAGAAGAATGTAGTGGCTAGCGTGGATCAAAGTCCTTGAGGAAAGCTGAACAAAACCTTGCCGTTGAGTCCGGTACCGCGCAAGCGACTGATACCTTTGAGATTCTTTCGGATTTCCAGCTTGGTCGGTGGCAGGTGGATGTCAGTGGCGGTCAGCTGCGCGACGGCGAACAATGCCTCCGGCTGGAACCGCGCCTGATGCAGATTCTGGTTTTATTGGCCGACAAGCAGGGGGCGGTCGTTTCGCGCCAGCAGATCTTTGATAGCGTCTGGCCCAATCAAGAGGTGTCTGATCAGACCCTCGACAGCGCGCTGTCCAGACTGCGCTCGCGCCTGGGCGATGACTCGCGCTCGCCGACCTACATTCAAACGGTGCCCAAGAAGGGCTATCGTTTGCTGGTCAGGCCAGTGGCCGGTCTCGATCAAGCGCCTGCAGGCGGGCGAGAACGCCAAAGTCCAAAAGCCGCGACGTTCATCGGCATTGCCGCCATTGGCTTGGCAGCGGTGATGCTCTGGATGCTGTCCCAACCGGAGCTGAATTCCGCCCCAAGCGTTCTGCCACAGCTCGAGGTACAGATCGAGCCTGAACTCGCCGTGCTTCCGTTTATCAACCTGAACGCCTCGGGTCAGGTTGATGAAGACTACGAGCAGGCTTTTTCAGCGCTGTTGTTGGAGCAGCTGGCGCGAGTTCCCGGGCTGCAGGTCGTCAGCCAGGCTTCGGCCTTTCGGTTTTCGTCAAATTTACTCGACACGCCGATCGAGGTGCAGCGTGCAGCACAACTGCTGGGCGCAGACTACCTGCTGGGCGGAAAGATCGAACGGCGCGGTAGCCGTTTGATTGTCCGACTTCAACTGGCTGAAGCGCAGCGGGGCGAACTGGTCTGGACGCAAGCGCTTGTCGACAAGCCCGCGGATGCGCTGCAATTGCACACAACGATTGTTAGCAGCCTGACGAAAGACCTGCTGCCTGAAGTGACCGGTTTGCAGGCTGCGATGGCGACGAATCGGCCGCGGTCCGGAGTCACCTATGACCTGTATTTACTGGGGCGACACTACTGGCATCAGCGTCGACCCGACGCGCTGGCTGAAGCGGAACGCCTGTTTCGGGAGGCGCTGGCCCGAGAGCCTGATTTTGCTTTGGCACATGCGGGTCTGGCCAACACCTATTTGAGCATGATCGAATACGGGGGAATGGCCAGAACGGCGGCGCTGGCGCTTGCTCAGGCACCAATGGCCCAGGCCATGCGACTGGCGCCGGAACTGGCAGAAACCCATTTGGTTGTGGGTCGTTGGCACCTCACCCGATTCGAGTGGGCCGAGGCGGAAGCGTCACTGAAGCGTGCACTGGCCCTGAACCCGAACCTGTCCATGGCCCTGATGTTTCTGGGCAATGTCTACAACGATTCAGGTCAGCTTGAACTCGCGTATGCCAGCTATCGCGATGCGCTCGCGCTTGATCCCCTGCATGCCACGGTGCTGATGAATTTGTCCCAGTCGGCGTTGAAGCTCGGCCTGCATGATCGAGCGCATCGCTATCTGGAGCGCGCGCGGGGACTATTTCCTCAGCACACGTTTCTCCTCGGGCTTTCAGCGCATCAACTTCAGGCCGCAGGCGATAAGTTGGGGGCGCGAAATCTGATCTCACTATGGGAACAGAAAGACGGCAGTGGCGCGCTAGAACTCGAAGCAGTGGACGGATTGGCCTGCGCGATGCTGCAGAGCTTTATCGAGCGTCCAGGGCCTGCACTGGATTGCCTGGATGCGATCGAGAATGTTGCCTCCGGACGCCCCCTGCGACCTCTGGAGCGGTTAATGGCGCTGAGCTACCGGGCCTGGCTGCTGGAGGCCCTCGGCCGACCACTTTCGGTGAGCCTAAAGGCGTCGCTGGCCGAACAAATTCAGCGGTTGAAATCGCCGGACTTAATTGACCCAACCGTTCTCTATGAAGTCGCAGTTGCAGAGGCGGCGCTTGCCCGGAAGGACGCTGCAATCGCGAGTTTCCTGAGAGCGCAACGGCACGGTGCGCGTGACACGGGCTGGATGACCTGGGACCCGCGCCTGGATCCTATCCGCGACGAACCTGAAGTTCATGCAGCGCTGATGACGCTTGCGGCCGATCAGACGCGCCGTGGGGATCAGGTGCTGGCCCGCTTTCCCTCACCTGGGGTGCCATGAAGGCCATCGAATGGTCCGACGCTAACCTGAGCACCACTTCCTCTGCCAGTTCGATGCAGGCATTCTCCGATGGGTGGTAGCCGTCGGGCGCAAATTTCTCTTGGGGAAAATCGCCCTCGAACGGCACATAGACGGCGTGGTCCAGCGACTGGACAAGCGCCATGGCTGCCTGATCAAAGCTCCGGGCGCGACACCCAAAGACCGAGCGCAAGGGCTGCGGTAACAGGGGGAAGCAGTGAATTGGCGGGATCCCCAGAAGCACGATCCGGGCGTCTGGAGAGTGGTCGTGCAGGGATTGAATCAGCGCCTTGAGCGCCGTTGACCAGGACGGCAATCGCTTCAAGGCCGTGATGTCGTTCACCCCGGCAGAGACCAGGAAGACATCCACTTCAGTTTTCGGTAGTTTCGGAAGCAGATGCTTGGCGATGCCGCCGGTGGTTGCACCGGTTCTGCCGATGGCCTGCCAGTGGACGCCGCGCTCATAGCGTGCGCTCAGCGCTCGTGCCGTGCAGCCGATCAGCGCGCGGTTGAGCGTCAGGCAACCGACGCCGGAAATGATGGAATCACCGATGCCACAGAGCCGTAGTGGCTCCTGGCCTTCGAGCGTGCCCTGGGCTGGTCCGTCAGCATCTGTGAAGCGCACGGCCGTCTGCTTGATCCAGAGCGCTTGTGGCAGGGTCAGAGCAACGGCGGGCCAGAACAGCCAGTGAATCATTCCTCGCACTCCGGAATGAGCGCAAGTTTGCCGGTCGTCTGGCCGGATTCAATGCGTCTCTGGGCCTCCGCAGCGCTGGCCAGGGAAAAAGTCTCGACGGGTAGGGGGGTCAGGCGATTGTCGGCAAATCGTTTTAGTAGCCAATCCATGCCAGTCTGCATGGTGGCTGAATGGGCCTGAAGAAAGCTCAGGTTGGCTGCGAGCACGCTTTTGTTGGCCTGGGTCATATCGAGGGGATTGAACCGTGGCGTCCGAAGCCAGTCACGTGCGAGTCGGAACCAGTTCAATCGCCCGTTCCTGGGAAGCATACTGGCAAAACCAAAGATCATCAGGCGGCCAGTCGGGGCGAGATGGCGGTAGCTCTCCCTCAGGGTGGCCACGCCGTTAGCGTCGAAGATGGACTGAAATCCGTCGGGAGCAAGCGCTTCGGCGCGCGCCCAGAGATCTTCTCGGGATTTGTCGATGACTTCTTCGGCGCCCATCGTTCGTGCGGTGTCGATTTTGTGGCTGCCACCGACCACACCAATCGCATGCACATCGGCAAGTCGACCCAGCTGCAGCAGGGCCGAGCCGACGCCGCCGCCGGCCGAATGCACCAGCCAGGTCTCGCCCGGCTCGGGATGAACCTGGCGATGAACCATCCACCAGGCGGTCAGGAAAACGGTCGGCAGGGTCGCGGCTTCTGCAAAGCTCAGTTTCTTGGGCTTGGCAAAGACGCCGTCCTCGCCCAGCACCAGATGACTGGCGTAACCGTTGAACAGGGTGAGGCCGATAACCTCGTCCCCTGGCTCGAACTTTGTGATGTCCTTGCCAACCGCATCGACGGTGCCCGCAACTTCAAAGCCGGGCGTGATGGGGTAGCCGTGCAGGTGCCGGGCTGAAGCATAGAGCCCCATCCGGATGATGCCGTCGGCGTAGTTCACGCCGCAGGCTCGGACCCGGATCAGGACCTCGCCCGGACCGGGCTCAGGGGTCGGAGCCTCGTGCAGCTGCAGTGCCTCGTAGGCACCGGGCTTGTCGATGACAACGTGTTTCAAGCGGACCTCCCGCAGCACTGTTCTGCTAGCCAATTCGCTGCAGGGATCAAGAGCAACCAGGCCATTAGCGATCGGTTCATCGGCAGCAGGTTTCCTATTCGATGACTTGAGCGAGCATAGCCTAGGTCCCGTGGCGGCGCGCTGATCGTGGATGCCCGAAAATACTTGAGGATGGCTTGATACACCGATGGAATTGGATGACCAGCTGATTCGAGCTCAGGAGAACTGCTCATGCAAGGGGTGCGGAAAAAGAAATGCGAGGCTTGCTAAGCGAGGTCTTCTACCGAGACACGATTTCGACCTGCACGTTTGCCTTGGTACATGGCCTGATCGGCAGCATTGATTGCTTCGTCTAGGTCACCGTCCACCCGTGCCAGGCCAATGGTGACAGTGACGTGCAAAACGGCTTCGGTGGTCTTGATCGTGGTTTGATTGATGGTCTTTCGCACACGCTCTGCGCCCGTCCATGCCCGGTCCAGATCGGTATCGGGGAGCAGAACCACGAATTCCTCCCCGCCCCATCGGCACAGCACATCCTGTTCGCGCAGGGTTGTACGAATCACGTTCGCGATGTCCTTCAGCACCAGGTCGCCGATCGCATGGCCATGGTGATCATTCAGATGTTTGAAATGATCAATGTCGATCATCAGCACGCACATGGGGAGTTGATTGCGGCGCGCTCTTGCGATCTCCTGTTCGGCGACGGTGGTGAACGCCCGACGGTTGTGCAGTTCGGTCAACGGGTCACGCATGGCCAGGTAGCCGATCGTTTCAACGGCGGCTTCCAGCTTTTTATTGCGGTCGGCAAGTGCGTCCTGCAGCCGAGCGCGAACGCCATTTTCGCGAAGAACAAAGGCAATGAGCACAACGAGAGCAATTGCCAGACAGGTGACCAGGATTAGCAGTCGATTCCGATGCGTCAGCGCAATCGACTTCAGCGCTGCCTCGGCGCGCGCCAAACGGAGTTCGCTCTCGCGCTCTCTGAGGTCATATTGCACTTCCAGTTCCTGCAGGGTCTGACGGTTGCGCTCGTTCCATAAGGCCTCGCGGGTATCCATGTAGCGTCGATAGGCCGATAGTGCTTCTTCTGGCTCGCCGCGCTGAATGTGCAGCCGGGCGAGCCGATCGAGAACATCGCGTTCCACCGTGGGGATTTGCCCATCCGCCTGTTCCAGCGCACGCAAATAGGCAGTCAGAGCCGCATCGAGGTCGCCCTGCAGACGGTAGAGGGTGCCAAGGACACCGTGAACGCCAGCCAGCAGTTTCGTGGCACCGAGAGGCTCCAACCGTTCCACCGCCTCCGTGCAAATCGTTTCCGCATCCTCAGTGCGTCCCAGCGATACGTTGCGATCGCAGAGATTGGCCAGTTGCGAGGCGATGCCGAATTCATGACCGAGCTCAGTAAAAAGCTCGAGCGCCTGTTGGTGAAGGGCGAGAGACGCTTCCGGGGCTTCGAGTTGATGCTGTGAAATGGCCAGATTGCCAAGAATCGTAGCTTCTTGGGTGCGATTGCCCAATGCCCGCGACAGACCGAGACCCAGATTGAGGTAGTCCACGGAGCGGGCGTGGTTTTCAATCATTTGATGGCCGACGCCAAGAGCGATTGCAAGTCGAAGTCTTATCAGGCTGGCTTCGCTGCCTTCCAGCAACATCCACGCTTCGTGGAATCGCTCGAGAGCCGCGCTGACATCGCCTGATTCTGCCTCTATCGTCCCAAGCACCCGCAACAGCTCAGCTCTGATCTCGGGTTCACCCGTTTGTTGCGCCAGACCACGTCCCCGCTCTGCGTCGCTGAGCGCTTGATCCAGTTGGCCGAGATTACGGTAGAGCTCGGCACGAAAAGAAAACAATTGAGTCCGCTCGACGAGGCTCAAATCCCGCGTGTCGTCCTCGATCAGCCGATCCACCATCGCGATGGCTTCTGTCGGATTCAGGCGAGCGGTCGCTTTGGCCTGCTCGATGGCGACCGTAAACTGCTCGTTGGCAAGGGCGAGGGTCGCGGCCATGAGCAGGATGAAGCCAGAAGCAACTGGTGCAAGACGCCGGAATCCGAATTGAGGTTTTCGGGTCATGCCTGTGATTGATTTCGAAAAAACAATAATACCTGTTTCGAGCAACGTCGAAGGCCGAAGAAACTCGCCGAGTCGCGGGTTGCTGGATCTGAAACTCTAACAAATGTGACTTCACGATACCTGGCCGGTTCGAGCAAAGCGCGCCTCTCGGGTTCATCGTCCGAGAGGCGCTGCTCTGCCCTCCAATTCAAAAATCAGAAGCTGTACTGCCAGCCGAGGGTCAGGCCCGAGTCCATTTCCATTTGTGGGCCGTCGAGGTCTTGTTCGACTGGGATGATCCATTCGGCGGCCAGGCGGTGGCCGTCGACGATCTGCCAGTTTGCACCGATGCCGACCAACCAGCGCTGGGCCCCGTGGCGGTCAGGGTCGGCGGTTTGGACGGGGGCCACGATGGCTGGGTCCTGGCCGGAAATATTACCTCGTCGGTAGCCTTCGAGGCGCAGGGACAGGCTGACGGCCCCGGCTGCGCGCCAGGCCAGCCAACCGGTCAGGCGGTGTTCATCACCGAGGCGATAGTCTTCGTCGTTGTCGTGGACTCGGAACGTTGATCGCCACTGCGCACCACCGCTGAAGCGCTCGCCTAAGCGCGACCAGGTCAGGCTGAGAAGTGGATCCCAGCTACCGGAGCCCAACTGCATGGGATAGGGCAGGCGGGGGCTGGGCCGCAGGTTCATCGGCGTGAGGATCTGATCGCGTTCGGTGATTGAACCAGTGGGAACGGATACGCCGAGTTGAGCATGGAAGCGATCAGTGTGGGTTTCGTGCAGGCGGACCAGTGCGCTTAAGCTGCTATCGCCAAGGCCTTCGGTGCGGGTGCTGAATTCACCCAGCACGCTGTCGCCCATGCCGCCGGCATAGGTCAGGTGGTCCATATCCTTGATGAGGTAGTTCACCATGGCCATCAGCGTGACGCGATCAGTCGGGGCATACATTGCACCCAGCATGTGCATGTCGGTAGTCATCTGGGTTGGTACGACGCGCAGGGTGGGCGGCTGCATGGCTTGGCCAAAGAAGCGGTTGGGGATGGTGGTGACAATCGAATCGGGATCGATGCTGCTGGTTCCCCGTCGGCTGCCGCCCATCTCCATGCGCATGAAGCGGTAGGACATCATCCATTCGCCGGCCTCGTGGTAGTGGTCGGCCATGACGCCGATGGGGGCGTGGTCGTCGGGGCGTGATCCGGCGTCGGCCAGGATGGTCGTGCAGGTGAGTGCGACCGTGGCGAGCACGGCGCATTTGATTACAGCTTTCATAGTTGTTCCTTTCAGTCAGGTACAGCAGCGACGCGTAAAGTGCTCGCTGAATACGATTCAAACAACAGAATTAAATTTTTAGAATCAAACTGAAAGGATGGGTGGGCCGCGGGCCTGAAAGGCTGAAAGTGTTTGCTTTGATACCCAGGCGCTTGACTGCGACAGGCTGGGGCCTGTCGGTGCCAAGCGCTCGATATCGATCTGGGTGTTGACCAGGAATGCGCTGCCGATGCCATCACCCAGCGGGCACAGTTGCGCGTTGGTCAGCGCGGAAGTGCGCTCGGCGTTCTGCGCGTTGTTTAGGCCGTCCTTCAGATCGTCATGCAGTCGGTCGGCCTGATGGTGAAGATGACCGTGATGATGGTTCCGTTGGTTGGGTTGAGCATGGTGGGCGTGATCGTTGCCGAACAATCGTTCTGCAACGGTCGCGCTGAGGCCGCTGTGGCAGAGGGCAAGGAAGCCTTCTGAGCTCAGGTTTTTCGGCATGAAACCGGGTGCGATCAGGCTTCTGAGCGTGAGGCTTAGCAAAAGCAACAGCTGGAGGCTGCTGCCTAAATGTGCCTTTAGCGCGCGGCCGTTTATCATTTCGGACATAAGCGCGCTAAGCCCGCTAACTCAGCTTGACCAGTTTGGCGATCTGCCCGCTGAGCTCGTCGACTTTGGATTGGTGGTCAGCCAGGCGCTCGCGCTCTTTGGCAACCACGGCCTCGGGCGCGTTGGCGACGAAACGTTCGTTGGCGAGTTTGTTTTCGGTATTGGCCAGGCCTTTTTGTTCGCGCTCTAGTTGCTTGTTTAAGCGCGCCAGTTCTTCTTCGAGATCGACCAAGCCGGCCAGGGGAATCAGCAGGCGCATGTCTCCGGCCAGCGCGACCGCGCAATCGGAGCTGTCGCGGTTTTCACCGACGACATCAATTCGCTCAAGGCGGGCGAGGCGCTTGATCAGCTCGCCCAAACGATCAAGGCGATCTTGATCGCCATCGCTGCATTGCTGAATCAATAGGGGCATGGGTTTTCCCGGGGCCAGGTTGAGTTCCGTGCGGGCGGAGCGTACGGCGCTGATGACGGACTTCAGCCAGTCAGTGTCGGCTTCAGCGACTTCATCCGGAGTGCCGGCCTTTGGCCAGCTGGCTTGGATTAGATAGTTGCCTTCTACACCAGCGGGTGCTTTGACGCGCTGCCAGATCTCTTCGGTGACGAAGGGGATGAATGGGTGCAGCAAACGCAGGGTGGTTTCCAGCACCGTGGCCAGGGTGTGTCGTGTGGCGTTGGCAGCGGCTGGGTTGGCCGCTTCGGCTTCTTCAAATAATGCTGGTTTGGACAGCTCCAGGTACCAATCGCAGAACTCGTTCCAGACGAATTCGTACAGCGCTTTGGCGGCCAGGTCGAAGCGGTAGTCGGCCAGGGCCTGGTCGACGGTGACGATCGTGCGGTCGAGCTGCGAGCGGATCCAGCGCGACGGCGCGTCGAGATCGATGCGGTCCGGCGCCGTGATTTCGGACTCACCAACGTTCATCAGGGTAAAGCGGCTGGCGTTCCAGAGCTTGTTCAGGAAGTTGCGGTAGCCCTCGGCACGGCTCAGATCGAACTTGATGTCGCGGCCGTGGCCGGCCAGGGCGGTGAAGGTGAACCGTAATGCATCCGCGCCGAAGGCCGGGATGCCTTCCGGAAATTCGTCGCGGGTGTGCGCTTCGATCTGCTTTTGCATCTGCGGCTGCATTAGGCCGCCGGTGCGCTTTTCAACCAATGCATCGAGCTCGATGCCATCAATCAGATCGATCGGGTCGAGGACGTTGCCCTTGGATTTCGACATCTTCTGACCGTCGCGGTCGCGGATCAGGCCGGTGATATAGACCTGCTCGAAAGGGACTTGCTGAGTGAAATGACGGGTCATCATCGTCATTCTTGCGACCCAGAAGAAGATGATGTCGAAGCCCGTGATCAGCACCGAGGTCGGCAGGTAGCGATCAAAGCCCTCGGCAGCCATCCGCTCGGGGTCGGGCCAGCCCAAGGTCGAATGCGCCCAAAGTGCGGATGAAAACCAGGTCTCGAGCACGTCGTCATCCCGGTACAGGGCCATTTCGCCACCGAGCTGATGCTTCGAGCGGACCTCATCCTCGCTGCGGCCGACATAGATTCGACCGTCCTTGTCGTACCAGGCTGGAATCCGGTGACCCCACCAAAGCTGGCGCGAGATGCACCAGTCCTGTAGGTTTTCCATCCAGTGGCGGTAGGTGTTGATCCAGTTGCCAGGCACGAAGTCGATCTGACCGGACTCGAAGGCCTCGAGGCCGAGCTTGCCAAGCGAATCCATTTTCACGAACCACTGGTCGGTCAGATAAGGCTCGATGATCTGGCCCGAGCGATCACCGCGCGGGACGACCATAGCGTGCGGCTTTTCTTCGATCAGCAGGCCGGCGGCGGCAAGATCGGCGACGATGCGTTCTCGGGCCTCGAAACGGTCCAGGCCGCGGTAGGTTTCAGGCACTTCATCGTTGAGGGTCGCGATCGGGGTGAAAATATTGATCGGCTCGAAATCGTGACGCTGTCCGACCTCCCAGTCATTGAAGTCATGGGCCGGTGTGATCTTGACGCAGCCGGTGCCGAAGGCCGGGTCGACGTAGTCATCGGCGATGACCGGAATCTGTCGGCCGGTCAGGGGCAGCTCGACGGTCTGGCCGACCAGGTCGCGATAGCGTTTGTCATCGGGGTGAACGGCAACGCAGACATCACCGAGCAGGGTTTCCGGTCGAGTGGTGGCGACAACGACATCGCCCTGGCCGTCGGAACGGGGATAGCGAATCGACCAGATTTTTCCCTGTTCGTCGCTGTTGACGACCTCCAGATCGGAAATGGCGGTCTGCAGGACCGGGTCCCAATTGACTAGCCTCGGGCCGCGGTAGATCAGGCCTTCTCCGTGCAGTTGCACAAAGGTTTCGATGACGGCCTCGCTCAGGCCGTCCTCCATGGTGAAGCGTTCGCGCGACCAGTCGGCCGAGGCCCCCAGTCGGCGCATCTGCCCCGTGATCGTGGAGCCTGATTTGTGCTTCCATTGCCAGATGCGATCGATAAACTCCTCGCGGCTGTAGTCATCGCGCTTGCCGCCCTCGCCCTCGATCTGACGGGTGACCACCATCTCTGTCGCGATGCCTGCGTGATCCACACCGACCTGCCAGAGCGTGTCGCAGCCCCGCATTCGGTGATAGCGGATCAGCGCATCCATCAGGGTGTGCTGGAAAGCATGGCCCATGTGCAGGGTGCCGGTGACGTTCGGCGGCGGCAGCAGGATGGTGTAGGGTTCGCCTTCGCCGCTTGCCTTGAAGCAGCCTTCCGCGTCCCAGCGCTGGTACCAGCGCTGCTCGAGATCCTGTGGGTCGTAGTGCTTGTCCATTTTTATCTTAGGGTTACGGGTTACGGGTTACGGGCTCAGGGCTCAGGGCTCAGGGCTCAGGGCTCAGGGCTCAGGGCTCAGGGCTCAGGGCTCAGGGCTCAGGGCTCAGGGCTCTGACGCTGCTTTTCCATATTCAGGTGTGACGCTAGTCAGATCGGGATCCC